>FJWA01003496.1_pt1 | contig 19064 bp, 21 predicted proteins | sample 1011891 | NCBI WGS metagenome assembly FJWA01 (sample SAMEA3912450, study PRJEB9761) | metagenome | biome: forest; material: soil | place: USA | collected 2011-06-22 | depth 0.1 m
TCGTGGTCGGGTTGGCTTGTCGGGGATGGGATGTCCAGTCGACGCCTTCACCGAAGCTGCTAGGCTCGTCTTTTGTTTTGTTGAGTTGGAATGGCGTATGGGACTGGGTTGGGAAATGGGAAACTGGAGCAACGGGAAGCTGGGTTCGTTTGGCTCTCTGGGATGGGATGGAGGATTTATTGGGGGTTTGGCTGGGACTCGGGTGAATTCTCTTTTTTCTTTTCCTTTCCTTTCGACTGGACAACACTGTGGAGGATCCTCGCGGACACACAACATAGCACAGAACAAAATACATACTCTACTATGTATACGGAGTAGTTGCCTGCTTCTCGATGTTCGGTGTGTTGTTCAGGGGTCAAGGTTACACGATGAAACCCCAACCCTTGTCTCGATTTCCGGGCTCGGTCGAGTCGAGTTGAGGCGGCGGGGTCGCAACCGGCCCGGCACTGGCACCGCGACACCGATAAAACAGGGCGCGCGGCGACGTCAGGCGGGGCATGCATCCCCCCCTCCGCCGCCCTCCACTCACCTCCAGCTCCAGGCTCGGGCACTCCGCAGCACAGTAACATTAGCACACCCCACCCCCGGGTTTCACGATTGCCTGCTTCGTACCTTGAAGCCCTCTCCTCTTCCTCAAGGAAATAATTTGGGACAGTCCCGGGATTCCGTTATCGAATTCAACGGCAACGCGAACGTTACCCCGCAGTGTTGCCTGCATCAACCCACCCGACGCCGTGTCCACTCCTTTGGTCGCTGACCCCCGAGATACGACACACAAACACACCCGCAGATCCCGCCAAGATGATGAGGGCGCAGCTCGAGCAGCGCCATCAGCAACAGCAACAGCAGCAGCGGCAGCATGCCGCCGAGCGCCCCGCGACTGCCGGAAACCCTGCCCGAGGGGGCTCCTCGGCCTCGTCCCCGGCCTCGGCCTTTCCCGAGTTGCGGAACTGCGCCGGCGAGAGCGACAGTCCGTATGTGCGTCGCCACGCCAATGCTCCCGTCGCATGGCAGGTCCTCGACACCGACACCCTCGCCCGTGCGGCGGCAGAGAACAAGCCGATCTTTATGCACATCGGATTCCTCGCCGATCACTGTAAGCACGGCCTCGGCCACTCCCGCCGCTTCCGCACGGCCTGCGCCGGGCCGGGCCGTCAGTGTCCGTTCACCCTGCTAATCGTCTCTCTCTCCTCCAGTGTGTCGCCTGACGACGCAAGACTCCTTTTCCAACTCCTCAGTCGCATCGTTCCTCAACACCGCCTTCATCCCCGTACTGGTCGACCGCGAGGAGCGCCCGGACCTCGACACCATCTACCAAAACTACAGCGAGGCCGTCAACGCGACCGGCGGCTGGCCGCTCAATCTCTTCCTGACCCCCGACCTGTACCCCATCTTTGGCGGGACCTACTGGCCGGGCCCGGGCACCGAGCACAGCACTGCCGCCGCCGCCGACAGCACCACCGGCGAGGAGTCGTACAACGACTTCCTCGCCATCGCGAAGAAGATTCACACCTTTTGGCTGGAGCAAGAGGACCGCTGTCGGAGGGAAGCCTTTGAGATGCTGCATAAGCTACAGGACTTTGCACAGGAGGGGACCTTTGGTGGTGGGCTGGGTACGGCCGCTGGAGGCGCTGCGATTGCTGATGCTGGTGGTACTGCCGACGCGGCACCCGTCGGCGGCGCAGACTCGGGGGATCTCGATCTCGACCAACTGGACGAGGCGCTCGGGAGGATTAGCAAGATGTTTGACCCCGTCGATTACGGCTTTGGCACCCCCAAATTCCCCAACCCGGCGCGCCTGTCGTTCCTGCTGAGGCTGACGCATTTCCCACCCGAGGTGCGCGATTTCATCGGAGAGAACGAGGTGGAAAACGCCACGTCCATGGCCATCAAGACTCTGCGCCGCATCCGGGACGGCGGGCTGCGCGACCACCTCGGCGCCGGCTTTATGCGCTTCAGCGTGACGAGCAACTGGAGCATGCCCCACTTCGAGAAGATGGTGGGGGAAAATGCCCTGCTGCTGGGCGTGTTCCTCGACGCGTGGCTCGGGCACTCGCGCGCCGCAGGCAAGGACCTGTCGCTGGACGACGAGTTTGCCGACGTGGTCCTGGAGCTGGCAGACTACCTCGCCGGGCCCCTGGTGCGCGCCGCGAAGGGTGGTCTCGTGACCAGCGAGGCCGCTGACTCCTTCTACCGCAGGGGCGACCGCCACATGCGCGAGGGCGCCTACTACCTGTGGACGCGCAGGGAGTTTGACCAGGTCGTCCGCGGGGCCTCGAGCGACGACCACGCGAGCTCCGTGGCCGCGGCGTACTGGAACGTACAAGAGGACGGCAACGTGCCGCAGGACCAGGACCTGTTCGACGAGTTCATCAACCAGAATGTGCTCTCGGTCAACGCGGACCCCACCGAGCTGTCCAAGCAGTTTGGCGTCCCGCCGTCCGAGATCCGTCGCCTCGTCTCTGGCGCCCGGGAGAATCTGCGAGCACACCGGGAGAAGGAGCGAGTTCGTCCGGAGCGTGACGAGAAGATCGTCGTCGCCACCAACGGCTTGGTCATCTCGGCGCTGGCGAGGACAGCGGGTGCGGTCCGTTGGGTAGACGCCGAGAGAGCGGATAAATACCTCCAGGCCGCCAGGGACGCGGCGGCCTTTGTCAAGGAGAACCTGTGGGTTGCCGGGGGCGATAGCACGGCCAGCAACCCCCTGCGCCGCTTCTTCTGGGAGAAGCCGAGCCAAATACTCGCCTTTTCCGATGACTACGCCTTCTTGATCGACGGCCTCCTGGACCTCTACCGGGCGACCACCGAACAAGAGTGGCTGGACTGGGCTACACAATTACAAGGTATGTTCACTCACCCTAATGTGTAACTCTCCGTGGACTCCGCTAACAACAACACAGACACCCAAACCCGCCTCTTCTACGACCCCCCCGCTTCTTCCTCCTCCTCCACGCCAACCCCCGCCGAGGACCCCTCCCCGCGACAAGCCCACTCAGGCGGCTTCTACTCGACCGAAGCAGCCGCCACCCTCAGCCCGACCATCCTGCGCCTCAAGAGCGGCATGGACAAGTCGGCGCCCTCGACAAACGCCGTCTCGGCTTCCAACCTCTTCCGCCTCGGCGCCCTGCGGCCCAACGCCGATGGCGAGCGGTACCTGCGCCAGGCTAGGGAGACGGTGAATGCTTTCGAGGCCGAGATCCTGCAGTACCCGTGGCTATTTGTCAGTTTGCTGACCGGGGTGGTCACGGCACGGTTGGGGGTGAGGAGGTCGGTGGTGAGGAGGGGGGATGAGGACGCATTGAGGGAGGTGTTGACTTCTCCGAGGGCTGAGGCGGGTGTTTTGGTTTATGCTGATGCGGAGGGGGAGGGTGGGTTGGAGGGGAAGGTCGAAGCATTAACGCTGGACAGGCCATGACTGAGGTGATGTTGGATTGACGAGAGATGGATACTGGTGATACTGACCAGAACTTGGGTGGTGGGGGGAGTGCATCTTTCTGGGCTGCATTTGAAGACGATTTGATTGCATACACCACAGTCACCAAGGGTTGAAAGTTTTCACAGGAACTGGGCGCTTACAAACTGGTACACCACACGGTTACGGTAGACAGATACACACAGAGAGAGAGTCAGGTCAGATCAGTTCACTCCTACAAAGTGCTGGGCGCATGCCACATCGGTCCGATTCGATGCCAGCCAACGAGGCTGCCTTGCTTTAAGCTCTCCAACCGAAGGGAGGAGGAATGGGTATCTCGTCTACAATTTCTCGGCTCAGGTTCTTGTTTTCTACGAGAACGGACCCCCTCTTCTCCAACCAGCAACACGACGTGCTTATTGGCCGGCTCGAAGAGGGGGAAGAAAGATACAAGCAACAAAGGGAAGTTTGGTATCATCAGGGTTGATCTGCTTGATTTCAGAACGAGTGTTGTTGGTGTTGTTGAGTGACGAGGCCAAGTGAGACCGAGCAAGAGAGGTCTACTTGGCCGACGCGCCTCGCCTGTTCATCAGGCCGTGGAAGAAGGCCTGGAGGTTCTCCGTGTCCATGTGCGGCGTGGACTCCATGGCTTCTTCGGCTGTTGGGCTGCCGGGTTCGGGGGACGAGCCGTAGGCTTGGCGTTCCTGGGGGTGATGGTGAGCATACGAACTGTGTAGAAGCACTCAGATGAAGGAAATGAATACCTTAAGACGCTGCACCATGTCATCAGCATCCACCTGGATCCCGCCCATATTAAATTGCACCGGCCCGATGTGCTCGAGCACCTTTGCTTCGGCGGCCCGGTCGTCGCCGCCGCCCACCAGGTGCTCCTCGTCCAGCTTCCTGTGCGGCTTGTGGCGTGAGTCCTCCCGCGACGCCTCCTCCGTGTTCTTTTGCTTGAAGGCGTCCAGTACCTTGAGCTGCTGGGAGAGGAAGGTCTGGGTATCTATCGTCTCGACTTCGAGTGTCGTCGAGTGGGTGTTCCGCCCTGCTAGTTGGAGAGCGTCCATGCTCGGGTCTTGTACGGCGTCTTCGTATAGGGCGACTGTCGACCCTTCGGGCTCGCCAGGCTCGGCGCGCCCGTCGTCTCCGTTGGTCTGGCCGGTTTCGGTGGCAGTGCCGTTCGGGTCGGCCGAGGGGAACGGTTGGTCCAGGTCGATTGACCAGCCGCTGCTCACTTGGTCAACGTCGAAGCCGTCCCTGAGCACTCGAATCTTGCCCCACGAGTCCCAGTTGGGCGGAATGACGACCTTGTCCCTGTCGATGACGTTGTGCTTGAGCGGCTGCTTCTTGAGGAGGGAGTGTATCCCCAGGCTGGAGTGGATTAGAGTGGGAAGCTGGGAAGAAACAGAAGGGGTTGTGTAGATTAAAGAGGCGCCGTCTAAAGCGTGGATTCGATGTCAGCTCGAGTGTTCCCGGTTCGCGGGCCGGGTTGGTTGCTCACGCTTTAGCAGCACCGTCCGCATGAATTGTAGAACGACGTCGAATTCCTCCTCCTTCCAACTCTGCGTCTTCTCCAAGTACTCCATCTTCTCGGCCTGCGAACAAGATTGGCTTGGTTAGTGGTGGGCAAGCAGACGTGAAAGAGACGGATGGCGAGAAACCCCTACATTTTGGCAAACGACGCAGAGGGGCAGGCCCAATGCATCCTCCCACTCTCCCGGCCCCAAGGGGATGTCGGTCTCGCCGTCTGCCGCGGGAACCGCGGTTGTACCATCCAGGTTTGTGCCACCGCCCCGTCCCCGGTCCCGCCATGCCAGCATGGCCTCTTCCATGGTCTCCTTGCATTCGTTGCTCAGCGAGACCAGTACTGTCCTGAGTAGCAGAGTCCATTCCCGCAGCTGGCGCATCCACTTCCACGGCTGGGACCAGTCCAGCAGCACTACTATCAGGGTGTTGGGTATCGACTGGGGCGTGAGCAGGGGCTGCAAGAGGTCGGCAAAGGCGGGCGAGGGGCTCGTGAGGGTGTAGAGGGAGATGCGGGCCAGGGTGTCTTCTTGGTCGGCGTCGAGAACGTCGTAGTAGGTGTAGCCCAAGGCGAAGCTGTTGGCGACTGGGGGCATCCGCGAGGCGTTGCGGTCGAGGGTGCGGCGGAGATGGCTGTTGGAGAGCGTCTCAACAAACTCGCGCTGGGAGTCGACGGTGCCGCCTAGCAGGACGATGTTCTTCTCTGGCAGGCGCCTCCCGCTGGCGACGGAAAAGAGCATCGAGCTCCACAGATCCTTCTTCTCCGCCTTGTCGCCATTCTTGGAGTCGTCATTCCTAGAGTTAGAGTCGGAGCCCGAGCCGACCGAGACGGACGTGTAGGTCGAGTAGCGGTTCGTGTTTGCCGCCATGGTGGGCTGCGCGGGCTCAAATATGGGCGACTGTCTTTGGCATTGGCTCGTGCCGTCGTCGTAGGGAGGAGGTGGTTGTTCGCCAGTCGGACGAAGGAACGGGGAGGGAGAATCGAAGCTGATCGGTGGTGCTCATGCCCCAAGCATGGCAGGTGGTTCTTCGGGTGTGGATTACACGCTGTCTTCTCCGAGTGTGTGGCGCTTGGGTATATTTGCTTGCTGCTGCAGACCGGCGATGCCCCGAAACACGATTCGCTGTGAGGTGGGCGGAGAGACGCGACTTGATGTTCGAAATCCCAACACGGGGCCAGGGGGGGTTTGCTAACCCAAACCCTGAAATACTTGCGCTTCCATTGGCAGCAAACGGAAATGTGACGCCGGCCCTGCAGACTGCGCTGCAGGCAGCCAGTCAAGCCCCCCGCAAGCTCCCCTCGACTCCGCCACCTCTCCCCACTCTCGGGTCATTCAATCAACCAGAGCGAGCTTGTCTCATCATCGCGCATCGCGGCTTTGGGAGACCTGAAGTCAGCCTTGCACACTGCACCATCTTCTTCCATCTCCATCTCGCCTGGCCAGAACAAAGCTCTCTTTCCAGCGACTGCGATTGCCGCCATCCGTATTCGCTGCGTTGGCCTCGAGGTTGACATCAACTATTGCAGCATCAACTCGCAACCACCCCAAACGCCGCAGCCATGTCCGCCAACACCAAGTACACGCCGGCGTCCCAGGAGGACCCGGACGCTGCCGACTACGCGCAGCCTCCGCCGTCGTACCAAGCCGAGAGCAGCTCCGCCCAGGATCAGCAGTTTCTGCTCGGCGGCCCGCGCAGCAGCGAGGACAACATTCCCGATGACTTCAAGGTACGGCTAACCATGAACCAACCGCCGCCGGAGCCTGTTGCGGTCGTCTTGCTGGTCCTCGCCGCAGCCGTGTCATTAGCTAACCCCTTTGTCCCAGTTTGGTGGTTCCGTCGCCGAAGCGACCACCGAGATTCGCAACCAGTTCATCCGTAAAGTGTACTCTATTCTAACCCTCCAGCTGATCGCCACCGGCGCCGTCAGCGCCCTGAGCTTCATGAGCGATGGCTACAAGGGCTGGATCCAGTCGCACCCCGCCGTCGTCTGGGCTTCGGTGCGTACCTCGTCCCCTCCAACTCAACACCACGCCAAATACAGTACAAACTAACCCTGTTGCCCCGTCCTAGCTCTTCGGCTCCATGGTCTTCATGGGGCTTACCTACTGGAAGCGCCACTCGTACCCGACCAACCTCATATTCCTCTCCGGTTTCACCCTCCTCGAGGCCTACACCGTCAGCGTCATCGTCTCCTTCTACCGCGCCGGCATCGTGCTCAACGCCGTGGTCCTGACGGCCGGCATTTTCGTCTTCTTGACGGCCTTCGCCTGCCAGACAAAGTACGACTTTACGAGCTGGATGCCCTACCTATTCGGCGCCCTCTGGGGGCTCGTCCTCTTCGGCTTCATGTCCCTCTTCCTACCGCACACCAACACCACCGAGCTCGTCTACGGCCTGCTCACCGCCCTCATCTTCAGCGGCTACATCCTCGTCGACACCCAGCTCGTCCTGCGCAAGCACCACGTCGAGGAGGAGATCGCCGCCGCCATCAGCCTGTACCTCGACATCATCAATCTGTTCCTTGCTATCCTGCGCATCCTCAACAGCCAGAGCAACAACTGAGGGGGCTGCCGTACCACGTCGAGGGCGGGGATTGATTGTATTCGTGTGTTTATTCGTTGGGGTTCCTTTCTTTCCTTTTTGTTTTGTTTGCTGCTGTCACGGGATTGGAATTGCGGGTGGGAACATTTGTCCAGGAACCCTTGCTTGGGATGAAATTTTGGGATCACGAACCGGCTTACATTTTATTTTCCCTTGCTTTGGGAGGCTTCTTGATTCTGCGACTGATGGATGAATGGATGGATGGATGGACGAGCGGGCTATTCGCGGTCATTTGTCAAGATGCAAGGGGCCAAGTCAGATAATTTCAGAACTATCGAATACACCATTGGAAGCGCAGCCATTTCGTTTTTTCCCTCTTGAAACAGGAACCTCAGAGTGGTACTTCGCGGTTCGCGCGAACAAGACACGACAACTCAAATCTCATCAACCTGCTTAGGACCGCTTCCGCCCACCAGCAACCGGAGCATAAACAAGGGGAGCATGGGATCAGAGCAGGAAAATTATTTAGATGATATCTGCATTAGAAGTCCAATAGTAAAAATAAGGAAAAAGAGCAGACAATCAAGTAGAAAGGCGGGTGAGGGTATAACCGACGACATGGCGCGTTTACGATGAAGACTGTGGGTCACCAGATTGTGAGCCCTTCCTTCGCCACCGACACCCCTCCGTCTTCGCGGCATGATATCGGCCGGATGGACGTGGATATGATGCGAACCGCGAAACCCCCTGACGGCTTCCACCCATCACAGTCTGTCTCTGGTGGTCTCGCGACACCGCCCGTGCCGGCCATCCTCGGTTATCCCCCCCACCCTGAGCTGAGGTTGGTCCAGGAGCGGATATCGTGAAAAGCGCAAGAAACAGTTGGGGAATATTTTGTATCTAAACACAACAGGAGAGCCAACGCCTGCACAGAAAGATCGGGTCGCATAAAGGGTCGCCTGGAAATGGGTCGAGCTTGGGCCGTATCGGTATGGCAACGGCGGGGATATCAAGTTGCCGGCGAAGAGTCGAGGGAATGGCGTCTTAGCGCTACTCGGCACCATTGGCCTCGTGGTTGGCGGCCGCGGCCTGGTGAGCCGCAGTCGCCGCGGCAGCCTCGCGATGCATCCGCGCCTCGATCTCGCGCAGCTGAGACTCACGCGCAAGCAGCTCCTGGCGCTTCTCGTTGATCTCCCGCTGAACCTTGACCTCGATCTCACGAAGCTTCTCCTCCTCGCGCCGAAGCTGTTCCTCCTTGAGGCGCACAGACTGCGAGGCGAGATCTTCGGGGTTCATCGACGAATCGCTGTAGCACTCGTTAGCATCCGACAAGAGTAACATAAAACAAAAGAAAAGGACCCGAGGTGGTCACGTACACTCCAGCGCCGCCCTCGACGCTCTTGCTGAGCTTCTCGGTACGGTAGTTCTCGTAGAGGAAATCGTGGGTGATCTCCTTCAGGTCGGCCAAGTGGCTGTGCAGCAGGGCGGACCGGATGGCCAGGAAGTCCGAGTGCCGCGGGTTGTCGACCTCGACGACGCCCCAAGGATACTGACGGGCGCGCACCTGGCGGCCACCAATCTCAACGATGTCCTCGGACCCGACGATGGCAAACGGCATCAACCCTCTAAGCTCGGCATTCTCCTCAACCGTATCCTCGTCATCCTCCTCGATGTCGTAGGGAAAGTTGTAAACGGGGATGCGGTAATGCTCGATATCCTCCATGACCAGCTTCTTGGACTCGGCAAGCTCAGACGGGGTGAGCGAGTCGGCGCGACCGATGACGGGGATGACGTTGACGCGGGGCGCAAGACGCTTCATCAGCTCAATGTCGAGCTCGCGGAGACTGGAAGTAGCGTCAGCATCATCTCGGTGGCAGGGAGGAGTGGGGAGACGAATTACCCGTGGCCGGTGGGGGTGATGAAGTAGAGCATGGCATGCACACGATTGTCTCTGAAGCGGGGGTTACGCTTGATACGCGATTCCTCAGCAAGAATGTCATCGTATTGCCTCTCGAGGTAGCCGACGATCTCGGAGAAGCTGTGTGAAATGCAGAGTCAGCGTTGATGCCCTCAATTGGTGCGGGACTGGCGGATGGACCGTACCTGGCCTCATTGTCGATCTGGTCACCGAAGCCAGGGGTGTCGACAATGGTCAGGGAGATGCGGGTGCCCTCCTCGTCCAGCTCAAGCTCTGTTGTGGGGGGTTGGGTTAGGCTTCGATTGATTTACACGACATGCTGACACGATGCCTAGGGGTGGGTGTGTATGCGTACCGACGGTGACGGGCTTGATCTTGACGCCCTCCTCAACATGAGCGGTGGTAGCGTCGTCGGACTCCTTGTGGCCGAGGACGGCCTTGCCGCAGAGGGTGTTGACGAAGGTGGTGCGTCCTGCAGAAGCAATCAGCGATTAGGGAGGGCCAGGCGGCGGTGCAAGGGCGAGAGAGCGACTCACCAGTGCCCGAAGCACCGCAGACCATCAGGCAGAACTGAATCCCCTTCTTGACATTCTTCTTTCTGCGGATCATCTTCTGCGCGGTGAACATGTTAGCTCGGGGGTCCGGGCTGCTGCGATTGACGAGGTCGGAGGCGGATTGCGGGTGTGCGGCGGGCGACGAGCAGCGGCCTGCTGAATTGGGATAGATGGGATGCCCAGGAGGTGGGCGGTCGTGATGGCAGATGTCACGACAGCGCAGCGCGGATGGGGGACACAGGGAAAGGCAGACGTACGGCCGGAGCAGACATGATTCTGCTGTGGAGTTGTGGAGGCGGGTCCCGTCGCGTTTTGGGGAGAGGGGAGCACGGGTAAAACTAGCGCCGACCTCAGAGGCAGCAGCAGGGAAGATACCGTAATGCTAAAGGGGGCGAGATGTCTATCCAGTCACCAAAATCGCAGGTCGAGAGGGCGGGTGTGGGTGCGGTCGTTAAGCTCGAGCGACTGCAGTTTGCGGTTGGGAAAAGGAGAGAGCCGGGACTGGGCGTTGACCTGAAGGAAAATGGTAATTTCACACAAAATGTTGCGGTGCTACTGGACAGCACCCGGCGCCAGCAGGAGCAAGCATTCGCTCGAGCTGTCACAGCGCGCGCAGNAGCAATGGCCAACCCACAATTCAGGGGTCGCTCGCTCCCCCAGTAAGGCGCTAGCACCAATGCAGCAAGGCGGACTGCAGACACCCCAGATCCAGGACGGCTGTTCATCGAAACCAGCCCCACCCTTGACAGACCGCCAGCTGAGCGCCAGCCGAGAGCCCGCCGAGGGTCAACTGCCAGGCTCTGCCAGGCTCTGCCAGGTTTGCTTGGTGCACATGAATGCGGCCTGTGCTTCTCTCCGCTCGGCTCCCGGTCACCAAGACGTCGAGTGGTGGGCGTGAGCGCGCGACGGCAGCCCGTTCAGGCACCACTCGTGACAGTGCTGGCTGGCCTCATTCCTTAGGCCTGGGTTGGTTGAGGTGCNTTGGCTGAAGACACCACCCATTTCGCTCTTTGGCGTGCATCAGAGCTCGGGAGCTATGAGGCACCGTTTGGATCAGTATTTTCCGCCAACCTAGCGCGCAAGACNTTGCTCTTTATTTTCTTCATGGCATTGCATTGCAGCGAGTGATTCAGCACGTTCACCCGCGATTGCGTCGTCCCAACAGCAGGTTGACACTTGACGCCGGACATCAACCAACCCCTCCAGAGCGCGCCGTCTTCAGAGTGAACCTGTAGCATCGATTTCCCGTTGCATCAAAAGACTCAAAACTACCTTACCTATCCAAGTTGAAGAAACCTCTTGCTCTTCTCCTTTTCTTGTCTTTCGGTTTATTCCTTCGCCATCACATCCGGCCCCTCCCCCACGCTCGTTAACCGAACCCATCACCATCACCACCACCATCACCATCACCATCACCGGTTGCTGAGATGAATACCCGAACTCCCCTCGAGAGCCCCAGCTCGACTGTCGTTCTCTCGATCTCGTTCAACGACGACTGCAGCTGCTTCGCCGTGGGACTCAACACCGGATTTTGTAGTAAGTCTCCCCCCACTCCCACAGGAGGCAACATCCACATCCACATTTACGATGATACCCTTCGGATCCCGCGGCCCTGCTTCCCCCAGTCCTCGTATCCCGATTCCTAACGTCAGTCAGTATTCCACGCGGAAACATGTGCGCTGCGCACGACACGTGGTAGGCCTGATGGATCCGAGCCGCTCGCAGTTGGGTGGACACTGACACACATGGACAGACTTCAACGCCGGCGTGGGCCTGGTTCAGATGATGGGCAAGGCTAACTACGTGGGCCTCGTCGGTGGAGGAAGACAGCCCAAGTTCGCGGCGAACAAGGCAAGCCTTCTCTTGGCTCCTCGGGCACTGAAACCACTGCTAACCCACCGTGATCTCTGTTCGTAGCTCATCCTCTGGGACGACCTCAAAAGCAAGTCGGCCCTCGAAATCAGTGCCCTCACCCCCGTCCGGGGCGTCCAGCTGTCCAGAGACCACATCGTCGTCGTGCTGCAGAACAGCGTGCGCGTCTACAGGTTTGCCAAGCCCCCGAACCTGCTGTCGGCCTACGAGACGGCCAACAACCCCTGGGGGCTGTGTTGCTTGTCGCCCAAGCGCATCGCCTTCCCGGGGCGGACGACGGGGCATGTGCAACTGGTCGAGATAGCCACGGGCAATGTCAGCATCATCCCCGCGCACACATCAGCCGTGAAGGCGGTGCAGCTGAGTCCGGATGGCGAGATGCTGGCTACGGCGAGCGAGATGGTAAGGCGCCTCCCTCCCGCCTCCCAAATCGCCGAACATTCCGCTGACGCCGCCATCTTTGGGTGGGGCAGGGGACTCTGATCCGGGTCTTTGCAACCAACAACTGCGCACGCCTGGTCGAGCTCCGAAGGGGGATCGACCCGGCAACCATCTTCTCCCTGGCCTTCAGCCCGTCGGGCACCATGCTCGCATGCACTTCGGACAAGTCCACGCTGCACATCTTTGACGTACCACATCCCAAGCGGCCCACCCGCCAACAGCAGCAGCAGCAGCAGCAACAGCAGCAACAATCACAGTCACAACAGCAACCGCCTCAGACCAGCACGCCAGACGGCAGCGGCGGGAGCGGCAGCGATGGCCGAGGCAAGTGGGGCATCCTGTCCAAGATCCCCATGATGCCGCGCATGTTCTCAGACGTCTACTCGTTCGCCTCGGCGCCGTTCGAGGTGGACGACGATGACGAGGGCGGCGGGATCGGCGGCGGCGGCAGCGGCGGCGGGGCGATCGGCGGTCTGCTGCCCATGTCGGAGAGCACGACGCTCGGCACGTCGAGGCCGCCCAAAGGGGTGATTGGGTGGGTGGGCGAGAACACGCTGCTGGTCGTCGGCGCCGGCAAGGACGCGCGGTGGGAGAAGTTTGGCGTGCATGAGGGTTCCGAGGGGAGGCGGGTTTGTGTGAGGGAAGGGTGGAAGCGGTATCTTTCTGGGCCTTGACCTTGTGGCGTTCACTGGGATGGATGATGTTGATGATGGGGTTGGGAGTTCTTGTCGACTGGGATTTTGCGAGGCGCTAGGGGGTTGGTTCATGGAGGGGGGTGTGCGTTAGGGTTTGCGTTGGGATGAGACCGGAATTGTACGGCTAGACAACAGTTGTTGGTGTATCGGTTCATCGCGTATTCCATTCTATGGGTTGATTTGATTGTATGGGTATCTCAATGTGGTACAATGTGGTGCATTATCCGTTCCCGTCCCGCTGGGCCTCAGTCTCTGGGCCTGCGTGGCGATCTGCTTCGGCTCCTATCCCGGTCACGGCGCCTGCGGTCTTCCAAGTCGCGGTGCCGACGGTCCCCACGATCGGGCGAGTCTTCCCGCTCGCGCCGCCGGGGCCTGTCTCGGTCCTTCTTCTCCAGGCCGCCATCATCACCCCGGTCATCTCGGCGGCGGCGGTCTTCTCTCCTCTCGCGGTCTCTGCCACTATGGCCATCTCGACTGCGGTCACGGTCGCGGTCGTGGTCGTCCCTACTTCTGTGCTTATCTTTATCCCTGGCGTGACCCTCGTCCCCGCCACTGCCGTCTCGTCTTGGCCGGTGTGAGCGGTGGCGGTGATGCCTCTCCTTGTCTCTGCTCTTCCTGCTCTCCTTGTCGGACCGCCTCTTCTCTCTCCGCAACGCGTCCTCGACTTCCTTCTTTTTCTCGTCTACGAGGAACTGCTTCATCGGATCGTCGTCGTCGTGGTTCTCCAAGAGCAGCTGCAGCTCCCTCTCCTCCTTGATCATGGGCCGTGTTCGTTGGGCAGCCTCGTCGTCGTCTGTCCCGTCCTCTTCGTCCCCGCTCCGTAACCCCTTCTCGGCGCGCTCGCGGCGCAGCGTGTCTTCCCAGCCGACGCGGCACTCGTCCAGGTCCTCGTCGTCCCGCATCTTGTAGCGGGCGTGGTCGACGCGGACCATGCGGCCGGCGATGTCTGCGCCGCCGAGGTTGTCGACGGCCAGGTCGGTGCTCCGCTGGTCCTCGTACTTGAGCCAGCCAAAACCCTTGGACTTGCCCGTCTCCTTGTCGCGCACCAGCTTGAGGAAGACGGGCTCGCCAAACTGGCTGAAGATGGTAAGCACGTCGCCCTCGGTGAGCTCGTACGGCAGGCCGCCGAAGTAGACAAAGGCTGTGTCGCGGTAATCGGCGTGCCAGGAGGCTTCGGGGGAGACGCCATTTTCGATCTCGCGCTTGTTCAGCGCCTGAATGGCGCGGATCTGGTTCATGGCGGGAACGGTATGGGACAAGGTACCGTAGATGGCGGGAAGTGCGGATGGCCAGACCTGGGATGTCGGATGACGAAAAGGGCGACGACAAGGCTGGAATGAAGAGGTGCAAGGCTGCCAAGAAGCCAATCAGATGCAAAAATGGCAAAGGGGTCGGTTTGTTTCGGGGGTTAGGGTTGAGTGTGCCTCGATCCATCGGCTGCCAAAGAGCGAAGATGAAGAAGCCAGGCTCGCTCCATCGAACCGACGACAGAAATTCCGAGACTCTCAGGTCCATGCCCGGAGGAGAGCGGCACCAACTCTGTGCTGCAAGAAGTGAGAGCATGCGCCGACAGCGTCGTCCCATTGGCAGCTGCAGTTCGACGGGCGAGCCGATCAAATGCATGCTGTCCCAACCACAGTCCGCATGCCCGTCTTGCAACATCGGGGACTGCAGCAAGGATCCGCCGAGAAGGGACAGGGAAAAGGGAAAGGGGAAAAGGCGGGGTTTCAAGCCTCTGCCCTGCTGTATCCATATTCTGTGTTCCTGTCCCTGAAGGTAACTTCGGTGTGGCTGGACAGTGCTACACACCGCCGATGATGGAATCCCAGTAACTATTACACTACAAGAGCACCAGGCGTTGGGTGTTGATATCCAAAAAAACAAAAGGTCAACAACAAAACTCTGCAAATAACGTTATTTCCCTTGCCAATGTTGGTGGGCAACGTCAACGTTCATGTTATCGGGGACTTGGTCTGTGCAAGCAAGCCACTTGCAGCGGCAAGCAAGCTGAAGACGGGAGCAGCGCAGCGCCCTGTCGGCAGGGGTCCGTGCAGCCGGCCCCCCAGTTCGTCCAATCCCACGGTTCCAATTGGGGCCGTTTCCCTGCCAGGAACAGCGAACAGCGCCGGCTCGCCCACCCACCCACTTTCATTGCCCACCGCCTTTGTGCGCCTCGATCTTCAGTGGGGCCAAGCCTCCAAATTCAACATTTTGCTCTGGCCAAAAGTGAGGTGCAGCGCCGACCAGGGTGGAGCACCCAAACCCGCTGTCCCTGTCCTGGACTTCTGGACTCCTCCTGTCTGTCCTGTCTTGTCCTGTCCGCTGTCCTGTCTGTGTCGCCGCCGCTTGTGTGTCTCAGGTCGCTCGTTTTCCCTTCCTAGAGACCCCCATCCCATCCTCGCTGTTGACGCCAGCAAATTCCGGTCTTTTACCGGTCCCTGTCTGGTGACTGTGGTCCCCTTGCCTGAGGGAAGGCCCTGCAGGAGAGACTTGTTCTCGGAGCCAGCCTGCTACTCCGTGCCGAGTAAACCTCCAACACCCAACCCCCAACCCAACACCAGACTGCGACCCGCGGCCCCCGACCCCGATCCCCGGGCCCGTCCCTCGCCGGCCGCTTTCCCACCGCGCTCACTCCCAGCGATTCCCACCGATTCCGTCCCCAACACGATCAATTGGCGACGCGCTGCCAGGCCATGGACGAGGCGACCATGACCGTTCCGGCCCCGGCTTCGGCAACGGGAGCGGCTCCGGCCCCAAGCCACGGCAATGCCAATGGCAACGGCACCGCAAAATCCCCCTCGGCGCGTGCGCCCCGGAGGACGGGAAAGCCCCAGCACATGAACGGCCCGCTCTACAAACAGGCGAACAGCAATGTTGTCCTCGTCCGCCGCCTCAAGAGGAAGAACGAAGGCCCCATGAAGCAGCTCACGCGGTGGTTTGTTGACAACCAGATTGGTGCGCGCCCCTGAAGCCCCCGCTCTGCCTGTCTCCCATCCGAGAAAATGACTAACCTCGGCCCCAGGCTTCTCGTTCAACCTGCTTGCCCTCCTCTTCCTCGCCCACGGCATGCCCCGCGCGAGGGACTACACGGCCAAATACTTCAACCTCGCCTACTACAATACAAATACCGGGAACTACGGCCTGGGCTGGGACGACGGCTACCTCATCCTGTTCTGCATCGTGCTCCTCACCGGTTTGCGCGCCGCCACCATGGAGTACATTCTCGCGCCGTTTGCCAAGTCCCAGGGCATCTCCAAGAGGAAGGACATCACCAGGTTTAGCGAGCAGGCCTGGATGTCGGTCTACTACGCCTTCTTTTGGCCCCTCGGTCTGGTACGCTTTTCCTGCCCGGCACCCGCTCAGCATTGACAAACGCGCCGCTAACCGAGCCCTCCTTACTGTGCAGTACATCTATTACCAGTCGCCGGCATACCTCAACCTCCGCGAGCTGTGGACTGCCTGGCCCGACCGCGAAATCACCGGCATCATGAAGGGATACATGATCGCCCAGCTGGGTTTCTGGCTACAGCAGCTCATCGTCATCAACATCGAGGAGAAGAGGAAGGACCACTGGCAGATGTTCACCCACCACATCGTCACGAGCGTCCTCATCTACGCCTCGTACCGCTACGGCCACACCCGCGTGGGCAACCTCATTCTGGTCCTGATGGACGTGTCCGACCTGGTTCTGGGGGTACGTGAAACCGAACACCCCATCATCTGCCTCCTCTTAAACCTCCTGTCATGTTTTGTATGCTAATCTGAGCCCACCACCCAGATCGCCAAATGCCTCAAATACCTCGGCTACCACACGATTTGCGACGTCATGTTTGGCATCTTCATGCTCTCGTGGCTCGTCGCACGCCACTTCCTGTACCTCGCCGTGTGCTACTCGGTTTGGACCGACGCCGCCGAGGTCATGCCCGTGGGCTGCTTCAAGGGTACCAAGGATAATCTGACGGGGCCCTTTGAGGCGCCCACGGATCAGGGCATCACGTACCTCCTGGAACCCCTGTGGAACTCGGAGGGCATGTTCTGCTTCAACGAGTCGGTCCAGTGGTCGTTCCTCTCCATGTTACTCTTCCTGCAGTGCCTCACCATCATTTGGTTCTCCATGATCATCCGCGTCGCCGTCAAGGTGTTCAAGGGCGCTCCCGCCGAGGACGTCCGGAGCGACGACGAGGCCGGCGAAGGCGAGGACGAGGACGAGTTTGTCTATGAGGAGGCCCAGCCGCTCGAGGAGGAGGTTGGCGTCGAGGAAATCGACCTCAAGAACTGGGAGCGGAGGACGGGTGTCAAGCGGCAGGTCGTCTCGGCCTCTACGGGTGTCAGTCTGCCGGGCCACAGTGATCGCAAGGAGCTCCTGGGACGGATTGGATGTGAGAAGCAGGTCGAGTGAGAGTCTCCGGAGATCGCCCGTGGGAGGAGGCGGCCAAGGAACGCGAAATTAGAGGCAGAGAGGCCATGCAACGCAAAAGAAAGGGGCCGGTACATACACAACTTTGGGGGCTACGGCTGCGGCAGCCCTTGACCAAAAGAGGGAAAAGGTGCACAGAGCATGGAGCCGTTTGACAGGACCGCATTGGTAGTACGCTGCCACTGCCACCTTTTGCGATGAATTATTACGAGATGCCTTGCCCCGGTGGCTGGCTCATTTTTCCTTTCCCGGACCTGCCGGACATCGATTGCCGTGCTGCTCTCATTCCCCGAGGCCGACCGCTCCAGCGGATGCGACCACGTCCGTGGCCCCGGGTTGGTGGGCAAATTTTGGGTCACGAATCGCGGCGGACGGAAGCCCTTTTCGTGCCCAGGGCCGCCGCGTGCGCAGTCGAGGAACCACCTTGTCAAGTGACGCTCGATCTTCAACAACTAATGCGCGTGCAGGCGCACATCAACGGTTGGTTGGCATGCTCAGGATGGTCGGGGGATAAAAATGTCGGATTGGATCTCTCAGGGTTGTCAACCATTCGCGGATCGATCGTCTTTCAGGTGTGAAAATTCCAGATTTAAGTTGTACGGTTGGGAGAACACATGGCACACCGAACCCATTGTGGCTCTCGAATAATCAATTCAAAGGCCGTCTTACACAGTACAAATGTTGTTCTGTTGCAGGTTTCCGGGACTCTTGGCCATAAAGGCGTCCGTTTCGCCGTGCCTCGGCCCCCTGAATCGATGACGCGATGGAGCAACTTATAGGTTGCCGACCGGGTACGACGCTACGCTTGTTTTTCCTCCAATGCCGGAACCTCACGACTTCGGGGTTTTTAGCATGAAGCGGAAGCCACTTGCGAGAAGCCCGGACGATGGGCCACCGTGTAACGGGGCCCCTGGCCCGAGTCAGGGGAGGAGCACGCTCGGCACGGTAGCTTCAGGTTTAGCCGCGAAACAACTGCAATATCATGGGCAGAACGATGCGGAGTCAACGTGGCCGTTGCCGTGATATAACTGTGTATTTTGTGAGTATTAATATGCTGTGAACCCGGGAACTGGATCTGTTAAAGGGAGCTTTGATTGTTGGCCGCCACGCAACAGGCTAGGTTTTCAAACTCTTGTCTTGTCTAGATATCCTGTTCAATTATCAACCAACCCGTAGCCACAATGCTGCCCTGGTCGACACTCTTCGTTACCGGCCTCGCCGCGGTGGGAGCTCACGGCACGCCCGTCGAGGTGGCGCGGCGGGCGACGCCGACAGTCTACCTCGCCGGGGACAGCACCATGGCCAAGACGGGTGGTCTTCTCATGGGTTGGTGACCCACATAATACACTCGGCTTCTCAGCATAGATACTGACAAGAGAGTGTCGCAGGCTGGGGGGAGTACCTCTCCAAGTACATCACGATCCCCGTGGTCAACAAGGCCATCGCGGGTCGGTCGGCGCGCAGCTACACCAACGAAGGGCGGTTCACCGAGATTGAGAGTCTGCTCGTGAGCGGCGACATTGTCGTCATTGAGTTCGGGCACAACGACGGAGGGTCGCCCACCTCGGCGTCGGACAACGGGCGCAGCGATTGCGGCGGCACGGGCAGCGAGGTGTGCATCTCGGGCAAGACGGGCGAGAAGGTCTACACCTTCAACCACTACGTCGAGGCGGCGGCGCGCAGC
>FJWA01003961.1_pt1 | contig 18784 bp, 15 predicted proteins | sample 1011891 | NCBI WGS metagenome assembly FJWA01 (sample SAMEA3912450, study PRJEB9761) | metagenome | biome: forest; material: soil | place: USA | collected 2011-06-22 | depth 0.1 m
TCCGGGTCCCATCCTTGGCAGCCAGCCTGCCCGCCCGCAGCAGCGGCGGGAGNGCGGGGCAGCGGGGCACCAGGCGCTGTGCAACAGCAACTGCCAGTTACGTAATCTCTTGGGTGCCTGCCTGGGCCCACTGCTCTGGGCTGAAGCTGCAGGGGTAAGCTGCGTGTTCCAGGTGCCACTGCAGCCCCGCGCCCTTCTCTCCCCTTCCACCACATCCGCCACCCGAGAAGCCACCGAACATCGGCGTGGTTTTGCACAGAGCGCAGAGCCCGACATCAAACATCAAGACACTGGGCAGATTTGGCCTTGATCTTCTTCTTCTCTTTCCTTCCTACTGATCTTGTCTTTCACGTGGTGCCCGCAGCTTACAGAGCGTCACCTCCAAGCTCTCAAGATGGCGGCGGTCAACGGTAGGCGCCCCACGACTCGGCCGCTCTGCCCTCTTCGCAGCACTAACCCGTCTACCGTCTAGTGGTGATCAAGCACCAGGGCAAGAAATACGACGTCGAGGTCGACACCGCTTCGACCGGCGAGGAACTCAAGTACCAACTCTTCAGCCTGACCGGCGTCGAACCCGACCGACAGAAGATACTCGTCAAGGGCGGTCAGCTCAAGGATGACGCCGACATGGGCAAGCTAGGGCTGAAGGCCGGCCAAGTGATCATGATGATGGGGACGCCGGGAGATGGCGGAGGCGCCGTTGTGCGCCCGACCGAGAAAGTCAAGTTCCTCGAGGACATGACAGAGGCCGAAGCCGCTCAGCAAGCCGGCGCCACCCCGGCCGGGCTGGTCAATCTGGGCAACACCTGCTACCTCAACTCCACCCTTCAGGCCCTGCGCTCGATTCCCGAACTCCAGGACGCGCTCGGGCAGCACAGACACACGTCCATGTCCGAAGTCCCCCAGCTGGACGTCACGAACCAGCTCAAGGGCCTCTTCAAGGACATGTCCAAGACACAGGATGGGATGCCGCCGTTCACCTTCCTGAACGCCCTCCGGACGACCTTCCCTCAGTTCGCCGAGAGGTCGAAGAAGGGCGACGGCTACGCGCAGCAGGATGCCGAAGAGGCGTGGTCCCAGATTGTCTCGCAGTTGAAGCAGAAGCTGAAGGGGAGCACGAGTCCTGCCGAGGGCAGTGCTGCCGGGGCCAGCTCCTTTATCGACAGTTTTATGGGTGGCGAGTTCTCCACCACGCTTGAATGCGACGACCCCGCGGCCCGTGAGGGTGGCGAGCAACCAACCTCCGCCAAGGAGCCGTTTCTCAAGCTGAACTGCCACATCGACAACCAGACGGCCCATCTGAGAGATGGTCTCGTCAATGGTCTGTCGGAGAAGATCGAGAAGAAGTCCGAGGTTTTGGGCCGGGACGTGACGTACACCAAGACGTCCAAGATCTCCCGGTTACCCAAGTATCTCACCGTCCACTTTGTGCGCTTCTTCTGGAAGCGCGACGTCCAGAAGAAGGCCAAGATCATGCGGAAGGTGACGTTCCCGCACGAGCTGGACGCAGTCGAGTTCTGCACCGACGAGCTGAAGAAGGCTCTCGTCCCGGTCCGGGACAAGGTGCGTGAGGTGCGCAAGGATGAGGAGGATGTCGAGCGGGCGCGGAAGCGCCGCAAGAAGAACCCCGCGCTGGACGGCGAGGCCCCCGAGGAGAAGAAGGGAGCCACCACCAAGAAGGACGACAAGAAGCCCGCTACCCCCGCCGACGGCGATGTCGAAATGACTGAGACATACAAGACGGACGCCGAGTGGGAAGCCGAGAAGGACGCGGCGCTGTTGGAGACCAAGAAGGAGCTGAACGCTCTGATCGACCCGGAGCTCCGGAAAGATGAGGGGGCCAACCAGTCGGGCGTCTACGAGCTCCGCGCCGTCGTCACTCACCAGGGCGCCAGCGCCGACAGCGGCCACTACACGGCATACGTCAAGAAGACAGGCGACAAGGACCCCGTGACTGGCAAGGTGGGCGAGGAGGATGGCAAGTGGTGGTGGTTCAACGACGACAAGGTCAGCGAGGTGACCTCGGACAAGATCGATGCGCTGGCTGGCGGTGGCGAGTCGCACTCGGCGCTCATCCTCCTGTACAAGGCCATCCCCATGCCGACGGCCGAAGGAGTCATGGAGTGACGAGGTGTCGCTGTTGCGGTTTCCCTTGGCTGGAACTGGGTGTGTATTGTGCGATAGGAGTCTCGGGTGGTTATGAAAATCGGCCTTGGTAGTCCGGAACAAACTATGCTAGACAGACAACGCGGATGATGAAACAGGCTTTGAACCATGCATAGACGGATGTGTTGGTTGGCTCCCTCGTTTAATTCGGTGATTCGACCAGGTATGTTGTCGTACTTTGGTCTGTGCCGCACTTTACAGAATAGCTACCTATGTAGCATGTTGCAGCACTACCTCCCTTCACTGCCCTCCCCTTCATCATTCGCCACCATCTTCGCCCTCAACTCCTCCAGCTTCTCCTCCACCTCGCGTTTCTGCCGCACCAGATGTGCCCGGTGCATCTCCAGCATGTCGACCTTCTCGTCAACAGTCGCCTCGAGGACTTTTCGTTTACTCTGTGCGTGTGTGAGGATGTGCGTACTTGGTTTGTGTTGTGTACCAACGGAGGGAAAGGCTTACGGCTTTCCATTCCTGTTGGGTCTTGAGGCCGGCGCCGTAGATGGTGCCCATGAAGATGACGGCGGCGAAGGAGCCTGCCCAGATCATGCGTTTCACCTTGAACTTTTGGTCGGCTGCTGAGGGGGGCAGTGGTGGTGGTGAGGTCCTGCTCGCGCCTCGCGCGGCGGCTCGTGTGGCTGCTCGTGTGGCTGCTGGGGCGGCGCTTTTGGCCGCTGCGAGGGCTGCTGTTGGTGTGGGGGGCATCGTGAAGAGAAGAGAGTCGGGAATTTGCGATCAGTCAGTCAGTCAGTCCCAGTATTGGCGCCACAGGATGGCGCAATCTTTGGTCCTTCTCGCCGCTGGCGGTCGGGATGGTGTCCTGCTGCTAATGCTGCCTTCTGATGCTGATGACGACGATGATGTTACTGATGGAGAACGGCGTCGTAAGAGCGGGACGGTGCTGTCCCCCAAAGGCCGCCTGTTCGCTGAGTTGCAGCTTTCCTGCCTAACGCTGGCTGGTGTTTCTGTTGCCTTGATTCCACTCCGCCAAGCCCTGACGTCTCTCGCTTTTTGGTCGTCGTCGTCGTCCTTGTCGTCGTCGTCCTTGTCGTCGTCGTCTGGTGAAAGAGTCGCCAATGCCAATGTCAAACTCGATGTCGAAATCAATCTCGGCCGAAGATCTCGCGGCGCTTGACGTAACGCCAACGGCCCGCGGCAGGGGTACGGCATCATCTCGAACAGCTCGAACATGTCGGGCGAATCAGGGTTCGGTCGTGCCACAAACGGGTTCCGCATTTTGTCGCTTGTCAAAAACGGCGCCAGCGGCTTGGGTGGGGTCTCTTGTTCCTCCCGTTTCCTCGATTTTCCTCGAAGAGAAAGGTCCTGAGTAATCGCCGTGCAGTGGTGATCCGCGTGAGGGGCTTCCTGTGGAGAAAAATACTGGCGAGTCTTATATCCTATATATATGCGCAAAGGGCGGAGTCTGGGTGGTTTGGAGGGGGTGTTGTTGCATGTCCGACGAGTGTTTCTTGTGCTGCACTGCTGCACCCCTGAACTGAGATCGGCAGGTTGGGGAGTCGCCGCGTTCCAACAAACGCCGTTGAGTTTCGACATAGGCGAGTCCTCCCAACACCTGCGATTCGACAGCGCTTGAGTAAGTCGTGCAGTGGGCGAGGTGATGCTGGTCGGGAATTGACGAGAATAACGACGCAGCGCACGTCGACTTCTTCAATATTTAGTCACGTCTCAACCTCTTCCCTCCCTGGTCCGGACCCTGGTCATCAAAGGATTCAACAGCGAGCGGCCTGCCTCATCGCAGTCTCATCACGGCGGGTCTCACGACGGCCGACCTGTTGTCTCAGTTCCACCCTGGTCTGTCTCGCCACCCAGCAACCCCCCCTTTTCTACTTGTATCTTTCCATCCAATCCATCATCCCTTGGAACGTTATCAACTCCCACCACCATGTCAACACCCCGCGTCTTCATCGTCCGCCACGGCGAAACCGAATGGTCGCTCAACGGCCGCCACACCGGGACGTCCGACATCCCCTTGACGGCCAATGGAGAGAAGCGCGTGTTGGCGACCGGCAAGGCCATGGTGGGCGACGACCGCCTGATCGTTCCCAGTAAACTGGCGCACATGTGAGTACCGAATACTCTCAAACCGCTTGTGCTTCTCCTGTCGATCCTGGGGCCGGGAAAGGCGGGAAGGGGACGGGGTGCGGGGCCGGGTGAGTGCCTGGGTCCATCGCCCCGGCCCGTGCTTGGCCTCTGTGATGGAGGGCATGGGCCGGATCGCCCGACGGCCTGCCGATCTCGCCGGAGCCGCATCATTCTCCAATGCTGGGTCTTTTTGAGGGTTTGGTATTAATGCTCTCCCAGCTATGTGTCACCAAGACGCCGGGCCCAGCGTACCCTAGAACTGCTCAACCTGGCCTGCGAGGATCAGCTGCCATGGGCAGCACACGGCAAGCCATTCTGCGAGGGCCGGCAGTGCACAGCCAGGATCGAGGTCACCGAGGACATCCGTGAGTGGGACTATGGCGACTACGAGGGCATCACCACGCCTCATATCAAGGAACTGCGCAAGCAGCAAGGGCTGGACCCCAACTGGGACATCTGGAGGGATGGCTGCCCGGGTGGAGAGTAAGGCCATCATTCCTGTTTCTCTTCTTGTTCCCGTGTCACTCATACCAGACGGTACCGAAATCCAACTAAATCCCGACTACCACAGGAGCCCAGCGGACATCTCGGAGCGTCTTGACCGGCTCATCGAGCAGATCCGGGAGAAATGGCACGCCCCCGTCATGGGGAAGCAGCAGCAGCAGCAAGGAGAGGGCTCCACCGGCGACGTGTTGATTGTGGCCCACGGCCACATCCTGCGAGCCTTCGCACAACGCTGGGCCCGCCAGTCCTTTGAGGGAGGGCCTACCTTTTTGCTGGAGGCCGGCGGCATCGGTACTTTGAGGTGAGCAGCTCTCCCTGCCATGATCAGGGCTTTGCAATCTGGTTCTCTGCTAACTCTGGTGTTGTAGCTACGAGCATCACAGTATCGACGAGCCTGCCATCCTCCTCGGCAGTGCCTTTATTGTGGGCGGCTGAGCTCTGTTCTGTCCATTTTCACAGAGATGGAGTCCCGTAGGGATGCATGTACAAGCAAGCAAGTCAGCCGGCGCCTAGTTATAGATTTATCTGTCAAACATCCTACGCCTTGACCGAGTTCTACTCTCCTTCACCACCACCATCCCCTCTTCTTCCCGCCATCCTCAAGCCTTGGTGCCGCGTGCCATAAAAATGTTGCGCTTGACCTCGCCCGTCTCCTTCGAAATGTGAAACACCACCGCCATCTCCTCGAGCGCAAAGTCCTTGCCCACGCCGGCCTCTTCAAAGATGCGTCTGATGTGCTCCTCGGAGAAGCCATGGTGAATAATGGTCGACGCGGCGGGATGGGAAGCCTGTCTCGGCCGCAACATTCCTCTCGTCAGTCGTCTATCATTCCTAGGGGGCACTTTCGAAAAGAACTCACATCCGGTCTGTCATGTGGCAGGAAATCCAGAATGACCAGGACACCTCCCGTCTTCAGCCGCTCGGCCAGCCTGCGCGCCGCCAGCGCCGGGTCGTCAAAGTGATGGAACCCGAGGCCGACGGCGGCGACATCAAAGTTAAAGAACTCGGGCGAGGCAAACTCGGCCGGGCTGGGGTCCTCGGGAACGCAGAGGTTGCCTTGGTAGGCGTGCATCTCGGAGGCAGCGAGGCCCTGGCCGGGATTGTCAGTCAGAAAGTCACACCAAGGCTGGAATCAGAGCATCGCGGGCCGGTTGATGACGAACCTGGTTCTCGGCACGGGCATTGTATGTGGCCACCTGGCAAGCTGTTAGGGGTCGAAACCACGAGGAAGTGGATGTGTGTGTGTGTGTGTTGATCCAGCACAACCTGGAACAGGTACATACCATGTTCTCTGACAGATCAATACCGACACATTGAGTGGTGTAAGGGGCAAGGGCCTGCAAAAATAGTCAGAATTGAAGCAACGGAGCCCGCTGGGAAGCGCTCCATCGCCGTCGTTGGCGGGCGACGACTCGGGTCGGAAAGGGGCTTACCCTCGAAACTACATCACGAGTATTAGCCGACATCGATTTCACCCCCCGTCTGTGTTGTAAACAGCCAGCAATGGTAGAGTCGAGAAACGCAAGTGATCACAGAGACGGCAGGTAATCCATCTTCTTCCAATCTCCTGAGCCGAAAAGGGGAGGAGGAGGCATCAAGCCAAAGCCGGGCAANGGAAAGCAAACATACCAACACCGGTCCCGCAAGCATAATCCAACAACCTCACTGTCTTGGCCGAGGCGTTTCCACTNTTGTTCGCCCCGTCATCGTCGGCATTGTCGTCGTCATCCACCCAGTCCGCCCCGATGAAGTCGATGCTCTCTCGAATCTCTTCAATCAACCTGTTCAGCGTCTTCTCATGCTTGCTGTCGTACTGTGCAGCCTCTTTGCTAAATGGTCGTCTGTATTAGCCATGTTTCTTCTGTCTTGGACGGCAACGGTCGGAGAAGGGAGGGTGTGTGGTGAGATGGCAGCTGCTTGTCCGGCCCGACAAGAGTTGACCCTCCAGTTCCTCTGGGGTGCTTGAATGGGGCGTCGTTCATTAGTTTTGAGAATTCAAGGCCAGTCTAACTCACTTGAAATATTCCTTGTTCTGCTCTGAGCTTGAAGCCCCGGCGGCACGGTGGTGATGATGATGCGCAGACATGTTGACAAGTCAGGGAGTGGGCGGCAAACTATGATGGCGTGCAGAGGCAACAGCTTGTTCTAGTTAACGGCGTTGGGAAAGTGCTGGGTTCTCGAGAATGATGTATCACAATTGTTGGAGATCCTGCAATGGTTTCCTCTGCCATATAAATACAAATCAGCCTTGCGGAAACATCTCGGCCACTTTTGGCTGGGGTGACGTGGAAGGTCATTGTTTGCGAGAAGGCACCGAAGACAGACGCGGAGAGAAATGACGGATGACCTTGAACGCTGCGAAAAGTGTCCATGCCGGCCGTGGTAGGTAAAGCCAGAGGTTTGGATCGTCTGCTTAGAGATACGAACCAGATATCTTGATGTTTCTTGACCCAGAGATCACATCACGCCTTCAACTCCCAGTACATACAGAGTACATACAAGTACGAACCGAGACGAAATCGCCACCGTCAAGGCTCCAAATTGAAAATTACGCCCATTACTATAGCGTTATCCACAGACTAAACAAAAGGACCGGACAGACAGAGGAGCAGGCTTGGTTGGCCCGGGCCAGGACGGGACGGGAGCGGGACGAGTGAGATTGCAAATGGGGGGACAATGCAACCAAAGGAAACAAACGTACCCAGAAGTCCGAGACTCGGCAGCCCAACGTGGCGACGGTGATGAAAGCCTGGGGGCGGGCCTCTTTGTCTTTTTTCTGGCCCCCGCAGTTTATCGTCAGGTCTTGCAAGAGGCGGCTTGATTGCTTGCTTTGCTGGATTGGAAAATATGACCTGATCGCCGGCAGTGCTTCCTGGCGTTTTGGCTCCCAAACGCTCATTTCCCGCACTTAACCCCGATAGGCAAACGCCGCCGCCGCCGCGCCGGCCTGGTGGGACGCCAAATTCCCGACTAGCGGATTTTAGCGCGTCTTGGGGTCTGACAAACGGGTACGAGCGATCGCACCGGCGATCCCCATGGAAGCAAAATGCACGACCCCGCCTCGGACCGCAGTCTGTCCCAGTCACAGGGGAACACGCCCCGAACACGCCCCCGGGGTGGCTGGGGCTAGCCCGTACCGGTGCCTGGGGAGGGAGGTACGTACCGTTCCCGGGCCCTTGTATTCTGTACTGTTGCGTATGGAAGTTTACACCTAGGTTGTCCGGACAGAATCTGGACGGCACTTTTCTGGGACAGCCGAAATGCATCGTACTACCACATTATGTACACGTGTATCTGTATTCTGTACGTACCTAGTACACAGCCGTGTACATAACGGTGGGCGTTGGTATGCCGATCCCACACGCCACGCCACGCGCAAGAATTTGTGTGACGCAGCCATGCTGCATCTTGCGTTTGTCGAGGGGCGGGGAGGGGAGAGGGGATGTAACGGTATCTCCTCTGGTTGCCGAACGCACCGATCCAAGCAAATCCCTCATCCTGGCTCGCGGCATGTTGCTGCGCTGCTGCTGCTGCAAGACGGGCAGAATGGGTAGAGGCTTGCATGCACGCTGGCGCGGCGGATTGAGTGGGGATGGAAAGCCGAAACAGGGTGGACTGCGGGCGGCACGGCGAGGTGCGAGCCCCCATCCCTCCCCATTCCCAAACCCCCTTTCCCGACCTTGTGATCGTGAGGGAGTGGACCAGGCTTGCCCTCGGCTGCTGTGTACTGCGTATGTACACCATTCGTATAACACAGCCGAGTCTGACGCGGTGCTCCGGGAACATGCCTTCTAACCTGGGTCGTATCGCCCTTTGGCCTGACGTTCTTTTTTGGTGGGGGGTTGCTTGATGATGTGCGCCCGTGGGGTCTCACAAGACATGGTCTCCCGTCCGTACCCGCTCCGGGAGAGCTGTCAGATCCCACACGGTATGGCGGCGGGACATCTCGGTACGCTTCAGGGTACCACGCTGGGTAATACACGGCTGCGCTGTCCATATTGGCTTGAAACACACACACCAGCGCGGTGCAACCCCAGTCGACCCATTGGGCGGCTTCCAACGGGCCTTTTGAGGAGGAGAGGCCTGTCCGTTGGGCCGTCGGAGGCGGGCGCCACGCTCCATGAAACTGGATTCCTGGACCGTTGGATCGGCCCGTGACAAGGTCCCTGGTGCTGTGAGACAGGATTACTTTGACTGGAACGGACATAGCATGTCTGAAATGCTGTGACAACCTGACCACGTACTCTATGCGGTCAATCGCGGTAAAAGAAAAGAAAAATAGAAGCGTTGAAGCCAGAATGCCGTGTCCTTGAGACGTCACCCGCTGGCCATGCTACTATGTCTGCTGAATGGGGGGTGGAAGTGAGAGACAGTGTGGACGGAGAGCGCCGGCGGGCAGTCTCACCGCTGTTTTAGCCGGGTTACCGTTTGGGGGGCGCGGCGGCCCATCGACCAGGCCGTGCCGTTGGCTTGGTCAGATCTGATGGATGACTGAAACTGGCCCAAATTAGGCTATGCCGACAACACCATCGCATATCATATCGCTGCCTTCGTCGTGCATCACCTGCTTCACTCGGCCCCAGTCTCGATCGAGGACAGCAAGGCAGAGGCATGTCTCTCTTCGCGGGGGCCAGTCCAGAGTGCCCCCCAGACCTCGGCCAGGTGATATCAGCCCTCATGTTATGAGTGTNGGGCTCTTGCACAGAGNACTTGGTTCAACACAAGCTCCGCGTGGGATTGTCTGCGGGACAGCGGACGACGACGCGAACCGAAGCGGAAGCCAGACCCTGCAGGATGGCACGCGCACCAAGGGGTCATGTCATGTCAATACTCCGTGTGGAACACTGGAAAATGCTGGTCCGAGCCGTGTTGGTTGATTGATCCCCCTTCTCTCCGCTCGGGCGATCCACGGACATGCAGGCTCCGCGGGTTGGTGACCGAAATCTGGTGCTTCCACGGCCGGGCGAGGGCTGTGGACTGGATTCTCAGAATTCAGCTCCGTGGGCTCGGTAAACCTCTTCACCTGCGATGTCGGAAGGCGAAGTTCGGACTTGTCGCAATGATTTGATGGCATGCGTCCCGGAGAACGGAGAGCTAATATTTTAGCCGGGATGCTGCGTTTGCGTTTGCAGGTGCGCGTTTGCAATCGAGACCACTGGAGACCAGCCGAGACGAGACCACTTGGGCCAGCAGCAAGCAGCAAACTCCCGAGAGGATCCCGTTGGCCGTCGGGTGACGGCAGTCAGAGACCTGCTCTGCCCTATTCGTACAATCGCACAGAAGTGCATGGGACGAAACCAGCAAATCTCGCTTTTTGATTACTGTGGCTGTGGTGGACGCTGACGCAACCGTGACACGGCTGCGGAGGCAAACACCGTGCAACCTCCCGTCACAACGGGTGATGGCGCCGGGAAATGCGAAACGGGAGGGTACAGTAATGTACAGTACATACATTGGTGCGGTAAGTTTCATGGCACCCCCCATTGCAACGTGGCGCGACAGGGTTGTCCTGGTCTTTCCGTCCCTGGCCCCGTCGCCACGCCGGCCAAGAGCGGGAAAGCGCGAGAGGCCGGGGGCCCAATCAGCCAAGCAGGAACAAGCTGCGACAGGGAGCCAGGGCCGAGCTCTGGCCCGTCTTGTTGCGCGTCGTCTCCCAAGACCGGGCAGCTCGGGCTGATTGGGACGGTCTTGGTGCGGGAACTTTTGTCGAGGTTTTTCTTACCATATTTTTCTTTGTTTTTTTTTNTTCTTCAACTAGTGTAGTGTCGCATGGCATCGTGATCAAGCACTGGGCCTCTTGCCGTGAGTAGCAGCTCCAAGTTCTCGCACTGGGCGGAGCCAGCCCCGTCCCCGATGGCCAGCTGTGGCATGGGGTGGATGGAGCAGCCGGACACGTTGCCGTGAAGAAATCAAGGACCTTGCTAGGGAGAGGCTGGGCTGCTGGGATGCTGGCATCTCGGCTGGCCACCAGACCCCATTCCAGACCTCCCACCCCGCCAAACACGAGAATCCATCCTCTCGGGAACTGGCGCGCGGGAGGGAAGATGTGGAGTGCAGCTTGCCCAGATCACGTGAAGCCAAGACCCGCGCTGATTTGCTGCGGGCTGCCAGGATGAGCGGGGGAGAGCACACAGGCGGCCACTCACAGAGGGCACTTCTGTGACAGCGACCCGGGATGCTGGAAATGGCGCTGCAAACGCGAGTGTTGGGGTTGGGGGCGAAGGCCGCTCGCTGTCTGACCGCCCTTTGGCGCTTCTGAAGGCCACACCACCTCAGCCCGCCCGCGGCGGATGATTGTGTGGTTGCCTGGGCTGCGTCGGCGCATCGCCTGTTGGATGACCGCGAGGCATCTCGGGTCGATGTCCGTCTGGTGATTCCTGTGTGTCGCGGTTGATTGATGACGGGGCGCCCGCTGGTGCAGACCGGCCGCCTCTCGTTACCGACATTATTTCAAACAAGTGCCGACCGTTGCCGCTGGGTTCCGCCGTCTACAAGCACCTATTCTTTTTCAGTCGGAGCCAGTCCGCCAAACCAGCCAACAAAGCAAGCCGCTCGCCACCGCGGCTGCGAGAGAGAGATGGCCGCTCGGTTTGGGAGCCTGGAAGGATCCAACAGCCATCTGAGATTGGCAATTTGGCATCGCACGCACCCCAGTGCAACACGACAACCTGCAGTTCCGGTCTGGGCCGACTGCGCCCGGTCATATCACAGCGGCGTACGGAGTACGAGGAAGCAGTCACTCGAGCCGCCGGTGAAACCCAGGTCCCAGGCCAGGACGTTGGTGACTCGGGGCTGGGTTTGAAAATAGACTCGGCCGTCTTGTGTCGGCACATTTCTTACCTTCGCCTTGGCTACGAGGCACGAGGCAATTCTGACAGATCATTTTCCTCCTCGCACCCAACACCCAACGTCCAGATGTCCAGACGAATGCTCCGTCCAAGTACGCTACCAAGGGGTTGAAGGAGGGGCGTGGAAGCGCCGAGTGAGGATGGGGGTCAACTGATCATCAGCATCTGCCGCGTCCGAGGACAGGGGGAGCGCGCNATCATNTTGTGGTANGCGCCANTGGTTTGTTTGTTGGGATGNAAATCACTCACCAGGAGCATCCCTCGACGNATGTGAGCACTTTGTCTCGCCTGCGCCTAGCTCTTCAGGAATGGCAACCCGGTCCTTCGGCAAGCGAGCAAGGGAACCAACAAGCGCTTTGGCGCTCGCTTCCCCTTGCTTAGGGTGTGCGGGTGATATCCACGACGGCAGCGACTCGACTGCATTAGGGGCGAGGGTAGGGGGCATGCTACAGTAGTGCCCGGCGCGTTGAATCGAGAGCTGGGGCCATCGGCAGCGAACATACTGGGTATCCGGCTACCAGGAACGAGCGTGGCTCTGGCTCTGTGGTTGGAGCCAACCTCTCATCGCCGCTCGAGTCCCGGTCAAACCGGGCACGCCAGCCAACACGTCTCCTCCATCCATAGTGGTGGGGACCGTTTCGCTCGGCCTCTAGACGGAGGCTACGTTAGAACGACCCAGGAGCGCGGGACGTCCCAGTCCCCACCGTGCCGATGGTTTCTGGGGCCCCGTACATAAGGTAGTACACAGTATTGAGCTGTACTGTATTGTCTGGTAATTTCAAGCCACTCCTCTCTGTGTGTATTTGCCTTGCTTCAGTGCTCCCGAGCAGCGTCCATCCCAATGATCCTATCCTGATGCCTTTTCGACGCTGGATCATGCAGTGTTAGCCGTCCTGCTTGTTGTCGTTTTGTTTACGTATACTATTCGAAGCTGAAAGCTTACATAGCANAGAATACTCTGGGATGATCAAACATTCCGACCCTGTGCGAGACCTGGTTTGGTTTTGGCTCCTCCAAATTGGCGACTGGGCTCAGGAACCGGGTGGCTGATCCTTTCAGCCAGGCCGTGCTGACCTGGCATTGCCGAAATGGCTCTGTGCTGATTTCAGGGGTTCCGTCCAGCCCGTTGATGAGACCAACGCCATTTCCGAAAATTAATACAGAGCAGACAAAACATCAGACGAGCAACCGAGAAGGCAGCCTTCAGAGAGGGCGACGCAAGCGGCACCAAACGCCCAAGACCCGGGTTGTCTGTCTCACTTTCACCTGGCTTCGTCCAAAAAGATGACTGCCGTGGTCAGACGTCTCTCTCTGGCGACCAGGGGCGGCTGGGTGCGGCTGCTCCCGGTTCGTTCTGTGCTAGCCCCTCCTCAGCCAGTCCCAGCAAGCCGGGACACCGGCGCCGCTCCGCTTGAAACCAGTCGGCAGAAGTGTGTGTGCCCAAGTTGACGGGAATCTGCCTTGGCTAGTCTCGCCAGCGCNGCGTTGGCACATCCAGGGACCGCTGCAAAAAGAGCAACTAGTGAACTGTGCAATGGACGCCTCAATCACACCGACAAGTCTCCTGCCTGGTTTCGCTGTCTCGAGACACCCCCGGGTTGTGTTGCGCCATCCTNTTTGACTAGTGCAGGCCTGTGATCAAGGGTGTGTGCTCGTTCCCCGGTGGCCTCCGGCATTGCAGAGTCGGTAAGCAGCCATTTGGGTAAGGGAGGTACCACGGATGACCTCGTCGCGATGCATGCAGGGCGAGACCATCATGGTCGAGACGACCACAAACCCCCCGACCGGCTTGTCTTGAAACAAGGCTCTCCGCCTTGTCCGCCGTGTTTGTCGTCCCCGTGTCCCCCTGGGAGGAGGAGCCGGGAGACAAACGAAGCGAGGCCCAGGGAGGCGATGCGATGCNGAAACAGCCCAACCAATGACCACGGCGGGATGCATGTGCCGCAGCGGGCTCGCCATGCGGGAACAGTCCAAAGGGTGCAAGGATGCAGATCAAGCGGACCAATGGGAGGCCGGACCCAGAAGGAAGGGCGGCGGGATGAGCCTAAAGAGCGCGGGCGGCACGCGCATCCATGCCGCCGTCGCTCCCATCGATCCATCCGATCCACGGCTCCACAGACTGAGGGTTTTCTTGGCGGCGGAGAAAGGCTCCGTTTCGTGTGCGGGTGCTTCACCAAGTACATAATTATTACCCTGTCCGAGTATGGACCCGTTGACCAGTGACACTCTCGTGTTGTTGTCTTGCTGTCGGTCTCTTGCCGTCGGTCCATTCCACTCGGCCCACACCGACCACAGAGCGTGGAATTCGGCGGTGTCGCCATGCGTGCGTGCGGGGCTAGCATGCCGCGCGGTCGCGAGATATGCACAGAAAATATGGTAGGTCATATTTGTCGGCGGATTGGGTTGGGCTCCTCTCCTCGTTCGTGTGTGACGCGATGGGGCGACGGCGGCGGTGGCGGCGGCGGCGGCGTGCTGTGGCTGTGAGTGAGCCTGTTGTGGTGTGGGCTTCATCTTGCCGGGGCACGGGGACGGGCCAACCCCACCACTCGGACCTTCAGCTCGCGAGGACAGCGCTGTGCATATTTTTTGCATGTACGTCTCGGTTGTTTGCGATGCCCTGTGTGTCGATCGCCTGCTGCAAGGTCGTCCGCCTCTGTTTGTCAACGCCGACCCGACGAATTGCTCCGCACCCCTCCGCCGCCCCCGGGAGTGACAGCGTTGCCCATTGGCTCGATCGTGTGTCCGCTGCATGCTGCCGAATGAAGCCAGGAGAGGCAAACGCCATGGCATGCCATCCATCGTACCATGGATGACATGCCGCCCTCCCTCTCAGAGCTGTGGCTCGAGAGCAAAATGTGAATTATCACGGGGCGATGTGATTGGGGGCTGGGGCCCTTGCCNGGCTGGCTGGCTGNCTGCCTGTTGGTGGGATTGCAGAAGTGCAAACGGATTGCTGTGGGCACCGACATTTCCGCCTTCCACTGAGCGCCAAATCAGCCACGGGCTGGCTGCAGTGACCCGCTGCTCACTGCTCACGAGGACACCATGACAGCTGAGACTGACGGCAAGAATGGCAAACGCCCCTCTCCCGGCTGTCCAGTCCTGGACCGTTATTCCGTGCCTTGAATTCCACCCCCCTCGCTTCCAACTCTGGTTTCCCGGCTGTCCGGGACAGGCAATGGATGGCTGCGGAACCCTGTTCCTCCCGCTGATACAGGCGGTTTGGTGTCCCAAGGTTCAACACGTCTCCGCCCCCCGCCCGGTGCCCTCGGAACCATCCGGGCTCGGCCGTCCTCGTGTTGCATGCATGACATGATGGCAAGCCCATTTTCTGGCGAGGTAGCGGTGGCAATTTGGGGCTTGTGCTCAGGTGCATCTCAGCATCGAGCACCTGGCCAGATCGGGATCTGCCTAATGTACGACGGTCCCANGGATGGCTGGATGTACCCCTTCGGTACCTGACCTCTTCCCACGATCTTGGCTCCCGTGCATCCGCGCGGAATGAGGGGAGAACCCCGCTGTGGTCCGCGTACTTGTCCTGATACAGAATGCAGAATACTATGTACAGCATAGGACAACCTGATTACGAGATGGTCTTGCCTAGTGATCTACGTGCCCTCCGTGGCAGAGCGGGTGGAGAGGGACACTGCCCGGCTGTCACGAGAGGANGCGCCCTCGAACCCTCTCGGCCCGGCTCCGTTCGGGGCCAGGCTACAAGTACCTTAATGTACATAGTACCTAGTAAGAACACCGGTGCATAGGTATTGGTGTTGGTAAACGATTGGCACCCTTTGTGAAGGTGGGGTTGCTCAACTTCGGAGCACTGCTCGCGGCTCCATGGTGTGCAGCCAGGTCAGCCGACGCAGAGACACAGACACAGACGCAGACACAGACACACAAACGGGCGGGACGGGGACGGGAGTTTGGGTTGCTCGATGCTGCCGCGTCCCGTATTGCTTTTCTGTCCGTGTGTCGCCGTCGAAAGATCGATCCGGCTGAGGGCGGCAGCTGTGGATGCAAAGCCGACCCAACCACACCCAATCGAGGCAGAGACATGCATGATGTTTGCCTGTGCGACTGTGGCTTTTTCCAATGCTCGACCTCTTGGCTCTCTTTTTTCCCCTTCTTCTTTTTCATCTCCAACCCGCTCCAAGCTCCGATCTTCAAGTCGTCCGATTCCAACGAGGAGGCGACGGCCCCCTCGTATGTACAACCCCGCTCGGTGGCTGCCGACGTCGGTCTGTACGACCACCGGCGTTTGCTTGTGCGACATTGCCCGACACACCCCAATGCCCCGAGTGGGCTGGCCACGTCGCCGCCGGTAGACAAGAGCAAACGCAGCAGACTGGTCTCGTCCGACGCACGGCGTTGAGCGTCATATGCAAGTCATAACGCAAGCACCCGCGAGCGAGCGTGTCACACTTGGGCAGGCCAGTCAAGTCGGTCTTGTTGATGACGGCTGTCGGCGGATTATTCTGGATTTCTTGCCATTTCACGCTCGANGTCCAGTCGGTCGTGGAACCATTGAAATCCATTCGTCTCCACCACTCCCTACTTTACCTACCCGNAGAGACATGTCCGGATTACGTCGAAATGGCCGCTTCCAGAGCACGTCCTGTGTAGGCCCCCCTCTCGGAGACTTCCTGACTCTCGCAGGGAACCGTATCGTTTGATTACGAGCGAGAAGGGGGGCAAGGCAGCTCGCAATGCCGTCACCGCCGGTCTGCAGGTCTGCCATGCATGTCCCCAGTCGTCCGCCGTCACACCGAAACTCCCCGTCTGGGGACACAATTATTCGAGAACCCAATGAGCGGGGCATGGCCGCATGGCGGGGGGCTGAAACCTGTGGGCAACGCCCAAAGCGAGCACGGGCAGACGCCTCATCACAGGTCGGGCACTCCGACCACCGCGCCGGGCCGAAGCCAAGCACGGTGCGCGGCTTGTGGAACCGAAACCCGCCGAGGTCTGGGGTGTCGTCTTTCGGATCGAGACGGCTGCCGTTCGGCAGCTGCTTCGAAGCCGCCTGGCGTATTTCAAGCTTCGAGTTTGCTCTGGGCGGCGGTTCGGTTGTGTGATGGACAAGGGACAAACCTGATGTCACAACACCGTCACCGAGCGCATCTTTCGGCCCCCAACGCAGAAACAGGCCGGGTGGCCGGTCCCTGGAGAGCTGGCGAAGCGCCTAATGTGTAGGTACCTTAGGTATGTACCTACAGAATGCAGAATGCACAAGTTGCCGACAATCCATCCCGAGAAACCGGCGCAGAAGAAAGCACACAGCACAGCATGCGCCGTGCTTTTCCCATGTACTGTGTATGAGTACTCCGTACTCCGTACCGGCAGCTCCGTTGGGTTGTTTGGTTGGCGTTGGGTTGTCATTGGGTTGGGATTGGCAAATCACGTCAACGTCAGCGCCAGCGTCAGCGCCAGCGTCAGCGTCAACTCCCGTCCATGGCAGCGGCTCAGGCCCGTTGCGCTGCGGCCCCAGCTGCGGCCGGGCGTTACAGCCGCTTTCGTGGCGCGAATAAAATACCACGGTACGCAGAACCCAAGGTCGCGCGCTCTCTCCGGCACAACCGTGCTAGCTCGGTTCGAGGACGCCGAGTCTGTGTCCTGGGCGATTTGATCAACCGGGCCAGGGCTGTCGAGAAGCTGCCGTGGCGCATTTCAAATGCCAACGACGGATCGACAACGGCATCACTGCATTTGCAGGGTACATACAGACAAGTACGGGGTGCACGTCATGCTGCGTACCGGGCTGGTACAAGCATGGTATGGGGTAATTTACCCGTCCGACCGGCCGGCGTGACCAGCGACCCAGTGACCTGACGGCAACGCAGACCAGCTCAGACCCCGGCCAAGGCATGGGAATCGCCTGAACAGGGACCGCGGCCCGCGCCTGGCCCAAGCCAGGCAGTTCCGTCGCTTCCATCCATCGACCCCACCCTTGCCATCACCCATGGCATTGGGCATGGCATGGCACGGCATGGGACAAGCCAGAGCCGTTCTCTGTCCTCTGGTCTCTGGAACAGACCGAAGGCTGGGGGTCCCTTGAAACCTGTGCTCTCGATCCGCTGGTTGCTGTGCCTGGCTGCCAGCCGTTTGCCAGCCCCCCGTCTGCGCGCCGCTCACTGGCCCAGGAAATCCAGCGTCCGGGGTGTGGTCACTGTGGTGTGCATGCGCCGCTGAGCCTGTGACCCAACGACTGCTGCGGAACGGGAACACCGATCGATCATAAGCCAGCCAGGCCGACCATCTTTTCAGTCCGTCGTTCGTGTGTGCTCCAGTCTGTCCTGCCCTTCTTGTCGGGTTTTCCTGTTGCTGCCTCTCGCTGCCCCGCCAGCAGCAAGCAGCAAGCAGCACATGATCGAGCAGACAGACACTGGCATCTATCTGCATCCGAGATTCCGAATCCCCTCCTCTTTATTTACAATGCCCTCAGTCAGACCCGGCCGCTGACTGTGCCGTCATCTCTCGTCTCCCCGTCTGCTGCCCGTCGTCTTGCCCGCTCAACCGTCGGGCCAAACCGAATTCCCTCTGGCTCGAGACTGCTGCCTGTGAGACGTCTTTCGCTTTCTTTCCCCAGTTCTGCTTCGCGGCAATCACTCACCAGTTGGAGTTGGCAGGAATTTTGCACTGCAGTCTTGGCCACTCACCTCGCTCTCACCTCGGCGACTCGTCCGCTCCCGCTCCCGCTCCCGTTCCAAGTTCCAAGGACCCTGCCCTCGGGCCATTGCCCAGACAGGAAATTCGAAATCCGGCCACGCTTTCGCGCTACCGAGTACAATACCCCCGTGCTATAGACGCAGAATACACCTCGCCTGTGACCCCTTGCAACCTGGAACCTGGAAGGTATGTGAACTCCAAATTTGTGGCCTCACTCTTCAATCGCACCGCCGCCTGTTGGGCTGCCCAGTGGATCAGTCAGTCGGTCAGGAAGCCAAGGCCCCTCTGTTTGTCCTGTCCTGTCCTCTCCTGCCCCTTCAGAGAGCAGGCGAGTGCTCGGGGGTTTTCTGCATCCCTTTCCATTTTAGGTCATTCGGTCGAATCCGCCCCAAGCAAGGCCAAGCCAAGGTCGGGTCTTGGGAGCTCTGGAGTCTGGCCGGGGCACCCGTTTTTTTTATTCTCCCACGCCCGCCCTGCCGACTCTGCGACATGCATCATCC
>FJWA01000341.1_pt1 | contig 18724 bp, 7 predicted proteins | sample 1011891 | NCBI WGS metagenome assembly FJWA01 (sample SAMEA3912450, study PRJEB9761) | metagenome | biome: forest; material: soil | place: USA | collected 2011-06-22 | depth 0.1 m
AGCGGCTAGAGGCAGCGACCACGGTGCTGAGCGACCTCGACCACGCCGTCTCCCTTCTCACCCCGAAGGCGGCGTATTCCACACTATCCCCGCAGGTCGCGAGGACGCTCTCCAACGCCCACACCCAGCGTGCCGCCATCTACCTGATGACCTCCAAGCTGCTCGGTTCGAAACCGGTTTCGGTTGACGGCGGGAGGCCCGAGGCGAGCTGGTCGAAACTGGACTTTGAGGAACACGCATCGCGGGATTTTGCCCTGGGCGGCAGGTACGGCAACGAGATTGCCAAGGGGCTGGCAGTGAGCACGAACCCGACGGCGAAGCTCTGCGGGCAGATGGTGCGGGAGGCGATGAAGAAGGAGTACGGGCCGGGATTTGCATCGTGATGGCATGATCGGGTAAGACAATATTGATCATGTTTGAGCTAGGAGGACGGCGTTCGGGTTGATTCGGGGGGTTCGGGGTGTTTTGAGCGGATAGAGATAGGAGCAGCAGCATCAACGTTCTTCTACGAGCTCTTTGCGAAGCCAAGGCGCCTGGGTAGAATTGTCTGAGCGAAAAGCGTCTCAAGTTGTGATGGCCTGTATCAGACATACCGGCGAGCCGCTGCAATCGTATCCTGGGTAGATCTGCCCTGGTCCTTCTCCTCGCGGTTGATCCTCAACGCAGCCGCTGAGAGGCCGATGACCACGGCGAAAATCGGGTCCGCAACGCGGGAGATGATGTAGACTGGGGGTGCCATTGTCGTGGGTTGGGGGGTGCGGCTTGGAGCAGGCGGCAGGAGGTGTCGGGCTGTACGGTAATGTTGCAGCTGAGCAGCAAGCACCAGGAACGACAGCAACAACACAGATGATTGGGAACTTGGCTGTTTTGGCCCTTTGGGATCCACTCTCGAGCCACTCTCCAGAGCTGCCGCCGTGTGAGGTCTGCTTGGCCCCTGCACGCAATCAGCGCACGGANCNGTCCTTAGTCATCGAATCTGACCAATGCGTGCAGTTTGCCCACTCGAATTTTGGCAGCCCACAAACTGGAAATTATTTCGGGGANGACCTCCAAGACCGGTTCTGCCCTCTCTCTCCGTGCCCGCAGTCGACTTCAGGAAAGGCCCGAGGAAACAACAGGTACGTCGCGACTCTATTTTGCGCCCTCGCCTTTCGTTCGTATATCTCTCTGAGCCGCCTCTTGTGGGTCACTGACATTGCCGTTGTCACCGCACAGAACCGACAAAATGAAGTTCCTTAAGACGTCGAGGGTCTGCCTCGTTACCCGGGGCCGCTATGCCGGCAAGAAGGTACGCCGGTCACCACGAACCTCCGTCTCCCTTTCTCGTCTTGGTCGTTGGATACATGGGATTGGGGAGTGCAGGGGCACGGGCGTGTCAAAATAAAAGAGTCTCGGAACGGTGGTGCGGAGCAGGGACACGCAGGGCACGGCGGCAGCGGCATGAGAGAAGGAATCACGCGCGGGGCAAAAAGGGCACGGAAACCAAACAAATACTGACTCGGGCCCTCTAGGTTGTCATCATCCAGCCCGTCGACAACGGCAGCAAGACACACCCCTACGGCCACGCCCTCGTAGCGGGCATCGAGCGCTACCCGAGCAAGATCACCCGCCGCATGTCCAAGACGAGGCAGGAGAAGCGCTCCAAGGTCAAGCCCTTCATCAAGGTCATCAACTACAACCACCTGATGCCCACCCGCTACACCCTCGAGCTTGAGGGCCTCAAGGCCGTCCTCAACGCCGAGACCTTCAAGGAGGTCAGCCAGCGCGAGGACGCGAAGAAGACCGTCAAGAAGGTCCTGGAGGAGCGCTACACGAGCGGAAAGAACCGGTGGTTTTTCACTCCTCTGCGTTCGTCTCCCCTCCCTTCCCCGCGGCACGAGTAACACTGGGGTANGAGGGCTGGTGCTAACGGTGACACAGGTTTCTGATCGATTTTTCCTCAATTGGCTGGGCGGGGCGAACGGGTTTTTCGGGCTGTACACAGCATTCATCACGGAATAAAAATCTGAGGCTCACTAGCTGAATTTTACGGCAATTCGACGACACTCGTCTGGCGTTTCACAGTTGTTCCTCACTAGATGCGTGTCCCCGGTGCATCATTGGAAGCCGGGTCTGAGCGAGGCAGGCAGGGAGGGTTGAGCCGGCGACAGCGTGGCACTCAGCGGCCCTGGTTTGACGGGTATCCAGCCGAGTAGGACGAGCAACGATGTCTTTGGCAAAAGTGTTTCCAACGGGCTCGGTTTGCTTGTGATATCTGACCAATCGTATTGGCAACAGGAGGAGATGATGACTGATTGCCACCCGTATCTTTCTGAACTCTGGTCTCACTCAAACAATACCCGTGTTCCACAGCCGCCTCTGCCCCTCCGTGTTCCCCTCTCAGATGTGACGTCGAGACCTCACCGTTCGTTCGCCACTCTGTCACAGCGAAATCTAACGATCTGAGATGCTAGATCTAAAGGAATAGCCGAGCCCGAAGATGACAAGCTTCTAAAATACCAGATCCGGCACACGCAACGCTTGAGACGCACCGAATTCAGAGAACACACACCAACATCAGTTGTGTTGTGTTATATGTACAAGTCTATTTTTCCGACAGCCTCGCATACAAAGCAAAAGACGTACCACAAAAACAGGATCGATCCCGTCTTCTCAAGTCTCAAAACAACCCCTCCAAACAAACTAGATAAAAATGCTCCATGCAGCCTGCAGACCCCGATGTTCGTGACGCCACCACCCACACCACCCACCCACCCTACCCGCCTTCCGCTTCCTCTTCCCCCGTCCCGTCTGTCTATAATGCAAACAGCCCGCCCGGCTTTGCCCTCGGGAACTGCCAAAAAAAGGGAGCTTCAAGGTAAAACGGGAGAGCTAGGTAGGTAAACCCGAAAAAAGGAAACAACAACCACACCAAAGGTGGCGTTTTGGGGAGGGGGTGGGAAAAGAGAAAAGAAGCGAAGAGTGAAAAAAAGTAAGTGCAATTATGTACCCGCCAAATACCACCGCCTCCCTTGTTCCTCACCCCGTGTCATCAGTCAAGAAAGGCTGTTTCGTTCTCTTCTTCTTTCCCAGTCAGTCGGGGGTTCCAGGCGCCCGTCTATTGTTCCATATCTGGGACCCGCATTAAATCGTTCGTCTGCTGGAAGAAAGGGGGAATTATAAGAAATAATGCCAAAGTCTGGAATTCCCCGCCCACGCTCCTGTCATTGCATGCTCTTGCCGCTCTCTTTTTGTGTTCGCAGCTCTATCCCCTTCTCACAGCCTGGACAGGCCCATCTTATTCTTGGCGTCATCCAGATACTTTGTGGCGTCGTACGAGGGGGCGAACCCGCCGAGGAGGACGAAGATGGTCATGAGGGCAAGCAGGATGACGGCGAGGCGGCGGAGGATGGGACGGCGGTTGCCAAACTCGGCCCACTGCCGGCCGGCCTCACCCGCGTAGCCCTTGATAGCCTCGTAGCCGAGCTTGTAGTAGACCATGCCGCCGAGCGCGATGCTGTAGCCGAAGAACTGCAGCGGGGTCACCTGCGTGCCCCAGATCATCATGGAGGCGACGACCAGGAGGACGTCCTTGAGGACACCGCAGAGGGTAAGGACGAGGGAGGAGGTCTTGCCGATCTGGAATGTCAAGGTTAGCAAATGATTCGGGTGACTCAGNGCTGGCAGCAACAAGGAGGGCTCACCAAGAAGACAACTGAGACGTTCAGCAGNAAAGCGCACAGGCCGTTCAGGAAGAAGGTGAAGAGGCCGACGCTGTAGACCTCGCTCATGCTGATCTTGGGAACCTCCCAGACGAGGGCAATGACGAAGTTCATGGCGGCGCAGACAGGGGCGAAGTAGTACAGCGAGACCAGGGGGTCCATCTTGAACTCGGAAGAGCTCAGGAGGCGCTGGACCATGGTGAGGCGGAGAGCTTCGAAGACGATGCCGGCAATCTGGTAGATAAAACCAATCCACACAAACTTGATCTCTCCGAACGACGCGATGATCACGCCGACGACGATAGTCGAGACATTGAGGAAGACCTTCAGGTTCGGCTGGGACACGCCGAGCGCCCAGCTGGAGATGAGAACGGCAACGGGGGTAGTGGCCTACGTCGAGTCAATACGAGGTGTTTCCGTTGGACGGCGGGAAGGGGCAGGACACAACTAACCTTGAGCATCTGGATGAAGGCGACGCTGAGGTGGAGGTATGTCAAGTTTCCGCAGATCAAGCTCAAGCTGAAGAAGAAGCCGATCGGGACAATGGCGCGGAGGTAGACGCGGCCTGTCATCTTGACCGTCTTTCGACCATCAAGTAGCGTCGTGTAGCGGGCGAGGAGCTGTGTCATGATGGTCGCAAAGGTCAAATGGAAGGTCGTCAGGATCACCGGGTATTCTGCCAAATCTCAGCACATTGTCCGTCTGCTACCACCACCGCCCTTTTCTGCGTGTGTTCTTACCGAAACCAAGCGTCGAGAGAATCCATTTGTTGAAGAGGATGACCGAGGAGCTGAGGGTAATCCAGATGCTGCGGAGAGTGGCGTGTCAACCGTCGGCTCGTTCGCGGGGCAAAGGTATGTCGGGCTTCTCAGGCGGCCGGTCTACTCACCTCACGTAGAACACAGGATGTAGTGATGGCTTGGAGGGCTGCGGCTTCTCGGCGTTGGGGTTGACTGTCGGGAGCACAGGGCTGTTCTGGTCCCGAGGCTGGTCGCCCGAGGCGCGTGTCTTCTCCTCGACTCCCATTTTGATGTCTTCTGGCGGCGGCGCTCCGGGGATTATTCAAGACCGGACGTTGGGTCGAACGAGGTTCGATTAGGGTGCTAGAGCCGGTAGCGATCTCAAATCGAAGACCGCACGAGGCAGGTCTCGGGAAAAACAAGATGAGCGGCGAGCGCTAGCGTCGAGGTTAGACCGTTGGCGGCGCACGCGGCAAGTGGCAAGTTCGGACAGAAAAAACGAATGTATGGTCAGCCTGACTGCGTCCAACCGGTGGGTAGGTGCGGGTTGTTGTTGTTGAAGAAAATCGCCGANGGTGAAGGCAGAGGAGAGACCGAAGCGTGGGTAGGTCCGGAATTAATTGGGTCGCTGCCCATCTGGCTGTGCAGGCAGGCCGTTTCTGGACGGGGCGAGCCTGGGGTCTTGACTTTTTTCAGGGGGCGCGGCTGCATGGCAGGGGACCTCTGGGACGGCGACGGTGGAGGCGGGTCTTGGGGGGAAATGGTGGGTCTTCGGCGGCGAGGTTGCGTGCTCTCTCCACTCACCAATCACAGGTTTATCGAGGGAGATTACTGCGAAGCCGGCAACGTCAACGTCGACGTTACTGGATCGCGTCCAGATTGACCAGGGCATTTCAGCGCAGGGCGGAACCACAGCCTTTCACCAACAGCCGTGGTTGGCGCTCTCTAGTGTATTCTGGACACTGAAATGCTCTGTGTCGCAACCGTGGACGGGCCCGGCTCAGCATCCAAAGGGGCAAAGTCAAGCCCAACCCTGGATCAGCCATGCGCCGGAGCAGAGGGGCTTGGGATTGCGGTGGGTACGGTAATTTACAAGTTGAACTCAATGATACCAAACTTGGCCCGAAGAGGCAATTGGAATAGACGCAAGGCTCCTTGAGGTGAGTTGAGTCCAGCAGGGCCCAAAACAGCCTACTATGTAATTACATCGCTCGCTGACTTGGACAGACAGGTCGACTACATAGTACGCACAGGGTAATCCGAATCAAGCGATCACCGTGCAACCGTGGCTGGTACAAAGTCCCAGTGGAGGAAACGCAGAAAAGGGAATGCGAATGGGCAGGTGTTCGCACTGGATCTCGGGCAAAACAANATTGGGGTTGAAATTGCGGCAGGGCATGCTGTGCATCAAATCAGCAGCCTGCCGGCGGCCACATGCTGCGGCTGTGGAACACGAACACGGCGCCTGCAGGACCAAGCAGCCACCAACTGCCACCGACTACAGGCTCGAGGACAAGTGCGTTCCCGTAACGTTCTGGAAAAGGACGTCATATCATGTATTCTGTATGGACAAAGCAGAGGACTTTTGTACCGACGGGATACGGGAAATCTGTCCGTTTGCCGGCAGCCAAGACGGTTTGCCTACCCATATTTGGTGATCGACACCATCTCATCCTTGAACGATTTCGGGACGAGCGGGCGCGGGGAGTAAAGTACTGTCAAGTAAGGAACCTGCCAGTTCATGGTTCATGAATCACGGGACCTCAAAGAAGTACTCGGCNGTGCGTGTACATGGCCGGTCGATCCCGGGTCATGCCGTTGTCGCGAAGCCAATGACGAAACCCCATGCCGGACACGAAGCTATCTACAGATGTAGGTGGCTACTTTCTTACAGAATATTTGCACCGAGTATCGATTACAGAATACAGAAGATATGATATCCTGATACACACCCGCAGGTCAAAGGAAGGCCGTGAGCCGTGGAGCCCTTCACGTCAGCCTGTCCTGTTTTGCTGTGTCGCAGGCCAAGTCTGGGGCCGTTTCTCTGCCGGGGCGTGGCACAGGTCGGACTGATCAAGCTGGCTGAATACGAATCTCCATGTCGTCCCGGCCGGCTCGTCGACTGTGTACCCGTATTCTGGACGTACTGACTTGGCACCGCTGCTGCAGTACCCTCCCGGTGACTTCTAGGAACACAGCCCCAAGGACACACGGGTCTTTGGCGGGCCGGGTACCTGAATCGTGCGCTGGTATTCCGTGGTTGTACACGCGTTCTGTGGAGCAGCAGGGTCACGAAAGGGTTCGTTGTCCGGACCGGGTAGAGGCCTCTGCTGAGGCGTTCACGTACTGGCCATTCCTTCGACGTCCCACCAAGGCCGTCTTCCCCACGTTGGTTTCAACCTTCGCCCTGTGCTGCTGCATAGTTAGGTAGTAGGTAGTACAGACCTGGTAGTGCCACATAGCGTTAGAGCTCCCGGTGCCACTGTTATCCGTACAAGTTTCGGGGACTCAAGGCGGGGCTGCACAGCATATGAGTACGTCATCTTCGCATTCGGGCTTCTGGTTGCGGTTGAGACACCTCATTCCTTGGAATGGCATGTTTCGGGTGATCCGCTTCTCGCTCCAGCAAGCCCCCTTCCATCTGCACCGGTTCCCGGGTCTCGAGGCTGATCGCCCGCGTCGCTGGCGGCGGCGTTCTGCCGATCGGCCAAGATTCGGGGCGGCGCCCTGACGATCGCGGCGTTGAAACAAGCGCAGCCAAGCGGCGGTGGAGCTGGCGTGCGTGCGGCTCGCACAAACTCGAAACAGGGCTCTCAGTTGACACGGCCCCTTGCGGTCCCCGGTCTCGGGGGTCGGCCGGCGGGGCAAGCAAGGATGGCGGGGGCAAGGAACGGCAATCGCCATAACGTTAAAATAGAGATGGCTCTTCTTCCGTGCACCGCCTGCGCTCCCGGCGCTGGGAATTGTGTGATCACCGGGCGTTATTCGAGAGGAACAAGCCCTCATCGCCAATTGGTGGCCGGGGCTGTCCAACAATTACACACACTGCACTAGATCAGGATGAGCAGGTTGCGCAGGTGGCTGGACTTTCGTGTTGCAGCCGTGACAGTCAACGTTTACCTCCGGTAATTCAACAAATTAATAAACTTACCTTAGGTTGCCAGGTTGGGAGCTTGGCTTGGCCATGCACACCGGCTCTGGCTTAGCGTGGGATACGTACTATGTCTCTGCACGTAGACGAACAGAGGCCGAGACGGGACGCAGGCGAGAAGCGAGGTGAGGCAAGCCAGCCTGTCGCGGGATGCCCTCGCGGCGGCGCTTCTGCAAGAGAGGCGGACAGGACACGGGGGTCGTCCAGTGGTGGTGGCCAGGGATCGTTCGCTCCAGGATCCACCAGACCAACTTCTTTTTGAAATGGAAATAATTTTAGCCCCTCCATCAACCCCCCTTCGCCCCCCCTTTTTTGCTGGGCACCGATAACGTTAGCGGTCTGGCCCTCCTACGCAGAGATCCTAGCAACCAGCCTCGAGCCAGCCCAATAACAACAGCCCAGGGTCCAAGAAGGGGATCACCTTCATAATACGAATCACCAACCTCTGTTTTCAAAAAAAAAAATCCACCGCGATCCATTGCCGCGTTCCTCCCCCCTTCACCTCTACTTGGTACTGCGCTTTAGCACNGCAGTCCTGACAACCGCTCTCTGTTTGCTTCCAGTGCCCGCTGCCCCTCACCTCACCGCGACTTCTGTAGACTGCCCCGCAGTTTCGTCCAGACTTTTTACCGCCCGTCCGTCACCATGGCGGATATGTAGGTTCCCGCGGCCATTTGGAGCACGGTGAAGCTTGGGATCAGTGTCGCTGACTAGAATTTGAAGTAATGTTGACGTTCTCGTCATCGGCGCCGGCCCGACTGGCTTGGGCGCGGCCAAGCGCCTCGACCACATTGTGCGCTCCTCACCGCTCCGCCTGCTCTGGCGGCTTTGGCCATGTTTGCTGACCCGGAGTGCTAGAACGGGCCTTCGTGGTTGATCCTAGACTCCAACGAGACGGCCGGTGGCCTTGCCTCCACGGATGTCACCCCCGAGGGCTTCGTAAGTACCTACCCAAGCTCCCACCCAGACGCTTTCGGGCTGTTCGCTGATGCCGACACCCTCCTCGCAGCTCTACGATGTCGGCGGCCACGTCATCTTCTCGCACTACAAGTACTTCGACGACTGCATCGACGAGGCCCTGCCCAAGGATGATGATTGGTACACCCACCAGCGCATCTCCTATGTCCGGTACAAGAGCCTATGGGTTCCCTACCCCTTCCAGAACAACATCTCGATGCTGCCCAAGGACGACCAAGTGAAGTGCATTGATGGGCTCATCGACGCCGCCATGGCCTCCCGCGTCGCGACCACCAAGCCCAAGGACTTTGACGAGTGGATCCTGCGGACGTGCGGCGAGGGCGTCGCCGATGTCTTCATGCGGCCGTANAACTACAAGGTGTGGGCGGTGCCGACCAACAAGGTACGGATACATGGCCTGATCTCTGCTGGTGTGGCGCATAGCTGACACACGAGGTTCAGATGCAATGCCAGTGGCTCGGTGAACGTGTTGCGGCTCCCGATGTCAAGCTGGTCACCAAGAACGTCATTCTCAACAAGGTTGCCGGCAACTGGGGCCCCAACGCCACCTTCCGGTTTCCCGCGCGGGACGGAACCGGCGGCATCTGGATTGCCGTATCCAACACCCTCCCGGAGGAGAAGAAGCGGTACGGCCAGAAGGGCGAGGTCACCAAGGTCGACGCCGCCAAGAAGACCGTCACTCTCAAGGACGGCACGACCATCGGCTACGGCAAGCTGATCAACACCATGGCCGTGGACCACCTCGTTGAGAAGATGGGCGACCAGGAGCTCATCACGCTTTCCAAGGGCCTCTACTACTCGTCGACCCACGTTATCGGCGTCGGCATCCGCGGCGGGCGCCCGGACCGCATTGGAGACAAGTGCTGGGTAAGAGGAGNNNAATCAGCACAAAGGGTTTTGTGTGTGCGCGTAGATTGGTCGCTAACGCTTTTGCGCCNCAGCTCTACTTCCCCGAGGACAACTGCCCCTTCTACCGCGCCACCATCTTCTCCAACTACTCGCCGTACAACCAGCCGCAGGCCGACGCCAAGCTGCCGACGCTATACCACGCGGATGGCACCAAGGCCAGCAGCAGCGAGGCCAAGGAGGGCCCGTACTGGTCGATCATGCTCGAGGTCTCGCAGTCGAGCATGAAGCCGGTCGACGAGGCCAACCTGCTGAAGGACTGCATCCAGGGGCTGATCAACACCGAGATGATCAACCCCGAGGACGAGATCGTGTCGACGTACCACCGCAAGTTCGACCACGGCTACCCGACGCCGGCGCTCGAGAGAGAGGGCGTGCTCAAGGAGCTCCTCCCCAAGCTCCAGGACCTGGGCATCTGGTCGCGCGGCCGCTTCGGCAGCTGGAGGTACGAGGTCGGCAACCAGGACCACTCGTTCATGCTCGGCGTCGAGGCCGTCGACAACATTGTCAGCGGCGCCGTCGAGCTGACCCTCAACTACCCCGACTTTGTCAACTCGCGCCAGAACACGGAGCGCCGCCTCGCTCAGACCTTCTACAATGCGGGGTCTGCGACCAGCATCCCGACCCGGTCTGTNTTCAANGCTTNAGGGCTGCGGGCGCGCGGGCCGGGCCTGGCCGCGGGTGCTCTTATTCGTTGGGCTTGCATGGCACGTCANCTTTTCTCCATGGCAAGCATTTGGGGCTTCGCACACCGAAAAAGGAGCAGCGGGATTTTTTGTTGGAGGGGTTCGGGGACTGGGGNCNGGCNGCCAGCCTTGTGCGGGGTGCGGTGTGTGTGCCACACTTTGGCGGTCAGGGGACCTTCGAAACGGAGATGCTAGACAGATTTCCAATCTCTGCCAGAGGTTCGCGATAGAAGATGATGTCGGGCGCTAGAATATAATACAAGTGTTGAAGGGATGTTCTGTCAGCCCGCTCTTTCTCCGTTCGTTGTTTTCTCGTTTTCTCTCTATTTTTATTTTTTTACTTTTTTTGGAGAGGTTTTGAGGCGGACATTCCTTGTGCCACAGATCGCGGATTGGCTGTGCCTTACTTTAGCGCAGTGACGTCAATGGCGCTGGCTGTGTTGAAACGACCCTGCAAAAGGTAAACACCGCCGCCCGTCTCTTCTGAAACCGGAGGATCTGCGGGCCATCTCAGATCAGATGCATGCATCTCTGGGAGAAGACATGCATTCTGTGTCAACACCGGCATAATTACAGAAAACGATCCTGTCGGCGATGCCATTTTAAACAGTCCATCCATCCCTCCCTCCGTTGGCCTTGCCCGGCCCACCGTTAGCGCAGGGCCGAGTCGACGGATCCGGAATTGTCAGAGGGCATGTCGCACTGAAAGAGGGGCTCTGCAAGCTGGAAAGCCGGTGTGATGGATGGCTGGGGTGGGAAATGGGGAAAGTGGGAAATCCGACCGCTGTTTACGGAATAAGGCACTTTCATCCTGAATTGCGGTCCCTCGAGGCACGGCACTATTCGCGGATATTGGGTGCCAAGGTCGGCTGCTGCCACAGACTGTTCCCCTTCTGGTCCTACTACGTATGTATGGGATCCCTGCCTCGCAGACTCTCTCGAGCAGCATGCGGTGGCTTGCTTGCGTGCTGCATGCCTCATGATTGTCGGGAGTTGGCTCTGCCTCATTTTGTCCTTCTCAGACCATGCCATGCCGGTGTCCGATGTTGCTGCCCTGGCCGGCTTTTCCAACCCCNTGCAGGCAGCGTGAACGTCAACGTCGTTGGATGCTGTCCAAGTACGAATCCGTATTGTGCATGTCTCGGGACGACCCTGGAAACCCCACCNCGCTGCCCTGTCCGTCGTCCACTGAGCTCCCCGCCACCGGACAGCATTTGCTTCCAGGTTTCCAGGTTTTGCCCATCGGACTGTCGCCGCCGCGGCTAACGACATCGGAACAGCCCCGGCAGTAACTCGTACGTGCTACTCAGCCTGCTCTCCAGTCCCGGACAGGGCATTCCATCCCACGGCATCTCACGGGCCGTTCGGGCAAGCTCTCCTCCTCCTGACCACTTCGCTGGCGCCACACACCCCGCACTATCACGCTTCTGGATGGCAACTACATAATAACTATTGACTCGAACCGCTGCAGACAGTGCAGAGCGTCCAACTGCTAGTGTTCACGTCCCCGAGCGCCCTCGAGAGTTTACCGCATACAGAATACCGGGCCCTTGTCATCGACTCGTTTGTCGACCGCCGCCACGCCGCAGTTCCCATTGCAGAAGAGCGGACCAAGTGCGGGACGAGCGCTTGGCGAGCAAGCAGCAGTGCACGACACAGACTCGACGCCTCCATCGCACCACCATCAACCCCAACGCATCCACACGCACGCCAGCCGCCTAGGAAGCAGCTTTCTCGGAAAATACTCCCGGGGACAGGCAGGCCAAACCCGCCTCGCCAAAGAATACCAAAACATATCCGGACAGGGCACTCGCAAACTCCGAAGCAGAGCTCACTGGACCCGCTCTCACTCTCTCTCTCTGTCCCTCTCGCGGTGCTGTGCTGCTGCAGCCTGTGACCAGCCTGCCAACACCCCCGCTTGCCGAATCTCGGTTTGGGCCGTTTTCTCGCACCGGCTCGCGAGTGATGCTCATCCGCAGCACCAGCAGAACATGACAGTCTCGGCGTCGACTCCTCCAGTCCGGCCTGCCTTCGATACTTGAGCGTCCCGCGGATCCCTGAGGGAGCCCTCGCGACCATGGACGCCGCTGCCGCCGCGGCTCGGCCGGCCGACGACCAGCTGCTCGAGTCGCCCGCCCGCATCATCGAACGGCTGCACCAGATCTCCGGCTACACTTGGGACGACACGCGGCCCCCCTTTCACTCGACCTACGACAACTGGCACGTCTTTGGGACGAGGTTCGTCTCGCCCTACTCGACCCCCGCCGCCGCGAACCTCGTCACGTCTCCGACGCCCTGTCCTCTCAGGGCCAGCCCACCTCTAGTGCCCAGCCTCAACATCTCCGCGTCCAGCTGGGCATCCTCCGCTGACCACCGTTCCCATGTCTCCCCCTCGGAGACCGACTCCATCTCGGACCACTCGACCGCCTCGCTCCCGCCCACGTCGTCTACCGCCACCACAGATGCACCCTTCGTCGAACAGCGCGTGGTCGCCCGGGTGTCGTATCACGTTCTCCGCGAGGAAAGGGCCTTCATCATATCCAAGAGCTTGGTTGCGAACGTCGACCCCAAGGGAGAGCGCATCGTCAGGCCGCTGGACATCATGCGGTTGCCGCCCGCCCCCGGCGACCGAGGGCCGATTATCGTCGCCATCTATGAAGATTGCGGCTTGAATTATCTCTTCGACGTCTTGCGCCTGGGTCCCGCATTCTACTTTGCCGAGAAGGTCAACGACCAGTGGCAAGCATGCCGAAAGCCCCCTACGCTGGAACCGCCCGTCAGCTTGCGACACTTTCTCGACTTTGCCATTGGCGCCGCGCAGTGTTTGGAGATCGTCCACCACGGGCAGGGCATTGTGCACGGCGAGATACGGGGAGATGCCTTCCACTACAACCTCGAGACAAACCGGGTCAAGCTGGTGTCGTTTGGTTCGGGCCTGAGGTCCTTTGAACACGGCCTGACGAGCACCGGCTGGTCCGCCCTCTCCAAGGCGCTGGGCGCGAAGCATAAGCTCCAGTACATCAGCCCCGAGCAGACTGGGCGCATGCCCGTCGAGCCAGATACCCGCACCGACATCTACTCGCTCGGCGTTGTGCTTTGGGCCTTCCTGACCCAACGGCCCGCGTTTGAGGGAGACACCCCGCTAGACATCGTCCAGGCTGTGCTTGGCCGGAGGATACCCAACGTCACCGCGATACGCATGGACGTCCCGGAGGTCATTGGGCGGATCATCCAGAAATGCACAGCAAAGAATATATCTGACAGGTACTACTCGGCCGGCGGTCTCCGCTACGATCTGGTTTCGGTCCAGCAGATGCTCGGCGATGGCGATTTGGCGGCGCTGAAAGACTGGCCGATCGCTACCCGAGACGTCTCCTCCTCCTTCAGGTTACCGACCAGAATGATGGGCCGGGATCGCGAACGCGCGGAGCTCGTGAAACTCATTGACAGGTTCGCACGGCACCATACCGTGCTCCAAAATGGCGCCACCGCCCGAAATTCCGACGCATCGAGCCTCGGCACCGATACCAACGATGCCAGCGACAGCGCAAGCTCAGCCGGCGAGATGAACCGCCACGCCAGCCCACCCGCCCATGTGGACTCGAAGCTCAAGATGGGAGTCCAGAAATCACCGATGGCCTCCGACCCGGCGGTAGGTTCCACATCGATGACATCCTCAGGCACCTCGACCTTGTCGGGTCCTCTCCGGCCCCCACATGCATGGGACAGACACTCGTACCTCGACGGCCACGCTGGCGCTGATGGTCAGCTTTCTGAGCCTTTGCGGCTTGCCGCCACCATGACGACAGAATCGTCGTCTGCCAGCCTGTCTCGGCAGCTCGGCTCCGCCAAGTTCAGGAGGGAGGGCCACTGCGAGATCGTCCTGATCGAAGGGGCTGGCGGGCTCGGCAAGAGCTGCCTTGTCCAGTCCGTCCTCGGTGATGCCCGCAGGAGGGGTTACTGTGCAACAGCCGGTTTTGATCGGGCGAGGAGAACGCCCTTTGGGCCCCTGCTAAAGCTTATCTCCTCACTCTTCCGCCAAGTACAGGGCGAACGGAACACGGACACCCCCTTCCACGAAGCTCTGAAGCAATACATCCGGCCGGTCTGGCCAATGTTGCACAAGGCCCTCGGCCTCCCCGACTTCCTCCTCCCGCCGGCGGAATTGCCGCTCACGGGCTCTTCCTCCAGACCCCAGACTCCCGGGTTCGGCTTGAAGAGGCGCGGTTCCTCCCCGGAGTTGTCTACTACCCCTTCTTCTTCTCTGCGGACGTCCTCCGGCTCGACTGTACAAAACTCGCGAGATCTCCTCCGTGCCGGTGTTTCCACCAAAACAAACCGGCTGATGAATACCTTCCTCGACGTTCTGAGAGTTTTCACCCAGCACAAGTTCATCTGCTTTTGCCTGGATGATTTGCAATACGCTGACGACGAGTCGCTGGAACTCATCAACCAGATNATCAGCGTCAGGTTGAAACTGATGCTCATCATAACATACCGCCCGGAGGATATGGCCTTTGAGACGGTACAGAAAATCTTGAGCCCACCCTTGTCCGACGACTTCCCCAGGGGACCCGGTGGTGGTCCAACCACAACCAGGATCACGCTCGCGCCCCTACATGAAGAGGAGATAGTGAGCTACGTCTCGGAAACGCTCTCATTACCCAAAGAGAGGGTCCTCCCTCTGGCCCTGGTAATCCAGTCCAAAACGGCAGGAAATCCATTTTACATGCGGGAGATGCTCAGCGCAGGTCACCGAAAGAAGTGCATATGGTACGACTATGTCGCCGGCCATTGGACGTATGACCTGGACAGGCTGTTTGATCAGTTTCAAGGGGAACAGGACTACGATGTCCTCGACACGGCCTTCATCACGCGCCGCCTCAGCGAGCTGCCNGCAGCGTCNAGGTCCATTCTTGCCTGGGCGGCCCTCCTGGGACAGACGTTCTCTTTCGAGCTGATCTGCAGGCTGATGGAAGGGCAACGGCACGCCGACGATTCGTCGGAAAACGGCACGATCAATGCCTGCAGTGGGCCGTTGATCCCACCAGAGGACGCCGTCGCGGGGCTCGAGGCTGCCATCCAAGCCTTCATCATTGTCCCATACGACCGGGACGACAACTTTCGCTTCGCCCACGACCGCTATATCCAGGCCGCGTCAGCGCTCAAGGAGTGCAATGCCCGAACGATGCACTTTGTGATCGCGCAGGTCCTCCTCGAGCACCACTCAGATAACCCAGCCTCGAGAAGCAATGCCGCCTCTCACATTTGTGAGTCTGTCGACATCATCAAAAAACGAGTTCCTCATCGGCGATCCTTCCGCAAACTGCTCTCCGAGTGCGCACATGAAGCGACCGAGACCGGCGCTCGACCTACCGCGGCCAAGTACTACAGCAACGCTGTGGCCCTGCTGCAGACGAATCCTTGGGACGAGAATGCCGAAGACGTGTCGTACGAGGAAACCCTCCAGCTCTATCTTCAAGCAGCCGAGTGCTACTTGTTCATGGGCCACCTGAGCGCCGCCAATGTCCTCCTGCAGACCGTCTTCGACCACGCGAGGACGGCCCTCGACAAGGCACCTGCCTGGGTGCTGCAGTCGAGGATATTTGCGCAGAGCGGTAACTCGCAGCAGGCCCTGGTCTCGCTCAAGCAGTGCCTCGGCGCCCTCGACATCGTCCTTGACGACTGCCCCACCATGGAGAAGTGTGATGAGCACTTTGAGCGCTTGTCCCAAAAGATCCACGCGACGGAACGCGAGCAGGTGCTGAGCCCGCCCTCGCTCAGTGACTCGATGTTGTCGTCGGTCGGCGCGGTGTTGGCGGAGACGGCGAGTGCCGGGTGGTGGACTGACTGCGTCGTCTTCTACCAGCTGACTCTCCTCATGATGGAGACTCACTTCAGCCGCGGGCCGTACCCTCAATCAGGGATGGCGTTCCTGTACATGTCCATCATCGCCCTGTCGCGGTTCAACAACCCCAAGCTTGCAGCCAAATTTTCAAGCCTCTGCCTGGAGCTGCTCGGGAAGTCCCGCGATCCATGCATCGTGTCTCGGTCGTACATGGTCTACTCCAACTTTGTTGGCCACGTCCAAGATCCCATCAGCGTCTCGGTCGGCCAGCTCGAGGGCATGGTCGATTACAGTGCTTCTTCGGGAGACAGGATATCGACTATTCTCAGCTTCGGCCTCTCGGCGCTGCTCAGGTTCTTCGCGAGCGAGAACTGCGCTGACCTGGAGGCCTTTTGCCAATACGGCTGTGAAGAGATACCCAGCTGGCACCTCGACACGCGAGGTGGCACGCTTCTCATCGCCGTCAGGCAGGTCTGCCGCGCGTTGCAGGGCAAGACCCGTGCGTCAAACCCTCTAGAGGTCATGAGCGACGAGCATCACGACGCCGCCACGTACAAGAACTGGCTCACGGGCCACACCCACAACGGCGGNCGGTCGTTGCTGCTCTACGAGACAATGGAGATCGTGCCTCTCTTCCTCTACGGGCACTACGAACGGGCGATTGAAATCGGCAAAACCTGCCAGGAACGCTCTCACCTGCTCTGGTCGGCCCGCAACACCAGGCTGGCAATGCTCTTCTACGGCTTGGCGTTGGCTGGCGCCGTCATCCGCCAGCAAGGGGACCCCCTCTCGCCGGGAGAAGGGGCGCTCAAGCCTCAGGTTGAAGAAGCGGTCCGAGAAGTCGGGGCTCTCAGCAAGACGATCAAGGACTGGCAGGTCGTCGACAACGTCAACTACCTTGCGTGGTCGAAGCTGCTTGACGCTTCCGTCTCGGAAATGCTCGGCAACCACGGCACGGCCATCCGGCTGTTCGAAGAGGCGCTGGACCATGCCTCGGAGCACAACTTCATCTTCGAGGAGGCCCTCGGAAATTACTTGATGGCCAACATCTTCATCAGGAGCGCGGCACGCCGTTCGGCCCGCTCGGCACTCCGTGATGCGATCGGTCTGTATCGTCAGTTCGGCGCGACCGGCGTCGCCGACCGCATCGAGAGCGACCACAGCATCCTGCTCCAGCGGGCCATACGAAATCCCCGCACTCTCGACCAGGGAGTGCAGACCGACTTTGCTGGTGACGCTTCATCTGTGCAGTACCGGGCCGTCGTCGAAGGCGAGAACACCGACGAGTCCCAGCAGGCTACCCAGGCTGCCGTCGCCGCCCTGAAGGGGGAGCGCATGACGGCCTGGCGAGGCATGATGCAGCCTGAGGCCGGAGCCGGGTTACCTGCACTCGATATGATCGACTTGCATGCAATCCTGGTGTCNTCGCAGGTCATCTCGTCGGTCCTGAGAGTTGACGAGCTCCTCAAGACAATGTGCGATGTGATCCTGCAGACTTGCACTGGATCGGCCACGCTTGCCGCCATCGTCGTGCAGGACGAAGGGAGCTCTGACTGGTGTGTCGCCGCGAGCGGCGATCCCGAGAAGGGCGCCGAAGCACACCTGCCTGGTGTTCCGCTCAGCGTGACCGATCTCGTCGCCGAGAATGTCGTGCTCTATTGCACCCGGTTCCGCGAAGTCATATTCCTCCAGGACCTGCTCAACGACGAGCGGTTCGGCAACGTCAGCGACCTCTGGCTGCGCAAGAACCCGCTCAGCAAGGCGGTCATTGCCATGCCCATCTGCCACGGCTCGAAACCGCTCCTGGGTGTCCTCTACCTCGAAGGCGCCCCGGCGTCGTTCACTGATCGCAACCTCAGCGTTCTGCAGCTCCTCGTCAACCAGATCGGCATCAGTTTTTCCAACGCGCTGGCCATGAAGGCGGTCGAGAAGGTCTCGGCCGAGAACATCTCCATGGTTGAGCTTCAGAAGCGGGCGCTGGCCAAGGCGATCGAGGCCGAGACAAAGGCCAAGAATGCCGAGGCAGAGGCTATCCGCAACGTCAAGCTTGCCGAGGATGCCACCAAGGCCAAGTCCATCTTCCTCGCGAATGTCTCCCACGAGCTGCGGACGCCGCTGAACGGCGTGATTGGCAATTCCGAGCTCCTGAGAGACAGCACGCTCAATAGCCACCAGCTCGAGATGGCGGACTCCATCAGGGTCTCGGCGGAGCTGCTCTTGACCGTCATCAACGACATCCTGGACTTCTCGAGGATGGAGGCTGACAAGATGAAGCTCTACGTCATCGCCTTCAACCCCGGGGAGATGGTGCGCGAGGTCGTCCGGGCCGTCTCGTACAGCAACAAGGAGAAGACGTCCAAGAAGAACGTCAAGATCATTCAGGACATCAACCTGCCTCCCATACTCATCTACGGAGACCCCATCCGCCTCCATCAGGTCCTCGGCAATCTGATTGGGAACAGTCTCAAGTTCACCGAGAACGGGTCCATCACGATCGGTGCCCGGATCGAGTCGGAGACCAAGGACCATGCGACGGTGTCGTTCTGGGTCAAGGACACAGGCATCGGCATCTCGCCGCAGCAGCTCGAGAACCTCTTCCAGCCCTTCAGTCAGGCGGATGCGAGCACGGCTCGCAAGTACGGCGGTAGCGGTCTCGGGCTGAGCATCTGCAAGTCCCTGGTCGAGACCATGATGAACGGCACGATCCGTCTGGA
>FJWA01003476.1_pt1 | contig 18710 bp, 14 predicted proteins | sample 1011891 | NCBI WGS metagenome assembly FJWA01 (sample SAMEA3912450, study PRJEB9761) | metagenome | biome: forest; material: soil | place: USA | collected 2011-06-22 | depth 0.1 m
AGACGGCGCTGCCGATTCCCGCCATCAACTCGCCCGAGAAGCTCATCAAGGAGTGTCTGACTGAGAAGTCGCACACCTGCGTGCTCGCCTTTGTCTCTTCGAGCGAGTCCGAGCCGGCCAAGACGGCCCTGGCCAGCCTCTCCCAGCTGGCCTTCAAGCACGCCCAAAGCAAGCGGCACTTGTTCCCCTTCTACGAGGTCCCCAAGAGCATCGAGGGCGCGGCCTCGCTGTTGAAGACACTCGAACTCACTGGCGACGTCGAGATTATTGCCATCAACGCCCGCCGTGGCTGGTGGAGGCACTACGATGCTGCCGATTTTGGACACGAAGGCGTCGAGAGCTGGATCGACGCAATCCGTCTAAGTGAGGGCGTGAAGAAGAAGCTGCCCGAGGGCATCGTCGCCATCTCGGTGGAGGAGTCTACGTCAACCGAGGCAACTCCCGATGCTACCGAGGCCGGTAAGAGCGAAGAGGCGACCCTGGTGACCCCGGCGGTCAGCGGTGACGCGGCGAGCGGGTCCACGCAATCCACGTCAACCCAAACCACCGACCCCACCCCGGAGGCCGAGACGGCGCATGACGAGCTCTGATCCCCAAAGACACATGATTGCCTTGTGTTATGTATGTACTGCTTCTCCTGTCAGCCGGGGCCGTTCAGCAGGGGAAGTTGTGACTATTCCCACCATGGCAAACAACGCACACATGTATGTAGCAATGGAGGCGGCACGGGTATTCCTTACCTGTGCGGTTCGCCGCGGTAGGCACATGGTTTGCAACCCAGATCTCAACAAGGCAAAACTGGCATTATTAGTCCACCTCCATGTCCTCCAGCCCAGGCCCTTTCTCCACCGTCCCCTCTTGTATCATCCGGCGGCCCTTATCCCGAACCACCCGGTCCAAGATTTCTCTCACTTGCTTGCATCCGTCAACCCCGACTGCCAGCATGCCCTCCAGCCGGCTCACCTGGACCCTGCTCTCGCACACCAGCACTGCAACGCGGTCGCTCTCGCCCAGCGTCGCCACCGTCAAGCCCGGCAGTTCCTGCTCTTCCTGGTGGTTGAGGTCCAGCAGCGGGTCAGCACCCTCGTCATTTGCCGCATATGTTGACGTCGACCCGGCTGTGCACGCGGCAACGTAGTCGGTCATGGGGATACCGGCGTCGACACACGCCAGGGTGGCCGCGTTGATCAGCGCCGCAAGCAGCGAGCCGTCCTGTGAGAGGACGTGCAGCGAGATGCTGATCTGGCTATGGGGGAAGAGGTGCGTGTGGAGGCTCGCGGCGAGGGCGTTTGCGACTGTCGACTGCATCTCAAGGGTTCGTCTATTTCGGGGACACGAGCCACGGTTAGCTGCCACCTCGGCATCATGTACGATCGTGACGGGCGCAGGTAAAACTCACTTGTCGCCTCTCCCGTACCGTTTGCGATCAACGGAGCTGAAGCCTGCAATGACGATGCTGACGGCAACCTCTGCTCTCCCTCCGGCGCCGCCGGCGCCNCCGCCTCCTGCGCCACCACCNCCCCCANCACCACGGCGGGGACCGGGCTCGCTAGGGCCGGTGACCACGCACATGACCTTGGTGTGGCCCATTTCGAGGTAGCTGGAGCCGTCGGCTGCGGCCTGCGTACGGATCTGGGCGTGGACGCGCCGCAGCTCGTTCCACCTCCGCCCGTCGACGCGGAGCAGCGCCAGGCTGTAGGTTGATGTGTCGAGCGGCATTGTGGGAATTTGATATAACGGTGTGACCGTATCCGGCGCCGTTGGTTTGGACAATGCCCNGCTGCGGACTTGATCTTCAGCCGGCAAGACAAGCACAGTCTGCGTTGCAAACCCGGTGGGGGCCTGTTTGGCAAGGTCGGTGGTTGGAATTATTTCCCGGCTGGGCCTGGTCCGAAATCAAGCTGAGGTCGGAGGATTGTTTCCAAAGCCGCCAGCGTCGAAGGCAATGAATGGGTTCGATTCAGCCAAACGTCCGGCACCGGTTCTCGTTCTCAACAAAGTTGCTTGCGCTCGCCAAATTTAGAATCGAAAATACATATCGCGGGGCACGGAGCTTGGGCCACACGGGTGCGTGCGTTGGTCTGTCTCAGGGCTGTGGGGCCGAGACTTGAACCATGACAGGCTGCGTCTCGTTGCATGGAAGCAGCTTGGAATCCCTCAAACAACGGCTTGCGAGGAACGTGTGTGAGACCACGCTCCTTGTTCGCTCACTCAATGGGCTACATAGTACATACACAGTAGGTAGTTAGCTTCGGAAAGCTCGAAGCGCCTGGCTACCATTCTCAACCTGGCCCGGGTTGAATGTTTGGGGGCAGTCTCGTCAGATCCTCTGAACCACCCCCATCTGGGGCACGGAATCGGCCCGCAGAAAAACAAGACGAAAAAAGATCAGCAGTCGCTGTGTACCAGGTATCCCACCTCGCGCCAGAAGCCTGCGGCCGTGGCTGGAAAGTTGGTCAGGTCCCTCGGGTCCATTCGCGATCATTGACGGGCGTGGAAACGCGGCCTGGGTCCCCGCTTGCCCTTCAGCGCGTTTGCTGAAACAAAAGAACTGGCCAAGAGCTGGCCTGGGATGGGACGGACCCAGACACCCAGTGCCGAGCCGGGTCGCGCCAGCAACTCTGCAATCAAACGGCTTTATGAAGCCAAGGAGCTTTTAACAGCCCTTGGTCGGAAAACGGCAGAAAACATGTTAGCGCCCGTCAGAGCCAATTCATCTCCACCCGACACGCCGCCCAACAGGGGAAGGTGGCCGAAGCAAATCTGCCTGCCCTCCTCTCCGACCACGCGTCCCACATCCCGACGCATTGCGTTGCCTTATTACGAGGCACTCTGTACACGATCCACAATCCACTGCTGGCGGGTGTTAGCAGAGAATAAACGTTGTGGATGGGGTGGATAAAAATCGCCGGGCCCAGTGGCACCAACGCAGCAGAAACACGTTGAGACGCAGGCCTGCCCGAGTCCGTTGGCAGCAGCCCGTTGGCAGAGAGCGTGGTCCCGGTGACGGTGGGCCGGCAGCCAATCGAAATGGGCGAGGACCTGCATCAGCCGGGGGTGGGTGTGGGGCTGCGCGGCCAGTCAGAACACGCGGCCCTTGGATCACCGTTCTGGCCATCGCCAGGAACCCGGGCTAGCAGGGTGGTTGACCAGGGTCACGAAGGAACAAACTCTCGGCTCATTTTACCGCCCCTTGCCTGTCTGTGCCAGTGCCTGTGCCCTTCCTTGGCTGGCAGCAGCTTTTCAATCTCCATCCCCCCCGCAAGTCACTGGCTGGCCCATTTCGTCTTCTTGCAACTCTGCAGCAAACGACGCATTTCGCGCCCGCCTCCGCTCTTTTCGAGATCTCGCATCTCAGTTCACTCCTTTAACAAGCGCGCACACGAGACTGCTCTCCCTCTGTTCGACGACGCAATCGCAAGAATCGATTGCAACCATCACACCACTCCCACAGCATTTGCGATACACAAGAATCTACCGTTGCGACTCCGCAGGCGGCCTGGTGCTTGACCTCCAGACAGCCCGACCGACGTTGACGACGGAACCCACGAAGTTGGGGCAGGACAGGAAGAAGACACGAAGATCGAGGATCGAGAGTTGATTTCCGACGACATTCGCCATGCAGCTCACCCACTTCCTCATGCTCGCCGGCGTGCTCGGTGCCGCCGCCCACCCCTCCGGACACGCCCATCTCCACCGCAGCGCCCATGCGAAGCGTGCTGGCGACCAGGTGCATGTCAAGAACGTCCACACCAAGACGATCCCCAAGCCCACCCCGTCCCCGTCGCCGACCACGACCACGACGTCGGCTGCGGCGGCGGCTCCTACGCTCTCAGAGGGCACCCAGTCCAGCCAGTCTAACGCCTTCATCGCCTTCTGCGGAGGCACCTCGACTCCGAGCAGCAAGGCGAAGCGCGTGACGACCGCCCAGATCATGTACACGGGCAACACGGGCACCAACAATGGCTGCACATGGAATTCGAACCTGATGCAGGTCCCCAACAACATCGCCGATCAGTATGAATACGTCCAGAAGTACACCAACGTCGCCTCCACGCCATACCAGGTGGTCTGCGCCAACAAGATGGGTGCCGACGGCCAGCTCACGGGCATGTTCAAGGTCGCTGGCCAGCAGCAGCTCGTCTTCACCCTCCAGCCCGGCGAGACCAAGACCGTGGTGGCCGACACCAATACCCAGGGCGTCTGCGCCTTTGCCCCGAACGAGGTTCCGACCACTACCTACGGCCAGTACGCTGGTGTCTGGGCCGAGTTCGACTTTGCAAATGCGAGCAACAAGGGCTGGTCTGGTGCTGATTGCTCGTCGCTCGTCGCTCAGGCATACAGCATGGACGTTCCAGGCTGCCGCATGTCTCACGCCGGTGTCGACTCGACAATCCTCCCCGGTGGCCAGGGCACCAACGCTTACACCAAGGGCATGGAGGCGCTTGACGGCATTGGACTCAACATCGTGGCCGGCAATACGGTCATTGAGGTCAAGGTCGGCTTCTCTGGCTAGGTGACCGGCGCGTTTCTTTTTACCTTCTCTACGACTGACGGTGTCGACGCGAAAATATAATGGCGCCTGATAGGGGGTTGATGTCTTTTCTTCTTTTCTTGCTTTTGCCTGCGTCATTTGGGTTGCTTCGATATCCACACGGTTTTTTCTGGGACAAGGTACGGTTGGGCTGTCCCCGGATCAGGCTCTGTCAAGATGGCTGCCGTTGCCGGATTAGTTCTAGGCGGAAGTACATACTTAATCTTCATCCTCCCTTTCATCATTGTTGGGTCGTGCTCGGCCTTGTTGTCCCATCACTGGCTTTACCTCCCACTGGCGTCTCCCGAGACAATCCTAGCATGACGGCGACGGCTATCATTCCATTCTTCGCCTGTCGGCTGCCTCTTTGTTCAGCTGACTGTCAGGCGGGGGGGATGCGAATGCAGCTCGACTTGACCGTCGACAAAGAACAACATCTGCAAGTGGGAAAATCTTGTCGACCACTACAGTTCCAAGTGACGGCCAATCATCTGGATGACCGGGACCTGCCACCATATGGACGCACGCCATTTCGGGTTCCTTCAACGTTCCACGTCGTACCACACACCGCACAAGCGTTCAGGCACCCTTCCATGAGGTTGTGATTCCTGTGGCGAACGAAGACTAGTTCCGAGGGCCACTTTTCGCCATCTGAAGGGTATTCAAAGGGTGGATCAATGCATTACCACCATCAGGAATCAAGGAAGTCCCCCGGGGTTGAACATGGTTTCGGCGCCGAAACCCCGTTGGCATTGATAGGCACGTTGAGAATCCTGCTTAAACGTTGAATGTCTAGCAATGCAAGGCAAAGCTGCTATCGTACCGGTCCTCAATGGTCGGAGTCAATCACAATGTCATCAAGCCCAAGAAGTTGGCTCCTCTCCGTCCGTCATTTGCCCTGGTGCCAGAGAACCTGAAATCCACGCACAAGCCCGCGGTGAACCGACTCGTCATTCTGCTCGTCCCGCCGTCGACGTTTGGCACCGCGTCCATCCCCCGGTTGTCTGCCGCTGTTGCTCCAGATGATGTGGTGGCCGTGTTCGGTAGTGCTGGTGCTGACGGGCGACTCCAACCGCTGAATGGCGTTGATCCGAGTCAACCACCGTCTGGCTGCGGCCGAGGGGCGGGGCCTCCTTGGATGGTTACGTTGCTGGCAGTTTCCAGACGCAACGAGCTCCTGGCTGGTGTGACCCGGCTGCCAGGCAGAGCCGTTTCCCCCCTGCGTGCTTGCGCCTGGGCAGCGATTGTCACTCCCCCTCGGACGAACGACAGAATAGTGCGGGGCGGGGTACCGGTGGCCGGGACCTTTGAAACGGTCTTCACTTGCCCCTAGCCCGCGGTAGACTGGTGGCGGCGGTGCTGCGTTTCTCGGGCCCTTCTCGGGTTCCTGTGAGTTGACAAGGTACGCAACATGTCGGGGATCGACAGCCACCAAGTGGGGAGCAAGTAACTACAAGACTTGTTAGTTTCGGGGCCGTAACTGAGTAGGTACTCAGCGAGAAGGTGTGAATTGGCGGGTTGCGGAACACCCTGCATGCACGGCCAGTATCAGGGCGGCTTACCTGCCAATACGCTCTGTCGCCAGACATCACGGAGCAGGTGTGAAGGTAGGGTCTGATGCCACCTCGGCACCTAGTCTCAAGGGAATTCGACGATGAGGCTTTGGAACACAGAAGAAGAAACGTGAAAGGGTTAGGAAATATTACTTAATTGTGTCACAAATTCGTGCAAGGGAGGGAAGTTGAATTTGGTTGCTACAGCGCTCGACGAGAAGAGGGGCTCCGTGCCTCTACTTATGGCGGAGATGGCCTGTCCAAATGGAGTCGACATCATGCCGATTCTACAGTACGATTGCGGCGAAGTTCCCCCATCAGCAATTGTGAGGGCAACTTGTCCCAAATGGGTAGCTGGGGGCTAATTCCTTCGCCCCATCGTTCCATCAGTCGTCACCATTCATTCCTGCCGCCCAACGACACACGCGCGGTCCTTGTGATCTCTCACTCATCTCTTATGATGACAGGGCAGGCCTTGGCTCGAGGGGACTAGAGGCCGAGAGGGACGTGAACTACGAGAGGGAGGACAGTCTAGAGGGTCTCGCACAGCGCACTGAGCGTAATGGGATCCTGATGGGTTCAAGCAATTGAAAAAAGATATATCTGTCTAAAATTTGCGGAGTCCAGTTCCAGTAATTGGCAACTAGGTTGTCCTGGCATCGCTCAACACCCACAGTGGGGGGGCTGGAGCTACCCCTGAGTCTCTCCTGGAGTCCTGAGACACATCAGCTCCACAGCCAGGAGTCAAACCACGGCTTCGCCGGCAAGACTCTGCTACATCCTCCAAGGGTGCAACGACAAACTCCAGCTTGGCAGGATGAGGGCTGGAAACTGTCGTCTCCCTTGGGGACTCTCAGCATCCCCGCTCACCAGCTTGAAGGATGCTTGGCTTGCAGCCTGCGGCCCTGGCTGGGGCTGAGTGCTCTCCACACCGACAACAATGAGCCCCGGTGATTGGCGACACCCGCAAATCCCGCCCTGCGGCTGGATTTGGCGCCGGCAGACGCCGAGCCCGATAGTTTCGGATCTGTCGCATCGTGGCGGCGGCGGCCTTAAGGCCCCTGCCACCCCCAAACCCATGGAGGCCCAACCCCGCCAGACACCATCTCGACGTTGACCAGACCCTTGGTAAGATCGTGAAGATGCCCAGCAAAGGAGTCAATGCATACACCTACATCTCGGTGCCCGGGTGCTCGATTGAGCTGTCGGTGCCCGGACAGACCGTCAAGATCAGCGATCTGAACCGCTTCTCCAACACAGCGTTGGAGGTCGAGGCGTTTGCCATCAAAAGCTTCTTCGACAAGCGGGGCCGGTTTACCTTCAAGGTATTCCTCCAGGGCAACCAAATCACGGAGCAATGGATCGATGTCAACGCCATTACGGGGAACGCCAGCGGCGGTACCATGGAGTCGATCGCCAACACGCACACCATCTTCCATGACGACAAGTGCATCTCGTACGGCATGTACGAGGCTGGCGAAGGGCACAACCTCCTGCCGTCCCGGCACCAGTGCTACATCACGGTAACGCCGAGCTACGCCAACTGGATGGGCAGCGTGGCGCCTCCCGGGTCGGACCTGGAGAACCGGCCGTTCACTCGGCTCGTCCTGCCCGCGGCGCACGACGGAGGCATGAACAGCATGGACAGCTGCAACGCCGTCTTTCAAAGGGTGGGCGGTGCCGTTGTCGGCACCCTCATCAACGACAACCGCATCCTCACGCAGCTCACGGACAAGCTCTCGCACGACGCCATCGCGCTCATCGCGCCCAACATCGTCTTCAGCCTGGCCATCACGCAAAAGGATAGCCTGGACAGCATGCTCCAGGTCGGGGCCCGCTACTTTGAGTTCCGGCCGGCGCACCTGCACCGCTCGCTCATCCCCACGGGCGCCCTGCCCGACCGGCTGTACTTCCAGCACAGCGCGATCCCGGGCATGGCGTACGACGCCTTCCTGCGGGACATCGTGGGGTTCTTGCGAGCGCACCCGGCCGAGATCGTTGTGGTGCAGCTGCGCTGGGACGGCGTGCCCGAGGCGTGTGCCAAGCCGTCTGACGACGAGAAGCGGCAGTACCTCGACGAGGCGCTGCGGCAGGCCAACGGGGAGATTGTGGCGGGCAACCTGGACGACATGAAGCGCTCCAGCATCGGCCAGCTCCGGCGGGATCGGAAGCGGCTGATCATGCTGGACAGCGTCGACTCGCTGTCGACGTACACGGACGAGGGCAACGCGACGCTCAACGGCGACAGCATCGTTGAGACGTTGCCGAGGGTGCTGACGGCCGACAACCAGCGCGGCAAGGCGTTTGTCAACATCCAGTGCCAGGCGACTGCGTCCAACATCCCCAAGGCCGTTGTATACTCGGTGCTCGAGGCGAGCGTTACGACGAGCGTTCTGCTGGCTACTAAGGGGGTGTGCGACTCCAAGATACTGCCGTGGTGCCGTGACAATGTTCTGCGGACGTGCGAGCTTGATCAGCTGGTTGTCATGATGAACGACTTTATCGATGGCGGAACTGCCGATGTTGCGGTTCAGCTGAGCAGGCAGCGGCTGGAGAGGTGATGGTCATGTCGGGAGAGTTAGGTCGCCGTGTTGTTGTTGCTCGTTTGGATCTGAATTTGAGCAGGCGAGGCGCCTTGGGGGTGCAGCGGGCTTTTGGATGACTTGTGTACTCGGATCGAGTCATGCCTAGGTACTTTCGTCTTCCCTGGATACCTGGAAACTCGTCTTTCCTTCTTCTAGTTTCAGAAATTCAGAGATTGCACGCAATTCCAGTAAACTCATGTGCCAGTTCTTCGGGTTTCCCCCAGCCTCCCTCTCCCAAGACGCCCGGAATTCTCGACACCTCTGACTCAAGTAATCCCTACATAACACGAATGCAACATCAGATACCCTACCTGAGTAATCATACGCAGCTCGCTCAAGTCCAACATGTAGTTCTACCTACCGGCCTGCTTGAGCCCAGAGTGGCCGGGGCTTTGGGCTGGGCCAACCGCACAGCGGAGCGAGACTGGTACTGTGCCTACAATGTACGTATTCGGGCGGAAATAACGCCTTGACGTTGATGCGGGTAACGTTAACAGCAACCCCCCTCGCGCTAACGTTCAAGAAGCCGCGGTTATGGCCGAGTTTTGCGCCATTTGGTACTAAATAACTGCACTTGTTAGTTATTACTGCAGTACGTCTAGTCCAATCTTCCATTCCGAATTACTATTACACTACCTAGGTACCTAAGTGATGTACTTAGCTAGGTAGGTAGTGTCTTGGTGTGATGAACGGATCCAACTTCGGCCCTCCCGACAACCGCAGCCCGCGACAATCGCCCAACGGCGGCCAAGGAAGACGGAAATAACCGCGAAATCGCGATGGCGAGTAGAGAACCAGATGGAGGGTACGAAGAAGCCCTCGCCAGAGGCGAGAAGAACGCTGGCCGAGATAACCGACAGCCCGTCACGGTTGAATCGGATCTGTCTGCAGCCCAGCCTCCTTACAGCCTGTTCAACGCCTGGGAGAAACGCGGGATTGTCCTTATGGTATCCGTCGCCAGCTTCTTCTCCCCCGTCAGCGCCAACATCTATTTTCCTGCTCTCAACACTCTCTCTCAGGAGTACCGTGTCTCGACAACAGCCATGAACCTAACCCTCACGGCCTATATGCTCTTCCAAGGCGTTGCTCCGTCCTTCACTGGCTCGCTCTCGGACAACATAGGCCGACGCCCGGTCTACCTGCTCTGCTTCGTCATTTATATTGCGGCCAACACGGGCCTCGCGTTACAGCACCAGTTTGCGGCCCTCATGGTCCTTCGATGTCTCCAGAGCTCTGGCAGCAGCGGCACCATCGCCCTCGGCATTGCCGTCATTTCGGATATTGCTAGCCCGGCCGAGCGTGGATCGTACGTCGGATATGTTTCTCTCGGAATCGTGACTGGCGTCTCGCTCGGCGCCACTCTCGGGGGCATCCTCAGCGACTTTCTGGGCTGGCGGTCAATCTTCTGGTTTCTGGTCATATCGGCGGGCGTTGTCGCCATTCTAGTCCTTCTTTTTCTCCCGGAGACAGCACGCGCCGTCGTCGGCAACAGCTCGACCAACCCACCGAAGCGAAATCTTTCACTTTGGGATCTGCTGCCGTCCACGAAGCGCAGAAGAGCCACCAGTACGACCCTCACAGCTGAAGAGAGCGCGGGTGCCGGTTCAAAGGGAAAACGCTTCGTCAACCCGTTCATGACGCTCAGAATGTGCGCCGACAAGGAAGCAGGCATCGTTCTCTTGGTCAACGGCATCGTGTTTGCCGGGTACTCTGCGCTCGTCAGTGCCATACCGTCGCAGTTCCACACGCTCTACGGGTTTGATGACCTCCACATCGGCCTGTCCTTCATCCCTATTGGAGTGAGTGCTGCGATCTCTGGAATCGCAGCCGGCCACGCCATCGACTGGAATTATGCCCGCCACGCACGCCGGCTAAACCTCAGCGTCGCCGAGGCGAGACAGCTGAGCCGCGACCTCGGCAACTTTCCCATCGAGAGAGTCCGATGTGAGATTGGATGTCCAGCGCTGGCCTTCGCCATAGTCGCCTTCGCCGTGTACGGCTGGCTGTTGTCGTCTAGGGTGAGCGTGGCCGGGCCGTTGGTCATGCTCTTTATCGTTGGTTTAGGGGTCAACGGGCTCTTGACGGTTCTCACGGTCTTGATGGTCGACGTCTATCCGCAGGCGCCGGCTACTGCCACTGCGGCCCAGAATCTCGTGCGGTGCTGGCTTGGGGCCGGGTCGTCGGCCGCCATCGTCCCCTTGACCAATGCCATCTCAAACGGGTGCGCCTACACTCTCATTGCCCTCTTGTGCCTCCTTATGGCGCCCTGGCTATGGGTCATCATGTGCTGGGGGCCGAAGTGGCGAGCTGAGCGGATCGCGGCCGAAAAGGCGCGGGAAGCAGGCAGCCAAAGTGGTTTGGCATGACAGAAGAATTGGGGGGGGAACTGAACTCGGAGCGGCTCTTTTTGACAAGTCGCTGACAACTTAGATCACTGAGAACTGAATCAATGGGATGTACCTAGCTCTGAGCTCAAGCAAACAAGTCGATCGAGACAACAGAAACCACTTGGTGAACTTGGCTTATTCTCTCGCCCTCGTCTCCTCACAAGAGGCACCTCCTTAGATCCGTAAAGGGTATGCTTATGTCCAGCGCCCGGCCCACCGTTGGCCGATACCGTAGAGCCGTCTCCGAGTTAGCTTCCAACGCGCCAACCCGGTGGAACAAGATGAAAAGAGCAAAGTCATCGTCGCTCAGGGTTAGCATCCGCTGAATAATATTCGTAGGGAGTAGCCCACAGGTATTACTCCAAGACAAGCCGGAAAAGCAAGGAGAAACGAGACTCCGAGACTTCTGAGCCCACACGAATACCGCGCTTGGTTGAGTCTCCTTGGAGCTCAAATCGACTGGCCCTGCAGCAGGCTGACCCAACTGAGCTCGGAGTTTTTCAGGCCAACTGATCCTCCCGCGCAATTGTCGTCCTGGAGCAGTACTAGCTGGGGTGGACCAACCTCTGGTTCGTCTGACTCGAACGGCTCAACGTCGGGGCAGGGCCTATCTCACTGACCACGGAACCGGCACGTCCCGTCCAACAACTTGGGTTGAGTTCATCTTCTGCCGCATCAGCCCCGCCAACCACCGTTAGCTGACGTCCCAATCATCCAGGGACTCGGTCAGAGGGAGCGGAGAAAACAAGGCCGGCAGGTGACATGGCCTGGTGATTCGCTCTTGGCTGTCGGGAAAGTTTGGGCCGGGTATGTCGGCCGTGCTGTGATCGACAAAACTTGTCGACACAGTGCGAGTCATGCCCCTGGCCAGTGCAGCTGCCAGCCGGTGACGGAGACAGCAACCCTTTTTTGGTCTGAGCAATGTGCTTGACTGATTGTTGGTGATGCCAGTCCGAGGCAACCGCAGGACAGAGGCCAGTCCGTACGCCAGGTAAGTCGGTGATATAGCAATCAAGCCGCCGCAGAAGGCAGATGACTTGGTCGGCTGCTGATGCCTTGGACTGGTTTCGTGGCTGCTGCCATGCCGTAGAGTTGACGGATAATTCGAGTCCTTGGTTTCACGTCGTCATAGTCCGGGGCCGGCGTCCGTTTTCACAGGGTCAAACGGGGACCGAAGGAGGATCGTGATGGGACCGATTGCACATGCTGTCTGCTATCTGCGTCTCTACACAGGAGAATGGTCGAGTCCAATGTGGGCATTGACACGAGTACAGGCCCGTGCTTTTTCTTCTCATTCTCGTCGGACGCTGACAGAGGGGTTCCTTGTCTCGAGCTTGTGAGCCTCCAAGCCCCCAGCTGTCGTTGAACTGGCGGGGACAGTGCGAGTCGGAATTCAGGGTCCAGTCATATGCCGACTTGCATCTCGCTCGTCGGCGGCGGGCAAGCGGGGATGCGACAGGATTGATGGGGTCAAAACAGGGCAGGACACCAGGTTCGCTGACAAGAGTCGTCGCGGCACAGCCTTTTGTTGCTGACTGGGCGGTCATGAACGGAGGCTCCTCGTGGGGGTGCGTTTCAACCACTCGGGATTTCTGTGGGGAACGTCAAATTTGGATGCGTTGTGTTGTGGGTGTGAGGGGCTCCAGGAAGAAACGTCATCTGCAGCCAGCGCGGCACACATGCCGGATGCGAAGAAGATCCCCATTCATGCTGCATTCTCGGTGTGTTGGAAGGTCAAATCCCATCTTGGAGCCATCCATTTCATCATGCAGCAAGGCCGGGGCCATGCCCAGTTTGGAGCAAGTCCCCTGCCGTCCGTTTTTGAGGGGTCCTCAGGAAACCCTCGCCGGAGCGCCAATCAACGCAGCGAATTTTGTCGTCATGGGCACCGCTAATTCCGGTTTCGTCCCGGGTGTGGCCGGACCCCGGCCCCAGACACGTGTGGATGTCTCAACTACACGTGTATGCCTGAGGCAGAACAATGACGGCAGAAACGGGGCGTGTTTTGAACCACACGGTCAACCAAAAGTCCACAGGACAGGACGTCGCCAATCCGCCACGACTGGGTTTTGCTTCCTTGCCGATGCTATACTGAGAGACTGAGTAGCTGAGCAGAATCTCTGTACATCCGTTCTGCACGGTGGAGGGCGAAAAAGCCCGAGTCCGCGGCCGCGCCCGCACCCCACTCCACACTCCACGCCGCTCCTGACCCCGATACCTCCCTCGACTGATCGACGTCCCCGCTTGCCACAGAGGGCATCCCAAACCGGTCCCCAGCTCTCCGCTCCTGTGACCGCACTCGCACTGGGGAACCCACCCTCGCACACACTTCGCCGCCCAGTGCACCAGAGCACAGCTGTTGATCGCAGCCGCAGCAAGAAGCAGGACGCAGCACGCCTCCTGACCACCCGTCGAGCGCCCGTCTCCCTCTTGCGCTAAACGTTTACGTCCGTGAACCTTAACATTGCCATCCGTTAACCTTAACGTTAATACTTCCTCAAAGAAAAGGCCCCACCCCCCAAGATTTGCGCCCTGATTCTCCTTGCCCCAAAACCGCATCCCAGAACCACCTCAACCCAACATTTCCATCTACGACTCGACACCCCTTCCGACCACCTTCCCTCCCTCCGACGTCACGACGACACTCACCTGCACACCGGATGGTGGCGGCAGTAGCTTTGTTGGTTGACTGCAAGACGACGCTTGCTCTTTCTTCTTCGAATAGGTTGCAATCGCGCCTACAACTCAACCCCGACGGACCGACCGACCACCCCGACAGCCTACTCCGCTGCGTCGGCAGCCTGATTCATAATGGGAGACGCCAGCAAAGCATCAAGTCCGGACTGGTCGGATTCGGCATCCGGGTCGTCCTTCGACATCCACGCGCCAAAACCGGTGCGGCCAAAGCTTCCGAGCCGCAAGAGCAGCGGCACCATGATCGTGCCACGCGATTCTTTGGCCGTCGGGCCGGTTGAGATGCAAGTCGGGCCAGACGACGTGAGGGCCATGAGCCCGAGAAGAACGAGCGAGGACATCCAAGCACTCGGCAAAGAGGCGAGGGAGGAGTTGCAAAGGTGAGTTGTCGCGCCTCTGCTTCGACAGTGGAGATCGGGCCCCAAGAAGAGAGGCACCTGGGCTGACTCGTTGCGCGAAGACACGCCAAGACATTGCAGGACTCTCTCGTCACCCTCTTCAACAGGATCGAGGCGGTCAAGGAAGAACACGATAAACTCGACAACCACAACAGGTTCCTCCAGAAATACATCGGCGACCTAATGTCTACGAGCAAGATCACGTCATCCAGTAGTCGGAACAAGAAATGAACGACTGAATGTCTGCTGGGAGGAGAGGAGAAGGAAGGGAGGGAGGTGAGGTTGACCTCAGCTTTGACCATACGACGGCCAGCCCGTCGAGTTGCCGACTGCGCCTTCGGGACGACGAGTGCAGGTGGGGACGAACGACTGCGGCAACGAGTGTATCACCAGCAATGGATTTCCACCACCTGCCTTGGCTTTGGCTAGATGATTCGGGAGCCCCGCCCCAACGGCATCCCTCCGCTGCCGCCAACATTGGGCTTTTCCCGGCACATATTTTACGACTTCTGTTACAGTTGCATCAGGGTTACAGGAGTTGGGATCGTCACGTCTGTTTTGATATGGATGATGAAGAGGGGTTTATACCACCGTGTGCGCCTCGGTTTGACGGGATTTGAGAGCAGTAAAAACCCGTCGGGTACGCCCTTTCCATCCACCACGGCTACGGAAATGGGATCACCGGCGAATGAACTGGGGGAGCAGGAGTTTTTGGATGGGGTTTCTTGCATTACAGCTGGAAACAGGGCGTCAACGGCGCCGCGTGTTTTAACTGTTCTGTGAGAGTCGGCGGAGGATCCGCCACGCCTTCTTCCCACGATCAGTTGAGGCCGGGGTTTAAAGGTGTTTGTTTGTGTTACTATGTAGCTAGGTCCCGGGGTTGTTTTGGTCCTTGGGGAAGCAGATGCCAAGAGAACAACAAACTGACTCAGGTGCCTGGCCGCTCGCGCGCGAGATGGGATGAAGCATCAGTTCCAACCCGGCGGGATCAACCCCCGCCGCCACTGCGGAGAATATTCCATGAGAAGACAGGAGCTACGTTGACGCCCTACGCCTCGTTCTGACGTCAGTCCTGTGACGGCTAAGGCGACCGGCAGTTTGCAGCTCGCCTCGTAGTACGGGTCGTTCCGCGTGAGACGACGCTTGATCGTATCCTAGCCCACCCTCCGGTTCCACCACCGGTGCTGAGACCTATCTCACTCAGTCCATACTCCATACTGGAGGAATGAAGTGACCTTCGAATGTCGCTTGAGCTGGCTGAGAAATCCAAGGATGATGCTGTTTTCCTTGTTTCTGTTGTTCTTTCTCCCTCGATCCACAGCCAGCCTCCTGGTTTGGCACGTAACTCGCCCGAGCCAGTTCTCCCTTGTCCGTGACCAGCCACGAATACGCAACATANCCAGCTTCATCCATCGGAGTTTCATCGATGTTTCAACGCACGACNATGTTACTGTTTTNAGGACGGAAACTGACAAAGCGTCGGAGACTCGCTCCGATCCCCGGCTGTCTTATGAGAGAGCTTGCGACGCCGCCCCGAGCACAGCCCTCGTCCGAGTCGTCCAACCTCTGGGCTTCGCCGGCGTGGCGCACTTGGTTAGCGCGTCAGACTTTCAATAAAAGGATATGCAAGCTTTTCTTCGCCTAGATTTCCCAGCGAGAGCAAGCCTGCGGTGCCGCCGGGGAGCCTTACGGGGAGAGGAGTCTTGGGAGTTTGGAGCGACGGTCTGTGAGAGGGCGGCCTTTGCGACTGAATTTTGCGAGTTCGAGTCTCGCCGCCGTTGGCAATTGAGTGTTGGGATCCAGCCAAGGCCCGTGATGATAAGGTTTTGGCGTTTTGGTCATTGTTGATCGAGCTACGAAGAAGCAACGCAGGTAACTCGAGGCAATGATACAGATTCAGCTCTTTCTTCGTTGCCATGCTCTTTCTCTTTTAACAACTTGGTATAATGATCCCAAGTCTGCTCGTCAACTAATTCTACAGGTCCAACCCTCCGTATCGCAAATCCCATCGTCTCTGGATGCCCAACCAGATGCCTGAATATTACTTCCCCACACGAAGTCATTTTCCATTGCTGTTCAAACTACATCTCGAAGCGTCTCCGAGCCCAATAGACGGCCAATCCCAAACCCCAGAGTCCTACCAGGACGAATGCCTGTGCTGGCGCAAATGCCGCTCCCCGGAGAACCACAAATCCGCTCACCAGCGCGAAGGTGATCGGGATCAAGATGAAGGGCTTGTATGGCCTCTCAAGATCAGGCTCGCGGTGCCGCAGGATGATGGCCCCGAGAACCGTCAAGAAGAGAAAGGTGTATTCTCCTAACCCGTTGAAGGTCAACAGGGCGCGGAAGTTTCCGAGCAGGATGTACACGGCCGAAAGCACGGTGGATAGAATAATGGCGTTGATCGGGGCGTCGGACTCGCGTGCCTTCTGGGGGTCGGCCTGGGAGGTTTCTTGCTCAGCGCCAACTTTGCCGACGACGCCGAGGAGGCGAGGGAGCCAGTTTTGGTTCGCCGCGGCGACAGCCATACGGCCGGCAACGAAAGAGTTTCCGAGGAGCGAGCCTGCAACGACTAGGCAGATGAAGACGGCCGCTACGATGCCAAAGCTTGGGCCGAGAAGGCGAGTTATGGCGGTCTGGATGAGTACGTTGTTAGCATGAGGTTAGGATTTAGGTATGACGGGAAAGGGGCTTGCAGGCCGTCAAACGTACAACTGCGACGCTATCCGTGGCCGAGACAACATCCCAGGGCAGTAGGATGTAATAGGCTGCATTCGCCGTCAGGAAGCACAAGATGATGCTGGGGATCGAGGTGTTGATGGCAAGAGGCAACTGGCGAGCTGGAGCGGAGAGTTCGGCCGAGATATAGACGGCCTAGAGGGATCGATCATCAGAACTGCCCAGTCTGCCCAAAAGCGCCACAGTTGAGGCGGGCTCCTTACCTTGTCCCACCCAGAGTACGCCCACAGAGCCGCATACAGGGCAGCTGAGAGGTGCCCGAACATATCCCACTGACCCATTCCATCCCAATGCGTGACACTGCCGTCAGGATTGACGCTGTCCCGGTTTCCGAACCACGGCTTCTTGTTCCAGTCGCCGCCGCCGACCTCCCGATTTGGATCCGCAAGCTGAAGAACGACAACGACCACTCCAGCGAGGACGATGGCCGCGATGGTGACAAACTTGGTGGCGACGAAGAAGTTGTTGAGCCTCGTGCTCGCCTTGGTGCTGATCGAGTTGGCGACACCGATCCCAGCAAGCACGGCGATGGAGAACAGCTTGTGCTCGATCCGGTCTCCTTCCCCCGTTACGCCGGCGGCGGAGTAGATGCTCTCGATGAAGACGATGCTCAGGATGGCAAGGGTGGCCGGCATGACGGCGACCACCCAAGTCCAGGCGGCCAGGAAGCCAAAGACATCACCAAAAATGTACTTGAGATACGGCTGCACGCCTCCTGTAGTAGTATGTCAACCACTCTGTTTCTCCAAGCTTGTACCATATCATCCTCGAATGCCACAAAATGCACATACCTTCACCTGGAATGGCCGTGCCCAGCTCGGCCATGGTGCTGGCACCCGTCCATGCGAGAGTGCCGCCCACCAGCCACACCAGGAGGGCGGCGCCCGGAGAGGGCACATTGGTATCGATGGATCCAGGCGAGGTAAACACGCCGCTGCCAATAACGATGCTGACAACGATGGCAAAGGCCTCGACCGCCCCCAGGTTGCGCATAAATGTCGTTCCCACTCCACCGAGCCCATCACCCCCAACGGTGCTCTCCTCGTTCAAGCTAGCCCCGGCATTCCCGTCCTCCGCCTCCACCTGACCACCTCCAAGAAGAGGAGTGCGCTCGGCAGAGGACGCTCCGTCGCCCCCCGACCCGAGATGGGATAAGCGCGATGCTGAATCAGCGGCCATGGCGTTCAGCTGCTTGGCGCTAACGCTGAGTTGACAACGGTCTTGCTTGGTCCGCACTCTTTGATGTTTGGATCCCCGGAGTCGTCGAGGTCGTCAACCTTGGGCGGCTGGGTGAGGTGAGAGGGGAGAAGGAGAAGAGGCGAGATGGGACGATGCGGGTGGGATCATCAGTGGTGGGAGCTGGCCTGTGGGGCTCCACTTACGGCGGCGGAGCACGCCATCGTCCACGAGGCGAGTGCATTGGCTGTCGTGACCGTCGCGGAGGGATGGCGACAGTTTCAATCGCATGTTGANGAGTCAATNCGGGGCAATGACTGTTGTCGATNAGACAGCATTAGATGAGATTTGGTTCCGGTCAAGTTTGAGAAAAGCATCACCACCATGATCTTGAGTGTTGAGAAGATCGGGTCCAGAGCACAGTGGTCGTGAAGTGGTAATCAATTATGGAAAAGTTCAACAGTCTGCCAGTGTGTTATTGTCTCTTTTCACTAGGCAGAATTCCTAGTATCACTCGATGCATGTCCGGGGCAGGAGGGGTCATTTCAAACTTGAAGTTCAAATTGGATGTGGAGCTCAGCGGACCGACAAAGGTTCTCATGGTCATTGTCATGTAGATCCAATTGAGTCAAGTTGAGTACTTG
>FJWA01007096.1_pt1 | contig 18617 bp, 16 predicted proteins | sample 1011891 | NCBI WGS metagenome assembly FJWA01 (sample SAMEA3912450, study PRJEB9761) | metagenome | biome: forest; material: soil | place: USA | collected 2011-06-22 | depth 0.1 m
ATCTGCTCCGTGTAGCAAACAAGTAGAGCGAACTTTCAACTCAAAGAAAGAAGACAGCCACGCGCAGCGTGATGAGGCTTGGCAAACGAAGTCCAAGACAAGAGGAAGGGGGGGCGGTAGAAATAGAAAGGACAAAAAGAACGATTCGAAGTGAAGTCTGACAGCGGCATGGTCAGCGCCGCAGATGTGGATCGAACTTCCATAAAGTATCAGAACCCTTGGACCCGTTGTGAGGCCACGAAGACTCNTCGAAACTCGACGTGAGAATGGAGCTGTAACAGAGAGTGAGATGATCCACGGAGAATCCAAGCCGCTCCTNCCAGAGAGGAAACAGTAGAATAAAACGGGGAAAGCGGCGGTGGCGCGCACTCTGGAGATCAGACGGGCTTCGGAGATCGAAGTTTGGGTATGAAAGGCGGAGAAAAGCCGGGCGCGGTATCGGGTGGGTGGTCGCGGTCTCCGTCTCTGTCTCGGCCCAAAATGACGGCCTGTAGAAGCCTCAGAGGCGTGCCGGGTGTGCCGACCACACAGATTGTGATACACAAGGACAGCCAGCTCGGCCGATACTCAAAACCAGGAGTAGTCTGGACGCGAAAAAGTCCGCTATCGAGAAGGGTAATGGTGGTTTGGAGAAACAACAGTAAGCCGAAGACCGCTTGGAGGAAATGTCTAGTCGAGGCGAACCTTGTGCAGGTTGTCCAGCCCCAGCCCCAGCATCTGGCCCCTTGTTGAATCCCGGCCCGAGCATCCCAAAAACACGGGGAAGAGCATGAGCACAAAATCCCCCGGGCACGTCGCACGCGCGGAGGCCTGAAGCCCGGCCCTGGCAATTGTCGGCACGCTCGACGATGAGAAATGTGCGCTGAGGTCGGAACTGGGCGAGGTTGAAACAGGCTTGAGGAAAATCAGGCGAAGTGGGGCCGTGGCCCGGCCCGTATCCTGGACGATACGTACGGCGTAATTCCGGTACTCAATACCGGACTCGGCTTCACCAACGGACCGACGAGGGTGGGTGCGAGTGCTTCCGCATCCGATGCCTGGCAAAGTACCAGGAGTAAGCAAGCAGGATGGACGATTACGGTGTTCCTTGCAGCCGAGCTGGTGTCAAGCAAGTCTCCGAAGTGTTCGGCGCTGGCAACCTCGGGAATTTTCAACTTTCCGAAAAAGACACAATGTGACCCTGCGCCGAGACCGGGGGTACGGAGTGGGCGGCCTTGGACAGCAGTCAAGAACCTTCTCGAACCTCCAGAGCACACACCTCGGCAATATTTGCTATCGGTAGGGAGGTAGGTAGATAGACGACAGACAAGAAACACACTTCTCTACTCTCAGCTCGATGGTTCTAGACCGGGCAACAGGACGGGACTATCCGTTACTCCGTGAACTACGGAGTACTCTGTAGACAGGCACGTCGTCCATCAAGATCTCCAAAGGCTCCGCCGAGCACCTACGGTGGAGCATGTGGGGGTTATGTAGCGAAGGATGTGCTTCTGGATTCTGCGCAGAATGCAGTTGAAATATCTTCTGCGCTGTGGGACACTCACAGCATCATAGTATGTAACGTCAACTTACTGTATGTATGTTCCTCAACTGGGGCAAGGATCTGGGTTAGACAAACCGGTGCGCGATGCCGTAAACTGGCTCGGCGCCATGGGAAGCCAACAACCTGACATGGAACCCGTGGTTTGCGTCTCGGACCCCGATGTGGAGGACCACAGCAAACTCGGGGGAGGCGATTGGAGCGGAGCACCGCCCCGGTGGAGCTAATAATAAGCGACCCCTTTGTTCCGTGCAGTCCCTTTTCCCCTTCTCGAGCAGCCCTTAAAGCAGCAGTCCCTGCCTACCCACCCGAGCACACCGTTGACCTTCAGCACTCTCACCGCCAATTGCCCCGGACGATCCAGCTTTTCAACACCTCTCGGTACTTCTTCTGTTCTTCGTTTTGTGTTTCTCCTAGGTCAAGCTACGCCTGAACCCGTCGACGCCGATCCCGCGCCGTCTCGCCGAGATCCGAGCCCTTTCTATCCTCGAACGGCATTCCGCGGTTGCGCCACCTCATATCATGTCTTCCTCACCAGAATACAGGGCAGGGAAACGGCCAAGTAAGTCGAAAATCTCGGCCACCCGGCTTCTGGGGCGTTTTTCTTTGCTGGTGGTGAAAAGGCCTGGTCTCAAGCCCGCTGGTTCCGTTGGAAAGTTTGGAAGAATTGCCTCGGAATTCTTTGGAACGGAATCACCCCTTCCTATTCCTTCCTTCGCTTTCGTTGTGCTTGGTGCAACTCTGAGCCTGCACCTGGCCGTTCGTTGCTTGGGGGTGTGTCGAGAGGAAATTTTTCGAACCGATTGCGGACCCCGCTTTCAAGCAGGTGCTTGAAAAAGACGTCGCCCCTTCACGCATTCGAGTTGGCTGCCCACTTCCTTCCGACAACCCAAACAGCTTCAACAGCTTCCAGTCATCTGACACAGCCAACAATATGACAGGGACCCAGTCACTCCCGCCTCCGGCGCTGCCCCAGCTGGTGGCCGAACAGCACACGGCCATCCCGCCCACCGACAAGGACTCGAAGCGACTGATTGTCGTCTTGTCCAATGCCAGCCTCGAAACCTACAAGGCCTCGCACGGCGGCACCAGCCGCATGGGCGTGCAGAGGGAGGAGAAGTACTCGCTGCTCAACAGCGACGAGCACATCGGCGTCATGCGCAAGATGAACCGGGATATTAGCGATGCCCGGCCCGACATCACACATCAGGTTTGGATGCGCCGTCGCCCCTCCCCGGATGGACCGCTCGTTTGCTGACGGCTGGCGCCTCTTGTGTCGCAGTGTCTGCTTACCCTCCTCGACTCGCCGGTAAACAAGGCCGGGAAACTGCAGATCTACATCCAGACCGCCAAGGGAGTGCTGATCGAAGTCTCGCCCTCGGTTCGCATCCCACGGACGTTCAAGCGCTTCGCCGGCCTGATGGTCCAGCTGCTCCACCGGCTCTCCATCAAGGGCACCAACTCCCAGGAGAAGCTCCTGAAGGTGATCCAGAACCCCATCACCGACCACCTTCCGCCCAACTGCCGCAAGGTCACGCTCAGCTTCGACGCGCCGCTGGTGCGGGTTCGCGATTACATTGACACGCTTGGGGGAAACGAGAGCATCTGCGTCTTTGTGGGCGCCATGGCCAAAGGCGCCGACAACTTCGCCGACGCCTACGTGGACGAGAAGCTTTCGATCAGCAACTACAGCCTCTCGGCCAGCGTCGCGTGCAGCAAGTTCTGCCACGCCGCTGAGGACTCTTGGGACATCCTCTAAGAGCCGGGCGTCGCGCTGCATCGCTGGGGCGGCGAGGTTCGCCCTGGCCGGGCGACGACAACCCCTCAATATCGACAGGGACAGGGGATTGGATGGAAAGATTTGTCGGCTCTCTATTTTCATTTAGGGAGCTGCGGTTGCAGTGGCCTGTTCCGCGATACAACATCGCGGTTGACGGCCATTGTCTTCCGGAACTTGGGACGTCTGTGCTTGAGCTGTCGGTGTTTTTGCAACCAAAACATGGGGCGTTCAACAACGGATCCCAAGACGCTTTCGTCGTCTGCGCGGTGCCACTTCAACACGGCCCGCGTCTTCCCCTTTTCCTTGAATTTTTATTTTCGTGTTTTTTTTTCACTCTCTCTGCTCAAGCACGTCGATGTTGCAACTGACAACCAGGTTCATCTCATACAAATCCGCGGCTACTGGTTATTAATGGAGCCACCAGTTTCCGAACGGACAGGAGGAAACCTAGTGCGGGCTGAGAGGTTTGGCCCCGCGGCCGGGTATGGGATGCATGACACGGGAGCGAGTGTCAAGCCCTGGTGCTCCGCTGAAGAAGACTCAGGGGCCAGGGAAAGCGGCCATGGTAGTTGAATGCGATTTTTGGTTGTGCCGAAATGGTTCCGCTGTGGGCGTTTTCTGTCTTGGGCTTCTTTCCGTGACCCCCCTTTTTGAACTACCTGTGCTCCTTGATTCGGTATTCCCGGTCGGGTGGCGGAAGGGGTCGACCTAGAATACAGCACCGTATCGAAGACACGAAGCCTGGGTATAATTCCGATGAAGCTTCTGGGAATTTCCCTCTGATCTTGGGCAACAATGCGTGCAGATGCAGGCCCCACAAGCAAGGCGGCCTCAGATGGGATAGCCAATCGCAAGGCGGCACGAGCCGCTTGGTGGTGTCCTGTCACCTTTCCCAGCCCTCCATCCCCACTCCTTGAACAACAACCATTCCACAGACCTGTCTTGTCCAAGAGATTGGTCTTGGATCGCCGCCCCCTCTTGCCACAACCACCGGGCCAGATGTCTTCGTTAGCAGAGGCCCCAGAGGAGGCTTCAAGTAGCCATCTCGGTCCACCGCAGCCGACAGGTTTGCAGGGCCACTCGGCTTGAGTGCATCGAGGTGAGCGAAAAGAGGCAGGGCAGCAGAGCACAAACGTTATTTTGGGACCCAGAAAACTGGAGAAGACCCGACGTGGCAGACTGGGGGAGCTGGATCGTCTGGATTCGCTCGTTTACTCCGTACAAAGTCGCAACACGCACACAGGCGGACACTAACCACTTGAGCCACCCCCGACTTGCAGCTGGGCCGGGCTCACAGCCGGCGCTGCTAGCCTAGGCACTGGGCATACCGCTGCATGGACTATGTATGGACGGCTCAGCCCTCAGGCACAACAGGGCGAGGTCTCGCTTCATCGGCACCCAATGCCATGCAGGTCGCCCGTGTTGGCCGCGACCGAGTTCAACAAGACTCGACTCCCGTTTCCCGTTGCTGCACAGTAACGTAATCTGCGCTTCTGTACACCGAGGGTGCTGAAGGCGATCCGGCCACCCCGCGCTGCCGAGGTGTGGCTCCCGTATCGGGTGGCAGAGATCAGCTTGTCTTATGCTTTTCCACTCATCAACATCAGAGAACACCCCATGTCCGCCGCGTTGGTTGGATCGGAACCGCTGTGGGGCCAGGGTATCACATCCATGGCTCGTCTCGAGGTTGGGCAGCACCGTTCTGGCCTGGCACACGGCCTGCCCCCCTTCCCCATAATTCGCCCGGCATCCTGCCCCATTTTGAAGCAAACTCGATGCGCGAGTCCGCAGTGACTGGGGTTGAGGACACCGCTGGTGCAACTGACTTTGGGTTTCTCTTGTTCTCCTGTCCACGAGATTCATTTACTTTGTACGCAAACGAGCGGCACGGCGACCAACACTCGTCTCTTTCAAAGTGAAAGCTCCCCTTTTCTCCCATTGAACACCCGCCCGCCACACGCTCATTTTCACGCCCCGGCTCTCAAAGGGAAACGCACGCACACGTAACTCTCAAAGGTCGCTGGGCGTTGAGGCGCGGCCCCGAGGCGCCCTGGCTCTTGCTTGGATCTCAGCTCCAGAAAGCACCCCGGCCAGCTCGCCTCGTCAGGCCACACAGCCCTGAGGGCTCTCCTGGCGTCCCAAGCCAGGCACTCTCCCAGCGGGTGTGCTCACCTCGAGACCTCCCGGCCCCTCGTGCCTGTGCCCGTGCGACTCAAACGCACTGCTACCCTCGGCACAGGGCTGCTGCCTCCTCCCCTCGACAGGCCCTCTGGGGGCTTATTATATCGCCCTGATGCTTCCCTTTCTGGAGGTCGAGCACCTCCCCTCCTCGTCATCGTTCTATTCCGCCGTCATCCAGCCCCTCGGCCTCCGCTACCTCGCGACTGAAGACGGACATTTCCCCTCCATCACCTACGGATATTCCTCACGGACTGCCCCTGTTTTCCAGATCCGGCAGGTCGTCTCGAGCAGAGACCGACCCCTCAGGGCCTCGCGCATTGTGCTCAGCGCTCCTTCGGCGGCCGCGGCCGACCACGCCCACGAGTTTGCACTCCGGGCCAATCCCGTCACCCGAGACTCCCACACCCCCCGCCACTTCGCCGAACACCAGCACGCTGCTGAGGGTGGCGTGTCGGCACGCCGGATTGGCACCGACGGTGGCGGCACACGCGTGCTTATAACCGACTTCGTCGGCAACATGATGGAAATCGTCTATCAACCCCCTCCAGACTATCCCCCGCACTACAACGGTTCGACCGTCCGCTACACCAGGTCGACAGACAACGAAGCGAGCCGCATTCTGGAGTGGAATTACGACATTGCAAGCTCTGCCGCTCCGTCCGCAGCCGGCCCCAGCTCCGCGTCCAGCGCATCCCACCGCAGGACCGCCCGTCGGTCCCACGCCCCATATTCCGACGACAACGACGACGACGACGACGAAGAAGAAGAGCGGCATCCCGGGATCCGACGGAGTGTCACCGCTGGATCCTCCGTCTACGAACCAGCCACCTCCGCACGAGAGAACTCCAACGGCCTAAGCGCCGGTGCCGTCGCTGCGACCCTGCTTGGTGTTGCTGCTGGTGCCGCATTCACCTACAACATGGTGAGCCGCGACAAGAGCCGGCCTAGCCGCCAAGAATACGACCCGCCGTCCTTGACGCGCCGCTCGACCGTGCCGGATAAGTACGATGGGTATTCGGACCGCAAGGCGCGCTACGTCGACGTTGAACGTGCCGTCGACAAGGTCCGTTATCCCACCGAATACCCCCCTCCATCGGACCGCCGCCGCTCTCCTCCCGAGTACATCGCTCGGTACAGTCAGGCCGACCCGCCACGAAGGGAGGCGGCCGACGACGTCCACGACGACTTGCGGGGGCGACACCCGTCATCCCGGTCGCGGGCCTCTTCTGCGCGGCCTCGCAGCGAATCCGCCACCCACAGGGACCCCTACTCTGGAGCCGAGGCGGAGCATCGCAGCTATGCGAGCTCGAGGGGCTCAAGGCATCCCCCAATCGTCCAGCGCGGCTACACGTACGATACGCCCGACCGGGAGAGCTACGTCTCGGCGAGGAGTCAGCGGTCCAACAGCACGGTGCGCGCGCCGCCACTGGACCCCTACAGCGCCCCACCGCACACGAGCTCGCGCTCGAGGTCGAGCAGCCGCGTGACAACGTCAACGTACAAGATCAGCAGCGGAAATCCTCGGACCTACAGCCGGGACGGGAGCTACGCCTCGGCGCGCCACGTCCCCCTACCCGAGAGCCGCGCGCATACCTACATCTCGGCCCGCGACGTCCCCCTCCCAGACAGCCGCGCGCACACCTACATCTCAGCCCGCGACGTCCCGCTCCCAGACAGCCGGGCCCATACCTACATCTCGGCGCGTGACGTCCCGCTGCCAGCAAGCAGGCCAGCCACGTATGTGTCGGCCCGACACGTCCCTCTGCCAGCCAGCCGCGCGGGGAAGTGGGAAGAGGAGGATGACGACGATGCGGATAGCATCGCGCCGAGCGACAGCATCAGTTGTGTGGGGAGCCGGAAGAGCGGCCGGTCGTATTACCAGTAAGGCGAGGCGAGCGGTTTGGAGAGCCAGTTGGGTTGTTTTCCCCTTCTGTCTCGAGGATTATCTTGGTCACGCGGAGTGGTTCGAGGCATATTTCTGGTTGCAGCACGGTCAACAAAGATGATGGATGACTCACTCGGTTATGACAGAGCAATCTGTGGTTCTGTTGGATCTTTTGATACTCGGGTATTGTGTATGAGTGGTTGTTGTTGGATGATACCTGGAGGCACAGCGTGTGCTGTGTGGCGTTCATGACGCGAGCCGCCGTTCGAGGAGGTGCAATGGCATGGCCATGGGCCAGATCTGCATTTGTTCTGTATATTCAACTTTATTTCGTGTTTTATACGATTTTTGCATCTCTTGGCTGTTACCTTGGGGTGGGCAGTTACCTACATGTTAGAACCTCATCCGAGCGTCGTCGCCCTGGCAGCGTTTCAGCAGAAACTGAAGCTGTGTTTGACTCTTCCCGAGATCTGACCGAAACCCCACGTTTCAGCACCAGGCCCCGATCGATCGAGGCATCGGGCCTGCAACAGCTTACCTTACTCAGATTCAAAAACTGCTGCACTGTATCAAATGCTTGGTTCAATACAGTAATTACAGTACATACCCCGCCCGCGTGCTCTCCTCACGCAGAGTGGGGGGACCAGCCGCACGAGGTCATGTACCCCCGGCCGAGGACTGGACTTCAATTCCCATCCCGTAATGTGCATGCTTGGCATGGATGTAAGTGGGATGCCATCATCATCAGGTACCCAAACCCAGTCTTGGGCTCGGTGCATCCGACATGTTGTTGTCTTTCCTGAAGGTGGCAAGGGACTAATAAGGGTTGCCCTTTTATCATTGGAGAGACTCCAAGTCCACAGTGCCTAAGACCAGGAGTCGTCTCCATATTTTGCCCACTGGCGATCCTCTTTTTTTGCCTCCGATACTCGGAATTGCCCTTGTACTGATTGTTTCGAGTTGCAGGCCGCGGCCGTGCTCTCTCACCCACTTGTCCACACAGCCTGTGATGTTACAGCAACAAATGTGAAGACAGCACAACGTGGGCGGCAGAACAGCACGGCAACAAAATCGGCCCTCTTGACTCTCCGAAGAGTCAGACACTGCACTCCGGCTCCAGCGGACAGTGAGTCAACAACCCTCCCCACCCCTGGGCATCAAGTACCCACCACGTTTCTGGCACAGCAGAACGCCTCGTGTCACCTCCTTTTGACAAACAAGACAGAAGAAGGAATCGCCCGATTTGTACCCGACTTGTATCGTTCTCAGCCATGCCCGACTTCGATCTCGGGGAGTCTATCCCCCCGCATACAGCCCATGTAAGCCACTCACTGAGTCACTGCATCCCTGGATCTCCTGGATGGTTGGCCTGGCTGTTCACAGTCATAGCAAATCCATGGCTGACATCTGTTCCCTAGGCTGTGAGCGTCTCACTACCGACATGGAAGTCAAACATTGGCTATGAAGAGGGCCAGGAGTGGGTAATTGGCCGCATGGCAACCGGCTATCCTCGGTGTGTTTGGCTCATTGTGTGTTTCCATGTTCTGGTTTCTCGTTGACTAACACCCCTTCCAGCTTCTTTATTCACAGGAGCATCCAGGCCTTCGCTGCAGAAATTGTGGCAAAGTACGGGAGCAAGGGCTCCAAGGCCTTTCTGTTCCCGACCCGCAAGGTCGCCGCCCGCGGTGTATGTTTCGTCAAGGCGCATGCCCCTCCTGAAGTCGTGGCCTCGCTCGAGATCGTCCACCTGGTCCTGGATACGACAAAATCGACTTCTGAAGCTCTAGCGACCCTTGCTCCCACCATTACTGCGGTGCTCTGCTCTCAGGAAGGCTTTCCCATCGTCAAGCAGTACTGGCAACACGCGGGCGATGGAATCTCCAGTCGCAGGGCCGAGTTCTGCCACAGCCTGTTCAGAGATGGCCTGTTCCGCCTGGACGATGGAGCGACAAGTCCGGCCCTCGCCAGCCCGAAGCCGTGCAGAGGCCCCAGGCGCTATCAGCGGCCGGCGTCCATCGACGCGACGAAAGCAACGCCGCCCCCCAAGCTCAGCCCGGACAGAGACGCAGCGGCCGGGCCCGACATCCAGGAGAGTTCGCGATTCCTCGAGGAGCGCTTCGGCCGGAATCTAGATGTCTCCCTGGTCCAGCCCGCCAGGTCCGCCATCAAGCGGCGGATCGCCGGCGCCCTGCGCACCCACAGCGAACTCACCACGACGCCCCCGCCCGAGCACGAGATGGAGTCGAACTCGCGTGGCGTCGTCAACCTCAAGGAGGAGGACATCTACCTATTTCCGTCCGGCATGAGCGCCATCTTCAACTCGCACCGCGCCCTGCTCGGCGCGCGCGGCAGCATGAAGAGCATCGAGTTCGGCTTCGCCTACGTCGACACGCTCAAGATCCTCGAGAAGTTCGGCCCCGGCGTGGTCTTCTATGGGCACGCCTCGGAGTCGGACCTCGACGAGCTCGAAAAGCGTCTCCAGGGCGGCGAGCGGTTCCTCGCGCTCTTCTGCGAGTTCCCCAGCAACCCGCTCCTGGTGTGTCCCAACCTGGGCCGCATCCGGCAGCTGGCCGACAAGTACGACTTCGCCGTGGTGGTGGACGAGACGATCGGGACCTTTGCCAACGTCAACGTGCTTCCCTTTGCCGACATCGTCGCCAGCAGCCTGACCAAGATCTTCTCGGGCGACTGCAACGTCATGGGCGGCAGCGCCATCTTCAACCCCAACAGCCGCTACTACGCGGCGCTCAAGGCGTGGGCCCGCACCGAGTACGAGGACACGTACTGGCCCGAGGACGTCATGTTCATGGAGCGCAACAGCCGCGACTTTGGCTCGCGCATCGACAGGATCAACACCAACGCCGAAGCCATCTGCGACGTGCTCCAGGCGAGCCCCCTGGTCAAGAGCGTCTTCTACCCAAAGTTCAACCCTTCCAGGCCCAACTACGAGGCGTGCAGGCTGCCGAACGGCGGCTACGGCGGCCTGCTCTCCGTGGTGTTCCGCCACAAGGACCAAGCCGTCGCCTTCTACGACGCCGTGGACACGGCCAAGGGGCCGAGTCTGGGCACCAACTTCACCCTCACGTCCCCTTACGTGCTGCTGGCACACTACCAGGAGCTCGACTGGGCCGAGGAGTACGGCGTGGAGCGCGACCTGATCCGCATCAGCCTCGGTCTGGAGGAGACGGAGCACATTGTAAACGTGTTCAAGGCGGCGCTCGGGGTGGCCGGGGAGAGCACCTCATCTCCAGAATAGTCATGACTGTCGCTGAAATGAAATTTAGCATTAAATTACGTATCGCTGATCCCCTGGTATCATGTGTGTCTGTCCTCTCCTCCGTACGCCGGTGTGTGTAAAATAAAACAAGCCCTTAAAGAGAAAGTCGCCAGCTCCGCGGCGGTCCCCCCGCTCCCCTACGCACAGCACTCTCACATCACGATGCACCCGGTGTTGGGATGCTGGTCCACGTAGATGTCTCCCAGCAATTCCCTGCGGCGTTCAATCTCGTTGTACGCCTGTTTCTCCTTGGTCTCCTTGGGGAACCACATCTCCAGGTGTCGCACGAGCTTCTCATCGATGTGACCTGCGGGCGTACGTCAGTATAGAGTCTCGGGCAGCAGGCCAGATTGTAGCAAGCTCTTACTCTCGTTGGCGGCCTGGATTACATCGGCTCGGCAGAGCGGACAGTACCGCTTGTTTTGGTTTTGCATCTTGATCATGCAGCGGATACAGAAGATGTGGCTGCAGTCCAGTCGGATGGGCAGCCAGCCGAGGGAGAGGCCTAGGCATGGGATCAGTACAGACCACAACGGCAAGGAGATGACGCGGGGTGGATACAACGGCGCCTTGGAAGGGGGGACGGATACTCACAGACGCAGCACGTATAATCGACGACTTGTGGGACCAGATTGACCACTTCGCGGGCGAGCTGGGCGCAAATGTCCTTGGAGATGGTCTCGGAGATGAAATGGGCCGAGTACATGGCCTTTGGGAAAGTCGTCTTTACTCCCAGCGAGGTTCGCTTGTCGAATTCTGGAGGGATGCCGGTCAGCAATCGGGACAGGACACGGAAGGGGAAGCGCACTGTCACGCACTCTTGATAATCTTGGTGACTGCCGTCTGGTTTAGCTCTTGGAACTGCAGATTCTGCAGCAGAGTCGCATTCAGAGATAGAAACTGCGCGTACGCCACCGCGCTGGACTCGATCTTGAACTTCTGCGGCAGCTGCCGTTTGTTAACCTCGTCCTGGAACCAGACAAGCTGTCTCTGCGCCTTCTCGCTTTTGCGCAGGCCCATTGCTGCTTCGCTGGTCGAGAAAAAGACTTGGGCGGCCAAGTAGATCTCGAAAATCTCGCGCCAGCGGTAGAGATCCGACTTGGATAGCTTGAAGAACCCCTTGCGCGGCTTAGCCACTCCAGCGATCTCGGTGCCAAGAAGGTGAATCTTGCCGTTCATGGACTGCCTCTCCACATCCTGGAGAGTGTCCAGCTCGGTGACATCGGATTGCAGGAGGCTGAAGAACCGGCCATCTGAGTTCAGAGGGATCTTAACCCACTCGTCGTCACCGGGTTCATCATGGCCGCCGTCGTCGCCCGGGTCAAGCGAGTAAGTAGAGTCGGTACGGCCCGATGCTGAGGAAGCCACCTCCGCTAGGGTCCTAGGTTTGGGCGTGGGTTCGGGCGTAGGTTCGGGCGTGGGTTCGGATGTGGGTTGCTGCGTGGGCTCCTGCGTTGGCTCCTGCGTGAGCTCCGGCGAGGTCTCCGGCGAGGGCTCCGGCGAGGGCTCTGGCGAAGGCTCCGGCGTCGTTTCCGCCGGGCTGCTACCGAGACTTGGGCGCACAACCAATTTCGGTCGTAGCAAGCGAGAGGCGTCGGTCTCAAGGCGGTACTCGGCGTTGTGATCAGCGAGGAGCTGGTGCAACCTGTCGGGGTCGTAGCCGTTCTTAATTAACTCCTCCCGGACCTTGCCCAGAAGCTTCTTGAGCTGCCGGTAGGGGATGGCCTTCTCCACCCAGTGCTGCGGGAAACTATCGGCAGCCAGGGCCTCCTGGAACGCGTGACCGAACTTCATGGCGACAGTAGTGCGAACACAAACGACCAAAGTGGTTCAGGCGCCGAGAGACGTGCGCGCATGGCGGGAAGGGAGTGCGTGTAGGGGAGATGTGCCACCAGACCGGAGGAACGGAGGATGCTGAAGGGAGAGTCTAGGTGGCCGGGCGTTGAGGACTGCAGCGCGCGAGCGTGGCTCGCGATCGGAGGGTAGGGTAGCCCGGAGTGAAAATGGCTCGGAGGGGGCCTGCAAGGAGCGAGGTTGGTGGTGAAGTGAGGAAAGCCGCGTGCTCGACCTTCGGCGCTAGCAGCGTGTGTGGTAAGAAAGAGGCTTCTCGTTACCTAACGTCAACTGACGGCAAACCGGGACTTGAGGTTTGTTAGCGCACCCCGCTGATTCCCTTGGATCTGCCCTAACAGCCTAACAGCCAGGGACATTCCCAGCAGGGGCGTGGTGGCAAGTCCAGAGCCCCTCGGTCACGGACATCGGCACGCAACACAGCAAAGTGGCTGGTCCACCTGGTCTGGAATGCCTTCCAGGGTTGTAACGAAAAGTCCAGGCCCTGAGAAGCGGAAGAAAACAAGATCTCCGCTGTCGCGTGACTCCTTGCCTCGTAGGTCATTCTGCAGGTGGCCAGGCTCGCCAGGCCCAGGGGTGGCGGACGCGGGCTGGACGGGGAGTAGCGTTACATTCCGTACCAAGTTCGAATACCATACATTGCATTGTATGGGTTTTGTAATTACGTACCCATGTACGATGCATTTCGTTCCCGGGAGAGTCATTCGGGCTGGCCTGCCCTGGATGGACCCCACGGCTGCCCCGCCCCCNCCCCCGCCATGAATTTTGTGCCAGGGTCCAGTGAAGATGAGGGCGCGATCCTCAGGTACATCTGTAGCAGCTCCTACTAAACCACTTGTTTTATAAGGAAACTCTCCTGTCAAGCGGCCTCTTTCAGGAACATGCCAAACTCGGCACCGTAGCTCCCAGCTCTGCAGGCCCCGACCCTGAATCAGCGGAAAGATGGGAGCCGAGCAGTCGGCCCCTCGGGGCGGCAGCAACCAAACCACCACCCCGCGCAAGACGTGCTACTACGAGCTTCTCGGGGTAGACCGGGAGGCTACCGACGAGGAGTGAGTTGCATTCTTTACACACGACTTCATTTGCAGAAACAAGACGGGAGGCTGGATTCTGACCCCTTGCCTAGGATCCGTCGAGCATACAAGCGGAAAGCTTTGGAGCTGCACCCGGACCGCAACTTCAATGACACCGAGAACGCAACCAGACGGTTCGCCGAAGTACAAACTGCCTACGAGATTATCTCAGACCCTCAGGAGCGTGCCTGGTACGACTCCCACCGCGATGCCATCCTCAGCGGCGAGGACGATGTTGCCGGCACCGAGCCCACCGACCGGTCCGGCGGTGGCCACACCTCGGCGAATGCCATCTTTGCCCTGATGAGCCGCTTCAACTCGAGTGTTTCTATGGACGATACGTCGACAGGCTTCTTCGGGATCCTCAACGAGTTCTTCGATCAGCTAGCCGCGGAAGAGACCGCCGCATGCCAGTGGGCTGGGATTCCGTGGACAGACTACCCGCCATTTGGCAAGGCCAAGGACGATTACAATTCGGTGGCGAAGCCCTTCTACAACGAGTGGTCGGGCTTCTCAACCAAGAAGACGTTTAGCTGGAGGGATAAGTACCGTCTCCAGGAGGCCCCTGACCGTCGGGTTCGCCGCCTGATGGAGAAAGAAAACAAGAAGTTCCGCGATGAAGGGATCCGGGAGTTCAACGATGCTGTTCTGTCTCTGGTTGCCTTTGTCAAGAAGCGTGACCCTCGCTACGTACCCAACACCCAGTCGGAGGCTGAAAGGCAACAATTCCTGCGGAACTCGGCCGCTGCCCAGGCAGCACGGTCACGGGCTGCAAATCAGGAGAAGTTTGCCGAGTACGTCGTGCCCGACTGGGCGCAATCTCGAGACGAGGATGATCACAACGACGAGTTCTCCATGTCCGAAGAGGAAGATGAGGTCGAGGAGATCGAGTGCGTTGTGTGCAACAAGACCTTCAAGAGCGAGAAGCAGTTCGAAGCACACGAGAAGAGCAAGAAACACACCAAGGCCGTGCAGCAGCTAAAATGGCAAATGAAGAAGGAGAACGCCAATCTTGATCTCGAAGGGTCGGAACCTGGGTTGTCGACGCCATCGACTGCCCCCCAAGACGTTGAATATGGGGAGGATGGTGCATTTGATGGTGCCGACGTGGCTCCCGTCGAAGGGGACAAGGATGGCGCCCAAATACCAGCCAGAGGAGACGAAGTGGACCAAGGCACATCACCATCTCAGCCAGACACGGAAGACGACGAATACGCCCCCCGATCGGCTGTCGAGGAGCGCATCTTACACGGAGCACCCAAAGACCAAAAAGCGCCAACCACAGAGGACGACACGCCCGACGCTGGAGACTCTGCGGCTGCCAGCTTAAATGGCTTGATGCTCGACGATGAGAAGGGCGAGAGCAAAAGGGTTGGGAAAGCCAAGCAGAAGCGGGAGAAGAAGGCCGCCCGTCATGCCGCCGAGGCCGAGGCATCAAGTTCCGTAAGTTTCATCCAATATGCTCCGATGTGTACAAACCCGGAGACGCGCCTGACGTCTGAAACCCCAGCATAAATGCGCCGTCTGCCACGAGACTTTCACATCCCGGACTAAACTCTTCGACCACATTAAGGCCCTCGACCATGCCGAACGTATCCCTGTTTCCAACGCCAAGGCGGGCAAGAAGAAGCGCCGTTGATCCCGACCTCCGCGCCATGCTGTAATCATGAGCATGTCCCTGCAGCCCAATATCGATAGATATTCATCACCATCATCGCGTGGCGGCATAGCAAAATCCCACTTGGACGGACTGGAGGCAGTGGAAAGGGGTTTGGGGACACACGGCTTGGTTTGATCCAGTCCGATGCCGCCGATAAACATGGTGGGGCCAACTCCTGGGCTCCCAGCCCCCAAGGGCCCGCAACGCCCAGCAAACACGGAAGAGCAACAAAGCAGAGCAAGCATGCATCCAATAGCCGATACATCCGGTATGTGTACCCCCGGTAGCATTATGCGTCAAGCAAGGTGTCCGTATCGTCCTCGTCACTCAGCGTCTCGACTTCATCGATGGCCCCGGCCCGAACGGAGCCCATTCCCCGTACTGGGTCGTGAGGCGAGACGGTGATAATGGACTTGCCCTGCACGTGCTTCACTGCGCTCTTCCACGTGTCCCAATCATCCTCGTCTTTGATCAAGAAGCCGATTAGCATGCTGGGATCCATGTCCTCGACGTGGAGATGGCGTAACCGCCTGGTGTGGCAGGAATCCAGCTCCTCTGACGTATAGTCGCTGGGGTTTTCGTGGTATGGGAGCGTCGGCCTGGGGTGGTGAGGGTCGAGGTAGAACAACCATTGTCCCTGGACACCAACAAAATAGTGGGATGAAGAGGGGCGGCCCCTAAAAGAAGCATGTTAGCCAGCAGAAGAGGGCGGCTTGCTTGGGCAAGCAGAGATAGAGATTTATATGCTCACCCGGCGATACCGATGGACTGTTCCAGCTGCAAGGTAGATTTCAAAGCCTCCTCATAGACTTGGTTGATCTTGTCAATGCCGAGTCGCGTGCATACCAAAACCAGAGTTGGATGGAACGTCTCGCCGTCGGGCATCGCAACGGCCATGAAGCTGTCTTCGTAAACATCGGGAAGATCACCTGTCGAATATATCCGTAACGAGCGCTCGTGCTGGTTCACCAAAGCCCTGCAAAGTTGTCAGCGGGAATGAACATGGACATCTCCCATCCCGAGACACCCAAGTGCGGTGAGACCTACTGGATGCACCGAGCGGTGGCCGACGGCCCAAACCACTCGCCCGGGTATTTCCCACACGCAACTGCTCCGTGCTTGACGAAATTATGTAGAGAGTACGGGGCGCGAGGGTCGTCGGCGAATAACGACAGTATCTCACGCTCGGCATCGGGGTCGGTCGTTCGTCGCCAATCTGCGACTCATGGGTTAGCATGAACCGAACCTTCTGGGAAAGAAGCAAACGAGGCCATACCGCGTCCAAGCCGAGAGATCAGAAGCGCGTTTGCCAGCAGGCTTTGGCCCGACCTGATCATGCAACCCCAGCCCGTGTCTGATGTGAATCCTGTGTGCTCCCCAAACGAGGTCTTGAGCCGCATGGCAAACGACAAGGCGGAGGCGGCTTTTGGATCAGTGGACCTGGGGATCAACTCGAACTCGGTTCGGTAGGTCATCCATATGCGGGACTCGAAATCGTCCAAGAATTCCGGCGGCCAGCTGCTCTCTCGGCTGGGCTCCTCGTACGCGAGTGACGAATCGAAGCTGCTTGCGATCGAAAGGGGCGGTGTGTCGAGAACTTGCGGGTTGTTGTCGCTCGCGGTGGGGATCGAGGTTGTTGTTGATGGTATCGTCCCTGTTGCTTTGGCGTCGGTGTCATCACCAGCACCCTCGGCTGGCGGGGTGCTTGAAGTGAAGAGTGATGGTGTCCCGGACGTCTTCGCGCCGAGCGTGTATGAGCGGCCCAGACACCAGACGGGTTCGTTGGAGCTCCGGTCGTTGATTGGCTCCAGATCCCAGATCTTCTGGAAGATGCGGCGACCTACGCGGGTGACTTCAGCACCGGCGGCCATGGCGACCTCCATCGCACTCGCAAGCTGAGGGGACGTGCCTGAGACGGCCGACTGCCAACTGCTGTTACCCTGCCGTTGTGGAGCCATCGGAGCTGCCGTGGACCTGGCTGAGCTCCGTGAAATGCCGGCGGAGGGGAAAAGGGGAGACCAGGAGGTGTGCAGTCGATGGAGGAGGTAGGGCGACGGTACGAGGCAGCTGCCCTTTGTCGTTCACCAGACACGGGACGATCCGCACCCGACGATTGCACTGATCCGGGGCGAACTGGACCACGGAGGTATCGATATCTGGGACTAGAAATGGTGGTTTGAAAAGGGGTCTGGCTGAGGGATGCCGTACATGAATCGCAGGGTTGCAAAGAGCTCGATGCGTCGAGGGCAGGCGTTTGGAAAGTCGGGTGAAGGTAGGTTGTTGGCAGGAAGTGTTCACGTATGCCCTGTGAGAGGATGTCATCTGAGTCCCAGGCCCCACCCCTCCACGAGCTACACGTAGGCTGACGGGCATTCCTTGACGTTACCGTAACGTTCTCCACCGCGACGCAGATCATTGGCCCAATGTCTGCCTGTTTCGGTTAGCGGGCAGCCGACTCCGTTCTGAAGCCCCAGCCTCCGTATCTACTGTACTATGCAGACTTCTGCATTCCATGCACGTGCAGAATACCAGAAGTTAACAAGGACCCCTTCGAAAACGCCATGATGATAGCAGGGGCCAGCACAGCTGCTTACAAGTAAACCGTTTGCTGCTGGCGCTGCTGTATGTAACGCTGCTGTAATTTCGGCCGTTGTCCTCTGTCAATGCAGGGTCCCGGGATTTGGTGTACAACCCTAACCCTACTCCGCCATCGGTGACTCGTTCGGCCAAGCCCTTCCCAGCTTGCTCCTGCGATCACTCAGTGAATCAGGGTCCGACAGAGACTTTCAAACCCAGCCACCACAACAAAGTCTCATCTCACAACAAAATCATCACAGCATCGGCTGTTTTCATTGTCGGGGATGAAGGCCGGTTTTTAAGCCCCCACAAGAATTATCCCCAAGACGAAGGCGGCTTTCGGTACACGGGCGTTTGGAAGGGGTTCGTGGTGAGCATGCGGAACAGAACGGGCAAATGGCCTGCTGGCTCCAAGGCTCCTCGGGGCCAGCCTGCGACGCCCCGGGGCAAACTTCGAGACTTTATTCCCACACATCCGGCCACGATGGTTCCTACGAACGGTATGATTGGCCGAGGTTCTCCGTCATCCCAACAGACCCGGAATCTGACCACATTAGGGTTCTCAATGAGAGACGAGGCCAGGAATACGGCATCACATCAGTCCTCTTGGCCCTCAGGGGATGCCAGCTTCCGGCGCCGGCCTGTGGTTTTCGTGAGCGCCGGCTTCGTCGAACCTCTCCAAGACATAAATCCACCCGACGAACCATCTGGCGCGAAGACGGTTGATCAGTCTCCAGAGGCTACGGTGGAGGCCGTTGTTGGCACCGCCGAGGTCGAAAATTCTGCGGACCCA
>FJWA01003487.1_pt1 | contig 18537 bp, 6 predicted proteins | sample 1011891 | NCBI WGS metagenome assembly FJWA01 (sample SAMEA3912450, study PRJEB9761) | metagenome | biome: forest; material: soil | place: USA | collected 2011-06-22 | depth 0.1 m
GGGTGGGCTTTGTCCCCTGTGTGGCCACCACAATCTTTTCCTCCTTTCCACCAGACATCCGCAGCAATACCATCACTTCGTTGCTGTTCCTGCTCTTCCATCACGCAGTTCCGACAGTGGATAATTTGCTTTGGCGATAGCGGGTGCCATCCAAGGTAATGCTATGGACTAGAGAACATCAGCGCCCTACCTGACCTTACCCGAGTTTCTTCTCCAGGCAGTCAGTGGAGATATCAAATCGGGTGATTACTCGGATGCCCAGTTTGATATGACATGCATGGTCTTGTGATGCCCGTGTTTTGCCCCCTTTTTGCCCCCCTTTTCCTAAAAAGCCCTCGTGTCCCCCCTGCGCTCATGCCTCGCGTACTCTACCGCCACCTTTTTAGGTATAATTTCGCGGTTAGGTGTTTGGTCAGAGTAATATAACATGATTTTGGTGAATTAAACATGGTAAACGTATTCGCTGATCCCGACACCCGTGCACAGGTTGCATCTCTGGGGCTGTGTATGTCTCTGTCTCACAGTTGAACAAGCACAGATCACATCGCTGGCTTGCGGCCTCGGCCCGAGCTGTGGGGGTGTTTCTTGACCGTCCTCGCCCTCCGGAGATGGGATGGTCCCTTCCTCTCGACCTTGCCTCTTTCTTGCCGTTACTCGTGGGAAGGGGGTTGTAACACGGCAACCGCCGTCAGCCGTGCTCGATATGTTGTTGGCTCGGCACCGGTGCTTTTCATCCCCTCGCTCTCTGCCCAGCTCTTCACCTGGGGGAGTGTCGTCAACGAGAATCCAGAATGGGCAGCTCCCACAGCGCACTGCAGCAATGCATCGAGGCAGTTGGAACAAACAGAATGGGCTTTGCCGGCTTCCCCAGCAGTCCGCTAGCCTTTCAGCTCACCTGGGTCCAGCCATACAACCTTGACATCAAAGTCACCCCTGCAGCTGTCGTCCGTCCACGCACGGCCGAGGAGATATCCGGCGTCATCATGTGCGCCGCTGCCAGTAACGTCAAGGTGCAGGCCAAGTCAGGGGGTCATTCGTTTGGGTCCGTCCAACCTCATGCTGCTTTTGCTTTNCTCGAGACTGTGCTGACTGCCAGCGCCCAGCAACTACGGCCTCGGCGGCGTGGATGGCGCTGTCGTCATTGACCTGGCTCACTTCAATCACTTCAACATGGACAACGGTACATGGCATGCCACCGTCGGGGCGGGCTCTCGGCTGGCCGACATCTACAAGAAGCTGCATGACGCGGGGGGGCGGGCCATTGCCCACGCAGTGTGCCCCGGCGTTGGCATTGGGGGCCAGGCCACCATTGTGAGTCGCAGATCTCGGGGGTCGCCGGGCTTCGAAACTTTATGCGATGTGACTGAATCATCTGACCGCCGCCACAGGGAGGGCTCGGCCCGATGTCCCGCATGTGGGGATCTTCGTTGGACCACGTCGTTGAGGTTGAGGTGGTGACAGCGGACGGCAAGATCCGGAGGGCTAACGGCGCCGTGAACCCAGACCTCTTCTGGGTAGGTGTGGTAACGTTGACTATATCACGAAGCCTAGCCCTTCTTGCCCCCTTCTTCCCTCCCTGTCGAGGCAGCACTAACCGCTTGCCACCACGGAACAGGCCCTCAGGGGCGCAGGCTCGGGGTTTGGCATCATCACCGAGTTTGTCATCAGGACCCATCCCGAGCCGGGTGCCGTGGTACAGTACGAGTACACGGTCGCCTTGGGCAGCCAAGCCGAGATCATTCCGTACTATCTAGCCTGGCAGGACCTCATCGCCAACCCGGCCCTCGACCGCCGATTTGGCACCATCTTCATCATGATGCCCTTGGGTGCCCTCATCCTGGGTAATTTCTACGGTACCGAGAACGAGTTTTATGCCACGGGTATCCCGGACTGGCTGCCCAACGACTCCCACCGTCACATCGTTCTCAGGGACTGGCTCGGGTCGCTGGCACATGCCGCCGAGAAGGAGGGCCTGTACCTGACCAACTCGCCGGCCGCCTTCTACGCCAAGAGCCTCGCCTTTAGGCGGGAGGATCTGCCCTCGCCAGACAAGGTCGCCGAGGTGTTCCGGTGGGTGGACGGGCAGAACAAGGACACGCTGCTCTGGTTCATCATTTTCGACGCTTCTGGGGGGGCCGTCAGCGACGTCGCCGTCAACAGCACGGCCTTTGTCCACCGCGACAAGATCCTCTACTACCAGTCGTATGCCGTCGGCGCCCCCCTCGCCAAGGAAACCAAAGACTTCATCACGGGCTTCCACAACCAGATCACGGCGGCGTCCCCGTCTGCCTTTGGGACATACCCGGGGTACGTGGACCCGGCGCTGGCTGGAGCGCAGCGGCAGTACTGGGGTCTGAATCTCGTTGCGCTGGAGCTGATCAAGACGATGTGGGATCCGCATGATTTGTTTCACAACCCCCAGAGTGTTGGGCGAGTGCAAGACCGCATCGCCGAGTGATAATATCGGAGGTTTCAGCGTCACGCAGGGCCGTACAAGGGGTAGCGGTGCCGGCCTTGAGGTGCAAAATAGGTCATTCCATTGCTATGACCGGATGAACCAACCCCGTCTAGGTGTCTCTTTTCCTCCAGAGAAAGCAAGCCATGTCCTCTCTTTCCTCCTATGCCCAGACAATAATCAGTGGTCCTCAACGTCCTCGTCCCGCCCCGGATACATGACGTCCTGCACGACGACGGCGCGTACATGGTGGTACAGCACAAACAGGAATGTCAGCAGCACGAGGATGGACATGGCCGTGGAGAACCATAGCACGGGCTCGTTGTGAAAGGCGGTACCCAGCGAGATAGTTGCTAGAGTAAAACCTGTGTTAGGGAACACGGCGGCCCACCAGCCGAGGTGGAAGTACCGGGGCGGGCTCTGGATGACAGCCAGCAAGGCGATGCCGAACCACCAGAAGCTCAGCGCCCAAAGGAAGCCGGCGCCGAGGAGGCCCACCATCTCAACTATGCCGGCGTCGATCATGCCGTCCATGTCCGGGTCGAAGCTCTCGGGTAGGCCGCGCGCTAGGCCGATCAAGGCCAACGCCGTGAAGGCTGGCGGACCGACGCACATGAACAAGCCCGTGCGGTGCTCGCGGTTTGGGAGGCCCGACTGCATCAGCCGCCCGACCATGTGCGCGTACATCATGAAGGCGATGGCGATGCCCAGCCCCTGGCACGTCAGCCCGGCCACGGCGATGGGCACCCCGGCCGCGACGGGCTGCGTCTTGGAGATGACGGACGCGATGGTCCCGGAGAGCATGATGGGGAAAATCGGTAGGATCCACGTCGGCATCATAGTCTGTAGCCCAAAGCTGTGCGCCGAGAAGACGAACGAGTACTGTCCGATGGCGACGCTCGTCGTCGCCACCACGTAGACCCAGAAGGCGATTTGCATCACCACCAGGAGGCCCTTGGCCGTCGCCTGCGCCACCTCGGGGTTCTCGGGCACGCAGTACCGCTGCGTCGACGTAATGAGCGTCGCGACCGACAGAAAGAAGGTCGGAAAGAAGAAGCCCTCGCGCGGGTGGGCGAGGGACCGCGTGAGCGTGCCCGGGTACAAGCAGAAGCGGGCGGCCAGCGCTGACGTGACTAACACAAAGAGCACAATGTTGACGACGTACACGGCCAACCCGATCTGGCGTAGCCCGGGAAACTGGTGCGGCTGCGCATGGATGAGCAGCGAGAGGCCTCCCGTCGACATGGTCAGCGTGTACCACGCCCATGTGAAGTGCGCGAGCCGCTCGCGGATGCACAGACGGGGGAGGGGGGATGCGTTGCCTGCCGCTTCCTCCTTGACCGGCTTCACCGCCGGACACCGCGTCTCGTAGGTTTTGTCCTCCTCCTCGCCATGGCAGTCGTTATGGGCGGACTGCAGAGAATGCAGCCGGAGCGAAGGAATCGTGTGGATGGGGAGCCTCTTTTCGATGTCCCCGAGATGGCTGTTGTCGTACTCTGTTGACGACCGACCCGACGTCGGGGTCTCTCTCAACGACGACCGCCCGGACCCAGTGGTGTCAATCTCGGCGTCGTGAGGGGAGGGGAGACCCCCCGAGCCCCGTGGGGGTTGGCTATGCAACGCGCTGAATGCCCGAACCGTGTCATGGTTGGCAAAGGGATCGGACTCGGGGCTCGAGCGGTTACTAGGACCGCTCCGATAAGTTGTGGACATAGTCTGGACTGTAGTAACGTAGGCAAGGCAGTCTGATAAAGGCTGATAGGGGAACCGGCACGAGACAAGACGAAAAAAAGGGACGAAAAGATGTGCAGAAACGTGTGTAATGGCACAGTAGGGTCGACGGTATGTGAAGTTGAGGACGCTCCGTCCAGTAATAAGGGAATCGTTTTGCGAAGAAGTTATTCAGATCCCGCTCGCCCCCCGGGTCTGGACCCCCAACGGCCTACAGGTGACCCTGCCCGATCCCCCTGTGTTGACCGTCCCCGAAAGTGGAGGTCAGGAGGGTCACCTATGCCCTCGGACACCCAACTCTCATCATCCAGATCATCCTGGACTTGGCGTTTCAGCGGATGGAGAGTGGCGTGGAGTTCACAGGGTGGAGGTTGCGGCGCCTGGGTGTTTGGTGTCCTGCCGAGCCTCTCTTTGTCTGAAGTCACGAGTCAGAGTTGCCGCAGCCAGTTGATAAGAGATGGGACCATGACTCTACAGTCATGAAGATGCTGAATATGTCGTCACAAGAGGGCGGAGCTAATTAGCAAGCGAACCATAGGCCATCCGGCCCATGAGGATAGGGCTGAGCACTGCGACCCCGACGCTTCCACCATAGCTGACTCGCGTTGTAACCTTGTGGGCGAGAACGGTTCGCTCGTCGTGGCATTTGCGTTGGGAGCACCTTATCAAACCGGAAGCCATCGAGCACGGGCACGTATCGACAAGCCCCAAACCATCGACCAAACAACAACAGGAGTCAACCATCCAAGGTGTAAAATGCAAGTGGCATGATCTCATAGGTGTGCAGTACTGCACAACGTCAAATGTGATCATTAAGTATAGGTATTGATGCATAACCGCTCCCCCCCTCCAGCCTTAAACCTGCCGCCACGACACCGGAACGCCAGTCTGTAACCAGGAGAGACCTCTCCGCCTTGGAAACACATACTCAAACAACCCAAACAAACCCATCGCTATTCTAAAAAATGGAAGCCGCGGAGACCCACAAAAGGGCCAAACACCATAGGTGTGCCATGTCAAATCCGGGCTCCGCCGGCTCTCCATGCGCCCCGCGGCCGGGGCACATTTGTCCCGCCAAAGTTGTGGAGCCGCTCGCCGATCAGATACGCCTCGTCCCGGATCCGCATCTGCCAGCTGCCGAAGACCCCCACCATGCCCCACAGCGTGAGGGCGCCGACGATGGCGAGCGCCGTGAGCGGGAAGCTCAGGCGGTAGATCAGCACCAGGCGCACGTTTCGAAGGGCCTGATCGGGTGCCCCGGCCGGGGCCGTGCCGAATTCGTCGACAAGCGCTTCCGCCAGCCCTTGGGCGACGATGGACTTGGCAACTAGCAAGGGCACCGCCACGGCGGCTAGCCACACCGCTAAGCCAGGGACAATGAAGGAGCGGGTGAGTATCGAGACGTCCGGGTCCAGCCAGCCGCGGCGGATCACCGCTCTCGCAGCGTTGGACACACGCGAACCCCTAAACCAGGTGTTGGTGATGCGCATTGCCAGCTTGAGGTAGAGCAGCCCGATGGTCCAAGCTTGGACGACGCGAATCGTGTGCACTGGGTTCGCCGCTTTACCTTGGGTCGAGGGCTTCCCGTCCCATCTGATTCCATACATGACCTCGTGGAGCGGGATCAAGGCATAGAGCTCCATCAGCGAGGCGGCGAGCAGCGGAAACACAGCCATGACGAAAAAGTACGTGTACATGACGCGTGCAGTGCGGGCGATGGCAGAGGACACCCGCTTGACTCCGTCGCGCTGCTGTACCGACTCGACAACCGCAGCCAGCCGCTCCTTCGCGCGTTCGTAGATCGACCGCGCACGGAAGAGCGCGTACGTCGCCGTGCCAAGGACGTGAATACCGATGCTGAAGGCGTAGACGTCGTTGGTGCGGATGTGTGCCGGGATCAGCAGCTTGAACAGCCAGCGCCCAAAGACCAGCGGGATGATGGTGATACTGACGCCCGTGGCGGCGGCAAAGATCCAGATGGACAGGATGAAGAGGAAGACGCGGACGCGAAAGTGCGGCGGCACGTAGACGAGCTGGTACTGGTTGCTCGAGTAGAGGCCAGTGTCGGGGCGGTCTGGCGGGCCCTCGCGGCGCGTGTTGTCCTCGTTCACCTCGAGAAAGACCGTGCTGCCTTTGGGGATCTTAACCTGGTCAGACGCAGGTGTGCGGACGAACCGGCCGTCCGAGACAAGCTGGCCGGACTGCAGCAGGGCCGTCTTGCGGGCGTTGTAGAACATCATGTGTTCCTTCTTGACAGCCGGGCGCTTACCTGTTCCGCCCTCGAAGATGCCGCGCCAGCCCCTCGCCACGACCTGGCCGGTGGCGTCAACTTCAAGGAACCGCTGCCTCCAGAATGGTAGCCGCCGGTCGGGCGAGTCGGCCTTGAGCACAAGGTGGCCCTCCTCGTCGACCCGCCGCTCGCCAAAGAGAAACCAGGTGATGCGCAAGGCACGCGCGCACCGGCGGAACCACCACGTGTACATGGCATGCAGGCCGTTGCTCGGCTTGAAGAAGTGGACGGCGAAGGGCATGAGGAAGTTGTAAAAGAGCAGGTCGATTGGGAACTCTAGTACCGGCTCGTTGGACGAGTAGTGGATCGGCAGCACGCTCGGGAGCGACAGCGACAATCCCCAGACGACGCCGCCGAGACAGACGACGACCAGGCCGCCATAGACGAAGGCCGAAAACAATATCTTGCGCAGCTGCGTCGTGACGTTGCGCTCCAACACGTCGCGGACCGGGTGGAACTCGGGGTCGTCCGGGTCGCGGATGAAGTAGAGGACGCCCTTGCGCATAATCTTGCGGCACATGGACACGAACAGGGCGAAGTGGAACATGTAGCCTGTGCCGATGAACCAGTGCACGAAAATGGACGTGACCGGGTAGTCCAGGGTGAAGAGAAGCCGCGACTTGAGCGTCGCTTCGGCAAACAGTGGCAGCAAGGCCAGGTCGAGCAGCATGCCGCAGTACAGCGGAAAGACGAGCATCTCGATGCTGATGATCAGGATGACCTTCATGACCCCGCTGGCCTGGTTCAGCCCGTCGATGAGGGACGCTTCCCACTCTTGCGCCGCCTGGGTGCTCGAGAACGGGGTGCCGCGGCGCAGGTAGAGGCCTGCTGCCAGCGACATGGCGACGTAGCCCGCGAGAATGGCCCAGAACCTGTCCGTGCCGCTCCAGTAGGCGAGGTCCGGGTTGACTGTGCCTACGGTTTCGGGCAGACTCAGGTTAAGGACCCAGGAGCTCGGGTTGGCGGCCGCCGTCGGGAGCGCCTTGAGACAGTCCCAGACGGCGGCCAGGACGTTGATGGCGACTGCGAACGCACCCTGGACGGAGTAGCCCCCGCCGGACACGAACGTGAGCAGCTGCCGCACGCCCGAGAACGCTGACGCAACGTTATGGCGGAGCGCCAGCAGCGCCTCATGGCTGATGGCGGAGAAGTTGCGCATCTCCGAGGCGGTGATGAGCGGCAGTTCGGTGACGAAGCTGGCGCCAATCCTGTTTGCGGCGCGGACCGCCATGGCCCACGAGGCGTTGGCGATCCCATGTGAGTATTCGGCGACGGGGCCTAGCATCAGTACGCGGCCCAGCACGCGGACGGACTCGGAGATGGTCGACGCACAGAGCCCCAGCGCGAGCAGACCGCAGTCCTGGACGAGCTTGGAGAAGCTAAAGAGGATCCGCGCTATGCGCATGGGGTGGGCGAGGCCCCAAATCGCGAGGCGGCCGAGGTTGTACGGAATAAAAACGCCGACGAAGATGGTGATGGAAACGAGAAACGCGCAAAAGATGGCATTTTGGAACAGACCGGCAACCGGGCCGCGCATGCCGAGAAGCTCGAGGACGCCTTCTAAATCCTCGGCGTCTTCGATGGCCTCGGCGTCGAGACCTGCCCCTTCGGCGCCTTCCCGGTCCCGATCCCCGGGGTTGGGCGGCGCATTCCCCTGGCCTTCCACCTCTTCGGGCTCGTCCTCCGCAAAGTCGCCCACGTAATTGACGGGAGCGAGGTCGGCTTCGTCGATCTCGTCCACCTTCCGCCACATGAAGTCGGCGACCCTATCGACGAGGCCCGCAGGTTCGCGGCGTGGGGGGCGGGGCAGGGCGTGTTGGGTCTGGGCCCGAGCGGGCGCGGGAGCATCGGGTTCGGCCTCTAGGGGAGAATGGGGAACGAAGGAGCCGGGCGAGGTTGAGCCGTTTGAGGGCTCCGGGGTGCCCCAGCGCGGATGGCCGGGGTCTGCCGGGGGAGATGTATCCTCCTGGTCCCAAGGTGTGTTGAGCTCGGCAAAAGACCAACTGTTATTCGCCAAAGGGTGGATTGCGGTGCTGATCTGTGGGCCGTCGGTATTTGCCCTCGGGCGCAGGGGCTTGCCGATGGGGTGGCGAACGGCCTCTTCAATGTCCTCGATGAGCTTGTCCTGGGCGAGCCTATCTCCGTCCGGCTCGAGCTCGAGATGGTCCTCGACGAGCTTGCCTTTGCCTTTCGCATCGGCTGCTTCGGCCGGCTGGTGGACTGAAAACCCATTTCCAGCAGCATCAGCCCCCCCGCGCTCCTGTGACCCCAATTCAGCGTCTGGTTCGAGAATCTCTCGGCGCCGCTCCATCATGGACCTGGTCAGCCGCATCCAGTAGTCCAGGCGGACTTCCAGATGGCGTTCCCGTGCAAGCTGCAGTATCTTTTCAGGATCACCACCCGCCTCCCGGTAGATGGCGAGATACTCGTGCACAGTCGTCCGATCAAAGTCCTGCATGGGTCGGGCTTGCGAGATGTCGGCGGGCACAAGGCTGGATATCAGCGGCCTGCTCGACGACTCGGCGGGGGCGTCGGAGAGCGGGTCGTCGGCGCCCTCGCTGGTCGTCTCATCCGAGGAGAGATCTGCCATTTCGTCTACACCTTCGTAGAGTCCGGCGGGATCAGGCTCAGGCTCGTGCTCGTGCACGGGGTCGGGGTCGGGCTGGGCTAGGTCCAACAGGGCGGGCTGCGGGTTCTCGACAGCGGCAAAGGCGGCGCGCATGTTGATCTCGGGCTGCTGCTGCACAACGTAGTCTCTGACTAGGATGATCAAAATGAAGCACACTATCACGAGGATGGTGATGATCTGGCCCTCAAGCACGGCGATAACGGTCCGGTTGACGTACCGGTGTCGCGTGAGGTTCCGGAGAAACGCGACGCCGCTCAGCAGGGATTCGTGGTTTGGCGGGTTCGGCAGCCGGACAGTCACATTCATGGTGGTCGGCTTATCGGACCAGCCCACGCTGCCAAACAGGAGGCGCAGCATGCCGGCATAGAGGGGGTCGCTGGAGGTGAGGTTGATGCTGTACAGGCCCTTGACCAGCCTGGCCGACTCGGGCGGCAAGCTGCCGACGACGCCTCCAATCGCGCTCACGGTCGTGGTGGCGGCGAAGAGCGGGCTGGAGGGGCACACGTTGGTACCGGACGACAGCAGGTCGAGCTCGTTTCCCAGCGACGCCGACCGGCCGCCCAAGCCCTCGTCGCTGAGCCAGAATAGGAACGACCACACGGACCGCATCAGATAGGGCAGCCAGCCCAGCCAGACGTTGGTGACCAGGCCGGCCCGCATCCACACGAGCAGGTTGCGCAGTATGTACTTGGTGGTGTGGCTGACGAATACGTAGGGGGGTAGGGCCTGCGGCATGTTGGGGTCGTAGAGCTTGGTGAAGCGGAAGGGCGTCTTGCACAGCTCGCAGTGCTTCTTTTGCGAGTGCGACAGCCACTCCATCAGGCAGTCCTGGTGGACGAACTTGATGCTCCCGCTGCACTTGCACGGGTAGAAGAGCGGCTCGTCGGGGGCGCCCTCCCCCCTACATATTCGGCATGTGTCTGGGTCGGATGGGTGCGTCTCCGGCGGGTGTGCTCGGCCGATGGTCGCCGAGCCGGATATGCGGCGCCGAGTGTTGGGGAAGCGGGCCGGGTCGGGAGGGAAGGGGTCGGGAAAGCCGTCCATGGCGTCGAGGGGGAGCGGTGGCGGCGGCTGGTTCAACGGAACGCCATTCGGCGTCATGGCGAGAGGAATTTGCTTCCCATCAGAGTGGTGCGGCGTGGTCGAGATGGCGGGATGTCGGGAGGAGGGTGAGATGGCACGAAGTCGGTGGCGCGGCCAGACAGCCGAGTCGTCGTGTCCGAGTCGTGTAGTGATTGAGTCGTCGTGTCCGAGAGGTCAAAGCCGTCGCGGTCGATGGAGGTTCGTGGGGCGGGAACCAGGCCCGTATTTCTCGACGAATGCCCGCGCAGGGAGGGCGGGCCAGACTCTTCGCAAGTCTTGCCGTCGATCCCGGGGATGATGTTGGTGGGCAAAGCAGGCTGCGGCGTCAAGTCTGGATGGCGGATCGAAAAAGGGTCCGTTTGCCGATGGCATCGACTGCCCCACAAAATGGGATGTGTGGCCGCTTAGCATCCAATCAGGATAACGTTATTCTAGAGGTATTGGGTATTTACAATACAGAATACAGATGTACAGCACATTACTCACAAGGTCTTCCGTCCTTCATCAAAGAACTATGCCGGGAATTAGATTGGGTATTGCATTTGGGCTAGAAGTGCGTAGAAACGAAGGCTGCGATTTGCCATATGGACACCATTAATTACTCTGTGCAGAATGCCCAAGACATCTGGAATATTCTGTGCCATAGCGGAGGAGAGTTTGACAGGTCGCCATCGAAAAAGCGCTGACAGGTACCGAGTGCAGGTACGGTACAGATAAGGTACGTTACGAAGCAGGAAGTTTCAGCGTTCGACATGGGCGTTGATGCGGCAAGTCCCCAAGGCACGCCTCTCGGGCGAGGATCGCGTTGCTGTCAAAAGGGACACAGCCAAGGCATTTTTCAGGCGGGCCTTCGACAACGGTTCCCTCGCAGACCTGACAAAAATTACGACTGGTCAGCCAAGAGCACGCCGGAGGCCCTGTATGGTTGGTGCCATGACGGCGTGCGGATGAAGATGACGTCCATGCCCGGATGTCGCGTCACGCTAAGAAAGACCCGAAACCAAGCTTGCTGTCGTCTGATTGTTGCGAATCCGATGCCGACAGGTCCCCTGGACAAACAAAGGCTGCAACACCATCAAAGTCATTCGGCAACCCTGCCTGGAGCATTGCATCCGAATCGAACTGCTCTCGATTGCCTTTTCAAGGGCCGACTTCCCTGGGTCCCCGAGTTGCTGGTTAGCCCTTTCGCGTGCATCTCAACTTTACACAGGACAAACGTGCAGGACCGGTCCAGGCTCTCCCAGACCCTGAGCGACACGGCAGGGTCAGCAAGCAGCCCTGCGGGAACCAACGCAGTGGGAACCCGTCCGAGTTTCGTTTTCCGACCCGTCTCACCCACCTCACCCAGCCATCCATCCATCGGCATTTTCTCCAGCACGCCGTCGGCATCCAACGACACCGAGACCGGCTCTTCCGTTCCCGTTCTCCTGTGACGCATTGGCGCGCCTTCTGCAGCGGTTGTCAGCCTGGCGCTGAATCACGCCGCATCATGGACGACGCGAACGGCTCCGTGCAGCCTCCGAGGGCTTCGAAACCCGCCTTCAAGGCTAAGGCCACCAACGGTCTCGCCATCGGCATCAATGGCGCCGCCATCAAGTCGCCGCTCAACGGCCACGCCGTGGGTCACATCGTGAGGCCCGCGAGGAGGCCAAGATCCAGCGGGCCCGGCGTGCTTGCCCGGACACTCAGCATAGCTGCTCGGTGCGTCCCCCTTCTCGCTCCTGCTTGGTCGAGATTGTTGCCGAGATGCTGACATCGCAGGCTGCTGACCTGGTACTCCATCCTTTCCGTCCTCTTTCGATGCCCGGCCTCGCTCGACGCCTGCGACGACACATCACCGCGCATTTGCAAGCCCTACTTTCGCCTCAAACACGCCGTCGCGCCCCATGTCGAGCCCTATTACGACGCCTATGCCGCACCATACGTCGACCTCGCGCGCCCCTACTACGACGCTGTCGACCAGAGAATCATCACGCCGAGCTGGGCGTATGCGCAGCAGTACGGCGCCCCGCGCGTGCAGCAGGTGCAGGCATTCGCCAACCTACAGTGGGACAGGAGCGTGCAGCCGCAGGTCGAAAAGTACCAGGGCCTCGTTAGGGCCCAGTACGACGCGAAGCTCGCTCCCCACGTCGACCGCTTCTCGGGCGCTTTTGGCCCATACTACGATATTGCGCGGACCAACGGCCTGCAGACATACCACGGGCTGCTGGTTCCCACCTACCGGTACATCCATCCGTACTTGCTGGAGGGCTACCGCGCGGCGTCAGCTTTCACCGGCAAGACCGTGGTTCCGACCTTTGTATGGACGTGGAACAAGACCTACGCCTTCCTCGATGGCACCGTCGGCCCGCAAATCAGGACCTTGTACACTGAGACCGTCGAGCCGCAGCTCGTCAAGATTGGCAAGCGCCTGGGACGCTACAGCACCGGCAAAAAGTCGGTCCCGAAGTCGGTGACAGACTCTTTGACGACAGCCTCGACAAAAACTAGCTCGTCATTCACCAAGCCCGCCGCCTCGGTGCCCGCCACCTCGTCCGTGCCGTCGGCGTCTGCGTCCGCGTCTGCATCTGCGTCTGTGCCTGCTTACAGGGAACCCAAGCCCTCCGCTGACGCTCGCGCAAGGGCATCGATGGAGCCGATACCCCCGCCAGAGGTTGATGAAAAGCTCGAGCAGGACGATCCCACGCGCCGCAGCGCACGCGAAATCGTCGCCGCCGATCTCAAGGACTGGCAGGATAGATACGCCAAAGCCGCCGACGAAGGCGCCGCCGAGATCGACGAGCGCGTCCAGGACATTGCCAAGAAGCTGATCCGGCGGAATGCCAGAATTACCGGCAAGTCGCATCTAGAACGGCTGCAGAAAGCCGCCAGCTCGGAGCTCGAGTCGCTCCGCTCCGCCATATTGGAGATCATCGGCACGGCCAACTCCGGCCGCGCAACGCCCGAGGAAGCCCACGAGCAGATCATACAGGCCGTCCGCCAAGCGGGAATGGCCGTCAGGGACAAGGCGCAGGCCGTGCGCACGTGGCGCGAGAGCTACGAGGCCGAGATGCAGAGCTCCGTCACCCAGGCCGCCGAGACGCACTTCACCATCCTCGAGAACATCCGGGACCTGGCCCTCCAAAAGATCGGCATGAAGTGGGCGTGGATGGACGGCGTCACCTACAAGGACTGGGCCAAGTACCATCTCCTCAAGAGTCGTTTCGACGAGTGGAAGGGCGACCTCGAGAATCACGTGATCAGCCATCCGAGCCTCGAGGCAGCCCAGCTCGAGGCGGCCAATATCGAAGATGAGGCCATGAAGCTTGCCGCTGCGGCTGCCAAGGAGCTTGTCCGCTTGAAGCAGGTCGCCAATTGGAAACTGACGTCTGGGGACGATACCCCGGAGTTTGATAGCACCTTGATGCAGCAGGCTGCCGAGGCTGCCAAGGATGCGAGGGTGGCGGCGGCGGGTGCCGCCGAAGCGGTGGTCGGGGTCAAAGACTCGGTCGAAGATGGGATCGGCGGGGCGGAAAGCTTGGTAGAGGACGCTATTGGCGATGGCATCAGCCTTGCCTCCGAGGCTGCGAGCAAAGCCACGGATGCTGTTCTTGGGTCCGAAGAGAAGACTGCGCTCTCTGAAACCTCGGGCCTCTCATCCGGGCCGACTGTCGACGCCTCGCTGGCCCCGGGGGACCCGCTGGTCAGCCCAATCGAATTCCATGTTGTCGACGAACCCACCCACGATCCAGAGGCCAAGCTGGCTGCCGAGGAGGACCTCTCACATGTCGTTGAGCCCACCTCTGAGACGACCCCTGACGAGGATGACACGCCGTTTGTTGCTTCCAGCATCATCCTTGAAACCCCCGTAATGGCTGGCAATTTCACCGAGCTGCCGGAAGAGGACAATGCAGCGCCTGTTGAACTTCCGGTCGAGAGAGACGATAGCGATTCCGATGAGAGTTCTCCCCCCGAGACTGAGGACAACGACCCCGAAGGCTTGCCCGTCTCGGACACAGCCTCTGTTAAACCCGCGCTGTTCGGCGCTGCCGCGCAGTCCGTCCCCACCCGACAGCCGGTCCTCGACGAGGACGCGTTGGACGAAGTGTCCGCTGCCATGGAATCCATGCGCGGGGACATGGAGTCGGCCTACTCGGCCGCCGTGTCTCTCGCCGGTGACCAGTACTCGCAGGCACTGTCCATCCTGTCTGCCCAGATCCAAGGCACCCCGCAGCCTGCCCACGAGAAGCTGCTGGCCTCGGTCACGTCCGCATACAGCCACGCCATGGCTTCGGCCCGCTCCAAGTTCGAGGCCGCCAGCACCTTTGCCTCAGCAGGGTCCGAGGAGATTGCCAGGGAATACTCGTCAGCCAGCAGCGCCATGTCTGAGCTGCTGGCCGACAAGGAGCCGGCCTATTCCAAGAGCCTGATCGAACGCCTCCGTTCGGCTTATGCCACCATTCAAGCGACCGCCGCCTCGGCTGCGAAGCAGGCTCGCGAGACTGCCGAAAGCGGCGCGAACAAGGGCACGGCATTGCCCCCTAGAGATGAGCTGTGAGGCATAGAGCGTGAGACGACACGATGATCATGATGGAGCATCCGGTTGGCGAAGGGTGCGAGCGGTACGATAAAACGGGGTCGGTGGGCTGGGCGGCAATCAAATTGTATTTTGAACTTCTCTTTTGTTGTATCACCATCATATACCCTCTCTTACGTCGAGGCGTAGCCGTCTTTCCTTGTCTGTCTGTTTATCAGTCTGTGTAGCGGTGCTGGTGGCGTCTGCATTTGATAGTCCGAATCTAAAGCTTCGGCCAAGGCACTCGACAGGGGGCATGGTGATTGAATAATTGCATGAACATGCCAGGTCAATTATGTCTAGAATAAGTACAGCGAACAGAACAAACAACCATAACAACAGCAACAGCAAACAGTGGTATCAAGCAACCCATCTCCCGACCCCCCTCATCCCTACCGACATTTCCTGGTCCGACAGCTGCAGCTCCTTCAGCCCCTCGGGGAGGTCCACCTCAACCGCCTCGTCATACGAATCGTGCTCCTCCTCCCTCCCTGCCCTCCCTCCACGGTACGAGCCCCTGTGGGTCAGCTGCGACCGGCGACTGGACAGCCGCTTCTGCAGCGGCGAGACCAGTTCCGGCACCTGCTCCTCCGCCTCGTCGTCTGCCAGCTCCGACACGGGCTCCGACAGCCTGCTCGACTGCGTCAGGGTTCGGCCCAACTTCTTATCTTGCCCCGCCCGCAGGCGCGAGAAAATGACCTCCCCGCCTGGCAGCCGGATCTCGTCAGCCTCGAGCGTCTCGGCAATGTCGAGCAGCAGCACGTCCATCGGGCAGATGTAGGCGACCCGCTTGCGCTCGCTCCACGCCAGGATGTGCCCGCACACGGCACCCTGGTCCCGGTCGACCACCCACGCGCCGCTATCGCCCGGGATACCCATCGGCGGGGGACGTTTGGGTTGCGGACGGTGGTGGGCGGCGGTGCCGCCGCTGGCGCCGAGGGACTGCGACTGCGTGGCCGAGACCTGGTAGATCTGACTCGGGGATGCGCGCCCGTAGATCTTGACCGACGCTACCGCCTGGAGGACCAAGCCAATCTGCAGGCCGCTCGTGCGCGCCATGCACTGTACCTGGAGGCCCGGGAGGTCAGACGACGGAACGACCGAGGTGGGGTGGACGATCAGCTCGTCGTCGGTGGGCTCGCTCTCCCACGAGTTGCGGCGAGCTTTCGGCGGCGGCACGGCGTGGGGAATAAGGTTGCCGTTGGGCACACGGTGGTCGCTGAACTCGAAGAGCGCCCAGTCAATCTCGTGCCGTAGGCCGTTTTCCGTGCGTCGTCGGATCCCGCTCGACGCGTACACCTCGCCGACTGTGTACGTGTCGAGGTGGTCTTCGTCCTGCGTCTCCAAGGACGGGTAGAAACCGTCTGGGACGTCGTCGAGGGCGGGCTGCGTGATGATGTAGCCCTCTCCGCACCCTGGCTCAATGCCGGGGATGTCGCCGGGCTCCGCGTACTGGTCGTCCTCGTCGTATTCGTCGTCCGAGTAGTCGCTCGTGATGGCCGACTCGGAGAGTGTGTCCGACTCGGAATCCGAAAACTCGCACGCGTAATCTTCGCTGCCGCTGCTGTCGGGATCCGACTCGCTGTGCTGGTACTGCTCAGCATACCACGCTGCTAGATCCGGCGCGCGTGGGTTGGCCATGCTTCTCGGGTCGCCGTCCTTCCCCACGGCCGCTGCTTGGTCTGGGTCATCTAGCATATGGTGCACCGTCATGCCGTACTCCCTGTTGTCCACCGTAATGACGCCTCCGAGGCTCACCGGAGGCAGATGGCGGTCCCCGATCCAGGCACCGATGCTGGCGCCGTTCTTTGGACGCTCCTGGTAGTCTGGGTTGGCAGCCACCAACTCGTCGTGGCCCTCGTCGACGGACTTGGCCATGCTCCGGCTGGGTTGCTTCCGTGACCGGAGGACCTGGCCCCTGCAGACCTTGAGGGCAACTCCCGCTGTTCCGTCAAACAGGCTTCCGAGCTTCTTCTTCAAAATGGCGCGGACCTTGCTCACGGACGTGCACACGACAAGGACCGTCGGCTTGGTCCGCTGAGGCGACTCGCCGATCGACTCGAGCGAGATCTCGACCGACTCGGGGTTCTTGCGGTAGAAGGTGCGCAGCGCGCTGTTGATCTGGGGCATGAAGATCATGTTCCACTTCTCGACGATATCCGGGGGCAGGGCTATGTGCGGGTAGAGTCGCGTCTTCTTGGAGGGCTTCACTTCCTCTTCAGGGGCTGTGGTTTGTTAGACGGTTACTGGGCTAGTTCGGTAAGTTGGAACTACTCACCTTGAATTTGGGTCTCCCCCATGGCAACCGTCTCCGACCTCGCAGCGGCCGGCGGGGCGGCACGCGGCTTTGCAGACTTGGAATGACTCGACGGGCCCGCTGCGGCCACAGGCTCAGGTCGGGGCTCGCCAAAATCATCGCCGAGCCTCTCGTCCAGGTTACTGACGCCATCCAGAATGCAGCAGGCCTCCAGGTAACGGCTTGCCTTGAACTGGGCACGCGATACAACTTGCTCGGTCGTGTGGCTGCCAGTCATCTCCTGGTCAACAGCATTCCAGCAGGCCTGCACGGCCTTCATGTACAGCGTGCCGCAGCGGATGGCGAGTTGTTCCAAGACGGATTCCGGCAGGGTGGGCGAGTCCATGTTGGGCACTAGGTTCTCAAGCTTCGTCCAGAGACCAACCGACAAGAGCACCATGGCGAGCGAGTAAAGGTCAAAGGTCTTGGAATCCGCATTGTTGGCAAGCGGCGACTGGGCGCTGTTCCTGGGATCCAGCGGGTGCTTGTACAAAGAGAATGGCCTCGGGGCGTCCTCGGACTGCGGGTCCGTGAACAGATCAAACGCCGAGATCAGGGGCCGCCGGATGTCGACCTCGCCCTGGGTGATGCCGCTGACTTCGGGATCCGTCCCAACGGCGTTGCAGAAGGAGATGTTGTCGCCGCCGAGGTTGCCATGAGTGATGCCGCGGGCGTGCATGTCAAAAACGGTGTTGGCGAGGTTCGCGGCAAGGCGGAATTTGGCCTCAAGCTTGGGCTCAAAGTCCGGGCGCGCCAGCAGGTCGGCAAGCGAGCACAGGTTGTAGAGCGGGTTCTGGGTGAGGTGCTCAAAGGTGACGGGGTTGAAGGTCCGCGGAAACTGGTAGACCAGGCCGAAGCGGGCGTTGTCCATATCCTCAAAGTACCCCAGCAGGCGCGGCAGGCCAGTCCAGGACCCTGGCGACCGCTGCGGCTCGGACTGCAGGCCGGCCGACACCTTCTCGAAGCGCGCCAAGGGTGGCGAGATGCCCGTCATGGAGTAGATGGAGTCGAAGCCGGCGTATTCGAGGAGGAGCGGGGCGTGAGGCTGTCTCTCGCCCGCCGTCTGGGTGAGCTCGGCGTAGGCCTGCCTGCTCATGAAGACGATCTCGCGGGCGCGGTCCCGCTCGGCCTCGGTCATGGGCTCGGCCTGCATAGAGCGCAGGTTGGTGAGCGACGAGGGGTCGATCTGCTGGGGCGTCTGGATCCTGGACGACTCGAACGGCCGCAAGTCTTCTGGGGCGGGCGACGGGGTCGAAAGAGCGCGGCGTACGGCGGCCGAGGGCTGGGCGTACGACGACCTCGTCCTCGAGAGGTCGTAGAGCGTGTCGATTGAGGTGGTCAGGTCGCGGATGAGGTCCTCGAAGCGGCTCTTGTCCCAGACGACCATCCGGATCTTCTCGCCCCGCCTCGGGGGCGCCTCGGGCTCGACCCTCTCCCCCGCGAGGCGGCGCGAGCTGTTCCAGAGCGGCTCGGCTTCGGCGAGGATGTCCTTGATGGT
>FJWA01003398.1_pt1 | contig 18426 bp, 10 predicted proteins | sample 1011891 | NCBI WGS metagenome assembly FJWA01 (sample SAMEA3912450, study PRJEB9761) | metagenome | biome: forest; material: soil | place: USA | collected 2011-06-22 | depth 0.1 m
CCATCCCCCCCTCCCAAAATCCAGCCAGCCTCGTCACATGCCCCTAACAGGGATAGAAATCGCTTTGCGAGCTCGGTCCCCAGTTCACATTCGCCTCGGAGAGCTTGCAAACCGGGATCGTGACCATCCCCAGCGTGACCAGCTTGTCGGTGTCAGGATCAGCCGGGTCGAAAAAGCTGCGAATCTCGGCAGTATCGGGGTTGAACACGGCGCCATTCTTGCCGCCGTTCTTTGTCCAGGTCGTCAGGGAGCTTTTGGTGAGAGAGAGAGAGGACAACGTCAGTCGGGAAGGGCAAGGGGAGGGGGTAGGGGGGGGGCTTCGGGAAAACTCACGCATTCATGAGGTCCTTGTACCCAATGCCGAACTGGGGCAGCTTCTCGATCCCCGGCGGCGCGCTCCACTCGGAATGCTCGCAGTACGGCACCGGCGCTCCAGGCGACTGGGTGCAGTGCTGGAACACGCCGACGGCGGCCAGGAACAGGTACTGGTTCTTCCCGTCGAGGCAGAACTCGACCTTCTTGGCGACGTCGACGGGGACGTGCTGGCCCGTGTAGGTGCTGAAGTCGCCGCAGGCGCGCTTGGTGTCGAGGATGGCCACGTTGGCGTCCTTGTTGTTCTTCCACGCCGTCGGGATGATGTGCATGAAGAGCGCCCGCTTGGCCAGGTCCTTCATGTCGTCCGCGGTGAGGAGCTCGGGCGTGGGGCTCCCCCGGGGAACGCCGCCCGGGATGAGCGCGCCGTCCGTCATGAAATCTTTGAGGAGTGCGTTGCCCCCGTCCGTGCCGCTGAACACTTTGGCGGAAAAGCCCGTGATGGCTTTCTCCCATGAGTTCATGGTGGCATTCATGGCTAGGGCCAGGGTGGAGGCCTTGCTGAGTTCGTCCTCAATGTTGCTGGCGTTGAGATGGTTAGGCCTCGTTCTGCAAGCTGGGACGAGACGTGCCTGGACTCACCCGGTTTGCTTATCCTTGGCTGTAGCGATAATACCTTGCAAGCCTGCATTCGCCACGTTCTCAAGCCCGGGATACCGAAACACTTGGTTGGGCGTCTGCATCAGCCGGATTCGGAAACAGAAGGAAGAAAAGGAGCCGAGGGATGGCGATGCGATAGTACTTACGGTTTCCAAAAAGGGGGCCGGACACAGAGGCAGTCAACTAAGAGCCTGTGAGTTTGATATGAACATCAACCGCCGTGTGGGTGTGCTTACCACTGCAAGAATATTCCAACCCAACTGCTTGCCGAAGGTAGGGTCTTCTTCCTTCATGAAGTAGTCCTCAAGCACCGAAAGGAGGCCCGAGACATCGGCTCGAGCACCTCTGATGGCGTCGTAGTAGTTGACGAATGCCTTTGGGATCGCTTGATGTCAGCCAAATTCCGCTTCGTTTGTAAGGAAGGCAACAACATACCGACTCGAGGTACACGAACGAGTTCGCAATGAACATTCCTGCCGGTCCCGTCCTCTCGGGCGGAACGACGGTCAGGTCGGGCGGGTTGCTTTTCTTGTCGTGGCACTCGTTTTGTTGGACCAGACATTGGGTTGCCCCCAGCGTCGTTCCGCAGTTCACGCCCTGGGGGCCGAGGAAGAATTTTCCGATGATCCATGACGAAAAGCTTCCCGTGTCCCGCGCCCGTGTTGCGTACGCCTGGACCGCCGCAGCCCACGCGTCGTCTGCCATCACGGCGGTCCACTTTTGCTTCCGGTCCATGTCTGCCGATGTTACCTCGTCCATCCCGCACGAGAGATCGTACCAATAGGTTGTGCTGGTCGAGCCCCCGTCGCTCAGGCCCTTGTTGGTGAACTTGTTGGTAAGGGCACTGCTGCCGGCCTTGCGTTCAACCGCGGTGAAGCTCTCGAGGTCGTGGGCCCAGTCACTCGTGCCACCAAGATTCAGGCCCTTGTAAAGCAACGCTCGTGCCGCCTTCTCGGTGGCATCCATGTAAGCGACCCAGGTGCCGTTGAGGATGGCGATGTTGGACCGCGTCACGGGGTCGTAGTAAGACTCGACGGCGGGGGCGGCGCGCTTGTCGAGGCCGTCTCGCTTGGCGAGGGCAGCGACGGCGATGAACTCGTTGATCTCGGCGTTGGCGATGTATCCTCGGGTGCCGGTGCAGGGCCCGGGAAGAGCCTCCGAGACGTTGGCCGTGCCCGTGTACTCGCACATGGCTCCCCTGCAGTTGAGGTCCTTCATCTTGAAGGCGCGTCCGTAGCTGGTGACGCCGACGATGACCTTGTTGGCGGGCACTCCAGCCTTGGTGATCATGACTAGCGCGTTGTGCGTCTCGGTCATATTGACGTGGGATCGGAGACACTTGCCGTTNNGACAGCCATCCTGAGACCACTCGGAGTCGGCGTCCCACTGGCCGTGGAGATCGTACGTCATATAGACAATATAATCGACCACGCTGCCGATGTCCTTGATTGGGAAGCCCCGTAGGTACCAGTAGCTAGCCGGGGCCGCGATGGAGAGAGACTTGCCGGAAGGCAGCGCAGCCCTTAGCAACTTCAAGAAAGCCAAGTAGTTGGGGCCGTCGATGGGGTCTGCAGGAGGGATGTAGGGGAGATCGGGGGCGGCGGGATACTCCCAATCAATGTCGGCGCCGTCGAGTCCGTGTTGCGCGACGAAACTGGCAATGTTGGTGGCGAGCATGGCGCGGTTTGCAGGATTCACTAGGTACCACGCCATCAGCTGCTGTCGTGCCCAGGCGGGCGGATCTGGGGATCGATAGGAGAGTGTAATAGGGCGGGGGGTGGGGGTTGAGCCTTGCCGCATGCGCCTATCCATTTCACTTGTTCAGAAGACTTCTGCGTACTATGGGCCAGCATGCTTGGCAAAAGTGTCACCATTCGGAACTGTGGCTTGCAGGGAGTTGCTGCCTTGCAGCCCACAGGGCCCTCTCTGGTTCCCTGTTGACCGCACACGCCCTCTGCAGCTGATAGCATTCGGTGACTCGGCATGGGACAAGAGCGAAGATATTGGTTGATTGGAAAAGCCGGCTTGTGAATGTGAGACGCAGCTGTCAGGGGTCTTCTAAATCTTAGCACCACATCTCCGAATTGAACTACCGACTTCATCGTCGTGCAGGGTGCATGATTCTATGCCCTGCGGTGCAAGCTCTGGTGCACAATTATAGGCACCTTAGAGGCACCTTGCAGCTAGCTGCCCCGCACGCATCTCAGCCAATCCGAAAAGCTGCCCCACCTCCCACTGAACAACCTGCTCCTGCGCCTAGTCGGAACCGATGGCCCGAGGTGGTCAGGAGAGGGGCAAGGCAGCAACTCCCCGCAAGCCACAGTGCCCCGAGACAGGTCGCTGGTCGAGTCTGCCTGATGGACACAACCATCCATCTGCTGCACGATGCATCTCCTTTTCGGTCACAGAATAGCCCTCCTGCGTGAAACCTCGCGTGAAGCACGCACAGGCTGCAGTCCTGCAGTCTCGGGGAGGTACAGGATCATTAGCCTGCTGCAGCTTGCCGCTCACCCTACCGCGCCTGGCTATGCACATCCTGCCTGCTTTCCCCAGGTTCAGCGAACGTCTCGCATTACAAACCGTGCAGTCCGCGAGGCAGAACAACACACCATGGGGTGAACCAATGTTGTGGAACCCTTGACACTCAATGGTGGGAATGTATTGCTCAGGGAAAAGTCTAGAGCTTCATACTGCAGCGTGTACATATAAGGCGCGCTGTCCAAGTGCTCTCCTGTCACATCCTCTCCCTCACCATTGATTCTGAGCCGCCTGCAGCAAACCGAGCAGAGCATCAAAAGGAGTATGAGCACATTCCGATGCACTTTGAAAAAGCTACTAAGTTTCACCAGAAATATACACAACACCCACAGCCGGCAAGATGGCAGCTTTCATTCCCGTGAAGCCAGTTGATGCTGTTAATTGTCCTACCTACAATTACAACAACATCACCGGAGCTAAGACTTACGCCAGAACGAAGGCAGATAGAAGTATATATGGCAAAGAACTCCTAGTTTCTGTTCCCGTCAAATGATTTCTCCTCACCTTTCTTACGTGCATTATCGTTCTCTAACATTTACGCTAGGTAGTGGACCAGTCTACCCGGAGAGAATGTGAAGTCGCTAGTAAGTAGGACTTGGGAGGCATGGCAGCACTAGTCTAGGAACGCGCGATCTTGATAGACTACAACACTCAAGCCATTATAGAGACTTCTTCATGTTGCCCACTGCCTTACGTGGAGTTATCTGCCGTAGATAAGATGACCTAGTCTTGCCCGTGTTAGCCCTCGATGTCTGTAGCCTTCCTCAGGCTCTCCTGTTGCCGATTAGTAGGATATGCTACCGTAGCATTGATGCAGCTCTCGCTGACGCCCGAGTCGTTATCGCCGCCAGCATCCTCCTGTTGGCCGGTTGGAAGAATCAAAGCCGGGTATGGCGCACAGGCCACCTTATATGGCTGGCTGGTCTGGGGCTGAGTGGGCTGCTGGCCAGTGCGGGAAAGCGGCCCGCTGAAGAAGAGCGAGGCGATTGCTGTATTTTGTGTGGTGTTCGTTCGGTGGTTTGCAGTTTGGTTTGGTTGCAAGGGTGGTACCCACCAGCGACCACAATAAATGTAAGCTTCCGCCAGTCTAGTGCCGGGAAGTTCCTTCTTCACCGCTCGCAAATTTCGGCTTCAGGTTTACCACATCTCTCTTGACCTAAAGCAAAAGTCTACGTCATCCTCCACAGATCCTTCTCTTACAGCTACCATATCCTTGGCTCCGCTTTTGCTTCATCCACAATGCACCCCGACCATCCTGTCAACCAGTCGCTCCAACAAATCGACGAGAACTCCTGGCTCTTTGGGGACCGGATCCTCCTTACCCGGCAGGCCTCGCCTTCTCCTGGCTGCCCATCTTGGGGGGACGGGAACGGACTTTACTACGTCGTTTCTGAGCCGCCGAGCCCTCTGCCTCCGTGTCGACAGTTGCCAGCCGAAAGCCACATCAAGAAACTTTATGATGCGGGTGGCGTGTCTGCGGTCTGGAGGATTGGCGATGCCATCTGCAAAGCCAGGAAACACCCAGATCCGAATATGACGTGGGAGCACGTCACGTTGGATCATCTCCACAACAAATGCCCGCTTGGAAAGCTCAGCTTCGCCGTCCCAAATGTCATCCACCATGTGCGAAGCAAGGACCGTTACTTCATCATCCAGAGCCGCATGCCTGGCACGACCCTTTCCGAGGCATGGCCGTCGATGGACGAGAGCACAAAGGAGTACTACGTCTCACGGATCGCGGGCATCTGCAAGGAGCTGGCAGCTTGGACAGGCAACGGCATTCATGGTGTCGACGGGCGGAATCTATCAGATCTCTATCTCACTCCTCTCCACGGCGTGGAAGACATGAGTCCTCAAAATCTCCTCGGCAACTGCGCTAATCTCAGGATGGATTGTTCCTTATTCGTCTTCTACCATTGCGATCTAGGGCCTGGGAACATAATTGTGGATCCTGGACAGAGATCTCTTGCTGTGGTTGATTGGGAGATGGCTGGGTTTGTTCCTCGGGAATGGATAAGGACAAAGGTCCGCGTTTCAAGCGGATTGGATCTTCCTGGCGATAATGACGACTTGAGACAAGAGTGGAGGAGTCGGCTTCAGAGACGATTAGGGCAGGATGGCTTTCCCGAAATTGCGGATCGATGGATGGCTTGGTTTGTGAATGATGGAAGGCAGGAAGCGAAGTAGCGGAGGTGTACAATAGGATATCCTAGTAGCTGGCCGGCTTTGGCCTCGTTAACCATGCATCTCTGTGGAGTGATCTCTGCGAACTAACGTGCATCATTCAATTGCTCGAGTTTGTTCTCAAGGGCAGGTTAAAGGAATCATGCCGGGCGATCATCGCTCGCCATTCTCGTGGACGAATGCGAGCGCCGATGCCGTATCGTCCAGTAGTCCCTTATCAGTGCGCAGCTCGTTATATTGCGCAACTCGTTATACAAGTACGTTAGTTAATATTAAAGAGAAACTTAAAGAAGGTAAGGTTGTTCTACACTGCTTCTTGCTGTAGTGTCACGAACCAGCNAACAGGCCNACCCTGGGGGTGGCAGTGGCACGTGACGGAGCGGGGCGCTAGGCGCCCCGCGCTAATAGGAGGATGCTCTGTGGTGATCTCAGTGCTCGGCAGCAGAGCACCAGAGATCCGGGCAGCGAGCCAATAGGAGGATGCTCTGTGGTGATCTCAGTGATCCCCAGCAGAGCACCCCAGAGCACGACAGAGCACAGGAACTTAGATAGCTATATAGTCACTCGTTCTGGTGAGCTCTGGGAGTTCACCAGTTGTCAATACAAGTCAGTACCTACTGCTAGCTCTACTGATTGAGACACTTGTTGTTGTGAACCTTTTGGCTTCACCGAAGCTTTGCACCCCAGCAAGTCACGTTACCTCCGGAACCCTCTCAGAAGAAGCCTGGACCGCCAGCTTCGTCACACGTTGACAACTCCCTTTGTTTCTGTCACGGCTCAGAACGGAGGTACCTCTCACCATGTCGGCCCCAACCCCCCCCACCTCGATGGCCCAGATGCAGGTCACCATCACGCAGCTCATGGCCAGGATCGCCCAGCTCGAGGCCGAGCCCGGCATCGCCCAGACCATCGTCAACGAACTCAGCAAGAACGACAGCACCAAGGCCAAGATCGACCAACCCGCCAAGTACGGAGGCGACAAGGAGGCGCTGACCGGGTTTCTCACCTCGGCCAAAGCCTACCTCCAGTACTACCCCAACAAGTTCGCGGACGAAGCCGCGAAGGTCACGTTCGTCGCATCGCGACTCGATGGCAAGGCCCTCCGGTGGTTCGAACCAACCCTGAAGGACCGTCTGGAGAACCCCTTGGAGGACAGTCAGGAGGATTTCACCAAGAAGGTCTTCAAGAAGTACGCCACGTTCGAGGAAGAGATCATCAAGGTCTTCGGCGACACGGATGAGAAGTTGCATGCGCAGGAGCGACTCGCCCGACTGCGGCAGACCAAGTCCGCATCGGCTTACGCCACGATCTTCCGGCAAGACTCGCTCCGGGCCGAGATCAACGACGAAGGCTTGATGCAGCTCTTCTACGACGGCCTCAAGGAAGAGGTCAAGGACGAGCTGTACAAGGTCGACCGGCCCGAGACACTTGACGACTACATCGCCATGGCCATCAGGATCGACGATCGCCAGTTCACGCAAGCAACAGCGCAAGGGCCAGGGTGGGCCCAGACCAGCCTACCAGGCCAACGACAAGAAGAAGCGCGGCGTGCGCTACGCAGTGCACGGCACGCACTCCGGACCCATGGACACCAGCGCCGTCCAGCGGGGTCAAGGCCCAGTGAAGAAGGACAAGACCGACGTCACTTGCTTCAACTGCGGCAAGAAGGGCCACTTCAAGAGGGAATGTCGCAGCCCAAGGAAGGACTGGAAGCCAGTCCCAGGACGCGAGGCGGCGACCATCGACAAACACACCCGAGTGGTGGAGGTCGCAGCCGCCAGTTACACCCAGTCGGACTTCGCTGGATCACGCCGTGCGCGGTGAGCGGCGAGTCGCGGGTTCCTGCGNTGAGAGGGGGATCGGTCAGCTGGGTTTAGGCCCCGAGGGTGGGTTGCAGGAGGATGGGAGGGGGACGCACTAAATGCCCGCGACGTTGTCGACGGTTTCGCCGTGGCGGACGAGGAAGAGCCGCCGCGCCGTCATTTCATTTCATAGGGAAAAGGGAAGAAACGGCGGTGCAGCGGCTTGTCTACGGCAAGGCTACGACGCGCGCATCGTCTGCGTGGCACGCGAAGGCGTGTCGCTCGCGGTGTGTGGTCGGTTGAGAGGTGGAAGGTGGAAGAGCTTGGANNAGAAAATTTTTGATTTNTACCTGCTAAATCAGCCACCGATTCTCCTGTAGGGACTTGACGCCAAACCCTACCCGGACCTTGGCTCCTAGGCAGGGAGCCTTATGCCAACGACACTAGTGCCTGGCTCACCACCCCGCTCAAGGTAGGCAATGGCGGCAGCCAACCAACCGCACTCGTCAAATTTCGTGCCTTCCTGCAACCTTTCGACCCACACACCACACCACCCACCAGGCGCCGCCCCGGGGTTATCTTCCTGGCCACCTCTTCCCACTTTCACTAGAACCAGGCCGGCAGCGTAGTAGTTTCAACCGCAACTTGTGGCTGCCCCCGGGAACACCACACTCGGTACCCGGTTCGACTCTTCAACCAGCCATGTTTAGGACTATATACCGAAGCAACCTACGCTATCCGGCCCGTTCCCATCTCCCCACACTAATCAAGCGGAATCGCCGCCTGCGCGTACTCCAGCCCCGCCGCGCTGGCCGTCGCCCCCGCCATGACGCCCACGGCCGCGATCTTGACCTGTCCCTGCGTGTTCACCGCCGTCGCGTATGCGATTCTCGCCGTGTATCGCGTCAGGTTCGCCACCTCTTCGACGATGGCCGCAGAGCGGTCGTTGTCCTTGGGGAGGTCGACGATTTCAGTAAAGTGCCACGCCGTGCAGAACAACGAGGGCGCGACGAGCAGCGCGTTGACGAAGGCCGACATGCCGCGCGCGTCCCGCGCCGGCGAGGGGGCAGCGCCGCCGCCCCCTTCGGTTGCGCCGCCGCCACCCCCGGGCTTGCCCAGGGCGTCCGCAATCTTGCCCTGGACCTTGTTCGACAGCAACACCTTCATGAACACCGACACCCCCGCGGTCGCCTGGTTCAGCCTCAGCACCACCTCCTCTTTGATCGGCAGCCGCGGCACGTAGTACCCCGCGTACCCGTTTGCGGCCGCCGTCAGGAGGGCGATGACTATCGACGGTCCCCCGCCGAACTGGTTGCGGCCCGTCGGCGAGTTGGCTTCTAGGACCTGCAGGAAGTTGCCGATAAAGGTGAGGAGCGCCGAGATGCCGTGGCCCGACGTGTAGAGGATGACGTCTTTGTCCGAGGGGGGCGACTTCGACGGGGCCGAGTCGCCGGTGGCCGTGGCGGCGAGGAGCTGGTTTCCAGGGAAAACGAGGGGCTGGGACTGCTGCGTCTTCAGCGCCGCGAGGTCGGCCCAGCTCTGCGCGTCAATCAACTTCTGCGTGTCGCCGTTGTCCGGGAAAGGCGCGCGGCCCTGCACGATCTTGTACGTGATGGTGTACGCGACGGCCGCGATCCAGCAGAACAGGTCCAGGAACGACAGGCTGCCGACGCCCAGGGCGTCGAGGATGTCCGAGATGACGGGAAAGTGGATCTTTGCGTCCAGGATATTCATGGCCGAGGAGGCCACGCTGCTCAGCACCGTCACCAGCGCGTCGACGACCCTGCCCACGCCCGACAGCAGACCCTGGACCAGGATGCCGGCGATCCTGCGCAACACGTCGTCGAGGCTGAGGTTGCTGAAGTCGTTGGCCAGGCTCTGCAACTTCGAGAAGGCCTCCTCCAGCACGGCGCCCTCCTTCTCTACCGCACGCAACAGCGCGTCGATGAAGCCCTCGTCGACGTCGACGTCGGGGGAAGAGGAGTCGATCAGTGTCAGCCCGCCGACGTGGGCCTGNAAGTGCGACGAGAGCAGCTGCGAGGCCGACGTCTGCCCCAAGCTGGGGTTGCCCCCCAGCGCCGACGCTTGCAGACCCGCCGGCGCGCCGAGGGCCGACCAGTCCATGGTGGGGAAGGTCCCGGCACCACCAGACGAGCCGGTGCCGGAACCGGAGCCCGTGCCGGCCCACTCGGCTACCGTGTCCTCGGCCATTCGTATTCCGTCGCCGATGGCGGAGCCAAGCGAGGGGATGACGCCCTCGGCCAGGTTCTTCAAGTAGAGCCGCGCTGTGTTGTGCAGCACCTTCTCGGTCCGGCTGATGTCGTCCCACTCCAGCAAGAACATGATGTAGGCAATGATGTCCTCAATCTTGCTCTTGATGGCCTCAAACACCACCATGACCGCCTTGACCACCTCGGCCGCCGTGCTGAGCGCGATGGTGTACACCTTGTCGCCCAACGTCGTGACCAGCTGCCACCCGTCCTGGGCGGCCTCCACCACCGCGTCGAAGCCGTCCTCGAACCCCCCCTTGACGGTCCGCCCCACCTCGTGCCACACGTCCTCCGGGTCGAACCAGAATTGCTCGGGCGGCGGCTGGTTGTTTTCCGTGCCCGCGTTGGCGGCGCCAGGGTCGGTGAAGGGCTCCGCTGCCGGGAGATCCCCGTTGCCGGCCAAGGCAGACGCCTTGGGCATTTCCACGTCTCCCGAGCCACCCAGGGCCCGTACACCTCGGGTGCTATTGGAGCTCCTTAGCACCCTCACCGACGCCAACCGCCTCCCGCCCGCCTGCGGCCCTACCGCGTTCAGCGCCATCAGCCCCTGCCTGCCGCCACCGCCGCCGCCGCCACCACCCCCCTCGCCGACCCATCCATACGCGTCCTTGAGCAACCCCATATTCTTGGCCGCCGTCTTGACGTCGTCTCCACCGACCGACGGATCCACCAGCGTCGTCGTCGCCGGGTTGGGGCCCTTGAGCCCTCCCGCAACGAGGGAGCTCTGCACCGGCACCGTGGCCCCCCGCAGCGCCGCCTCGGAATTCAGCTGCGAGAGCTTTGCGAAGCTCTTGGCCGACGGGTCGACCGTCGCCGTGTCGATCCAGCCCGGGACGTAGACGGTGAGGGTGTGGCTCGTTATGCCGGGCGTGGCCTCGACGACGGTGATGGTCCCCATCGCGTTGGTCGTCACCGCCGTGGGACGCGGCGAGAGGACGTGGTACCGCCCGTCGATGTACATGGGCGCGCGGGACTTGGTCGCCAGTCCGACGGTGCGGTTCGCGCCCGGTTTCCCCGTCTGCTCCGTGACCTGGACCTCGACCGTGTACGAGGTGAAGGGCCGGGACTTGGCCATGGACGCCGCGCTGTTGACCAGCACGTCCTGCACCGTCCAGCCTACCCAGTTGTCGGCTGCCCTGGTCAGCTTCTGCAGCTTTCCGTCGGCGGCCACGAACATGGTGTTTCCGCCGTCGCTCCGGTTGACGTAGCACGACATGTGGTCCGCCCCCGTGACGATGGCCAGGGGATTGCTCCACGCCGCGGGCCCCTTGGGGAGGAGCGAGGCGGCGCAGTAGAGGGAGTACACGTCGCCGCGGACGGTGCGGCCCCAGACGGTGATGAGGCCGAGGTACCACATGGCCGTGAGCTGCGTCGTGCCCTGCAGGATGGCCGCCGTCTTGACCGGCACGCCGACGCTGCCGTGCGTCTGGTAGTCCGCCTGGAAGCGGTACAGCGTGTCCCCGGACACGACGTACAGGTCCGTCGTGGTGTACAGCGTGTCGCGCCAGTCGTCGGCGTTGCGCGCCGTGGCGATGGCGTCCGGGATCCTGCCGCCCGGAAGATGCAGCACGGCGGGNGCGGGCGGGCTGCGGCCAAAGCGGTTGACGAGCGGCACGAAGACCAGCTGCCCAGACGCGCCCGCCATGCCGCACGTGTACGTCCCCTCGTGCTTTGGCGCCCCCGGACCGCCCATGTTGAGCGGGGGCCCCCGCCTCCCGACGCAGCTCTGGTAGCTGCCCGCCTCGACGTCGATGGGCAGATCGTGGCGCGTCCAGCGCGGCCAGCCGGGCGCGGCCAGCGGGTCGACCTGGTAGCGCACCACATCCGGGTCGGCGCGCAGCGCGGTGACGTCGCCGTCGTCTTTCGGCTCCTCGGCCGCCTTGGGCGCCGCGGCGCGCTCCAGGTCCACCACGAGGGTCTGCGTCGAGACGTCGATCGCCTCGGCAAAGAGGATCCCGGCGACGGTGACGGCCTGGTCGGCGACGGACCCGACGGCGTCGAATTCGCACTGGAGCCACTGGGGACTCTTCGTCCAGGACGTGTTGGCGTTGGAGTTGCCCAGGGACAAGAACAGGTGGTCCGTCCCGCCCTGCTGCACCACCATGGCCACGCCGATGGTGCCGTCCAGCGCGCTCTGTCCGACGCCGAAAGTGCGCACGCGCGGCACGCCGCCCACGTTGGGAAAGGCCCGCACGATGCCGGCGGTCGAGAGGTCGCGGACCGTCCAGCCCGCGTTGCTCGTGCCGCTGGCCTCCTCGAGCACGGTGAAGGTGCTGTTGGTCGTGAGGCTGAAGATGAGCGAGTGGCCGTCGGCCGTCTGCACGGCCTCGAACTTGCCGTACGGGCTGTGCAGCGTGCCCAGCACGTAGTTGGTCATCAGCTCGCTCGTGAAGCTCACCTTGGGGAGCGGGCCGGGAGGCGCCGGGTAGGCGTTGTTCCAGTCGTCCATGTGGCTGTCCGCGTTGTCGCTCGTTGTCCAGCCATTGCCACCTCCCGACGCGTCGCCCGACGCGCCGCCCCCTTGCGTTGCTCCGCCCGTATTAATACCCCCACCCCACTGGGGCAACTCCCACCACTTGGGCAACATATCCTCGTCCGTCGACGTGGTATAGCAGATCAGATCTCCCCCGGCCGAGATCCTCGCCTCTCTAAACGTGCAGGACCCCGCGCCCGGAAACACAAAGCTCCTGAGCCGTTCAAACTCCTCCTCCCGAAGCCACGGCGTCACGGCCGCCCCCTCGCACAGCTTCTTGAGTTCGGTGCAGAGCTGCAGCAGCGGTGCCGAGTCGACGTCAAACGTCAACGGCCCAAACGGCGCCGACGTGTCCGTCACGGTCGACAGCGGGTCCGCGAGGCTCAGCCGTCCGCCCGCGTCGACCGTGAGCGAATACGTATCAACCACGGTCCGGTTGAAGACGTGGAGCTCCACCCCGGCTCGCTGCGCCTGGCGCAGCCAGTGCCACTTGATCTCGGCGAAGTGGTATCGCGTCACGACCACCGTCGTGGGCGTCACGTCCACGTCGGCCCTGTACGTGGTGTGGATGAACAGGGAGGCGAAGTCCGGGAAGTGCGCCGCGTCGCAGTTGGCCGTCGCCGTACGCTCGAACAGCGCCAGGAGCGCGTGCGGGTTGTTGGACGGCGTGACTATCACCTCGTCCGGCTCGCCCATGGGGTCGACGGTCCAGCCCCAGGTGATAAGCTCCCGTCCGGGCGCCGGGGGCAAGGGGCTGGGCGAGGGCGGCCAGTCGCCTGCCCAGGTGGTGGACACGGTGGCCGTCGGCACGATGCACGCCGCGCGGATGGCGGGCATGAGCTGCGCCTTGAGCCAGTCGAGGAAGACCATCCGGTGCACGGCAATGACGCCCCCAGAGCTCGGCACGTCGTCCGGCTCGGCCCAGGCCCAGTTAAAGGGCGTGGCCGACGGCGCCGGGAGCGGGCGTCCGTTGACGGCGCACAGCAGCTCCAGCGCGCGGCAGTCGTCGTGTCCAAGGGCCGGGTCGCTCAGGGCCGGGTACGGCGCGATCCTCGTGGTAAAGTCGGTGATGCGCATGAACCCGGCGTTGGCGTCGGGCCCCGGGATTCCGCGGTCAGGGGGGACGAGCGTCTTGAGCTTCAGCACGAGCTGGCCGAGCCCGCGCACCAGGTCGGCGTACGCCTTGAGGAAGTGCTTCCTCAGGACCTGTGCCGGAACGCTAGGATCCGGCACCGGCCCGAACGTGACCAGGGGCGACCACGCCGCGTTGTCGAGGTCGACGCGCACCTGCTGCACGTACATGCCCTGCTGGTCCGCCACCATGTCGCGCGCGAGCTTGACCCGCACAGCCACGGGCCACGCCTCGTTGTCGGGCTGGTCCCACACGTGCCAGCGGCCCTGGTTCCCGTTTTGCGGGCTGGGCGGCTCGTTCCAGACGACCGTATACTGCGTGCAGTACATGTTGAATGTCCCGTCAAACCCGTCCTCGCCCTTGGTCAGCTCCAGGACCGGCTTCGGCGGCGCGGGCTGGTGCACGTTGGGGTGGATGCCCACTCGGAAGCTGAACGCCACGCTGAAGTTGGCGAGGTTGAACAGGTTGATCCTCGCGTCGTCGTACGGCGTCCCGTCCGGCACGTCGAACGGGTCGTTCCCCATGCACCGCGCGACGAGATCCGTCTTCTGGACGAAGGCCGAGGGGTCGCCCGGGTCGTCGTGTGCGAGGTAGCACTGCACCGCCGGCGTCGAGGCGGCCCCGCGCAGGGAGGCGCGCAGCGCGCTCTCGATGGAGGCTTCCGTCAGGGCCACGACGAGGTCGGGCCGGCCGGGCGCGCCGTTGAGGAACGAGCTCGTCGCCGGCATGGTGGGCAGACGTCACCGGGAATGGTGTGGTTAGGACGTAGGTACCCAGGTTTGGGATGGCAGTGGAAGAATCCGTAGATTGGTCCAGTGCCTGTCAAACTTCCGAGGAGAGCAAAGAAGTCGACGAGGAGTCGCCTGCGTTAACGTACCAGCTGTCTATCACCATGAGCCTGACCCCAACGGATGCCCTCAAGCAAGCTCCCGACCACCCGAGACCACATTGACCAAAGTCTCGACCTCCTGGTCCCTCCCTGCATGCACCCGCCTAACCTAGGGCTATCTCGGCGCCAGCCAATGGGGTGGCCGAATTCAGGGGGCTTCACGCACCTCGTCGGACTTGCTTCCGCATGACCCCGCGCCAGCGCGTCCAGCCCGCCACATGGTCCCATTGTGCCTGTTTCCGTGTTGGGCGACCCACTGCAAGTCCAATAGCGCTTCAGCTGAAAGATATCGGTTAGCTGCTTGGAGCGACGGGTCGGATACTGACCTGTAGAGTGCGCTGGACCGACTCCGAGTCCGAGTCATCGCACCTCTTGACGGCCTAGCCCGCGTCCAGCCGAATCACGAGAAGAGAATGGAAGAAAAACCAGGATTCTGGCGGCGGGCCTGCGTCAGCTGGCAGAGATGTGGAAGGGCGATGGCAACAAGTATCTAATCGCGCGGGACGTCAACCTGTACAGGCTGCTGGTACTTCTGCTGGTTCCCTCGCACAAAGTGTTCGGTTGGACGGCCGCTGTCCAGTTGGCATAGTATTGGCATACACTTGGGGCTGGTTTGTTCGTTAATAGCTCGCCATCAGGTGGTATTTTAAGCTTTGAGCCATCCCCGCGATGGATCGAGATCCACCCCTGGGAATACCCCTGATCGGCCATTTTAGAGTTTTCTGGAGATCAACTCGACGATCCTGCATGCTGCTGGAATAGGTACCCGGATTCGGAGCCATCGACGACCGGGGTGGTGCCGCTGCTGGCCAAACTGCCCAAGAGTAAACCCGGTCCTCTTATCCCCGGACGCGCCCGCTAGAATCTTTACCCTGACAAGAGCTCATGTCAATGCCCAGTTAGTCCGTGTGCACATCAACAACTTTCACCTCGGCCTCCCCACGAGCTTCACTATCGATACCACGATCTTCAGCTAGGAAGCTGGGCACATTACAATGGACATGTCAATTTTTGCTGCTTGAAACCCTTGGTCTTTGTCTTTTCCTCTTGCGACCCCATCACGGTAGGCCTCCCTACCTAACCGAATTCTACACGAGAACGCCCCTACTCCTTGGTGCAGACCTGGCATCGACAAACACTGGCACAGAGTTCGCAATGGCACACTTCTCCCTCGAGCCCGTCGGCCATCTTGGACATGGACTCGGCCGCCTCGGCAAACAGCGTCACGTCGTACTCTTCCCGCTGGCGGGCCTTCGCCGCCGACAACTCGGCCCGCCGGGACGTCTTTTCGCGGTGGGCAGTGCGCCGCTCTCGAGTGTCCGCAGTCCCGTAGTCGGCGAGGGCTTGCGCCTGTATGGCCAGAAACCGCGGCGAGCTCAGATCGTACATCTCCACGAGGGAAGCAGTACGAAACGCCTGGACGAAGCGCGCGGGCATGAGAGTGCTGAAGGCCAAGTCGCCTGCCTTGCCCAACTTCCCTATCCAGCCGAAGCATAGCCCTATTCCAAAGACAGATTTGGTCGTATGAAACGTGGTCTTGATCAGGGTAAGCTGGTTGTTGGTCAGAGCCTCGGCGTCGTCGATTGCCGCTTAGACCAGCTCGTTAGGCGTCGACATGGCTCCGTTCGTGACCTGCTTGGTGTTTGCCGTCACCTCGTCCGGCGGAGGCATACGCAGGATGCGGTTGCGCTCGGCCGGCGTAAGCGACTCGGGGAAGGTCAGGGCCTTGTAGGCTAGGTTTCTGGTGCGGAGAAGGGCACGTAGTACTAACCACCAGTACGGAAGATCTGGAACGTCGTCTTGCTCGTCGACGCAGCCCAACCGCCAAAGGCGATGATTCTCTTGGATGCCGTGAGAGCCTTGAACTTGTCGAACTGGGCCTGCACCTTGCTGACATCCACCCGGAAGTCGGGTGTGACATCGGCGAAGGCAAAGTGGATTTCAGTAAATCCTTGGTCGACCGAGCCAACGTCCATCCACAGGCACGGACGGTCGGGATTCCAGGCCTCGATGTAGCCGATCTTGCGGTACACTGCCGGCGCGACATTGTTGTTGACGATGTCCATGCCGCAGTTGCTGATGCATGTTCCCGTTCCCGGCGTCCCGTCTCCGGTGATCTCACAGAACTGTTTGGTAGTACCTGCCCCAGCCAGGGTTAGCCGACGTCTTACAGACGGCTGCGAGTAGAGGGAGAAGCCGGGTGCTTACCGCATTGTCCCCAGAGATTGCAACACGAGTTGAGTAGGCAAGGGTTGAGCGTGCTAATGTTGGTGCCCGCGGCTGGGGCGACTGCAAGTGTGTCCAGCCATCCATGTCAGATAACACAACCAGAGAGAGACACAGGGCGGAGACGTACCGGTTCCGGGCTTCTGGGGGCCGCAAACGGCATTGCCGATGGGCAAGGGCATCGGCGCAGTTCCAGAACTCAGGCAGATCTTGGAATCGGGCCACAACGCGGAGCAACCGACCCAACCCCACGTCTTCTTCTTGTTGTACGTGTCTAGTTCGCCCTCGGACATTCCATTGGCAGCCTCGATCAAGCCGCACGTGTCGTTGGTCTTGACCGTGTACGTGGCGCATGACCCGTCGGCGTTGTTCTTTGGCCGTCTATCCTTCAGCGGGCCAGACGAGCAGCAAATCCACTGGTTGGGTCGGAGAGCCGAGCAAAAGTTGGAGGCCGGGTTGTACTTGGTAAGGAGGCTTGGGGTGATCCCGCACTTCTCGTAGAGTGTTGCGCATGAGTCGCCAGCTTCATATAGTATTAGTGATGCTGGCCGGCGAGGGTGAGAAGAAACGAATGACGGGAATTCCACTTACTCGCCACCTGACGGTCCGAACAGGTCCCATCCGCGTTGGGCTGGGGCAGGGGAGGAAGATTGCCTTCCATGCAACAGACCTTGGTGCCGATCTCGAGCGCGGAGCAGTCGACCGTCTAATAGTGACGGGCTCCTGTCAGTGGAAGTTCCCGTGACATCTAAGACGACGGAGAAGACAAAAGCTCACCGGGTTGTAGTCCTGAAACTTGCTGAGCGAGATGGTGCAGCGCTTGTCGGCGATGGTGGTGCACGTGTTGCCATCGACGACCGTCTTGATGTTGGTGCACGTGGGAAGGGGGACCGCGCCGGCGTTGCAGCAGAACACCTGGCCGACCTTGAGATTCGCGCAGTCGAGCTGCGGATTGTAGCTCTTGAACGTCGCCAACGAGACAGTACAGCGCTTGTCCGCAATGGTCTCGCACGTGTTCCCGTCGACGACGGTTTTGGTGTTGGTGCAGTCGGCATCGCGAGGAACCGTGCCCTCGTTGCAGCAAAAGTTCTGGCCGACGCGGAGATTCGAACAGTCCAGGCTCGGATTATACGACTTGAACGTCGCCAGGGAGACAGTGCAGCGCTTGTCCGCAATGGTCTCGCACGTGTTCCCGTCGACGACGGTTTTGGTGTTGGTGCAGTCGGCATCGCGAGGAACCGTGCCCTCGTTGCAGCAAAAGTTCTGGCCGACGCGGAGATTCGAACAGTCCAGGCTCGGATTATACGACTTGAACGTCGCCAGGGAGACAGTGCAGCGCTTGTCCGCAATGGTCTCGCACGTGTTTCCCGCAACAACCTGTTTGGCGTTGGTGCAGTACGTTCGGGGAAGCAGCACGCCTCGGCCCGAGACGCCGGACGCAAGGAGAAGGGTGGCGAGCGAGGTCGCCAGGAGGGATGCCATGCATCGGACCATGGTGGGCCAGCCGAGGCACTGAAGACCACGGCAGAGAACTGGAAAGGGGGTGAGGCGATGGGAAAGACAGGGCCATGGTGGAGGACTGCGAGAGTGTCATAGCCATGATATATGTACCTCACATAGCACATGATCTGTCACAATGCGGAGACTCTAGAGTCTCGGCTCTTGAAGAGCGTGGCTCGCCGGAATCGTCCGTTTTGTCAGCGCTAGATCCGTATCCGTACATATCTCCTGGTGCGCGAGACGGCAGCCTGGAAGTGATGGCGAGNGGAGAGCTCCAAGTTGGCAGTGGGAGCGCCGGGTAAATGCCCATTATCTAGATTCGGCAGCGCTCCGACGACCGCACGACAGGAGAGAACCAGGTTGCCGCTCCGTTCGGCAGCTTGGAACTCGGACTCTTGGCGGTCAACCGGTGAGATAACCATGAAAAATGGAGCTTTGTC
>FJWA01003341.1_pt1 | contig 18383 bp, 12 predicted proteins | sample 1011891 | NCBI WGS metagenome assembly FJWA01 (sample SAMEA3912450, study PRJEB9761) | metagenome | biome: forest; material: soil | place: USA | collected 2011-06-22 | depth 0.1 m
CGAAGCGCAGGCGCGCGTCGAGGGTGTGGGTCTCGCGCGGGTCGGTGAAGTGGTCGGTGAGGTCGGTGACGACGGAGCGGGGGTGTGGGGTGGAGAGGAGGGTGTAGAGGTGGATGATGCGAAGGTAGATGTACTCGTCGGCGTCGGAGATGAGGGTGGAGAGGAGGGCGAGGATGCCGGGGATGTCGAGGACTGGGGAGTGCGCGGTGATGAGAGTCGCGATGAGGTTCAGGCCTTCGGAGCGGACCGGGGGTGGGGAGTCGGCGGCGGTGATGTAGGAGATGGCGAGGCTGTAGGTTTTGCGGTCTTCAATTTGGCGCTTGGTAGGTGCGGTTGTCGGTGTGGTTGTCGGGTCGATTTCGTCGCGGTAGAGGAGGAGGAGACGGAGGTTGGTGGCGGTTTGGGAAAGGTCGGTGGGGGATTTGGAGAGAGAGTCGAGGGAGGATTCTATGAGGGCGAGGATTTCGGGGTCAACTCGTGACCGCTGGAAGCCGGGGGCTGTGATGACCATGTTGAGGAGGCTGAGTGCCACTCCCGTCACCTCGTCGTCGTCGTCTGAGTTGTCACTTGACCCAGCCAGTATCTGGCTAGCTAGGTCTAGAATGTGTTGGGGCTGTGTGGCAAGCTTCTCGGGGAACCTCTCCATCATGGCTTGGAGTGTTTTGATCTCCGTCAGCTGGGTGACGGGGTCCTGCCCCTCCTCCTGCTTGATTCTGATATCGCCCCCTTTCGGTGACCGGGCGGACTGTAGCCATCTCTTGAGAAGCTCGAGGAAGGCAGTGGAGATATCGGCATCAGAAACAGTGGATGTGACAAGATCTAAGAGCTTGATGGCCTTTCGGTCGATGTCTTGTAGGGCGATCTGAGGTGCAGTTCCACCAGGGTTCTTCAAGGGGTGCCTGGCATCCACAATCTGAATTCGGCTGTCCTCTGCGGGCTTGAATATCCATTCAGGATTGCTCTTGTCATGGCCGCCGAGGTAGCTCAGGTTCCGGACGAGAAGTAAAACGAGGCTAGGAGACGGCGTCAACTTTAGGTAGATCTTTAACAGCTCCAGCGCCGGCGCAGACACGCTGTCCGAGACGGACGGCTGAGCGTCCGGCCAGGAGGCAAGTGCCCAGAGCGGGAGGAGCAGTGGAGAGAGCAGCCGCTTGCATAGACCCGGGTTTGGATGCGAGACGACGAGGGCGTGCAATCGACGCAGTGCCGTGACCAGGTCCTTGTCCTGCACGAGAGTCCTGTCCCTGCTGAAATCGACAATGCCGTCCGGGTCTGCATCTACCTCGTTCGAGAAAGTAGGAAGCGGCTTGATGCAGTTGAGCATGGGCTCTGCAAAGAACTTCCAGCCGGCGGTGCCTTGGCCATTTGTCAGTTTGGGCGCGAAAGACAAGGCAAGGCGGCATACCAGGGGCCCCCGAGGCCTTGCGACCCAGAACGCCGAATCCAATGATGTAAGAGGCAGCCTTGACCAGCTCCGGCCCTTCGCCGCCATCTAGTAAGACTAGTAGTTGTGGCGAGATAGCCGAGTACCACGTCTCGGGAGGCACGGATGCGGGAGGGGCAGACAGCAAGTTACTCGCGATGTTAAGGGCCTCGTGGGTAATGTTTCCTCCTCTCCTCTGCGGGACTGCTGCCTCGGACACTTTTACCGTGCCCGAGGGATGGACTGAAAAGACAAACTCGAGGGTTCCTCGAACACCATCCGGGCGAAGCGGCACCAGTGTCAGCTTCTCCATCAGCCTAGTGCGAAGCCATGGCGGAACATGGCCGGGCCGGACCAGGATATTGAGAGCCCCGAGAACATTCAGAGTCTTTGTCCTGAAGTACCGGTCAGACCTGGATGGCACTCAGCGGGTCACTTTCTATCTGGGCTTGCCTTTGGATCAGGTCGTCAAAGTCCCGGATCGCCTGCGGCCGTGAGTCTTCAGGCACGTCGGGATTGAAGGCTTTGCTGCCGGCCTCGATGATCGACTCCATCAACTTCTGCCGGCCGTTCTTGGCCTTGTCACTCGCTGTCTGCTCCATGGTCCGTATTCCGGAGGGAGGCAGCCTGAAGTATTCCGTACCGACTTCCGGACCCTAGATCTCCGCTGTGGCTTGGGTTAGTTCGGGCCGAGAGCACGGCCCGCAGTCGACGAGAAGCTCGGAAATGATGTCAGAGGCGGTGGTTGTCGCTGTCTTCTCTCAAACGTGTTGATGCTCGGCAAAAGTCCCCAGGTTGCATGCAGAAAAATAGAAGAAAAAAAGCAGCGGTCCTGCCCTCGATGAGCCAGCGAGGTTCAAAATGATTCCCTGAGCAATGAGGTAGGAAGTCGAAGAAGTGGATGCTCGTGACTTCGTGAAGCTGCTCAAACCGAAACTGGCAAAATGTGGGGCGACCAGGGTGCCTCGGACCCCGGTTGCCCGCCCAGCTCGACGCGTCTCTCCCTTGCCTTGTTCTTCTGAGCGCGTCGCCCTCCTTCGCATCTTCTTGATCTCCCAACTCCAAACCACAAATTGCCCACACAATGTCCGACAGGAATCGTCACGATCCGATGCGCGCCAGACTCAGGACACCCTCTTGAGATGCACTCAACGTCAATTCCATCGAGATATACAGCCAGCCGTCGCAATCCCATCATCATTTGCCTTGCCTCCCAGCCAACGCCTTTCGCCTCGAGCACCCATGACGCACAACGCCTCCCCCACAGTTCTCCGACTCCAATTTTCCGAAAGGAATGTCGTCTCGACCGCCTCACTGGGATTGGACCCCCGCAGTACGTCGCAGCTTCGATCCCGTATCGGGTGCCTCCAAGCTTGCCGCGCAGGATTACTGTGGTCAAGTTCTTGTCCGCCAGGTCAAGCCGGTCCCTTGAGAGCGAATTGGTATCGGAACTTAACCCTAAGTAACCTTTTGGTTTGCCAAGTCTTGCGCTCATAGTCATTCCGACCGCCTTCTATGCCCGTGTTGTCAGACGAGTGGGCGCTGCGGCCGCTGAAAAGCGGTGCAGTCCTGCTCTGGCGACGGCGTGGGCGGACCGGCGCGAGGGGCTCCAGTCACCCGTCACGGGTGGGCGACCGTCTTTTCCCATGAGTCCACACGGTAAGCGCCTCTGGTCTGAGGTCGCTCGTCGGGAACGAGACACTGGAACTTGTACTCTGGTCACCATGGATTGCCTGCGGTGGTGTTGGCCGGACGACTGAGAAGGGCGGATACGTTTGGGCAGCTCAGCTGCCTGCATGCTCTTGTGGTTGCCTCCGCTCGGAGCAGCCGTTGGAATGAGAGGGAGAGCGCAGCCTCGGCTTCATACGATCATCTGGCACATTTCTTACTCCGCCAGCAGCTCGCCTCGCAGGAATCACCCCCGGGTGAGCGAGGGCTGTCAGGCCTACACACGGAAATGTCACAGGATGATTCCACCCCGCCGTGCTGCCACGCTCTCGGTACCCTCGACTTCCGCCTCCCCCCAGCATGCCGTATCCAACCTCTCACGACCCCACCGACCCCCGCGGGCCGCGCTGCGGCACCCACGCCCACGCGTTATGACTCTTCATAAGATCCCGACCAGGCGCATTAACCCGTCCTCGTAGGCTCCGTCCTACGTCCGACGGGGCGCCAAAACCCCCCCGTGTCTCTTGGCCACCGCCGACCGACACCCCCCCCCTCCGCCCGGGCCTGAAACATGGTACCGGTTAGGAGATGACAGCGCGGTTTTTGAGGATGTCTTTTGTCCGCGCGGAACTGCCCTCCGTGGTCCGCCCGTCTTCGGACGGCGTGGTATCGGAGAGGAAACAAAAACAAGTCCCAGTTGGCAGTGCGACACACACGGAGAGACTTGGCCGGGTTGGCACTTTCGACTTTGGGATTTGCTTCGCCGGTTGCCGATTTTGACGCGGTTTGCATCGCTGACGGAGGGTTTCTGCTACGGGTTTGGCGTTGCGGAGGGTTTTGACACCTTGTGAGGGATCTGGTTTGGAGTCCGGTTGGCTGTTTGAGAACCAATGCTTCGGACTGGGGTCTTTGGATGAAGGCGGCCGGCTTGAGACGAACCGGACACCGGGACCCATCTCGAGTTGGAGTCAAAGTTTTCTGCTTGTCCGGTGTCTGGAGCCCGTCCCGGTTGGTTGTCTGGATTCTTGGGGTTCCCGGGAAGGGCTTTGTTGCTCGGGCTGACTGTTTGGAAAAGGATCGGCCCCCGGGGGTGGTCCTGGTTGTCCTCTCTCCAGGAATGGCGGGAGGGCAACCCCTCTTTTCGGGGATAAGTGCCCCCATTTTCTGGCTGATGTGTCTGTGCTAATTTGTGGACAGGGATAGGAGAAGGCGGATGGCCCATTCTTCGTTGGCATTTCGCAGGTACGTGCACTCTTTGATGGTTGTTGTTTGGTCAATACCTTTCTTTGGCTTAAGACGATTCATGGGAGTCGAATGTTTTTCTTCCTCTTGTTTACTTCAGTGGCATGGACAGTCTCCTTGCTCCATTCATCCAAACACCATCGCTCTCCTTGGACGCCCTCGGCCTTCCCAGTCTTTCATAGAAAACCATGTCTTCAGGAAAGCTACGCTTCATTTAACGAAACAAAGAAGGCCGTGTCTAGAGACACTCTTGATCCGTCTTCCTTCGTCCCCTCTCCGTCTTCTCCTGCTCTGCTCCACCAGCGTTTCCTTTAGCGACAGAGCGAAGGTCGGCGGCGTTTGTTTGAACTCTTGCCAAGATGGTCACTGCACGGGCTCAACTTGGACAGTTGGTCGGTGACGAGGAGGGAACTGACCTTGAGTTTTGGAAGTTTATCCTCATTGGCGTTTCCCTGTCAATGCCGTGACAGACAGGGAGTTTGGGTTGCTTCCCACTCCGTGTCTTACAGAATACCGCACAGTGCGTGACGCGAGTCAACCCCCTCTCCTCTGCATCGAACCATGTGTTTTTGAACCCGGCGGAGGAAGATCCTGCGTCAAGGGTCCATCAAAATATCTCCAAATGCTACCATCCTAGAGCGATGGGCAGGCCGGTGTCCGGGCAGACCCACAGATGCTCGCTATGTTTTGGGGTTTTGATTTTTAGCTTTGTCTTCTGGTTGGTAGGATCCTGTTCCTGGCTCTCCTCCTTCTAGAGACGGGCTTACTTCTGCTGTCTGGTTTCCAGCCACGGTGGTATGGCGGCCTCTTGGCCCAAGGAGGTTGCATTGGTGTTCCAGAAGAGGGTATAGAAAGACTTTGTTGTTCCCTCCGGTTTCTGCGATGTGGGGCGGCATTCTGGGGGGATCGCTGGCCGTTACGCTAACGCTAGCGCGGATCAACGGTTTCGGCGGCGCGGTCGGGCCCTGCCGAGCCCTGCCGCCAGCCATGCTTCGAGAACGTCTCATGCGGGCGGTGGGGGCGGCCCTGTTGACATGGTCGCGAGGCACCCTAAAAGCTTGAAGCCTCGGGTAATGGGATGATGGCCTGGGATTTGCTCCGAGGTATTGCAGGCCAAAAGGGTTTTTTAATTGGAGGAGGAACGAATCATGCAGCAGGAGCACCTCATGAGCACATCACGCTAGCTTCTATTGATGTTGTTGCGCGCTACTGTGTAGTATGTCGTGTGCAGGACTGGCGTTGACGGATGTTGCATTCCTGAGCGCCCGAGAAGCATGACTCGGATGTTGAGCGCCAAGAATACCACACCAGGAAGCACGATGACCCCACCCCTCACAACATGCGAACGGCTTCGTGTCGTCTGGTTCATCTCTTCTCGGAAGCACATAGGCTCCCGCGGACAGATCCGGCCGACTGTGGATATCGTGGCCGCTCTCAGCGGTCACGGCGAGTTTTTCGATTTCGTTTTGTTTTATTTTTCGATTTATTTATCTTTGCTTTCCACCTTGAGAGTTCGTGTTGAAAGCTTGAGTGGGTGCCCCCATGCGGCCGCTGGATCGGCCGCATCTTGCAGCAGCGCCACCCGTCGGATAAGGCACCGGTTCTCTGGAAGCGACTTGGCGGAGGCGTGTGGTGGTTGCACCCTGTCTGTCGACACTTGACGTCCTCGGCAACATATTGCTTGCTGCATCATATGTAATCGCCGATTCCACGTAGGCTGCCCGTGAGATCGGCGGCTTGGTTGATAAACCTACGGCTTCGTGCGCCTCTGCCTCGGCGGGGGTGTATTTTCCAGCGTTGGTGGGCAGACATGCCACACCCACCCCGTCCACAGAACAAATTGCATCGGCTCACCTATCCATGTCCCAACCCGTCATATTTTCCCATGGGGTAGCGTAGCGCGGTTTGCATGCGGGATGTGGGAGTCGCCGTTCAGACAAGTCGGAAAGGAGGGGCTGCCGACTAATCACAGACTCGAGGTCGACGCTGCTCCAACGTGGAGCACACCACATGCCGAGTTCGTTTGGTGGCTGGGCGGCAGGGGTCGTACGACTCTGGGATGTTCCCTGTCATGATGGCCTCGACGACGGGGCGATATCGGGCTACAAGACTCTCACCCCCTGGCGGTCTCGAGCATCCTGCGGCCAGCTACGGAGATGAATTTTCTTCTCGACCCAGAGTCAATGCAACCGGCAAGCAGAACGACCCGCACTCGGCGCAGACGCAGTACAGCGAGTGGTGGCTGGCTGGCCGTGACGGCCGGGTATCCGTTCCAGTTTCGACGCCATCTGCACGCTCTGGGCTCTGGTTGAGACGCCATGTGCTAGCGCAGCAGACTGGCACTATAATGTGGTCCTGCCATTGGCTGGAACATCTACCTAAATGTGAGATATTTGCTCATTCTACATACTAAGATTTAATTCGATAATGACAGCGCCCAATCCACAGTACACCAACCTACTGTGTACCCATGGTGACTCTCGAAACAGCTGCGCCGCGAACCCGCAGGTTGCCAACGCCGACCCGATCCAGCCATGTAACCCAGACTCCCCCTTGTTCACCCGACCTGCAGATTAACACCCCACCCAAAAAGGTACCATTATGCCCAGCAAGTCAAAGTTTGGTATCAATCTTGCGACCCAGACTTTGTTCCATGCGCCCTGCCCCTCCCAAAATGAAACGGATCTGTTGCGGGGAGGGAAAATTGAAGGAGAGGTGGGCGGGAACATGGGAACGGGTGGTTGAAGAAATTGACAAAAAAACCAGTGCTGCGTTCCAAGCCATTCGCAAATTGTCGTTCCTCGTCAGCTCCGGGCTGTTTGTGGCTGTCATCGGCCCTCAATAGGCCATCTGCGAGGATATCCCAACCGGCGCCATGACCGCTCGTGGTGTGTCGCTGGTCGTGAGGGTGGCGTAGGGAACCGGGCGCGGTGCCATGGCCTTTTCCCGGAGGACCCAGTACGCGCGAGACGCCGAGTCTTCGGCGGGGATGATCTCCATGACGGTGTACCGCAGCGTCCCTTGAATGGCCTGGGGGACACAGATGTCGGTCGATGTTGACGGCATCTGCTGCCGCCAGGCTGTCGAGAATTGCGAGTGGGAGGACATTGCTGGTCTAGACTCTTCTGCATCGCGGCCTTCCGCCTGTGGCGAGTGGTTACTAACAGCTGCCAGACGTAGATTGTGGGAAAGGTGTTGCGAATTTACCAAACACAAGGCGCAGGGGTGGCCGTGACAGTAGACCCAGTTGGGACAGTTGTGTGTTAAGAAATACTTGCACCGGTACTTGTAGAAACCGCTCGACATGGTGGAAAGTTTCAAGTGCCCTTGCCGCTGGAGTGTTGACTGTTGGGGTTGAGGAGGGTGACTGGGTGTAAGTCGACTGTCCGCTGACAGTCAAGCGGCTGGGGGAGAAAGGGTTGGTGGCAGTGGGGTGCACGATGTGCGCGAAAGCTGAGAGAACAGCGAGGGGCTAAGAGAATGGCAAGACGTTACTTTATACATGGAGATGGTCAGGTTCCCGGAAGGTTGTGGCGTGCAATGTGCTGCACAGATCTCCCGGCCAAGCTCCGGAGACATGCCGGCCGGCTGTCAAACCGAACCAGGTAGAACAGGGGAGGGGGTTTGGTCGGTGGGGGTCTTGCATGCCGTGTTTCGACCCGGCACGGCTGAGCCTTGCCCACGAGAGTCTCAACGAGCCTGTTATTGTTTCGAGCTACCTGTTTGACTTCTCACGGTGCCCTGACCATGCCTAGCGCGGGTTTGGCGGGCAGAGCTTGCTGCCAAACGTTCTCGCTGATATACTCGCTGATTCACTTGGAGTAGCAACATTGACGAAGGCCAGAGGCTTGAACTCACCGGGTGGTGTGGATTTTCAAGGTTCAGGGTACGGCAGCCGGAGGATTTGATGGCGGTCTCCCTAGTCCGTGCTGTGTATGTATGTACCTTTGTGAAGGCGCCATGATGGGGGTCACCGTGTGCGCCCGATGAAACCCTACCCCGGTGCAGCTGGCGAGAGGAGACCGGCCAACAACTCTTGTAGGCTGCGAAGAGTGCTATCTGACAACAGAAAGCTGCTAGCATCTTTAGCCGTTCGACCCTCAGAGGCCCGAGGTGAGCAGCAATGCTGCCTGTTCCAAAGTCCCCGTTGGCAGGTTCTCGCCTGGCGGCGGCGAATAGCGGGCTTCCGGCATGCATCTTGCATTGGGCCATGTTCTCGTTGCAACGCCGCGGCAGAAACCAGCGCTGAGAAGCAGACTGGGCACGGTTCCAGTGTGCTGTGCAACGCCGGCCATCGTCGAATCGGCCGAGTGCCTCGAGTGCCTCGAGTGCCTCGAGTGCCTCGAGTTCGTTGATCCCCATCAAGATGCGGCACAAGTGACATGCGTCGTCAGACGGCCCGCGGCTGCCAGGCCGGAGCCGGGTGTGACACGGCCGGTTCCTGGCGTGCTCGGTCTTTGATGAATCCGGCATTTTTCAGCCATGTTGCTTGGTGTAATTACGGTGGAATTCGAGCTACCAGTCGCGGGATGACGGGTGATGGTCCTTGCTGCAATCGGAACAGCTGCCTGCTGGGGCTACCTGCCAGCACCTGTCCAGGGTTGGACTGGGGAAATGACAGTGACCATCGACCCTACTGCGGGACATGGGCCAATGCACCGTGTCCCAGACTCTGGGCACTCTCTTCGAATTCTCCTTCGTGTCTCTCCTCGTTCTTGGTCGTCCTTCTGCTTCCCAACACACACCGCCCGAATCAACCCTTATTACCAACGCTCTCCGGTCGAAGGACTCGTGTCGAAGAACCTGGAACTAATGGACGGCGCCAACCACATCCCAACCATCAGCCATGCGGTGCAGAGCGAAACGCCGTGCAACCCTGCAATCGGCTGTTCTCTTCATGCAACTGCAACAGCCTGAAGGATGACGCATCGCCATACTTGCACTCTACGACATGCTTGCTCTTGCGCTATCTCCGGACGAGCTGCAAGATTCTCCCCGGTCTCAAAGACGTCAGCTTGCTGTTCCGTGTGGTGGGGTTGGTGGTATCAGGTAGTATCTACCGGCTTGAGGACCATGCTAGAGCTTTCTGCCTTCGGTTGTGGTTCCTGCAGCTCGACGCCCCCCCAAGCGCATGAAGCCAATAGCCTACCTCGCCCTCCCACCCATATCGACCCAGCACCCTCGAGTTCATCTGCCAGCTGGCTTCAATTTGCGCTTTGATTCTCACGGGGACGAATCATCAACAACCAGAGACGGCTCATCACCCCAGTGCCCATCACCGCAGTGCCATTGATGCCACCCTTCCAACGTCGTCTTGTTGGAACCAAATGGCTCAGTTTGGCGGTTCAATGGAACCACGTTTGATCATGGTCCAATAAACACCATGTTTCTGCTTCGGTTGCTGTGTAGCCGAACGAACGCAAGCCACTGCAGCCATGGCTTCCCGGCAACACAGTTCTGGGCCCCAAGACCCCAAGCCTTACCGTGATCTTCTGCTGCATGTTTCCATTCTAGGATCGATAACCAGCGTTAGCTACATCACCTTCCTGCTCATCCCGCACCCTTTTGGCTCCGCTGACGGACTGATCGGGATAGCGTCGCATTGTCTCGTTGGGGCGGCATTCTCACGACGCACTCTACACAGTAGCAGCTCTCGTTGCTGCTAGGATATGCTGGGCGTTTTGTGCTCGAGGTTTGTAGGCTGTTGCTCCAGTCGTGGCACCATCTCGTCCTGAGCTGCTGTGGGACAACAGGGGCCTGCCACTTATTAACCAGTAAAGGACCTCCAACAGGATGCCACTACACCACCCTCTGGTGTTGGCAAAGAGACCATAGACATCCCATGACATCCCGTTGACCGAGCACCCGACAATTTCCGCAACTCGATGGCCGGTCCGGTGCCACGACATTCCATCACCAATTCAGCGGCACCGGAGGGAGTGAAGCTTCTTCCCACTCAAGCTTCTCCGTCATTTCTTCCTACCTTCATCCGGAATTTGGTGAACAGCAACCCATGAGGAGCCTCTAGACCCTGTTCATGCTGCAACCACAAGGCCGTGAAAGTGGGGCTTCCGTCACTTACACATGGCACACGTAGGTGGCTTATCAGGGTTCAAGGAGATGGCTCCGGCCACCGAAGCCGACATGACCGGTTGCCGCTAGACGGCGAGGTGCAGTGAGACCAGGGCTTCACACGAACACCGGACGTTTCCGACCAGAGAGAGCCGTTCAAAGAGGAGCCCGCGCGGGCGCTAGGGAAGTCACCGACGTCTTGCGGCCCGGTTGACTCGCCTCGCTGATCTTACACGCGGCTGGCCCGACCCGGCCCCTCCACCACATGCGGGCCGGAAACCGTATATGCATGATGGGACTGTGCTTCTCCTGACGCGAAGGACCAAGCCGCAGAGCGCCAACCCTCCGTAGTGGAACACCACGAGCATGAGGTGCGCGATCGACGTGTTCCCCCAGCCACACCTGAGGGGGTGTCCAACCATTCATTCTCTCGCGTGGCACCGTTGACGCAGCAAGCATAAAAGCATTCGCACACAAATCAGAGGCCTCCAACTTATAGGCTTTGCATATGAAGACAGTTCCAGCAGGCTCGGAGGCTTTCCCTTGGACCCTTGTCATGCGGGAAGCTTGATTCCCACACCTCGAGCTCTGGGCAATCACAGACCGCGGTGAGCCCATGACTGCATGCTACCTTCAGGATCTGTATACAGACACCCAATCACTCCAGCAAGACACCAAAAGTGTCGACATACACTCCGCACCCACGGTTGTGTAACGGACCCTGGGGTAAAAAAGACAAGGGGGGGAAGACATGAGAAACAAAAAGTGAGGAGAAAGAAAAAAATAATAAGAGGAAAAGAGAAGAGAAAGGGAAAAAAAGAGAAGGGGGATAAAAGACGGGAGAAAGAAAAAAGGGGAGGGAGAAGACGAGGTTGAGGGGCCTCAGCAAAGTGAAGTAGTAATACAGAATACACATGTGCGCATCTCACCGGACACCAAGCGGCTCTTCCTCAGTTGTTGTCTCGTTTTGACGCCCGGTAGCGGTCCATCGAAACGAAACGCACACACCCTGCCGGTCAACCAGCGTCACCCATCAGCTAATCCAGTCTTACAGCGTTTCAAAACGCAAGATTCAGCCAGGTGCACAAGGTATATTTCATATCCCCAAACCAGTCAAGAGTCAGATCAAAGTCTCGCAAAGTCTAATGATATACAGGGGGACTCCCACTCCGGCAGCAAGCAAAATGTGATATGGATGGTCCCATTTCCCTGTTCCTTTCCCATATACGCCCTTCGCCCAAGTACCATCCATCGGTGCACAGACAGCTCAGGGCCCGCCCTTCATAGCCTGGCGGCGGCGGACCTTCTCGGTGATGCGCGTCAGAGCCGACTTGATCTCGCCCTTCTCGAAGGAATCGATGTCGTAGTAGACTGGGGCGATTTCCTGTGCCTACAGTTAGCATTTGCCCGTCTTACCCCAGGAGAGGAAGATAGGAGGGGTGTCAACTCACCAAAAGCCATTCTGGACGAATATTCGTCACCATCCTCACGTAGTGCTTGGTCGTGAGCACAAACTCGTTGTACACGACCCAGTCGGACGGGCTCGTGACGACGGTGCCCGGGTGGATCATGACGAGCTGGTCGTCCTTGACTGTCTTGTACACCCTCGAGTTGCTGCTCTCGCGCATGGCGACCTGCATGAAGAAGCCCGCGAGCAGCGCCCGGCGGATGTTGGTGTAGTACTCCTTGTTTTGGAACGGCGTGCTGATCAGCTCGACGCCGTGCGTCTCCATGATGCGCTTGAGCTGCGCGCGCACGTTGTCGGCGCTCGACAGGTGCCGGAACGACAAGAAGTGCTCGTGGCACCACTTCTTGACGTCGTCGCCGGACTGCTCCGCGCCCTTGTACGCGTGGTAGGCGTTGAGGAGGGTGAGGTGGTCGCCGTCTGGGTGGGCGAACTGCTGTTTCATCTCGTCGGCGCGCTTGCGCGCGTTGTTGGGGCGCACCCATATTTGCGGGACCGAGAGCAGCGAGGTGATGGAGAGCATCTCGTTGGAGCAGTAGAACTCGGGTGCCGAGATCAGCATGACGGCGAGCGACGGGTCTAGCGGAAACTCGGATGCCAAGCTGCCGAGCTGGGTCAACTCGCCGTCGTCATCGAGGCAGGCGAGGTAGTTGAGCTCCTCCAGGGCGCGCATCATGGTCTCGGGCGCTGGCGGGTCCATGAGGTCGAAGTGCACCAGGTCTTCGACGCCTAGCTTCTTCAGTTCGAGCACCGTGTTGGCGAGGTTGGACCGCAGGATTTCCGGGTATGTCTGCTCGATGAGCTCCTTCTTGAAGGCGTTCTCGGTGTACAACCGGAAGCATTTACCGGGCCGTGTACGACCGGCACGACCAGCACGCTGCTGCGCAGACGCCTTGGAGATGGGGGACACCAGGAGGGATTCGACCCTGGTGCGCGGGTTGTAGATCTTTTGCTTGCTGAAGCCAGGGTCCACGACGTAGACGATACCGTCAATTGTCAAACTGGTCTCGGCAACGTTGGTCGAGACAATGCATTTCCGGCCCGGCCGGCCACCCTTGCGGAAGGCCTCGGGTGCCTTGTCGAAAATGAGCTGCTGTCGGTGTGGCGGCAGGGTGCCATAAAGCGGATACACCGCGATAGGTCCCGCGTCTGACTCCCGGATCATGTCGTCCACCTCGAGACCGATGCGCCGGCAGGCGTCCTCGATCTCCTCCTCGCCCGTCAGGAACAGGAGGATGTCCCCCTCCGGCTCGCTCGCATGAATCTGCAGCACCGTCCTGATGGCGGCGTCGAGATAGTCGCGCTCCGGTTCGGGGGTATAGAAGATCTCGACAGGGTGCGTGCGGCCGGGCACGGCGAGCAAGGGCGCGTTGAAGAAATAGGTCTGGAACTTTTGGGCGTCGAGGGTGGCCGACATGACAATGATCTTCAGGTCTTTCCTCCGCTCGGTAATCCGTTTGAGCAGCGCCATGAGGATGTCGGTGGCGAGTGTGCGTTCGTGGGCCTCGTCGAGGATGATGCACCCGTAGCGGGTCATGTTGTGGTCGTGCATCGCCTCGCGCAGCAGCTGACCATCCGTCATGTACTTGAGCAGCGTCTTGGGCCCCGTCTTGTTCTCGAAACGAATGCTGTAGCCGATCTCCTCGCCCAGAGTCACATCGAGCTCGTCGGCGACACGCTGGGCGACCGACATCGCCGCCACTCTCCTCGGCTGCGTGCAGGCGATGAGCTGGCCGGTCAGGTGCGGCAGCTCGTCGTAGAGGACGTATTGCGGAATCTGGGTGGTCTTGCCGGAACCCGTCTCACCGACTAGGACGAGGATCTGGGTGCTGTGGTACATATCCAAAAACTCTTGCCGCTGCTTGTGCACGGGCAGCTCGCGGCGCGTCTTGAGGATTTTGAAGTACTGCTGCGAGTGGGGTTTGTCGGTCCACGGGTTGTTGTCGGAATCCTCGGCCTTTGATGCCTGCGCGCTGGTCGTGTGTTGGCGCTCGAAGTGGTCGAGAGGCGACTTGAAGTCGAAGCCGCCGCCGTTCTCCTCCAGGTGCGCCATGTAGGGATTGGGCTTCGCAGCCATCTCGCCGTCGCCGTTGCTGTTGCTGTTGGTCTTGAGTCGCTTGGGTTGTTGGCTTCCCTCCCTCTCGGCGCTTGATCGCTTGAGGCTTGTTGTTGTATCAGCCATCGCAGCTGTGGGTCGTGTTTCGTGGGCAAAATGCGCGCGAGGAGCAGGAATCGGCTGGGGTGGACGGTCGCTGCTTTCGCCTTCGGTTCACAAGGCTGCAACTTTTTTTTGTGTTTAGAAAGAGGCCAAGCAAAAGCTGCCGGATTGGGCCAAAACTTTTTGGTGGGGCTGAGGCAGTTCTCAACGATAGGCACTTAGACGGAGCGCCGACTGTCGTGGTTCAGGACAGGCCAAACAGCGATCCCAGGCGGAATAGATCGTAAATGCGTCCCAGGATGCACTCCACGCGGCCGGAATTTTGGTCAGTCAGCCACAGGGCCGAAGAGAGTGCAAGATGTCGCACGACAGGAGTGCTTCTCGGTGACCCGGTAGCATGTTCACACCCTATATATGCATATAATTAAGGTTATCGTATTATCCATCATCAGGTATCCAGTTAACCAGAGCACGAGGACCCCGCATCTCCACAATCCGGAACCACACCCAATGCTCAGCGAAATTCAAACGGCAGGCAGGCCGGTGGGTTGGGTTGCTGGGAGGAAATTGTGTGACCTGGTCCTGCCCAGGCCGGTGCTGGGTTCCTTCCGTTCATCTCTGCTGAGTTCTCACCACAGCAGACCCCGGGATCCAGGTGTTGGCCCTCACCAGAGCAGCAGAGTCCTTCCACTCGCTTTCTTGTATCCACCATGATTATCTGAGTGCTCAAAGACAAATTCTCCAACTCGATTTTTCTCTTCCGTCGCCCTAGCCGCGCTTGTGAGCCAGCGCGAGTCTTGCTGTCCCTCCCGAGAATCTAGGGTTTTTTTTTCGTCCTCTTTGTTCTCACGGTATATACCTTTGGCGCCGTATTCCTAGGATCTGGCCGTCGCCATGTCCTCGACAGGGAGTCTCAACCCGGAGACGGACAGCTTCGAGGGCCGTCCGGCTTTCTATATCGGACAACATGATTCCACCCGCGTGGATGTGCTCACAGAGGATCAGTATGCCCAAGTCCTGAACAGTGGAGTAAGTCCGACCCAACTGCATCGCCATCCGCCGCATCCAGAACAGCCCTGACCGGAAACAGTTCCGCTTCGGCACAGCACCCATCACGAACCAGCATTTCTTCGACCGGGTTGTGAAGACGCACGAAAAGTACCTCGAGGAACGGGAGCTCTGGGTCAAACAGCGCCTTCTCATCGACGCCCCGCGGGCCGACTTGAACCAGTCCCTGCCCGGCCCGGTTATCCCAACTCTGACCGACAACGACACCTTACTCGGCCCAAGCCCCTACATCGGCGGCTTGGCTATTTACTTCAGCCCCTGGATCGACCTGTGCTCCGATGACCCGTACATCTCGAGCATCTCGCGCCAGGTTCTGAACCTCGAAGCGGCGTATGCCAACTTCTGCGGCGCCAGAACCATTGTTGTCCCTGGGCCACGCAAGGACAGCAGCCGCGGAATTGCACAGTACGCTCGCGCGATTCGAGAGGCTCTGCAGGTGGCGAACCGGGCCAACCTCATCATTCACATGCCCATGTACCGAGAGCCCGGTCTGGAGGAGAAGTCGAAAACGCTCACCGATATCTTCGGTCACAATGATGGGGCGGACGCGGCAGCCGAGAAGGCGAAGGAGATCGACCTCTTTGAGGCCTGGGATTCCTGGAACACGATCAGATCGGTTTGCAACTATTCTATGAGGTTGTTTGTTGGTAGGTTTGGCGTCGTCCCGCTGTGGGGAGAGGAGGAGCCGCGATGTGTCCGCATACTGACCGACACACAGCCCTCCGGATCCCACGTCGTGTCCCCGAGAAGACCCTCCAAGAACGGTGGTTTGCCGAGCCCCTTCATTACTTGACAATCGGCCAAGAGATCTTCCAGGTGAACAAAGCCGGGCACCCATCGCTCAGCAGACACCATCAGGACCTGATCAACCGCTACATGCGACTGAGAAGCATCCCATGGCTTGTCCTGTGTGATGTCGGCCCCAGTCTGGAGGAGCTCCTGGCCCTCCCTAACCCGGCAGATACCGAGTTCCCATCTCTAGCTGAGGTGTCTTCGGCTCTCAAGGAGAAGCGAAGACCTTACATGCCAGCGATGAACGAGCACGTCGCTTACATGAGATATCTCGAGCGCCAGCAGCCACCGTTCTCGGCAATGGAGACGCCTGCCCTCACCAGCTTCCAAGATTGGCTGCAGCCGCCTCTACAACCCTTGGCTGACAATCTTGAGTCCGCAACCTACGAAGTGTTTGAGGGAGACTCCGTCAAGTACGACCAGTACGAGAAGGCCATCACCCAGGCCATGGTTGAGTGGAAGGAGCTCGAGAAGCCCACAGCAGGGGCCCCCGCCTCCCACCCTTACTGCCGGGAGCTGGTCGTCACAGTTGCTGGAGCTGGTCGCGGTCCCCTGGTCACTCGTGCTCTGCGAGCCGCCAAGACCGCCAACACACCCATCCAAATATGGGCGCTTGAGAAGAATCAGGACGCCTACGTGTACCTGCTCAGGAAGAACAAGCTGGAATGGGGCAACAAGGTGACGGTCGTCAAGACCGACATGCGCGGCTGGGAAGGCCCGCGTCTTCAGGGCTATGAGGACAAGATCGGAAAGGTTGACATCCTCATTACGGAGCTGCTGGGATCCTTTGGCGACAATGAGCTGTCGCCCGAGTGCCTCGACGGTATCCAACACCACCTCATCCGCCCCCACGGCATCTCCATCCCGCACTCGTACACGGCTCACCTGAGCCCCATCTCGACGCCCCGCCTCTACGCCGACATCAGCTCTCGAGTCGTCGCCGACCCGAACGCGTTTGAGACGCCCTGGGTCGTCCGCCTCTTTGCCATCGACTACGTCGCCCAAAAGGCCCCCGGTCATCCCCGGTTCCAACAAGCCTGGGAGTTTGCGCACCCCGTCATCACCTTGCGGGCAGACGAGTTCGCACTGAAGCACGGCAAGAAGGCCCGGTACGTTACAGGAGGCGGGGGCAGCATGGCCGGGGCGAGCGGTAGCAACGAGCACAACGCGCGTCACTGCCACCTGACGTTTGTGTGTCCCACACGCGGTGTCATCCACGGTTTGGCGGGCTTCTTCGAGTCGGTGCTGTACGCGACGCAGCACAAGAAGTCGGACAAGGAGCCGGTTGAGATCAGCATCTTGCCGGATCAAATCGATCGGAAGAGCAAGGATATGGTCTCTTGGTTTCCCATTTTCTTTCCGCTCAAGGTAGGTTGCGCCCCTTTGCCGCCGCATTGTCAGGGGGGTTGCGTGCTAACGTTGGCTAGAAACCGCTCTACTTCCCCCAAGACACAGAACTCGAGGTCAGCATGTGGCGGCAGACGGACGACACCAAGGTGTGGTACGAGTGGCTGGTGGAGGTCTATGCCTGGGTTGGACCCACGACGCGGATCAAGGTTGGGGCGTCAGATTTGCACAGCAGCCGCAAGGTCGCCTGTTTGATGTAGGGCTCGGCTCGGGAGTCAACAAAAGTTAAAGTTAGCCGACTGGGTGGCCGTTGACGCCCCTGGGTGCTCGCTAGCTCGGAGGGATGGCAACCCCTCTTGCAGCATCGATATAGCGTGGAATAGCAGAGCATAGTCATACCACGACAAACTTATGTTCCCGAACATTTCGCTCCTCCCGTCCTCCCGGACGTGATTCCCCTGGTTGGCGTGTCAGGCCTGTCCTGGCATCAGCCTCAGCATCTCCTCTGGGTATGTCTTGGCCGTCTCTTCCCGAGTCCCTCGTTCTGGCTCTCCAAACAACACGTGCCCTGCCGCTCTGGTTCCCATCCTCCCCCATTCTCCATCTCAACCCTCCATCTTCGTGTCCCGATCACCCTCCCCCTTGTCTGCAGCCGTCACGTATAGCACGTTGTTGCACCTTTGCCACCTGTCAGCCGCAAACCCATAACGAGAAGAGAGAGGACGGCCGTGGGTGTTGGGCAGAGATAGACATACCTTATCAACACCTGCCCCAGCGCGCCCGTAAACTTGCGGTCGATGAACTCTTCCGTGTTACTCAGCTGGATGTTCATGTAGCTGTCGATGCTCTGCGCCACACATGTTAGGACCATCACATTTCATTCCGTTCCGTCCCAATACATCCAGGGAGGGTGGGGGGCGGACGCACCACCAGTCTGCCCTTGTACTCGGTCTCGCCCCACTTGAGACGCACGACCACGTCCTTGTTGACGAGGTCCTGGAGGAAGGGGCGCGGGTTGACGGGGACGAAGCTCATTTTCGAGTTTCCGCCGCTGGGTTCGGTTCGTTGGGCGGGCTGCTTGTGCTTGGATGGGCGGTTTGCGGGGCGGGTCGATGGGGTCTGTTCTGGTTTGATGTGCGCCCGCTGGT
>FJWA01003407.1_pt1 | contig 18114 bp, 13 predicted proteins | sample 1011891 | NCBI WGS metagenome assembly FJWA01 (sample SAMEA3912450, study PRJEB9761) | metagenome | biome: forest; material: soil | place: USA | collected 2011-06-22 | depth 0.1 m
ACCATACCCTANNATACCCTCCCGTGCCTCACCACCCCGCCCACTGGAAGCTGGAGCGACAGGCTCGGCTCGAGGCGGCGGCGCTACGACACGTAGGTACAGCTGAGGCGGCTGACGTTGCGGAAAAAAACAGCCTCCTACGCCATCAACACCTCAGCGAGCCAGAGACGCCCCCCCCAGTCGACTGTCAACACCACCGTCACCTGGCCGCACAGGCATGCTGTTGTGGACGCCTGCCGCATGCCCAAGCCTGCACGTTTCTGATTCCTTCCACTGGTCTGCGGATTGGGCTTTTTCCGGTTCGCAGCCTGGACGACAGGGTTGGCCCGTCCTCTCTTTTAATGAGATGATCATCTGCTGCGTCCTCAACCCCCCTGACAGCCTCTCTGTGGCTCTCCGGGTTCCCGGGAACGCAGTTGCGCAGCTACGCACCAACTCGCACNGAACGGCGGTGTGCCGCCGCCCAGCACCTCGAGAAGAGCAACCCTGCTGCTGCTCCTGCTGCTCCTGCTGCTCCCGCTGCCGGACACGACCATGGCCTCGTCCTGGCGGTCTGGTTCCTCCTCCTCCTTCAACTCGTCGGCCCTGAGCGCCCCGACATCCCATGCCCAACATGCCAGCCCGGTCGACTCGACCTTCACGCCCACCTCTGCCGCTATTTCCGCCCTGACGGCCGAGTCTTCGGCCCCACAGACCCCCCCGGCGTCTCTCGATCTCGGGCCCCCTGGCTACCACGCGACAATGTAATAGCCGCCATGGCCTATCCTTCCCAGCCCCGACTTCGCAGCGCTCTGTCTTCTGACAACCCCGGCTGTCTAGAAAGCTATTCGAGCGGACGTCGAGTGAAACGACTGTGTACCTCGGCCCCTGGGAGATCGTAGGTGCCAACCCACGCCGACTGGTGTGGCAGTGCAGTTATGCGGGCGAGGTACTGGAGCACTTCCGTACGTTGGTTGCTTTCCCGCTCCACTCCTGAAACCCCCCCCCCCCGAAGTTCCTTTGCTGAGACACAGGCCAGTCCCGTCTGACAACCCTAACGAACTCTTCCCACACACCCTCCATGCCCAGCACCGCCGGTTTGGCGATCCGAGGGAGATGGAGCTCTACCTCACCTTCCTCGAGCCGCACCGCGTGCGGTACATGACCACAGACGGCATAGTGCACGACGAGTACATCGAGGTCAAGTACGAGTTCACCACCATCGAGGGCTCCATTCAGCTACAGAGCGACATCAGGACACGAGACCTGGTCGACTGGTTCGACGTTGACGTCGTCTGGTCTGACACACAGCGTAGGACTGACTCGTATGGCAACATCAGGGGGTTGGGCACAATCCAGAGGATAAAATTGTGGCGGGACAGATACTCAACCTTTCACTATCTCACATTTCATGCTAACCAGCAGCGCCGCTGGAAGGAGTACCTGCTCGATGATTTTGACTTGGAACTGCGCCAGCGCGAGGACAGGCACCGGCGGGTCCAACTCGGTGTTCGTGGCGCCAGGAGAGGCAGCGCGTCAGAAAATGTCCAAGGCCATCGCGAACGCCGCTTTTCAGCCACATCGATATTCCGCAGAAGCAATAATAACCCATCCACCAACGGGAACACGGCTTCCTCATCCTCCCAGAACGCGCTCGGAATCCGATACCTGGGCATCCAATTTTCCAGGAACCAAAACCTCCAAGCAGGGAGTGACGGTACGTACCAGGCACCCGGCTGCTCCGTCTCAGTCCTTCTGCTGTTTTCCTCGCCCGATACTGCTCTGTCTGGGCAGCACGCTGACCAGTACAAAGATTATTCAAGGTTCCTCCTCCAGTGGAACTCGGCACATGTCGCCGATGCTCAATTCGAGGCGACGTTTCCCACAAACCACGTCGAGTTGCCATCGCCCTATATTAACGGATATCAAGAACAAGGGCCACGTCTCGTCAATGGCTATTCGGAGCTTCCCGCTCCCTCTCCGGAACTGATGGGCAGTCTGCCGCCGGTGGCTGAACCGCCTTATGATGCGGATTCCGACGAGACTCCGTGAATCTTTGTTTCTGACCGGGACTGCTGTCGACGAGACGAGACAAATGGAGAGAAGAGAGGAGGGCGGCGTTCTGCGATCTTTCTGCAATAGATACCCGATTGTGCCGGCCTGTCGTTTCAGAGCGCTCTCGTCTTCAATGACTACAAACTGCCAAAAGGAAACCTCCTGCGAGCCCCCCGCCCCAAGTTGGCTTGCTCCAAACATCACCAGATCGGGTGGGGACGGGGATATCAGCAGTTGAGATGACCGGCTTTGGCCGAGACCGTTCGGGTGGCCCCGCTCTCCGGCCCGCACCAAACCCCTGAGCCCACCAGCCAAGCCGGCAACGACGTCATCGTCCTCCCAAGGGCTGCTTGCGATCCTTGGCCGTTGCTCATCAGGCCATCGTTCGGGAGCCCGTCCCGTTCGTTATCACGGCACTACATTCGTCGCAGCTGATGCCAATACGGCTGTGCTGTCGAAGCCGTTCGCAACCCGTCCTCGTCAGCAACACCAGACAAAGCGCTGCCCAAGTGGACTGACGATTTAAGTTGTGGGGGTTGGATGTATGTACAGATGTACACCTGTACAGTCAGTCCATCCCGTCCTAACTGGTATTCGCCCCTCGTATAAGACGGCTTGCACGCTTGCTTCGCTCGCTTACTACGTACGTACCCTCAAAGCACGCAGCCATCGAACCCCCGGCCGTGAATTCCCTCTCAACCACCCCGCGACACCATCAATCTTGCCAGTGCAAAATGAAGACCTTGGTAAAAAAGACAATTATCCTGGCGGTCAATGCCGGCTCCTCGTCGGTGAAGATCTCGGTCTACAGCGCCGAGCAGGGACAGTCGCCCACACGGATCGCCGAGGCCCAGGTGGACGGCCTGACGGCCCCCCCTGCGTCGCTCAAATACCGGCGGGGTGACAGGACCATCGTCGAGAATCGCGAAGTCGACGGGAAGGTCGGCAGCCAGCGGGATGCCTTCAGTCTCATCCTCGACACCCTCGTCGGGGACCACGACCTGCCCGACATCCAAGAAAAAGACGACGTCGGCATCGTCTGCCACCGCATCGTCCACGGCGGCGACTACACCAAGCCGCAGCTGATATCCAATGGCACCTACCATCACCTGGAGGATCTCAACGACCTGGCCCCGCTCCACAACGCCAACAGTCTGGGCATCGTGCAGNTGTGNATCCNGGCGCTACCCACGGCGCGCAATGTGGCCTGCTTCGACAGCCAATTCCATGCCACCATCCCCGAGCACATCCGCACCTACCCCATCGACCAGGAGGTCGCCCGCAACAACCGTCTGCGCAAGTACGGCTTCCACGGCATCAGCTACTCCTTCATCACGCGTGCGACAGCCGAGTTCCTGGGCAAGCCGCGCGACGACGTCCACATCATCGCGCTGCACCTCGGCTCGGGCGCGAGCGCATGCGCCATCCGAGGCGGCAAGAGCTGGGACACCAGCATGGGACTGACGCCGCTCGCGGGCCTGCCCGGGGCGACGAGGAGCGGGAGCGTTGATCCCAGGTACGCCGTTATCCCTTTCTCCCTCTCTCCTTTCCTCTATTGCCCCTCCTCCTATACGTAACTGACTCCCTCTGCAGCCTCGTCTTCCACTACGCGAGCGACGTAGGCAAACTCTCCCCGGCCTCAACCAAAGACCTGCACATCTCCCGCGCCGAGGAGATCCTCAACAAACAAGCCGGCTGGAAAGCGCTCACGGGCACCACCAACTTTGGCACCATCGCCGCCGCCGCCTCAGACAGCAACAACAACAACAACAACAGCAACGACGAAGAAACCCAAACAAAGATGCGCCTAGCCTTCGACCTCCTCGTCGACCGCATCAGCGCCTTTGTCGGGTCCTACTACGTCACGCTGCGCGGGCGCGTCGACGCGCTCGTCTTCGCGGGCGGCATCGGCGAGCGGAGCGCCGCGCTGCGGGCCGCCGTCGTCGAGCAGGTCGGCTGTCTCGGGTTTGTACTGGACGGGGAGGCGAACGGGGCCGTCTCCGGGTCGGAGGCCGAGGTTCAGGACGTGGGGAAGGCGGGCGTGACGCCGCGGGTGCTGGTGTGTCGGACGGATGAGCAGTTTGAGATGGCGAGGATGTGCGCGGAAGACGAGGAGTTTTGGTGATTGGTTTGTTTGGGAGGCGGGGAGGGTTTCGGATTCGTGGGGTTTTGGGGAGTGGTTGGGGTAGGCTTATGTCAATATACTAGGTATGCTAGACATGATGACTACGTCTGCGAGGTGCTGGTTAGTCGTGCTATAGTAGACAGATTACACGGATGCGAGTTGCTGCTGAAGCGATTTGGTTATAGCGAGGCTGAGATGGTAATATCAAGCATATATTCCACATGTTATGTCGGTAATTCAAACACTCTGCACCCTCAGGGTTGAACAGCTTCGATCGTATATTCTGCTAGAGAAGTAGTTGGAGGACGTCCTTGTTGCCGTCGTTTTCTCTCCTCCTGCTCAGACTCTGTCTGTCGCTCGCGGATGTACTCTGATCATCACATTCATTCGGATATTATTCACCTGGTCGACTCCCTGTCGAGAGCGCGTCCAGCCAAGCAACGCAAACCAGCTTGCCGTTGTTTCAAACCGCTGGATGAGTTAATACCCTGGCTTCTTCTTTCGAGCCAGTTCCCCGAAACTTTTTCAACACCCTGCTCGAGGACTGTTGTCCCCCCCGAGCCTAGTATCCGGTAATACATGTGTTGCCGCGATTAGGCATGAATCACCCCCAAATCCAAAACCATGAGACAGAAAAACACACAAAACGCCTCGAGTAACGCCCCTTGTCCCCGAAAATGCTGCCCCGTGTTTGTTGCCAAGAAACCTCTTGTGTATCAACCCAGGCCCCCAGATCGTGTACATGTGCCTGTTTTGAAAACCAGCCGCCGATAAATCAAACAACAAGGCCGCCAGGGCTAAACGAAGGAAATCGTGCCTTTGGCCCGGAATGTCGTGGGGGAAAAAGAAGAAAAGAAAAAAACAGTTCCACGCCAAGCCGCGACACTCAAGAACGAGCGTGGTGCGGCCGCCCATGAAGGGGTAGTTCTGAGCCCTCCTTGCAGGCAACTGCAAAGGCAAGGGCATCAAGCCCGCTGGAAGCCGAGCGGCCAGAACTGTGCTGGCTTTGGAGATGGCCGTTGAGGGTCCCCAAGCTCCATGTGCCGCTCCTGGGTGAGGGTTGGGGGTCCCTGATTGACCCAGCGGGCTCCATCACGGGCACCATCTTGTGGCGGCTTGAGGATTTCCCGGAAGACGAGGACGGTTGGGTGAAGGAGGATCTCCTCTCGCCCAAGGCTAGGGAGGAGGGCCGGGGCAGCGGGGTCCTCCTCTCGCTCAGGGACAGGGAGGGCCGTGACGAAGAAGACAGGGAGGGCCGTGACGAGGACGAGCGCGACTTGTCCTTGTAGTGGGTCTCGAGGTGCTGCTTCATGTTGTCGGCGCGGGTGAATTTCTTGGGGCAGCCCTTGAAGGAGCAGGGGACGGCCTTCTCGGCCGTGTGGATCTTGGAATGGCGAGAGGCGTGGCCCGAGGTGGTGAAGGTCTTCTCGCAGCCGTGGGTGTCGCGGTAGCGGCAAGGATAGCGCTTGCCCGGCCTCTCGCTGGCAGTCGTGGTTGTCAAGTCGTCGTCGTACGAGACGGACCGGCCGTCGCTGAGAGCACTTGGCCTCCGTTTTGCGCCGGGGTACATGTGTGGCACGTCGGGATAATACTCTTCAAAAGAAGGACGGTGATGGCCAGCCACCGCAGGAGGATACCGCATGGCGGGCTCGTAGAGAGGCGTCATGGGCGAGATGGGCTCGGTGCCCATGTTGGAGTCGTACGAGTTCGACCGGAAGAGCTCTGGAGTGTTTGGCGTCGATGCGGTCCGGGAAACTTGCGGGTAGTAGGAGCTGGCAGTGTTCGAGCGAGATAGCCGCTTGACAGGAGGCTCGTCCTCGTCATTCAGAAGCGAGATGCGGCGCCCAGAGGCATCGCGGATGACCAAGGGCATGACCAGAGAAGCTCGGGGTCCGGCGTGGACCCGTAGAAGCAGAACTGTGCGGCGGGGTGTGGGGGGGGGAGGCGGAAGCGAGAGAGGGCGAGAGAGATGCAACTATGGGAAAAAGTAAACAACTCCTTGGGGAGGCAGGCGAAAACGGAAGCGGAGGCGGAAGCGGAAGCGTCGGCCAGAGCTCGGAGCTCGAAGCGAAGCGATCAAAGACGCGGGGGGCGCTGACTAGGCACGGGTGCGGGTGCAGGTGCGGGAAGGGGAGCTGAGTGAGTTAACAATATTCCGTAGTGAAGGCGGGCCGATTTTCACGATTGTGCCCGGAACAAAGAAACACGAAGAAGGATCGGATGTCCAAAAACAATGCGAGGGAAAAAGCATGCTGCATCCGGCCGGTGCCCTGGAGGAGAGAGAACCCCGACCTAATAAGGAGAATTGGCATCTGACGGGATACGGAGCGCATGAGAACCCCATCCTTGGACGACACCCGTGGACTCGCTTTTCGCTCTCAGCAGCAGTGCTGTGCTGCAGTCACTTGTACGGCAGCAGGCAGAGAGCAGGCCCCACACGACACACAACAAGGGCCCCCCAGTCTGGTCAGCGGGGGACGTGCAGGATGCCGGCCTGGCCTGCCTGGCCTTGCCTGCTGATCCCTGCCCATGCTGCCCACCCAAGCACCTGCGCTTGCCTTGGTTTGTGGTCCAGCCCTGCGTGGGCGGAAGTCACTGTCAAGTAATTCTCCAAAGGGGGGCTCCACTTGGAGATCCCCTCGCGATCCTGTGCAGGGCCCGTATTGGGCAGTGGGCAGGAACGCTAGCTATCTCCGACACGGGCAGGGCATTCTCACATCACATCTCACTCTCGACCGTCCCTTTGGGAGCCAAGCGAGGCGGCGCCCAGTTGCGAAGGGTCCTCATTCCAAGCCGCCGCCGCCGCCTGGTACTGCAACGCTATCAGCCTGCCCCTGGGGGGGTGCCGGCACTCTATTCTGTATTCTTACCCCTTGTGCCTCCGCAAGCCGTTTCGAGGACAAGCTCAGACAAGGCCCGCGAGTCATCCATCCGGGGATCCAGCTCTGGACGCGGTGGGTTCGATGACGGAATCGCAGCGAGACAAGGCAGCACGCACGGCCTGGAGGCGTTCCCCGTTCTTGGCCGGCAAAGGCAAAATGGCAGCTTGCGCTCTCTCTCACCATGACGACCCGAATGTTCTGTGCAGCGCGCAGCAATCCGTGCCCTGCAGGAGACCCAACAGCAGATCAGGGAGAGAGGTGAGCGGATAGGTACCTGACGTACATAGAAATGTACTGGAGGGCGAGATATCTGCCTGTACCTACTTGTACATGTACGGAATGCATCCGGACAGGAACAGAATGATTAACGATATGCACAGAATTGGGGTGTGATGTGGCCCGCGCTCGTCCCAACGTGCTCTCGCGGCGGCCGCGCAGATCAACGAAGGGGCCGCTCTCAGCCCTCAGGCCCCCGGCTGGGCCGATCAGGAACGCTGGGAAACGACAGGGCGCGAGCAGCCCGGGGCCGACGCGATTGGCCTGTGTCGCACGGCGGGTTGGGGAAACCCGCCGAGTGACCCCTCTCGGGGTCTCGCGCCATGGTTCGGAATGTCTGACGCCCTGCAACACCGTCCGGGAGCTATCGGCGGCTTGATTCTTGTGTGCCTCGCGTTCTCACCCGCGGCCCTTGGCTCCCTTTATTTATTATTTTCAACCCCATGCCAGCTTCTGCGTCCACCGCGGCGCCCGCCCGGCTCTGATCCTGGGGTGCAGCGTGTCTCGGCAAGATCTTCAATGATGACGTCGGTGGCTGCAGGGGTCCTGGCATCGGTTCGCGTCCACCCCACTCGACTGGACGAGTCCACCGCAAGGGCCTTGGTTGGACGAGCGGCACTTTGCTTCCACCAGTCTGCTAGGAATCACGTTGTTTAGCGGCTGCAGGGTCGTGGCTTTACCCAATGCATGGTGTGCATCCAGCCCACGGAGGGCAATGTTTCCGGCTCAAGTCCGCAGGCATGTACAAAGTACAGTACCCAGAAAGTACAAAGCGTCCACGAGGGGGTCAACAAGTATTCTGTATTCTGTACTCCGTCCAGAGTAACTTCCATGGCATGTCACCATTTCAATCTGGGCGCTCTTCGAAGTCGAAGGGAGCCTCGGACCATTGACGCGGCTGTGCGGGCGCGCAGGAGAGCGAGTTTGTTCCGAGCGGAGATGTCGCTTGGCCCTGGGCGGCTTGCCATGCCGCCGCCGCCGCTGCTGCTGCTGCTGCTGCTGTTGTTGTTTGAGAGAGCTCGGGTCAAGGCGCACTTGGTCGTGAGGACGGCTGTTTGACAGATACATACCTAGGTCAGGTAGGTACTACTACAGTATGTAGGAGATCCCTCTCTCTCCGCGTGGCCCCAACCCTGCCTTGCATTTCGCGTGCTAGCGTGCAACGCCACCAACCCTTCGGGCGTCCCCGGATCCCCTAGGATGGAAAGTCTTTCGAACCGGCTGGCGTTCCTTGATTGATCGGCTGTGAATGCCGGCGGAGGGTGTCTTGTGTAACATTGGAACAGGAGGGGCGGGCCAGCATGGAATGCAGGCGTGTCCTTGACTTTGGTCGCTATGGACCCTGAATTTACTGACCATGCCCCATCGGGGACACCCCAGGCTAGAACCTGGAAGTGTCGAGAACTTGGCACGCCAACAAACCAGGGACAAAAGCTCCGGGAGTGCGACCCTGGCTCTGCCGCTCCTGCTGCTCCTGCCGCAGTTCATTTCCGTCTTGGAGGGGCCGCTGCCCTGATATCAACTCAACGAGACGGAGTTGGCCACTCACAACAGGGAGGCCAAATGGTGCGATTGCCTGTTCCCTGATCTAATTTCAACAAACCGAAGAATCGAAGAAATTCCCTTTCCTTCCTCCCTTGCCCTTTTTTTGAAGAGAAAAGGGAGGGAGGGGAAAAGGGATCGGATCGCGCTCAACGAAGAATGTTTGGCACGGAGCTTCATCTTTCATGGTCTTGGATGCGGAATTCAGGGTCTCTGACCTGTGGAGCGGATCGAGCGATCGAGACCATCATGGGTCCGACCCACTTGGCAAAAGCCGGAGGACCCATTCCCCTGACTTGAGGCTGCCCCCCGCTGTTGGAGCTGTTGGAGCTACTGCGGGGTCAAGCCACAGATCAAGGCACAAAAGTCGGCAAAACGCTTCTGCTGTTGTCAGCTCCGGCAGGTTTCTCAAGGTGACGGATATCGAACAGGGCACGCGCGAGGCTTCAGGGTGCGTGCCCATCCTCAGCCATCCTGGCTCACCACCTCGCTCACTGCTGTGGCCCTTGTGGGGGAGCGGGAGCCGCTTCTCCGGAGCGGTGATGCGACCACAACCGCCGCCCAACAAACGGAGTCTGCATGCCTCAGACCCTTGCTGGATACGAAGAGACGTCCTTTGAAACGGCGACGGTGGAAGTTTGCAGAACGCGAGAAAGCAGCCCGTGATCCCTTGGCTGCGCGGCGTCGAACCAGCATTGCATCGGAGCCCTGCAGTGTCTCCTCCTGCCTTCGAATCCGTGCCGCCGAGTCTTCAACAAACCCCTGGAATGTTGCCCGACAGGTCCAGCTCAAACCTGAAATGCGGTCGCGATGTAACGCATCCTCCGAGTCAAGTCCCGCCGTGATGACCCGAGGCTGACTGACTGCTGAGTGCTCCGGACTCGGCAGGACTTGCCTGACCTTGGCTTCATCGAGCCCTGCGATCCGATCGATCGATCGGTAGGTTGGGGTCGCTGCCGTAATCCCCGTTGGAAACATGCGAGGCTCTCCACATCGCGGCGTTGATCATGTCACCAAGCGCTCCCTATCCACAGCACAGCACAATACCCCGCATTCCTTCCCGGCGTACGTACGCCACCGACGCCCGTTCTCCANGACGGAGTCCAGGAGGCAGTGCATCATGTACATGCCTAGGTACCTACAGATGCAGGTCTGGTCGAGCGTGGTCGGCNGCGGGGGTTGTGTTCAGGAGGACCCTCGGATGCATCACCCTTTCGATGCCCGCTCGCCGCTGATAGCCAGCCGACACCCACAGGGCACTCACCTTGCAGCATGCCGCTGCATCATCCATCACCGTGAACAGCAATCCCTTCCCGACGACACCGAGAGGGCCCGGCGGCCGGTTTGTTGTACACATAGCCTTTCTCCGCCGATCTATGGCTGCTGCACGGGAGCCCTCAGATCCAGCCTCCTGCATGCATTCATCGCGATCCATGAGCCAATACGAGCCCACGGCGCCGACGGCAGGCACACCCGTTTTCCGAAAGACGGACTGATTGAGAAGAGAAAGACGCGTCCCTTCCCTTCTCCCTGAACCTCACTGACCCTTCCTGACCCGACCTAAGCTCGTGACTCAACCAATCCCTGGCGAGAGAGGGACCTTCGCTCCCGGGGGTTCATAAAACCTTGGTCGGGCCAGAGATAATAACGACGGAAAGATAATGGGGAGCTAGAAGAGTGGAGAAGAGGAAAAGAAAAGGGAAAAGGCTGCCGATGGAAGGGATCCCCGTATCCGACCTATCTTTTTGCGGAGGGAGGAAATGGCCCGTTTTTCGGTGGGAATATTCTGTACACAATAACAGAATACGTAGGGAGGTATGCAACGGTTCTCGGGGACTCGGTCGGTACATTCCAGGCTGCGCCTCTGCCTCTGGACGACCTGTCCGCGTGCACCTCATGTCGAGCGCCATGGCATTCTTCTGATGAAAACATGCCATTCTGCGAGAATGCCATGGTTAGCGGAGAAATGCGGGGCTCGGGGTCTGCACCCTCCCCCCTCCCCTTCACCCCCTCATATGGCCTAGACCCTGGGATCGTCCGACTGTGACGGCCTGTTGACGTTGGTGTCTGCGGCTTGTCGGCGGGGGAACCTGCATCCTGTGGCATCCTAGGTACCTAGGTCGGTTTGTATTCCGTGTGCACTCCGAGAGTGTCGAGAATGGAAGTGTCAAAGCCGTGCTGTGCCGGGTATCAACACCCCCAAGATTTCGACGTCAACTTCGTACATAACAAGCGATAACATCCGTACCTGAGTGACGCATCCCGTAGGCCCATCTCAGCGCACATCGTATCATAGTTTCAAAATCCACAACACCAAAACAAGAAACCCCTCCTTGGGGTAGTCCTCCATACGCCGTGAAAGTGGTGAAATAATGCCCTCGTAACCGAACCCCGCCCCCCACCAGCATTCGTATTGGTTGCCCAAAGCCAAGAACCACCCCGACTCCCCTCCCCGACGACCCCACACATAATACGGTGTATCCGCCCAAGCTATGACTTTGTTGAGCCCGTGTCGACCCTCTTGCTGGCCGGTAGCTCGGGCTTCTTGAAACCGTCGTTGCTGCCGCTGGCCCCTCCGACCTGCGTAAACGAGCCACTCTTGAACCACCTATCCTCATCGGCCTTACGCTTACGGCTCAGCTCAGCCTGCACCTTGGGGTCGACGAGCTCTAGGCCTTGGGTCGCCGTGAAAGCGAGCGAAGACACTGTGCCGGCGGTGCCCGAGCCCAGCGTGGTCCCCACACCCGACGTCCGGAGGCCCTTGCTGCTGGCCAGGCTCAGATTGCTCACGCCGCCTCCGCTCAGGCCCCGGAGCGACGACGCGCTGCCGCTGGTGAGCGAGCTCGCCCCGCCCCAGCCCTTGCTCTTGGCGCTCAGCTTGGCCCGCGTGCGGTTATCGATCTGGGCCGCCCGCAGCCGGCCGTCGTCGCGCTGCCCGATCATGCCCATGCCCTTGGTGCTGTCGCCCGCCCCGTAGCCGACTTCCTGCTCTTCCTTTCCAAACGCCACGCGGTTCTGCGCCTTGCGCAAATCCGTCATGGCCGTCGCCTCCTTGGCCTTGCGCGCCCGGCGGCCGCCGCGCTTCCTGCTCGGCTTGTCGTCGGGCGCCGGAAGCGCGCGGCCGCCCTTGCTCAGGGGCTTTTGCTGGAGCTTGTCCAGCCGGTCCAGGCATTCGTCTTTCAGCCGCTCCCCTTCGGAGCCGTCGCGGAACTGGTGGAAACAGTCGGTGCGAGCGCACATGACGATCTTGTTGGCAAACATCTTAATGGCCTGCTTCTTGAGGTCGCTCGGGATGGTCCGGATGACGGGGGACTGGAAGATGAAGCCCTGATGACGGATCCCCACGTTGGTGGCGAGCGCAGCGCTGGCCTGCTTCTTGGAGCCCCACGCGGGGAGGTTGCAAGCAGGCGCTTTGGAGAGGCCGGTAAGNCCGCCGGCCTGGTTGAGGAGTTGCGCCGCCGTTAGAGAGCCGATGAGCTCTGTCAAATTGGGCGCGAAGATGTTCATGCGCGACTGCACATACTCGGTCAAGGTCTTCTTCGCCTTGTCGAGCGCGATGACCATCTCGCATGCCTGCACCACCCTCTGGAGCTGCTCCGGCGACATGGCCTGGCCCTTGGATGTCGTGGCCTCCACCGTGACAATCATCAGCGATGGACCGTCAAGAGTGGCCTTGAGGGTCACGCCCAGGGGGTTGTCTGTCGATGTCTGGAGAGCCTTGATGCTCTCCGAGTCCATCGGCCCATTGCCGAGAATGGCCACCGCCTTTGCGTACTCGAGAGGGTTGGTGATCAGCGTCTCGAGCTCCGGGAACCGCACCGAGTAGTGGTCTCGGATGAACTTATGTACGAGGACGATCTCGTTATCGATTTGCGTAGAGAGGCTGTTCGACTGTGTCAACAGATGGTACTCGGGATGGTCCTCCACGTTGCCGACGTTGTCTCGCGATTCGGCCGGTTGTGACTGGTAGTGTGCGATTTTCTGCAGCGTTCGAGGCAAACTGTCAGGGCTATTGCTCAGGAAAATAGATGTAAACGCTTTTTCCACGGCTGATGCAACCTGGGAATGGGCTGAACTAACCTCGAGAACCGGCGTCAGTGTCTTCATAAGACCTGCAACCGCGCGGACGTCGCGTACGCCCCCCAGCTGCAGCTTTTCGATTTTTGCGTTTGCATCATCGTCGTCGGCGTCTGAGGGAGCGTCTCCGTCCAGGCCATCCATCATGTCGGCGTCGCCGTCTTCGTCGCCAACTTCCTCCATGGCTGTATCTTCCCCATTTGCGTGGGCGCCGGCTGAGAGGCCGGCCTCTCCAAAGAGGCCATCGTCATGCTGGTCGCCTTCGCCTTCAGACCCCGAGCCCTCGAAGTCCTGAAGCAGCTCGTCCGCAAGGGTCGACATTTCGGCAGAGTTCTCGGTTCCAAACTGCGGCAGAGACCAAAATACTATCGTTGTTGGGGTGATGCGCCGTGGAAAATCGCGAAGGTAGGTAGGCTGGGCCAAGTTTTGTGATGGCGGCGATCGCGACGGAATCTTTTCGAGGCGCAAGAGGCGGGTGGGTGGCGCGCTGCATGCATCCACTGCAGCCTTCTACAGATTATGTACATACAGTTGTAGTAGGCGATTAATTAGCGGCTTGGTGGCCCCCTTCCCCATGCTGGCGTGCACGGTCCCCAGAGCCTGGAATCGCTGTGCAACCGCTGTTGATCGGCTCGCAAGAACCCCAAGTTTCCCAACCAGGGACTTGCTCCAAACACTTGCAGCCTCGGAAAATCTTCCACGAAACACGGGCAACAACAACAACAACACAACAACACCCTCATCGGGCCCGCTCGCACCGACATCGAAGCACCGGGAACACCGACACGATGGAGTCCTCGCGCGGCCCGCCCAGGGTTAAGAACAAGGCAGCGGCACCCGTGCAGATCTCGGCCGAGCAGCTGCTTCGCGAGGCTGTCGACCGCCAGGAGACAGCCATCCAGAAACCGACACAGCGATTCGCCGACCTCGAGGAGCTGAAGGAGTACCAGGGCCGCAAGCGCCGCGAGTTTGAAGACTACATCCGCCGCAACCGCGTCCGCCTTGCAAACTGGTTCCAGTACGCCCAATGGGAGCTCGAGCAGAAGGAGTTTGCACGCGCCCGCTCCGTCTTCGAGCGCGCCCTGGATGTGCATCCCAATAATACCCGTAGGTTTCCCCGTTCGTATGGAGAGGGAGGCTTGTGTGCACAGCCCGCTGACCGCCGTTGTAGAGCTCTGGATTCGGTATGTCGAGGCCGAGATCAAGAGCCGCAACATCAACCATGCCCGCAACCTCCTGGATCGCGCCGTCACCCGGCTGCCGCGCGTCCCCAAGCTCTGGTACAAGTACTTGTGGGTCACGGAGATGCTCGGCGACATCCCAGGGACCCGCCAAGTGTTTGACCGGTGGATGAAGTGGGAACCCGACGAGGACGCCTGGAACGCCTACATCAAGCTGGAGAAACGCTACGGGGAGTTTGAGAGAGCGAGGCAGATATTCCACGCCTTCACTGCCGTGCACCCCGAGCCGAGGACATGGCTGAAGTGGGCCAAGTTCGAAGAGGAGTACGGGACGGGCGATCTGGTCCGGGACGTATTTCAGACCGCGATCCAAACCATTGCCGAGACGATAGGCGACGACGAGGTGGATGAGAGGCTGTTTATCGCCTTTGCCCGGTTCGAGGCCCGCCAGAAGGAGTACGAGAGGGCGCGCGCCATCTATAAGTTCGGCCTCGACAATCTCCCCCGATCCCGGTCCATGGCCCTTCATGCGCAATACACCACCTTCGAGAAGCAGTTTGGCGACCGTGAGGGCGTCGAGGATGTCGTTCTTACGAAGCGGAGGAGGCTTTACGAGGAGCAGGTCAAGGAGAACCCCAAGAATTACGACGTGTGGTTTGATTTTGCCCGCCTGGAGGAGACCGGGGGCGATCCAGACCGCGTCCGGGAAGTTTACGAGCGGGCCATCGCCCAGGTGCCGCCTACCCAGGAGAAGCGCCACTGGAGGAGATACATCTTCCTCTTCCTCTTCTACGCAATATGGGAGGAGCGGGAAGCCAAGGACGTTGAACGCGCGCGGCAAATCTACGACACCTGTCTGGGGCTCATCCCCCACAAGAAGTTCACCTTTGCCAAATTATGGGTGGCCAAGGCGCAGTTCGAAATTCGGCAGGGACAGCTAACCCCCGCGCGGAAAGCCCTCGGGAGAGCGATCGGGATGTGCCCCAAAGACAAGCTTTTCAAGGAGTACATCTCGCTGGAGCAGAAGCTGTACGAGTTTGAGAGGTGTCGGACCCTGTACGAGAAGCATGCCCTGTACAACGCATCCAACTGCCAGACATGGATCAAGTGGGCCGAGCTGGAACGCGGCCTGGACGATCTCGACCGGACCCGGGCCATCTTCGAGCTTGCCATCAGCCAACCGGTGCTGGACATGCCCGAGGTGGTCTGGAAGGCCTACATCGACTTCGAAGAGGAAGAGGGCGAGTACGAGAGGACGCGCGAGCTGTACGAGCGCCTGCTCCAGAAGGCCGACCACCCCAAGGTCTGGATCAGCTACGCGCAATTCGAAATCAACATGCCAGAGGCGGACAAGGGCGAGGAAGAGCAGGAGGAGGAGGAGGAGGTGGAGCGGCCAGTCAGCGAGGAGGCCAAGGCCCGCGCCCGCAACATCTTTGAACGCGCGCATAAGAGCATGAAGGACCGCGAGCTCAAGGCCGAGCGCGTGTCGCTGCTGAATGCCTGGCGCGAGTTCGAGGGCATGCATGGCTCGCCCGAGGACATCGAGAAGATCGAGAAGCAGATGCCGCGCAGGACCAAGAAGAAGAGAAAGCTGGCCGACGACACGTACGAGGANTACGTCGACTACATCTTCCCGGCCGACGACCAGCAGACCAAGAACCTGTCGAACCTGTTGGCCATGGCCAACGCATGGAAGCAGACTGGAGGAAACATTGCTGGAGGTGACTGAGCGGCTGTTTGAGCCGGCTGATTTCGCAGGGTGTCCGGAAGAACGGGGCTATTGTCCGCCCAGTTGACTAAGAAGCCCACGTAGTAGGTTCAATGAATATCAACATTCGCTCAATACATCCACGTGACGGTTACCCCTAGTGTTTTACGGTATGTAAATTGGGCATCAGCCACGCCCTCCCTGGCCTTCCCTAGATCCAGTGTGCCAGTCTTGACTTGATCATCAACCATNTCTGGTGTTGGTGGTGTACCAAGTTACATCCACTCATAACAGCAAGTGCACCAGCAAGCAACAAAAACGAAGAACCCGTCATTCATTGCAACTATACGACATGACATAACCATCATCATCAACATCAGATCTTTTCATCAAGGTCATATCCTCATCCAAAAAAGAAGAAAAGAAGGAAAAAGCCAAAGAGGAAACATCACGACAACAACCGAAAAGAAATGCAGAAAGGAGATCATCAAAATCCACCACCCATCCTGCCCGGCCCGTGTTTGATCGCCCTTCGCACCCCGTCCCGTCGCCAGGTGGCAGCCATCCCGCCCACTTGAGATCCAACCAAGTCTTCCAATAAAACAATGAGAGGTTCAGGAACGTGCTTGCGTTGCAAAACTGGCCCGGACCGATGAAAAGAAAACGACAAATCCCGAGTAGATTGAAGAATAAGAGAAGGAGAGCAGGGGCGGGACAGTTGACCAGAGTGAGAGAGAAGGGCTGATGCAAACTCTGAAGGACCAAAGGGAGTTGCTGATGCCGTGGTCTTTCCACCCAAGTTCGCGGCGACATCGAAGTCGGTTTTTGTCAAATTGCGTTCCTTGCTCACTGAAGCGGACGAAGTAGCTCCAGTTGTCAGGCCCTGCCTTGTCTGTCTGAAGGGGGGCCGGGGCGGGATGGGGTGTGGTGTTGTGCTTGCAGGCCTCCAGCCCTAAAGTAGCTTAATGGCGGCGGCGATCGTCTATCACGTTTCAAAGATTAATTAGGATGATCCTCAATAGGTTTATGTGGATGGTGCAAAACGAATAGAATAAGAAAGAGCCGCGGAGTGCCAGAGCCAGAGCATGGATGTGACCCGACGAGGTGGTGGACAAAGTCTGGGTGTGTGGCCCGACGGTGGCCCGTCCGAGAAGCGCGAGAAGCGTAAAGCGCCACGCGCAGAGACCGGCGGTACCACTGGGTGGTGTTGAGTGATAGCCCGTGAAGCTGCGGCGGTGGTGGCGTTGGCAGTGGCACGGCTGACGACAGAGCTGACGAGGTGGTGGGGGAACTGTGTGTTTGTGTGCGGCACGTACTGGAATAGCGGCAGCGGGACAGGAAACGGGATGGTCTCCCAATCGGGAAAGCTGTATTCTGGTGCAACGTGTCCCGGGACCGACACCTAGGCTTGAGCGGACGGCGAAGGTGGGGGGGGCAGGTTACGCTCCCCTACCTCCTGTCGGATGGTGCGGTAGAAAGCACAGCACCGTATGGGTTCCCGTCGACGTAATGGGGCCCATCATTGTACTCGCTGGCCCCTGGCGGAGCTGCCGAAGACCAATTGTCAGCCCTGCGTCCGCCGAGCTGGCCGGTCCCACCACTGTCACCGCTGCGACGGCCGTCCGTCAATGACCTTTGTCTCTCGAGGCGTCGTTGGTGCCGCTCTTCTTTCTCTTTCTTCCACTCGCGCATCTCGCGCCTCATCCCGTTGGCTTCCTTCACCTCCGAGATGGCGCCTTTGATGCCGAGGGCGGCAATGCCGACAGCAGCGGCATCCTGAAGGATGGCTCTGTGCTTCATCTTCTCGGCTTGCTCTTGGCTTATCTTGCCCTCCCTCACGGCCTGATGCCGCACATGACGCTTCTCCATGCTCTGGTAGACACTATGGGCCGCGTGGATGGTCGCCACGGCGGCCAGACCCGTAGTGATGATTTGCTTACCTCTCAGTTTTTTGCCTCGCTTCTTGTCGTCGTCGGAATCGCCGAGATCGCTTGACGACGCCGAGCCACGCCGCTGTCGGGAGCGGTCCCGTCCGCCGCCGCCGCGGTGGGAGCGGTCGTCTTCGTGGTCGTCCCGCCTGCGCCGGTCGCGAGATCGGTCCCTGTCGTAGTCGTCATGGTCATCGCGGTGTCTGCGGGGGCGCCCGGAATCGCCGTAGTCGTCCTGGTCGCGTCTCCGGTCACGGCTGCGGTCCCGGCGGTCACGGTCGTCGTCTTCAGGGCCATTTCCGATGCCCACCTTGGCCAGCCCACGGCGGGCGGCGTCCACAACGCTCCGGCTTCGGCTGCG
>FJWA01003437.1_pt1 | contig 18074 bp, 25 predicted proteins | sample 1011891 | NCBI WGS metagenome assembly FJWA01 (sample SAMEA3912450, study PRJEB9761) | metagenome | biome: forest; material: soil | place: USA | collected 2011-06-22 | depth 0.1 m
CCCCCTCAAACCTCTCCTCCTCAACCCACAACTCCACCAGCGCCCTCGCACCACGCACGTCCCCCTCCCGCAGCAGCGCCGCCACGTCCACGTTGAGCGGCGAGTCCACCCCCGGCGCGCCCAGCAGCAGCCGGATCGCCCGCACGCACTCGAGCACGCTGTACGCGGGCGTCCACGCGTCCTTGAGCAGGTCCAGGCAGATCTCCCCCGTCTGCGGGTGCACGTTGGCGTGCACGATGGGGGTCGCGAAGGCGATGATCGGCGGCGCGAGGGGGTAGGTGGACGGGATGGAGATGCAGAGGAGCCAGCGGCCGTCTGCGCAGCACACAACACACACACTCACATGGTTAGCTGTCGAGATCCTTTTTTTTTTTTGTTGGAAAAAGGGGGGGGTGGACGCACTGTCGTAGCCGTGCCCGACGTCCCGGCCGTTGATGACGGCTTCCCAGGTGAGCAGCTCGTCGTCGTTGACGGGGCCGAGGCGCTCGATGCCCTGCTCGGCGGCGGCCTCGGTGCCGGTCCAGGTGTCGAGCTCCTTCATCAGCCGCCGCATGGCGCTGCGGGGGAGGGACGCGGACCCTGCTGCGGGCATGGCCGGCGTCGTCTTGTTCTTGTTCTTCTTGGTTTCTTTTTGCTTCTGATTTGTGCTTTGGGAGAATGCTGGGTGGTGGTTTCTGCGCGGCGGGTGACGGCGGCACGGGATGCGAAGACGCTGGGGGTGGTTGAGGAGGCGGGTGCTTGTTGTTCGTGTTCTGCGTGCTGTGCGGAGCGTCTCGAAGTTAATTGATGCGAGGGCGTTCGACAAGATCGAGTGTTATCGACACTGCAGTCGAGATTTGGTGGTGGTTGTTGTTGCAGGTCCAATGCCCGAGCAGTTTGTCCTCGCAGGTCGCGGTCTTAGGAACCTGATTGTCCACTGCAGGCATGGGATGGATGTGTTGAGTGTCAAAGCCGCGCCTTACCGAGGCCTAGGCCCGGCACTCACCTAGGATGTGGGGCCGGCACACCTCTGCCAAAGTTCACGAAGACTGCGAGAAACGGAAACCTGAGTGTCGACGGATGGATCACGGCAAGACGCTGCATCGGGCACGGAAAGGATAGAAAAAAAAGACAAATGCCGACCTCGATTGTTATCTCTCCGGGAACACCGCCCTCTAACCGCATGGTACGACATATGTACAATGATAAATGTCCAGAGAATCAGAATCATCGCCACCTTGTGAATCATAAATGTCCCGTCCCCTTCATACCTTAACCCCCCGGCTGCCATCAAACTGAAGCCAGACTGTGGCAGTTGAGATTGTTGTCCCTGATCTCATGTAACCTTGCTCCTCATGCTGCCGGCAAAAACGCCAAAACCATCAATATTAACCACCCCTCCACCCCTCTTCTCCCAAAAGCCCCAACCCACCTCCCGTGATCCTACATGTCGACATCTCCATCGCTCAAGTGACGGCGGCAAGGGCTGGTTCTCATGCCGTGTTCCCGTCCTTGGACTTCCAGAACTGCATCATCCGGCTCAGTCGCTTGGTCTTGCTGCTCTTCCCCTTCTTCTCCGGCTCGTTGTCCATCGGAACTTCGATCGACAGCTTGCTCCGCTCCCCATGTGAGCTGTTGATCAACCGGCTGAGGCTCGCCAGGCTGGAACGCCGGCGTCCAAAGGCAGCCGAGGTGAAGGACGCCGGCCTCGGCTGGTCGCTCAACGGCGGATATCTGGCTTGCGGGTTTTGCGCAAACAGGCTCTCCCTCGTCATGGTCGAGTTGCTGCTGGTCAGAGACGGAATATCATCGACCGATATCCGCACTTCTGGGCCCGGTTCTCCCATGAGAAGCGACTGGAAGTTGTCTTCCGTGATTGACGACGGCGCTGTCGAGATGCACTGCGCATCGTACGACATGGGCGACCGCGGAGAAGGAAAGGCCGAGGACTGAGTCATGGACCAAGGGCTGACGGGACCCAGCGATGCCGATGGCAGGTTGAGCGGGCTGAGCTCCACAGGGGCCAAGTCTTTGGGTCGAAAGGCATGCCGGGGTGAGGGAGTCGCCGAGCCAGAATTGGTGTTGCTGGAAGACGATCCTGGCAACCCGTTCAAATACGGAGGGCTCGGCTCGGCCAGAACGGCCTCGTCGTAGACCAGATCGGCGCCCTGATCCGACGCCAAACTGGCTGGCTTCGAAGCCTCGTCGGCCTCGTAGCTCTTCTCCTGGGTTGCTTGTGCCGGCGCCAACGCAGCGTCCTCTGCCTCGACACCGTCTTCGCAACTCGCTTGCAACTCCTCTTCGAGCTGTGTCACACTCTCGGGCCTCTCCGCGATCGAGGTTCCTGCGGCAGGCGTCGATGGGCCGCTCGAGGAGCCGCTCGAGTCTTCGTCCTCCTCATCCTCCTCAAACACGTCGGCCATGTCTGAGCTGCTCCCGAAGTGCCGGAAACCAAAGCGCGCGGCTTCGAAGGGCACCAGCTCCGGCGCGCTCTCGGCGCGTCTGTGCACATAGTGCATTCCCGGGCCAGAGAACCGACTCATACCTGCAGCACTGTGCAACTGCTTTTTGATGAGGCCTCCAGCCTTCTGTGCCGCCTCCCATTCCGGATTGCGGGGCAAGGGAGTGTTGAAAGGACCGAGAGCCGCGTCCAAGTCGATCATTTGGTACGAGCCATCCTCGTCCGGCTTCCGGGTGGACTTTGGAAAAATCCACGTTTCCCAGGCCTCCTTCTCAGGTGACTGGGGCGTGGCAGAGGAAGGCCGCGGAAGCTCCGGGTCCGAAGACAGGTGGATGACGGCATCATCCACCCCATCGCCCATGTCAAGATTCCTCGGCGGAGGGGGTGTTGAAGCTCTTCGTTTTTGCTTGCCGTTCCGGTGCTTGCCTTTGCGGGACAAAATGGATCCTGCCCATGTCTTGACCTTCTTGGGCTTCTTGCTTCTCTTCTTGCCGGCCAGTTTCGGCGCGTCCGAACCATCCCCGGATAGCTGCGGCGGGACCGTATCCACAACGCGTTCCGCGGATCGGCGTTCTGACAAGCTCAGATGCGAGGTCGTTGAGCGGGGGCTCTCAGGCTGGGGCCGCGTCGGGGAACCCGCGGCAAAAGGGTCAAGGCTGAAGAAGGACCATTTCTTTGACGATCGCGTAGGGCTCGGGGTAGCTGGGCTGAGCGGGATACCCGCGGGAAGCGCAGCCAAAAGAGGAATTGACCCTCTCCTTCTCGGTGAGCGAAGAGCCGGGTCTTGTTCCTGAGCGCTCTGTGTCCGTTCCATGACCGCCCCTGCCGTGCTGGGCCGACTGTCGCTGAGTTCCCGAGCGGGTGTGCCCGAGCTACAAAATGGGGTCACATCTCGGTCCGCATTGGACATGGAAATGGAAATGACGGATGAAATGCTCCCCGAACCGGAATGGCCAGGCCGCACGGTGCTGGCAGTATCGGTAGAAACGAGGGACAGTGGCCTCGGAATGTACTCCAACGTATCGGAGAACCCCACCCTGTTTCGGACCACTGGCTTGGGGCTCGGCTGAGGCTGCGCAGCAGTGGGCGGCGGATGGGTGGGCGCATCAGCAAAGACTTCCGGCGCGGGGGGAGACGTCGGCTTTTCGGGTTCGACGGGTGTATCAAAAACCGGGAAGGCTTGGGCAGCTGGCCGCTCCACTGCCGGGCTCGAAGGGGCGCTGCTCCCTCTGTCGCTGGGGTTGGAGGGCGGCACGATGATTGACGACAAATCGTGGCTGGATATGGCAGCAGACCGTCGGTGGGCGTGGCCTCTGCGGGGTCTCGTCGGCTGGAGCATCGGCGAGGCCATGCCGCTCTCTGACTTGGTCGGGCTCGTGTTCAGGACGGTGATGGCTTCGCCGTCCCGAATGCTGCCTCCAACGAACTCGCTACCGCCCCTGCGGTGTCCATGGCCGGTAGGCCGGGTTGCAGCCAGTCGTGGGGAGTTTGGCGCAGAGGGCGATCGCGGAGGGCTCAGAAACATGCCTTCCGGTCCTGGGGTCGGCGGCAAAGAAGCACCCGGGTTGAATGAAAATGCAGGGAGCGCCGGCGATCGCGCGGCCGCATTCCCATCTTCCAGAGTCACTTGCGGCGTCGAGCTACGGGGCTCTATCGCAGATCGTGGCCGTCTTCCGGCGGGCCTGCCGACGAACGAGGGAGCCGATGATGACGACGGCCGGGCAGGAAAGACAAAGTGAGGGTTCGGAGGAGGCTGGTTCGGTCGCGGCGACGCCTGGGGATTAGAGAAAGGCGAATGCGGGGGTTCCATATCGCTCAGTGGCAGAGTGCCCGGGAAATGCAGCGCCGCGTTGTGCTCGAGACCGTCGGGCGAAGGAGGGTCGATCATCATGTCGGGGCCGACAGTTGCCATCTTTCCAAGCCGCGCTGCGGCACCAGAACCGATTGGCAACTCAGTTCAACACCAAGACGGGCGACATGGAAAGACCGAATCCAAAAGCCGCCTGACCAAAGACTTGCAGCAGCCTGCGAGCGATAAACTGGGCCAGGTCGGGAAAAGTTGTCGCGGGGAGAAGAATTAAACGATTAAACGCGAGCGCAGTCTCGGACCTGAACCTGGTCAGCGACGGCCGAATGAGCCGGGAAAATCAAACACGGCGATAAAAATCGGGTGTTGCCCGACACGCGACGCCAGACATCAGAGGCGACGTGGTGGGTAATCGAACGCACCATTGAGAGACTCGAGTCGGTTGGCAGTCGGCGGTCGGCGGGCGCGAAGGACGTGGAGACACGGCGACGAAGAAGAGTTATTACGCAGCTCGAGGCTGTTTCCAGACGAATCCAACGGGGCAAGGTATCAAAGGAGTGGACGGTCAAACCAGAGCAAATCTTTCGATTTGCTGCCGGAATGAACCAAGGGTGCCGGGCAGCTGGGCAACTGAGGCGGGTGGTGATGAGGTGTTGAGTGTGAGGGAAGAATTGAGTCGAGATGAACGGGGAACTGCCGCCGTGGGCTTTGGGGCACTCGTCCCTTTGGCGGGCGGGATTCAATTGCGGACAGTGTTGCCTGTAATCTACACTGTAGCATTCCCCCCTGCACCCTGGCTCGAGCCTGGGATGAACGGGGGAGAGTGTGTGTGGGTCGGCGCCCGAGCCGAAAGCAGCCAGCTGCCCCCTCCGGATTCCCTCTTTCGAGGTTAGAGTTTAACAAAACCAAGGCAGGGCGGGCAGCGGGTGAGATGCGATCGATGCTCAGGGTTTGCAGACTGACACGGAGACTGCGGCACTCGACACTGGAGTTGGGTTGTAGGTGTTGTGTTGCGGCTCTGCCAACTGCAAGCAACGCGCGCATGGCTTCAGTCAAGCATGCCTTTCTGAGCACTTCAAATTCCCCAGTTGATGAAGCACCCGCCAATGCGACCCTGGGGTTGCTGTGTCTTCTGGAGTTATTAGTCCCTGCGGGATGGTCGCAGTGAGGGGAGGGGGTGTTCAGCAGGAACAGCGCCACTCGGCGAGATAGTCAGCCCAATCTCGCATTCACGCATTCACGCATTTACAGTCAGGCGCCCACACAAACTTCTATCTTTGCAGGAACGCGGAAGGCGGTCAGGATGCAGGCGGCCAGTCGACTAATAACGTTGAACGAAGGCCTGCTCGCAGTCTCAGCGGAACGATGCGCGTGCGGTACTCTGTTACGAGGGTCTGCGCCGCACTGCAACATCGAGACGGAATTCGGTCCATGTTCGAGGACAGTTCTGGTGCCCCTGGCGCGCATGTCAGGGGTTGAGTGCAACTCCGCTGTCGAATCCTTCCAGCACCGGTTAGCGTGACCGGACCACGGCGTGTCGACTCTGGGGGCACTCTGGGGAGAGGAGAATGGGGGTGCCTCGTTTATCGGTTAGCATTGGGGGTTGTGGGGAAAATGGGTGTTGCTTTGTCCAATTAGTAGAAGTCTAGGCATCTCTAACGTTGGCTATACAATGGACTCTCTGTTGAGGGGAGGCTACAAGCTCTAGATAGGTCGATTTATTCTGTATAGAATCCGGGCACTGTGTCGACAGCCCGACAAGGTAAGGACCAAGATAATGTCGAGCGCCGGAGAGTCGGTCCTGGAACGTTCAGGAGCCCTGAGCTGGAGCCATGCACACCATCTGCCATCTGCGTCTGCTTGCACTGGCGTGCTGCAGCTCCCTTGAACGTGCACCATGGCTTGGGCTCGCCACCGCGGAATCGATCGAATCAGGGCTCGTAACGCCCACGCCAGCAGGGATACGCCGCCGTCCGTGCATGGAAGCGGGACATTTCAGCCGAACTCGACGTCCGCACTTGCGGCTTTACGTGCCCTGCAGATGCCGATTGCCATGGCAACTCTTCCATCAGCCCAGTGTGAACCTGAATGTTATCTGCTCTCTGGCCGACGTGGCGCGCTGCCTGCGACTGCAAGTGTTCACCGAAGTTGCGGCGCTCACCAGCAACTGCAGGTAAAATCACGGCAAGCCCGGGCGTTCGTGGCGGACTCGGCATTATAAATGACGACACTCATTTCCGGGCCGGGAGCAGGGTGAGTCCCTCTTGTCCACTCAAGGGCTGCGGAGCTCAGTCCGAATCATTACACAGTACGGAGTGTGTATTGTGTAGAATGGAACACATGCCCATGCCAGCAAACTTTGAAAAGCTAAAACATGTTCTCAAGACTCAAGGTGGTATCAAACTCGGGATTCGGGAGTTGGCATCAATGCCTTGTCGATTCAACGAGTCGAAGCCGGGCAGGCCGATCAACGACGGCCCCACTCTTCCACGAGGCGGGCCGGAGATGGGCCCGTCCTAAATATATTTTGGTTTGGCTGCGAAACTTACCTCCCAATACGGTGTTTCAGGTCCACCAGCAAACACCACCAAATCTAATCCCCGGGGACCCGGGCATACATGACTGAGCTGGGACAGCCTGGAAATCATCTCGCAGGGCTGACATCCAGCCCTGTGGACGGGGAAACAATTAATTACTACTCAGACATTTCATCCCCGGATGTCAGCCGCAAGTCATGTCCGAGATTCGATACTGGCAGCTCGGGACAACCAGAGCCGGGATGAAGCCGGATGTGCGGTTGTTGACTCCGTCCAAGTACTTATACGTTCTCTAATTTTGACCCATAATCCGTCCAGGTGCTGGTTGTGAGTGTTGGAGTCTGGGTGGCTTCTGGCCCCCAAGCTCAGGGGTGCTGCGAGCCGGAGCCGAGCTTGAAAAGAGAGTCGCCCTGAAGACGCCGGTTGGTTGTGAAGATAAATCTCCCTCAGGTGATACTTCTTATTCGTAGAAGAAAGTTCATCTCTCTTCCTCTCTTTCTCTTTTGCCCTCCTTCTGAATTCAAAATCGCCCAGCCCTGTTTCAGTAAGATGAACTGATGAATCAAGCGACAGCGGCAGGGCAGACTCGGCGCGCAAGCCAGCAGGCCAGGCCGCTCAGGGGTGTGCCACACCGCTTCCGGATCCCCGCAAAATTCTGCCGCTCAAAATCTCAGATAAGGCCTGTTCAATCAGGACTTTTTTGGTGATTGCAGAAAGGCAAACACACACCACACTCGACAAGGGAACAATGTCGGCGGCAATCGTTGAAAACGTGCCGGCGCAGGAGGCGTCGGCCCCCAAGAGCCTGGGGATGCGAAAGAATGGTACGCCTATCCGCCCGGTATCCGTGATTGTGCGAGTCCGCCTCTGATGCGCTTCGCAGGCAAGCAATGGCATGAACCAAAGAAGGCCTTCCGTCCGGCGTCTGGCTTGACATCATTCGAGCAGCGGGTGAAGATGAGAGTTGCGCAAGCAGCCACGAAGGCCAAGGAGAAGGAGTTGAAGGAGGAGAAGGAGGCAGAGCGACAGGTGCGCAGCTCCGCCACGACCACGAGTTGAGATGCTACCAGGGAATGCTGACTCTCGCGCCCACAGAGACGGATACGGTCCATCAAGGAGAAGCGCGCGGCGAAGGAGGAGAAGGAACGGTACGAGCAGCTGGCGGCAAAGATGCACAAGAAGCGGCTGGAGAGGTTGAAGCGCAAAGAGAAGCGCAACAAGCTTCTCAACTCATGATCCGGATGGCGCGCAAACGATACACCAGCTCACTGCGGCATACGATACCCCCCTTACATACAACATACTGCAGACGACAAGAACTCCGTATGCCTGCGTGGCATGTCTCCCTTGGACGGCTCCCTTCGGTCGGAGTCCGGTATTGCTCGAGGTTGGGAGGTAGGGAAGGGCAGCGGCAGTCCCAAGGTGGCTCAGCCATTGGGCTTTGCAAGAAGCATGACTCCACCCTCACTCGCATCTTCTGGGCAACAAGGGCAGCTAGGCGCACACGGGAAAGGCATAAAACGGGCGTTCCCACCAGTCGTTTGGGCCAGCCTTGTCGAACCGGACTCATATCAGCAGACAACATCCTAGATTTCAGTCTTTTGCTCGCTGGTGCAGATGTAGAGACTACTGTGTAGCAGTTGCAAGACAGAAGACGCAAATTGCTGTACTCCTCCGACCCGGATTCCGTACTGCCGTACCTACAGGTACCTACCTAGGTACTGTGGACTCTGTATTCTGCACAGTGCATACAGATCTGTAGACAGTAATGGTATCCAGAAGAGTGGACAAAGGGCAAAAAAGAATTCCATACTCGCCGCGAACGTGCTTGGCGATATCTCGCCTATTCTCGCCGACTTTAGCGGTCTCAGGTTGCGAAGCGAGGCGAAGACGTGGCTGAAATCACATGCAGCGTTTCGATGCCGCCAACCCGCTTCGTCTGTCGCCCCACCCCACCCTGGGCGGTCTTCTGACTCCCCAACAGACACAGCACCCCAGGGGCCCAGATCAAGCCTCTAGTGTCATTGTACGACTCGCCGCCCGAAGCCGATCCCCCCAAGCCAACCAGGAAGCCGGAGGACCATGTCCCAAAATGGCGGCGATGCATCCAAAGCGTCGTCGCCGGGGCGTCCTCGGCATCAGATCACGCGCTCCATTTCCGAGTTGAAGGCGACCAAGGTCTCGTCGCCGATGCGCCTGCGCCGCTATCAGTCGCAACGCGTAGCCCCGGAGACAGAGCAGCAAGATTCGCGCGCTCCGGCCCCGCAGTCGGCGATACCACTCGGGCAAGGCAAACCCTCCTTTGAATGGTCGCGGTCCGAGGGAGTGACGCCCAACCACACACCGAGCGCCAGCAGACGGACGAGCGTTCTCTATGCCTCGGCCGACGAAGCGATGCCGCCGACCAAGGCTCCCAGGGACAACGGGTTAGCAAACACACTTGTCAAGGAGCAGCGGAAGGCTGTCGCTAGGGAGAGGTTGGTACGCCCTCGCCCTTCACGTCCGCCCGGTCGTGCGCTGACCGCCGTCGCAGCGGCCTACAGCAATCGATAGTCAACCTGGAGTCCTTTACAAGCTCGACAACCAAGCAACTCAACGAGACGTATTGCTCGGTGGACGAAAAGCTCGTCGCATTACAGAGCACGATTGCCGCATTGAAGGAGCTCGCCGAACACTCCCGCCAGCTGAACAGCAGCTTCGATACCGATGCCGACGAGTTGGTTACAGACATCAGCGCCCAGCTCGATGCCTTCGGGCAGTTCAAGGGCCAGGAAGAGCGCATCGGGTCATTGCAAAGCCGCATCCAGGCTGGGAGGGAGCTGATCAGGTCACTGAGCGAGCGGGTCGACGCCGTGAGTGAACGGATCGAGAGCTGGGGGCAAGCAGATCGGGAATGGCAGGAGAAGACCAGGAAGCGCCTCAAGGTCGTGTGGGTTGTCACCTCGATCGTCGTGTTCCTGGTGCTCTTGCTGTTCATCGGCTCCCAGTATGCGCCCGAGGGTCTGGAGGAAACGACAACACGCATCGCAAGCAACGGACTGGACACTCTGAGGGACGTGGCTGGGGCGAAAGTGGATATGCTCCGCAGCTCAGGGACTGAGCCACAAGGAGGCAGCCCGAGGGTGTTGCTGAACAGCACAGGACATCCAGGGATACCTCCAACGACCGACGTGCTCCGAGTCTTTGACGAGCTGTAGGAGTACCGCAGGCGGATCCGAGTACCCGTGGGGCGGGTCTCGCGGCATGGCACCGCACTGGTCACCCAGTTTTGTTTCCAATCTTAGTCTCAGCTCGATACCCCAACCAGCAGCCGGACGCCAAGCTACCAGTTCCTGATTACAGAGTCGTTCTTTATTACGAATACGACAGAAGCACATACTATGTATCTCTTGAACCAAGACCGTATCCCCTCAAGCCAGATCCGTCAGTGCCGCAATGAGATCGATCTCTCCTCTCATCCCAACATTGAGGTAACGGCACCCCGCGAGCCCGCATGCCGCATAGGCGAGGCCTCCGCGGAGGGTGGGTACCGGCTCAAGTTCAGAATCCCGATCAGCGAATCCACGATTCTGATAACAATGTCTGTACACAGTAAGCAAACAAAACCAAACAACCCCCCATGTGATTCTCAGGGAACAACCCGACAGCTGTGAATCTGAGCCTGCAAAGCCTCAGCCGGCCGCGTGGCAGGCGCTTGTCTCTCTGTGGAATCATTCCTCGCTCACGTCAACGGTGGACGTCCACGGCGATGCCCTGGTTGGTTGGGTTGGTTGCAGGCGCCAGAATGCCAAGCCAACGTCATCTGCCCCAAGCCACCCGCGCACCACACCCAAATGCGTCATCGGGGGGGCGCCCAGGGCTTGGTACGGGATTCCCGTGCCGACGCAACATCCACTGAAGACGGATTTCCGGGCCATCGCACGCTCTTGGTGTCTTGGAGTCTTGGGACGCGGTCTTGGGAGTGCGCAGTCTCGCACGACAAGAGAAAATACCAAGACTTGCCCGGTTCGCGCGGCTTGGACGGTTGATCTGCATCATCCCCTGCGGGGTCGTCCCATAATTGCGCTGCTGCTCAGCATACAACAATAATAACGTTATCCTTGCTTGACTGACTTGACCCGAGCTTCCTTGCTTCCCCGAGTCTGACTCGTGTTGGTTTACCTTTCCGTCTGTCTTTCCGTCTGTCTTTCAGACTGTCTGCTTGCAATCCCCCCAAGCACACCCGCTTCGCCGTCGCACCCAAGAAGCAAACTGAAAGCAGCAGTGTTGCCACACGGCACGCACCCAACCAACGTCCGTTTTTTGTTCCTTCTCAAGCTGACTGGGGCCCGATCCTGCCCCTGCCGTCAAGACGTCCCAAAAAACCCTAAAGGCCGAGACCACTCCGAAGTGAAGCGGCGCATACTCGGCACCTACGAGAACGAGCCCAGAAAGCCGCCCCGATCCTTGAATCTTCGGGGATTTCGTCGTTCAGGCCCTTCGTGACAACTCCCTACGGTTTCGAATAAGGACTTGGAGAGAGGCACAATATGGCAATGGACAGCAGCGATAGCGAGGGGCATTCGGGTCCGGGGCAGTCTCTGGAACTCCCCGTCCGGACGGCCTCTGCGCCAGCGCCGAAACAGGGCCTGACGGGTAAACAAGAACACTGTTCGTCGACCACCCCAACTGGCTGTATCCGTCCTGGATCTTGCAGCATGCGCTGACTAACTGGCCGACCTCTAGATTTGAAACGCGAGCTCATCTCGGAGCAAGTCAAATGGGAGATCTCGGAGCTCAACTCTCCCACGGCGCTGCGGCGGTTTGGCGCACCCTTCAAGTCCGACTTTGGGGAGGTGTCGCCGCTCGACTCCGAGTTGCCCATCCTCAGATACATCTTTGTCCACCATGTCCGCGAGTTTCCCTTTCTCGACAAGGCCAAGGAGAAGGAGTTTTGGCAGGATAAGCTGCAGGTGGTAGGGTTCCCCCTCGTTCCGTGCCGAGAGGAGATTAGGGGCAGAGACGCTAATGAGCCCCCAGTTTTTGGAGTCGTTCGCGAGCAAGAACATCTCCTCGTCCGAGGACCGTCTAGAGGAGACCAAGAGGAGGAAGCTGGCTACCAAGGCTACGAAGATGGTTGAGCTGATGATGGTGTCGGGAATTCCCACGTCGTCCGGATTCGAGGAGCGGATCAGGTTCTCCGAACTCGAGATCGTCGATGCCAACGCGATTGATAGCGGGGTTCTCTCCACACTCCCCGAGGGCAACTACCTGAACGGGTGGGATGTAAACGTTGCTGGTGTCCGGATCGTCTCCGTCAAGCGGAAGATCAGGCACCACAAACATGCTGTGAGTTGGTGCCGATCTTGACAAACTGACCAACTCTTTCTTGCTAACCACCGGCCTGAAAGGAATTTCTGCTCCGAGTTAGGAGGAAAGGCGCGGCAGAGCATTATGTTGGACGACGATACGGTGACTTTGTCCGGCTGTATAAGAGATTGCGGACCGAGTTGCCCGGCAAAGTCCTTCCGCCAGTTCCCCATAAGAACAAGTCACACTCCACGGCGCCCAGTATCTTCGGGAGCCAGGACGGGAACAACTCCGAGACGTCGTCCGTATCATCGGTCTCGACACAATTACAGCCCTTCAGCCCTCCGCCGCCTAATGGGGGAGGACATCTGAGCGATACCGTGAGCAGGTTGTTGTCGGTAAAAGGTGAGAGCTGTATTTCAGCACGGGAAACTGGAAGCCATCTGCTGACCTGATGTGCACCATCAGACCAACGCTCAGGCGACCGGAGCTCTCCCCGGACCTCTGTTGATGGCAGGCCTTCAAGCCCATCGCTCCTGAGTCCCAAGCCCCAGGAGACGGTTGTGATATGGCGAGAGAGTCAGCGAATCTCGCTGCGCGCCTTCCTTCGCACCCTGTTGCAGAACCCCCAGATTGCCACGACCAAGGCGATGGAAGAGTTCCTCACCAAGGACCCCGTAGCGCTCAGTGACGACGATGTCGAGGACGTCATTCGCCGAAAGCACGTGGACAAGAAGCGCGTGGAGGAGCAGAAGCAGTTCTACGAGGTGGCAAGGAAACGTGCTGCAGAGCTAGACGTCTACATGGAGCAGTAGGTGCACCGAGACAGCAACTTTCCCACCAGCTGCTAACCCCCACCCCCCTTCCCAGGTTCCGACAGGACATTGTAGAACGCAATGGCCTCACCATGCTCTTCCAGGAAATCCGAGAGAAGCAGACGATCCAAGACTTGAGCTTACAGTACCAAAAGTTTGCCGAGTGGCTGCGCATCGAGGTCGCGGCCACTATCTATCACCTCTTCCTTGCCGAGGACAACTCGCCAGAACTGTTCGCCCAGGCAAAGAGGATCCACTCCCTGATTCCCTACACGCTCATGAAGAATGTTATCCGGGTGGCCAATCCGGCCGCTGTCATGTCGAGCGTCCTAGACATCTTTCTGGCTCAGCCGTTTGGCACGAGGTCTCTGATGCAGCGGATATTTTCCATGACACTAAACGACGGCATCAAAAGCTTCCAACGGTCCATCGATGCACTCGCCGATAAGATTGGCGATCCGGTATTCGTCGACAAGCTACAGGCGTATACGGACGCCGACGACCAGGTCAAGGAGGCGATTAGGGAGGAAGCCGAGCGCGAAGACCTCGACATCCTCGTTACCATCCTGCGGTCGGAGCTCGTCGGTCCTCCGCTCGAGCCGGAACAGATCGGGCGGCTCTACAACGCCTACGTTGCGTTCAACAATGCCATCGAGAACGTCGACGAGGAGCTCCGACAGGGCGCGCAGCTCTTTTCCTACCTCAAGCAGCTGATGAAGCTGTGCCTTCGACAGCGCGATAAGGCCATGATGTTGAGTCTCATTGAGGAGCCCGTCACGCTTCAGCTGTTCCGGGACCTCTTCACCATCTTCTACGAGCCCCTGGTCCGCGTCTATAAGTCTGCGAACGTCTACAACAGCGTCACAGATTTCGCTCACTTTATCGATGACCTGATCCAGGTGAGTCACTCCCAGCCGGCCACATGGCTTTTCGTCACTACAACCCAATGCTAACACGGGCCCTCTTCCCAGGTTGTCGAGAAGTGCCGAGAACAGGACGCCTCGGCCGATCCTAACCAGACGGTGCAGGCCTTCATCGACCTCTGCCAGCGCCACGAGCATCACTTCTACAAGTTCGTGCACGAGGTGCACACGCACGACAACGGCCTGTTTACGCAGCTGATGGGCTGGATCGAGGGGATCCTCGAGTTCCTCCGCAGCGGGCCGACCAACGGCAGCCTGGACGTCAACGCGCTGTTCGAGGGTGCGACCAGCGGCAGCGTCGTCGACAAGGACAAGGCGGTGCGGGAAATCGACGAGCTCATCGCGTGGCAGGAGGCGCGCAAGAAGTGGCACCAGGACAAGACGCGGCAGAAGATGGCCGCAGAGGGCGCCCCGGGAGAGACCGAGGCGCTGCCGGGGGCGCTGGCGTTCCGGTCGAGCGACTTTGGGCTCGACCAGGAGGACCTGGAGGAGCTGGGGTACGACGACGACTCGGAGGAGGAGGCTGAGCTGGAGGCCGACGACGACCTCGACCCCATCGAGGCCGAGCGGAAGCAGAGGGCCAGGAGGCAGGACCGGCTTCGGCGCAATGCCGGGGAGCCCGGCAAGCCCGAGGTCGAGGAGGTGCACAAGCTGAAGGAGAATTTCTTGGTCATGCTGCGGATGGTGCTCGCCGTGTAGGCGCAGCCTTGAAGGTGGTTCATGGTCGGGTCTTTACGGGTGAGGGGCATCATTATGTGAGTCTTCATGGGACGAAGAAGTGTACGGGTCCCTACTTGATCGGACCTTGATCGGAACTCTCAAAGGTTGTCAGATGGTTGGTTGCTTGGAGTTGGGGTGTCTGCATTCCCGGTGTTGGACGTCGTACTAGCATTACAGAATAGTAATTAATACACAGTGATATGTAACGTGCTCGGAGCAGGACCAGCTGGGTGATCTGGGTGGATCACGCAATTTAACGTTACGACTAGGTGTATTCTGTATTCTGTATATCGCTCGGCATGCCGAGGATGTCGCTTCGCACATGATCTCCTCCGAGCCGATCCCGATCCCCGGTCGACTGGCTCAAAAGATGTGGTTGCACTTCATGTCACACCCTGCATTCCATGTGTGACAGGCATAACCGGGTGTGTAGCATTCATTGGCTTCGGTATTTTGATCCAACAATACCGAAGCTGAAAAATAAAAAATAAAAAATAAAACAAAAAGATACTGTCAAGTCTTCGCGCGGGACTACACGATCCACGCCTCACACCATTCGCCAAGCGAGGCCGGCCGGCAGACAGCTGACCCACCTGCGCGCTGTTTCCGGGCTCGTTTTCTGGTGGACCCGGGGCGCGGGCCTCGCCGGCAACTCGGGTAATCACTCCTCGCTGATTGGCCCAGGTGCTGACTGCTCTGGTTGCTTCGGGACTTGGAATGGGCGAGCAACCTGACGTTGACTGCACGACATGAAGGAGGCTCAAAATATTTCCCTGATGCCCACCACCTCCCCCTTCAGATCTCGTTAGACGACAATGGCATCCTCAATGGCTTGGAGACGGCTGGCCGCGGCCCCGGCGGTGAGTCCCTTTTGTTCTGTCTTGTTTCGTCTGCCCATGCGGTCCCTCCCCGAAGCCGAATCCTTATTCTCGCAGTCCGAAAGCTAACCCGAGGTCCATCCGGCAGCTCTCGCGTGCGCCGTTCCGCGCCTTTTCCACCACACGGCCGGCTGGTACGTCGACCGCCAATGATCAATTCCCCTCGCAGAGCGTGCGAGAGCGTCGTGGGCTGACTCTTGCTCTGTCTGCTAGCCCGCGTCATCGCCAACGGGCCGCTCCGTGCGAAGGAGGCATCGCCGTTCGTCAGCAGCAAGTACCCGGTCATCGTACGTCAACCCGGGGTGGAATCGTGGGATCCGCGCCATTCTTGGGCCGAGCGAGAGGGAAGAAAATTGACTCGGGCATTGCAATACCTAGGACCATGAGTACGATGCGCTCGTTGTCGGCGCCGGCGGCGCCGGTCTGCGTGCCGCCTTCGGCCTGGCCGAGGCCGGCTTCAACACGGCTTGCATCTCCAAGCTCTTCCCCACGAGAAGCCACACAGTCGCCGCCCAGGGCGGCATCAACGCCGCGCTCGGCAACATGCACGAGGACGACTGGAGATGGCACATGTACGATACCGTCAAGGGCTCCGACTGGCTCGGTGACCAAGACGCCATCCACTACATGACCCGTGAGGCTCCCGCCTCCATCATCGAACTCGAGAACTACGGCTGCCCCTTCTCCAGAACCGAGGATGGAAAGATGTAAGTTGGTGTCTGGTCCTGGCTGGGTGAATACAAGCAAAGGCATTGGCGGGCTGACAGACTTGCCAGCTACCAGCGTGCCTTCGGTGGCCAGTCCCAGAACTTCGGCAAGGGCGGCCAGGCCTACCGCTGCTGCGCCGCCGCCGATCGTACCGGCCACGCGCTCCTCCACACTCTCTACGGCCAGTCCCTTCGGCACAACACCAACTACTTCATCGAGTACTTCGCCATCGACCTGATCATGGAGGATGGCGAGTGCCGCGGTGTCCTGGCCTACAACCAAGAGGACGGCACGCTCCACCGCTTCCTCGCCAACAACACCGTCCTGGCCACCGGTGGTTACGGCCGCACCTACTTCAGCTGCACTTCGGCCCACACCTGCACGGGTGACGGCATGGCCATGGTGGCCCGCGCCGGCCTGCCCAACCAGGATCTCGAGTTCGTCCAGTTCCATCCCACCGGTATCTACGGAGCCGGCTGCCTAATTACCGAGGGAGCGCGTGGTGAGGGTGGCTACCTCCTCAACTCGGAGGGTGAGCGCTTCATGGAGAGATATGCCCCGACCGCCAAGGATCTTGCCAGCCGTGACGTTGTCTCGCGTTCGATGACCATGGAGATCCGCGACGGCCGCGGTGTCGGCCCTGACAAGGACCACATCTACCTCCAGCTCAGCCATCTCCCCGCCGAGATTCTTGCCGAGCGCCTCCCCGGCATCTCTGAGACGGCCGGCATCTTCGCTGGTGTCGACGTCACCAAGCAGCCCATTCCCGTCCTGCCCACCGTCCACTACAACATGGGCGGTATCCCTACTCGCTACACTGGTGAGGTTATCACGGTGGATGAGCAGGGCAACGACAAGATCGTCCCTGGTCTCTTCGCCTGCGGTGAGGCTGCCTGCGTCTCGGTCCACGGCGCCAACCGCCTGGGTGCCAACTCCCTGCTCGACTTGGTCGTCTTCGGCCGTGCCGTCGCACACACCATCCGTGACAACTTCACCCCTGGTGCCAAGCTGAAGCCCATCGCGGCCGATGCCGCTGCCGACTCGATCGAGGTCCTNGACAAGGTCCGTACCTCGGACGGCCCCAAGACGACCGCCGAGGTTCGCCTCGCCATGCAGAAGACCATGCAGAGAGAGGTCAGCGTGTTCCGGACTCAGGAGAGCTTGGACGAGGGTGTCAAGCAGATCACCGAGGTCGACAAGACCTTTTCGCAGGTCGGCATCAAGGACCGCAGCATGATCTGGAACTCGGACTTGGTGGAGACTCTTGAGCTTCGCAACCTGCTCACTTGCGCGTAAGTAACTTGCGAAGGGCGCGTGAATGTGTATGAAGCCAAGACGCTGACGAACGGGAAACAGCACCCAGACTGCCACCTCGGCCGCGAACCGCAAGGAGTCGCGTGGCGCCCACGCCCGCGAGGACTACCCCGACCGCGACGACGTGAACTGGATGAAGCACACCCTCAGCTGGCAGAAGACGCCGCACGGCAAGGTCGACCTCTCGTACCGCCGCGTCATTGGCACCACCCTCGACGAGAAGGAGTGCAAGCCCGTGCCCCCGATGAAGCGTGTCTACTAAAAGGAGACGCTGTTCGGTCGGGAACCCTGCCGCTGCGTGTCGGGATTGGCCATTTTGCCAAGCCGCTGCACTGCGCGCGTGGGGTGGCTCTTGTGTGTCGCTTGCCGCGGCGCACAAGAGGGACGTTGTCGATGTCTCGTCTGGGAGGTGGGCTGCATCGAGGTCTGGAAGGACCACGGTGAGAGGCGAGGTGAGGCAAGGACAGAGAGGGAAAGCGTCTCGTATCCATCCGTCTGTCTTGTGTGGTGTCCATGGGGAGGGAGGGGAAAAGTCCGCCAAAGCGTAGCATCCTGTCTTTTTTCCTTGTTCCCTGTGTCGTGTATTTTGGAACTGCTCCGGTGGGCTTCTTTTAGGAAATATCTACATCAAATAGGGGGAAGG
>FJWA01009786.1_pt1 | contig 18033 bp, 13 predicted proteins | sample 1011891 | NCBI WGS metagenome assembly FJWA01 (sample SAMEA3912450, study PRJEB9761) | metagenome | biome: forest; material: soil | place: USA | collected 2011-06-22 | depth 0.1 m
CCTGGCTACCCAGAAGATTGGAATACCTTAAATCTCAGCTCCCTCGTTGGCCCTGCGCTCTTTTGTTTTTGCTCTCACCCAACGGCCAACATTCATTCCTTTCTTGATTGTGCTCAGTGAGCCCACCTTCATTTTGCAGTCCCGACTCTGCCACAAGACATACAAACATCGCACTCGCAAGAAGCTTCTCTTGCTCTTCATTCATTCGACCTCGAAGGCTCGGAACACACACCAGCAAAGCAACGCTGCAGCACCCATTGATATTTCGGCCCCCTGAACGCGTTTAGCCACAATGAAGTCCGCCGTCTTTGCCGCCAGTCTGCTGGCCTCGCTCGTCGTTGCCCAGCCCCACGGCCATGGCCACAGCCATCTGCACCGCAGGAAGGAGCACGGCCACCACAACAAACGCGGTGTGGTTGTCGAGGTGGTGACCACGACCGTCTACGAGACCGTCACCGCCATCGTCGACGACAGCACCACCGAGTTGATCATGCCCAGCACCAAGCCGGTCACCACGACGTCCACAACCCCGACGGTCCCCAGCCCCAGCCCCGGCCAGTTCTTCGAGAATCCCGACACGAGCTCTTCCGCCGCCGCCGCCCCCGCGCCCACTTCGCAGTCTCCCCCCGCGGTGCAGCAAGCTCCTTCTCCGTATGTTTTTCCCGTGGATACAGGAGCCGTTCCCGGTTCATTAGTTGACCCTAGTCCCATGTATAGTCCCGTGGTTGAGCTCGTCCCGGCCCCGACCACCACTACCAGCGCCGCCGCGCCTGCCGAGACCATCGCCAGCGGCAGTGGCAGCGGCAGTGGCTCGCCGTCTTACAGCGGCTCGCTCACCTACTTCGCGTTGGGCATGGGCTCGTGCGGCATCGACGACGGTGGCAAGGACAACACCGCCAACATTGTGGCCGTCTCGTCCGCGTTGATGGGCGCCCAGTCCAACGGCAACCCCATGTGCGGCAAGAGCATCACCATCAAGGCCAACGGCAAGACCGCTCAGGCCCTGGTCCACGACAAGTGCCCGAGCTGCGCCCTCGGCGACGTCGATGCCTCCGAGCAGTTGTTCCTCCAGTTGTTTGGCACGCTCGATGTTGGCCGCGGGAGCATCGAGTGGTGGTTCAACTAAGGCGTTGGCGCATCACCGGTCGTTCGTGGATGGGGTTGACCCCGCAGTCGGAACAAATGGCGAGACCGTGTTTTGACGATTCATCCACAAACCCCCCTCTTCCGGCGTTATGATGTGATGCCAGTTTCACTTCTTGGACAAGTTGTTTACCCGCCATCCAAATATTTTTTTGGGGCCGGGCTATATACCCCCTTTGGAGAGCATCCTTGGAAACTAAGGGCGCCTTGGATTTGGCGAAGCTCCGGGTTTGGAGCCGGGAAATGGGACAGGGCGCCATAGAGATCTTGCCCGGTTGATAGACATCATATTCTTGTGAACATACTTTCGGGGCAACCCGGGTTTTTTAAAATTGACTTGGTTGTCCTGTCACTCATTTCTGTCTGCCGGTGATGACTTGACCAGTAATATGTTCTAATGCATGTGTAGTGAACAGCATGACTGGGCTCGCGAGGTTGATACATGAGTGAGGTATAACGCTATAGAACGGAACCTTCTCAGCACATACCCACTCTCACCATCCGCCAAATGACCTTCCTCAATCAGCGCTCCTCACCGATTCAGACTCAACAGCCCTTCAATATACCTCCTCGTATCAACCCCAATCCCCTGCGCCAACCGACTCGCCCCGTCCGCCCACCCGCCTGCACCACCACCATCACCATTCCCGCCACCGATAACGTACGAAGCACTGACGCCCCGAATCCCACCCCCGCCATTGTCGCTCGCCCGCCGGACGAGAAAAATCTCCTTGCCACCCACCACTGGCGGCACCCTCCTGCCACAAGTGCCATCATCGTCAGCAGCACCGCCGTCGCCCTTCGCTTCGTTGTCATCAGCATCATCATCACCCGCATCAGACCCGGGAAACGAGCGGCTGCTCTCCCTTGCGGCGGCGGCAGCAGCGGCGGCGCTCGGGTCAACGACCCTGTTCCAAACAACCCACCACCCACGACTGGTCTTGCAGGTCCGCTCCAGCGCGGAGGGGTCGGCCCGTGTGCCGGCGATCATGCCCAGGAGCTGGTTGTGCGTGTTGAGGGCCTCGACGCGGGTCCATGCCTGTGGCACGGGCGGTGGTGGGGCTCGGTTGCCCTCGATGGGGGGGAGTGGCGGGTCGGGGATGTTGGGGATTGTGGAGTGGATTGTGAGGGTTTGCGGGTCGAAGACTAGGTCGTAGATTTCGCTTTTTGCGGGGGATTTGGCCGGGCCTGCGCCGAGGTTGGGTTTCTCGGGGCGGTAGGCGGTGGAGGTGAGGAGGGGTTTGTGAAGGGGCGCGAGTTGGGTTTGCAGCGTCTGCGAGAACGCTTCCCAGGGTGGTGGGGTGGTGTCGGGGTGAAAGAGAAGGATATGAATGAATGGTCTGTGGACGTAGATGACGGGCCGGAGGTTTGCTGTTGTTGGTTTGTTCTGGTCGAGGCTGTCGGAGCCTGGACCCGGCAGGCCAGCGAGGTTCCCGTCTTGGCTGACCTGGTCTTCGAGCTCGACTGTGACCGTCCGTGGTCTTGCGGGACCTGTTTTCCCTGGAGAGTCTGCTTGGTCAGGCTCCGCATGTTGCTCACCCAGGCCTATCAGAAAGTAGCCTTCACTACTGAGACCATTGATGGTAGACTGCTGGGCCGCTTCCCCTTCTGCGGCATCAGCGGGATTTGTTGTCGCGGGTCTGTCGTCCGCGTCCGGGTTTGTTATTGGGTTGGGAGTTCCCAGTGACCAGTAGGTGCCATATCCGAGCTTGAGATAGTTGAACATCTTGTCCATCCCATTACCTGCTGTCCCGGCCTCTACTGAGGTAGCTTCGACAGCAGGGTTGGGTTGCGAACTTTGATCCCGAGCCTGGACATCTCCGGTTGTTTGCGGCTCGCCCGCGTTAGGGTCGCTTTTTGCTTGCTCTCGCTCATCGCCAGCAACTGAAGACGGTTGGACAGCCCCTGATTTCTTGCCAGCCGTCCGCCTTCTCTTCGTCCGCGGGCCGGTCCCCGAGGACTTGTCAACCACACCATAAGCACCCTCGCCCCATGCATAAATGTCCTCCATCCAACCCACCACCGCCCGGAGCGATCGCCGGGAGAGCGCGCCGGTGCCCAAGAACACGGCTCCATCTTCAGCACTCACCTCGCTCCCCAGACCCAGCCACCCTTCATTTTTCACTACCATCCCCTTTCCCTTTCTCGGTTCAACCTGCGCTGAACCAAACCTCCCCACGGCCACGTCCACCAACCCCTCGACGCGGTCAATAAGCCCCTCGAGGACCTCCCTCTCGCCGCTGCCCCTGTCCTCCTCGCCAACGCCCATGCCCAGCTCGCCACAGGCGGCAATCTTGATGCCGCCAAAGACGCTGCAGGCCGGGTTGCCATGCAGGAGGACATTCCAGGTGGAGAGAAACAGGTCCCAGTAGCGGCCGAGCAGGCCGGTGAACTGGGGCCGCGGGACAGAAGCAAATAACAAAGAGAGGGAGGGGCCGTGATGGAGGAGGAAGAAGGAATGGGCACGGAGGAGGTCTTGCAGGAGTAGCACTGCCGGCTTGACTTCACGGGACGAGTACTCGTATTCTGGGGTTGGTGGAGGGGATGGGGCGGAAGTAGTGCTGCTGGGACCAGAGGTAGCCGAGCCAAGAGGCGTCTTGATTGGTGAGAGGGGCAGGCGAGTGAGGTTGACGGACTGAGGGGGGTGTGTTCTCGGTCAACAGTGTTCAAGAGGCAGGAAGCGGAGGTTTAAGCTCACGGCGAGAACCCACCACCCCGGCTCGAGCTCATGCAGCACGACGCGGGTGCGCTCCGTGTCGATCGAGTCGACGGCCTGGCCGTCGGAGAAGCTCCGGCCAAACTCGACCATGCCCTGGGCGAGGCCGATCTGCCTGAGGCGCTCGTTGCGCTCCTCCCTGGAGACGGCGTCGGCGGGGCGTCGGTCCTTGGCGGGGCGGTGACGGCGGCTCCTCGGGCTGGGTTGGGTGCTAGGAGAGGCAAAGTAGACGATCTGGTCGTGGACCGTCTCATCGGTTTTGCCGAGCCCGGGATTGTACAGCGCCAGGAAGCCGAGCTGGGCCGGCACGATGCCTGATGCCAGTGCGTTGGCCATGCTGGACAGTGCCAGGCATGCCGCCTCTTTTCTTTTCTTCTTTCTTTTTTGCCCCCCTCTTTGGTCAAGGATGAGACGGATGAATGGATGATGAACGAAGGATGGAGGATGGAGGATGGAGAACGGAGCAGAGAGGATGGCGGATGAGCTTGTCCAAGTTGTCAAGTGCTGGATTGCTGGATTGGGAAACCTCCCCGCTTTGAGTGGGAGAAATTGTTAGGGCAATGAATGACAAGGCCAAAATTGTCGTTGACTCTTCCAGAGAGCACTCACTCGGCACGACAACGCAGAATATGACGGCTGATTGCAAGCTCGTACGTGAGTACATCTCTCTCTAGTATCGTTCTTCTATCTTCTATTATCGTACAAAATATGTACAGACATACAGCCGCCATGGCAGCGATTCAGATCGTGTTGGCCTCTTTCACCCTCTTGTTTCTTCCTCTCCCCGTTTGGGCGGACCTCCCAATCTACAAAATACAAGGAATGTATCTCGGCTCATCCAAAAAGCAGCCTCCGCCTTCGTAACCGTGCGCTTTCCGAACGAGCAGGATCCGGGCTTTCTTTTTCGGGCCGGTTGGCATTCGATATCTCTTTCGCCCTCCTGCTCTTCCACTGGCTGTCCCGTGCACCATCCTCCCTTCCACTGGTCTCTTCTTCCCAAAGGTCTTGCTTATCGTTGCCGTTTTCCCACCATGGATTGAGTGGCAGCCCCCTTGCCCACGAGCCAAAAGCCGGTCGGGACATTGGTTTTGATGGCTAGCTCCTTTGGCTGGGCCATCGGGTCTCTTTGCGCGTCGAATCCGCGGCCAGGCGCTCCCGCTTGGACCTCGTCTGGCCTCGCACCATCAATTTGTCCTTTGTTCTCACCCAGCTCGGTGATCTCGCCAGCCGATTCCGACCCCACCGACTCGTCCTGCTCTGTTGTCCCCGTCCTTAAGTCTTTTGCTCTCGGACAACGCGTCCCACTCTCCTTGCAGTACACCGTCGTCGGCCTGCTCCGCACCTTCCCACGTCAGCATCCTGTTCACTCGGCGGTAATCCCTCTTTAGGGGCAGCTCCACGGGGAGAAGGTCGACAGGCATCCCGTGGCGCACCTCCCCCACGCCTTCGTGCGCCAGCTTGTGCAGGCGTCGGTCGCGGTCGAGCGCCGCTTGTAGGAAGGTGCCGAAGCGGACACCAGGCGCATACTGCTTGCTTTTGCCGTACATCCATTTGGCGAAGGGGTCGTACAATCTTTGGACAAAGGTTTGCTTGGGGCGCTGTTCGCTGTCGTCCTCGGCCTTCTTGGTCCCGTCGCTGTCGGGTTCCTTCTTCCCCTCGCCACCCGCAACGTCGGCAAAACGGGAGCGCATGGATTCCTTCTCCAGAGGAGAGGGCTGAGGTGCTTTAGCAGAGGCGTTCTGCGAGCCCGGATGCTCCTCGCCGTCTGTTCTTCCGTCGACCGTGATCTGCGCCGGGTCGCCGACAGCTTTCTGGTAGTCCCACAGCAACAGGTGCCTCACAAATTGGGTCTTGGTGATGCTGCACTGCACGGGGTCCTCCCACAAGCGACGGACCCGATCGGTGAGCCTTCGGACTTCACGTGCCCCCTCACCTCCGCTCCTGAGCAGGGCCAAGCCACGAGAGCGAGGGCGGGAGGTCATCAGCTCGACCAAATGTGCGTACCGCCAAATGGCGCCGAAGAGATGGGGCTTGCACGTGTTCCGCGCCAGCTCAAGGAGCAAATGCATCGTGTGTTCGTCGGCTATCGTGGGATCTCGGTCGTCAAACATGCGAATGATCTCAACGGCGAGGTCGACCTTGCGCTGCGATCTGCAGCGCGCGAGGACCGTGTTTAGCGATATGGCGTCTGGTTTGCTATCTTGGTCTGTCCACATGTGCCGGAGAAGCTTCGTCACATCGTCGAACTTGCTATGTCGTCCCAGGATGTTCAAGTATCTGTTAGCAGCGCTCAGCGTAAGGCGCCACTCTGGGCCATAGAGCTCACGCAAGCCGGCTAGGAAGGCGTCAATGTCCTGGCCCAGTTGGACTGCGCGATAGGCGTCATGCTCGGCCATTTCGGCCGCCGCGCTGATCGCCGTCTCGGGGTCCAAAAAAAAACCCTTGGTGAGCATTGAGTGTAAGATGTATCGCCTCACTTCTTCAGCCTCGATCATGCGGAGAAAGAGAAGCCAGGTCTTTTTGTCGGGCTTGAGTTTCCGGGCTAACATGCGGCGGATCATGGCCTTGAAGGCAAACAGGTTCTTGGAACTAACCGTCGTGCTGGCCATCATGTTGTAGGCCTCGGTGTCCATGGGCAGGCCTAGCGTCCTGACACGGTCGAACAAGGCCTGAGCATGTCCGACAAAAGTCTGACCAGACTGTGTAAGATACCACAGGGCAAGCTTGAAGGCCGGGCTCGAGACGGCAGCCGAAGCGGCTGGGTCGTCGAAGGCGGCGCGCAGTTGGGCCACGACGGCGGCCTGGTGAGTGTCGTCGCCAATGCCGCTGTACAGCTTCTCGGAAAGACGTCGGGGTGGGCAACCCATGACTAGCCTGGCAACGTACTGGTCAAAAGTCTCGAAGGTCCACTCTCGAGGCCGTGGGATCCTGTCCGCCCTCATGTTGAGGTAGTAGGGCTTGAGTGGCACCGGCGTTTTGTGTTCAAAGATTGGGATCTCCGTGACCGAGGTTGCGGCGTCGCTAGAGGGTTGCCCGTCGTCCGGACCCGTGTTGCTCGAACCTTGAAGGTTGAGAACCTTGACTTTTGAGGTGACGCTGAGGATCTCGGTAACAGCAGCGATTATGGCGGTTGGCAGGCCGCCGAGCATGATGTAGGGATCGGCATTCGCTGGTTCGCGGGGCCGATACAGCGTGATTTTACAACGCCGCCCAACCCTCGATTTGATGTTCCACAGATCGCGTTGGGGAACGGACAATAGGAGCTGGACCGAATCCCGCGGTATGGTGACCTTGATTCTATCCTGGGGTGCTGCGAATTCGGGGGTCCATTTGATCAGGAGGTCGAGAATGGCGCGCCAGTCGCCAGGCTGGTCACTGCGGCGGTGGGCGTCAATCCGTGTTTGCTGCACGAGCTCCTTGTAATTCCTGTGCTTGGCTAACTCCCGCTCGCGGCGGTGAAGAGGCACATCGACGGGTTTGACGACGACCGAGTCCAATTCGCCATGACGACGGATGGGGGTCTTGATGAGACGGTCGATCAACGAGGAAGGCGGCGTGTCGGTGCCGTCGGAGGGAGGAGAGCGGCCGGGCGGACTGGCGACACGAGTCTCGGCAGTGGCATACTGGGTTCGCAAGACGGCCCCATGGCCGAGGTGTCGCACGTTCGCATGGCTCGGCAGAGAGGATCGAGAGGGTGCAAGTTGAGGCCGGTGTCCGTGTCGGTGCAGTGGCGGGTGCGCGTGTAGGTGCGGGTGGAGGCGACGCAGCGCTTTCCAAGGGAGAGCGGAGCCTAGGGTCATAGCGATCGTGAGGGCATGTTGGATGCGACTGACCACAACGTGTGCTCTGCAGCGTTGCCAGTGGTGTGCATCCTGTTCTCGAATTGCTTCGAGTTTGGGGGGAACTTTTTTGACCCCTGCAGGGATCCGCGAATCCAGATCGGCCCGCACAACGGGTCCCACTTCACCCCTTGTTTTGCCGGCCCTAGCGCCGACCACGCTCCCACGGCATGCTGTGGTGGGCAAGGAGAGAAATCGCATACAGGGGCTATGCAGATATGTATTATGCATCCAGGGCTCTTGACTCCGGGTTGCTCAGATAAAAGCTACAAACCAATAACCATGCATTGCTGTCATGTTTCCGCCGCTACAGGACCGGGACCGGGACTAGGACTTGCACCTCCTGGTTCGCCATCACCATCGCCATCGCCATCACCTGCTCCAGCACCCGCCTTCTTCGTCCCTTGGTTGGGAGCCAGCAGTGCTGGCAGACCACATTCGCCCCCACCTCGCGCCTGATCCCCGGCGGCGGCGGCGGCGGCGGCGGCGCCCTTCGAGTCTCCTCCGTCTCCGCCCACAGCCTTGACGTCGCTCCAATACTCGAGCCGCCTCACTTCCTCGTCCGCATGCTTGACGGCCGCACAGAGGTTCTCCACTCTCTGGTCCAGCCCCGGATCAACGCCGCCCTTGCCCTTGCCCTTGCCCTTGAAGTTCTTCTGTTCCGCGACCGTCTTGTCGTACACGTCGGTCAGCCGGCTTAAGAGGACCCGCCGCGAGGCCTGGAAGACGAAGAGGGACATGACCTCGTGCATGATCTCGTGTAGGCCGGCCAGGTTCTCCTGCGCGTTTGCGAGATAGTTGTTGACGGCCTCGATCTTCTCCCTGTCGATCCGAGACGCGCGGAGGACTCGCAGGAGCTGGTCGACGTTCTCGATGAGGGCGGGGGGCTGCTCCAGGCCCTCCACGTTGACCGTGCTGACGCTCAGTCTGCTGCCGCGGGCACTGCTGGCCCTGCTGGGGCTGCGGTCCCGAGCCAGCTCCGAGGACGGCCGGACAGAGAAGTACGAGGGGTTGAGCATGTGCGGGTCCTGCGTGAGAAAGCCTCTGCTCCGCTTCGCTCGTTTCCTGATCCACGCCCGCCGCCGGACGAACGAGTTCCACCAGCGCGATTTATGCCACGAGAATTTCTTGCAAAAGGCAAACGAGTATATCCAGCCGTCCTCGTCCACGCCGTCGTCGTGGTTGATGCGCCACTCGGGCCAGACCCAGTCCCAGCTGGGGTCCGGCACTTGCGCCGTGCTCGTGTCGGTTGGGCTGGGCCGGTTCGCAAAGTTGGTCCACGGGGGCGGGTCGAGGTTGCCAAGCGCCTTGGACGAAAAGAGCGGAATCCCGCAGAGAAAGCCGCCTCTCTGGTTCTCGTAGAGGATATCGATCGCCGACTCGGCCGATTTCGGCCTCGCCCTGCCGCCGGCCTTGGTCGTCTGCGGGGATGGCCCCTGAGGGCCCGTCCCTATCTGCGGTGTGGGTTCTGATCAATGTCAGTGCCGTTGACTCGTACTTAAGATATTCGCAGTATTCGAAAGAGAGAGTGCCTGCTCACCCTCGACCATGACACATGGCTGCCCAGTCTCCTCCTCTCCAACGGCCCCACTCTGTCCACCCTCCCCATCGGCTGTACCGACTCCGGGGGCGCCGGCCGGGGTGCCACGGTGGGGCGAAGACGGGCCGCCGGCAGATGACGGCGGAGGAGAGACCTCCTCCTCATCTCGATCGACTAGGTTTATTTCGTGGTCAAAGTCGCAGTCCTTGGGAGGCGGCACGCGACGCGAGGAACGGTGGTGTCTGATCTTGGGCATGGCTCCTCACGCCTTCACACGTCCTGGCGTCTGTCCCACGCAGCAAGTCATTGGCGTGATGGAGTAGGCCGGTGCGTGGATGCGCTGTTGCGGCCCGGGGCGGCCTGGGGCCTTGATGATGCCGATAACTAGGGTCGGGGATGGAGACAGGACAGTGTGATGGACACGGCGGACTTGGGGGAAGAGGATGATGGGTTGGGGCACAACAAGCAAGGGAGAGCGCGGGTCGGCAAACGCTACGCTGCTAAAGTTATTCCCAGGAATTTGACATAGGTAGCAGAGATCCCAGGCAACGACGGCGGGACTGCTGCGGAGGAGGTCTCGCGACAGCGTCACCAGCACGGAGAAGAGACGAGGACGATGCGAAATTGGAGCTGGCTCAGCTTTGCGTCGGTGATGTAATTGCGCCCAGCCCTCCACAGCAGGTCTGCTGCAGCGTGTGCCAAGGCCCTAGCCCGTATCGCTCACATGCAGCGTTGGACCGTCCGGCGCATTCCTCGCCAAACCGCAGCGGACCGCAGTGGGTTTTCTGCTGCCGTGGCGCGTCACAGCAGGGCCCCGCTTCTACGTCACGCATACCTTGACGACCCAAGCTGGGACGAGGGAGGGAGAGAGGAGAGAGCTCCAAGGGAAGCAGGGCGAGAACAAAGCTGGGGCCGAATGGGACGCATCCAGGGAAGCATGACACCGACTGACCAAAGGGGCGGCGAGAATTTAAAGCGATGCAACCCCTCGTCCTCGTCTCTTGACGCACCGCAGAAAGCCACCCCCTCCCTTTCCTTTCCCTTGAGCTGCCCAACCACATCCATCCGTCCGTGTTCGTGCAGTACCAGCAGCAGCAGCAGCAGCAGCAGATTCATCATCATCACCAACTCGAGAACAACCATCCTCTCAGTCGACCAAACCCGTAGAATACCACCATGTCCCGGTCAAAAGCGCCCCTCGCCATCACGCTCGCTGCGGCGGGCGGTGTCGGCTACTATCTCTATTCGGCAGGCGGCTCGCCCAAGGTAGCAGAGAAGCAATTCGAGAGTGAGTGAGCGGGCGAGCGCTACAAGACAACCCGCCGTCCACAGTTCTCACAGAATCTAGGCGATGCGCACCGCGCCGCATCCAAGATCAAGAGCGAGCTCCCGTATCGCTCGACGGATGCCGAACAACAGGGCCGCAAGGCAGGGCAGGAAATCGGCGCCAAGGTCGACCACGCTGTCAGTCCTCTTCCTGCACCTGGCAAGCAACTTTGACTGTGCTGACGGCGGAGAAACCACAGGTCGACACCGTCAACAGAGACATCTCCAAGGCCAAGAGCGACGCCGAGGCCTACGCAAAGTCCGCCAAGGCCGACGCGCTCAAGAAGATCGACGAGTTTGATCGCAAGGTCGAGGAGGGCGCTTCCAAGAGCAAGGGCTACTTTTCGTCGTGGTTTGGGGGCAAGTAATTGGTGGATGGCGAGAGTTGGCGAGAGTGAATGGTTCCGGAATTTTGTCTTGACTTGTTTTCAACTGGATTGAGGTTGGAATGAAGTAGGTAGCAAACCAGACTTGCTATCAAATAATTGAACACATCTATCCATTCATCTCTGTGGGGTTTATCTCGGCTCCTGGGATATCGCAGCCCGCTCTCTCTCTTCGACTGTAGGTATATGATAAGTATGTGCACACAAGCCGTGCAAAAAGTCATGCCGTAGCGGATCCTCAACTCAACGACGCCGCCACCAGCTTCAGGATCTCCTCGGTCCCCTTACCCGCGTTCTTCGGGTCCTTGGCTATTGCCTGCCAGTGCTCGCCGTGGCTCGGGTCGTTGAGCACGCACTTGGCCACGAGGTCGGCGCGCTTCTCCTCGGTGCCGTGCTGCAGCAGGAACTTGTAGTACCACGCCCACGTGTCGCCGCGGTCGCGGTCCAGCAGCAGCGCCCGCTCGAACCAGTTCTGCGCCCGGTCGAGCTTGCGCTCTGCCCACAGGATGCGCGCCGCCGTGACCTGCAGCACCGCGTCGTCCTCGACCTTCTTGATGGCCTCGGTGATGAGCGACTTGCGCTGGGTGCGCACCTCGAGGTGCAGGATGCGCTCCGCCCACAGCAGCCCGCTCTTGGGCATCTGCTGCAGCGCGGTCGCCATGAGGCTCTTGGCCTGGTTGATGTTGCCCGCCCGCCGCTCCACCCTGATGAGCTCCGTCCAGAGCTCGGGGGACTTGGGCACCGCCTGCCTGGCGCGGTCGAGGACACTGCGCGCCTTGACGACCGTGCCGGAGCGCTCTTCCAGCCGGGAATAGAGCAGCCAGAGGGGCACCGACGACGGTACCGCTCGGACGCCTGTGCTGTACGCCTCCCTGGCCTGCGGAAGCTTGCCCAGGTCTTCGTAGATCTGGCCCTTCATCATCCACAGCTTCGGGGCCGCCGGGAAGAGCTGGAGGGCATCCTGCGCCAGATCCAGCGCCGCTTCGTTGGCGCCCAGCTGCCTCTCAAAGGCGACGCTGCGCATCCAGACACGGTCGGTCGGGGCGTTTTGCCGCGCCGTCCGGAGGAGATCCCGCGCCTGGTCGATGCAGCCGTTGTCAGCCTCCAGCTTGACCGCCGCAAGCCAGATGTCTTCGTTGTCCGGGTTTTGCTTGAACGCCCGCGCCAGCACGCGACGCGCTTCGTTGATCTCCCCGGCCTTCTCTTTGGCGAGCATCAACCAGAAGGCTTCGACGTGGGGACACGCCTCCACGGCCTTCTCCAGCGCCCGCCAGAGATCGTCTCTGGTGCCGTGGTTGCGCTCCAGGTCCACCGCCGCCAGATAGACGCTCTTGCTGTTGGAGAAGACGCGCAGCGCGTATGCGTAGATGGCGCGCGCCGTCGCGAACTTGTCCCGGCCGATGCTGGCCCTGGCATCCTCCATCCATATCTCCTTCCGATCGTCGTCCTCGTCCAGCCCCCAGCCGAGGGTCTCCTCGATAATGTTGCTGCACGTCACGACGGCGCCTTCGTCCTCGCACTTCTCGGCCTCGGCGATCCACTCCTCGCGCTTCGGCATCGCATTCTGCTTGGCGAGGAACTTGACGGCGTTCTTCATCACCGGTCTCCTGGCGCCCTCTCCCATCTGCTCCTCCAAGCGGGCGGCGGCAATCCAAAGCTCGTGCGAGCTGGGGAGCTTCTTGACCGCCTTGTTGAGCACCTTGCGGGCGTTCTCTGGAGTCTCCAGGCGCGCCAGCGCCAGCCACAGATCGAGCGACTCGGGGATGAGCTCTGTCGCCTTGGCCAGCAGCATCCGCGCGTCCGCCGGGTCCTCCTCCAGATTGACCGCCTCCTTCCACAGCGCCTCGGACTCTTGGTTGTGGTCCAGCGCCCGCCGGATGACCTTCTTCCGAGACCGGGGGTCATTCTCGAGCTTCATCGCCTCGACCCAGAGCCTCACCGAGTGGGGATTCGCCTGAATCGCCTGCGCGGCGATGACCTTGGCGCTGCGGTTGTCATTGAGATGGATGTTTTCGAGCCAAATGTCCTCGCTCTTGGGGCAGTGCTGGCAGCCCTTGGAGATCAGGCTCCGCGCCGCGCCGGGTTTCCCGGCGGCAACTTCCAACCTGGCTGCGGCGATCCAGCTAGCCGCCTGCTTCGGGTTGGAGTCGACGGCCGACTTCAACATCTTGCGGAACTGCTCAATATCCCCGATGCTCTGCTCGGCACCCTGCACGTTCGCCAGGGAGGTCAGGTAGCCCTTGGGATCGATGCTCGTCGCGCTCCCGGCCGTGGCGATGCCGCTGCTGTGTGACTGCTGTTCCAGACGCGCCCGTAGCACCTTGTCACGGGCGGCGCCGATCTTTGCAAAGTCGGTGACGGTGCCGTCCTTGTTCCCATCGGCATTGCCCGTGGCGGTGGCCGTCCCGTCGTCGGCGACGGTGGTCCCGAACTGTCCTTGGTCTCTCGCGGCGGCCAGGACGCTGTCGGGGACTGCGTAGAAGCGCTGCATGCGGGCCTGCCGGGCGCGCTTCGTCCGGCCGGTGAGATCCTTAGGGTCGGGCAGGCTCGCCCATTCTTCGTCCGTGACCGTCTCTAGCGCCCTCTTGAGCCCGGCGAACTGCTGCTGTATCTTTGGGTTCTGGCGCTCGTATTCCTCGCGTTCGGTGTTCTCTCGTACTTCCCTGTGCGATTATCGGTCGGTACTCTGCTCATCTATGCGGGACCGATAAACTACAAGCTCGACAGGAGGAGAAAGCGGCGCGCACTAACCTCTGCTTCTGGCGGCGCTTCGCCATCTTGTCGTCGACGTCTCTCCATATCCGATCAGCCTCTTCATCGTCCTTCTCGTAGATGCCGCCGGCGAAAAGCCCAACCTCATTGTCGGGGTCCTGGTAGCGCTCGTCGTCGTCCTTGCCATCGTCCTTGGCCTCGGTCAGACCGAGCTGGGCGGACCGCTTTGCGACGGCGGCCTTGATCTGGTCGTCGCTGGGTCCTTCGCGCGCAGGGCCGAGGTCGGACCGGGTCGTGAAGCCCGTAGCTCCACGGCCGAGACCGGCCACGTAGTTTTCGGGCGCCGGTTGGCTGAGAAAGTCGCGCCTGCTGGACATGGTATGGTGTCTGTCGTGTTGTCGCCTGTGGGATGATTTTCTGGGCTTGGACCTTGTCGAAACCGGTCGGCGGTTTGGGTGTTGGAGCCAAGAAGTGCCAAGCAAATGCTCGACTAGGGTGCGGAGGGTTAGGGATAAGTACTTTCGTCAATGTTGTGTCGCGCGATGACCACAACCATGAACCACCATCACCATTACACAATTTGTTGCATATTTAGATTGTTTGAGCATCGCATTAATCATGTCTCTCCGCTGTATTCTGTATCACAGCATGTATGGAGCTTGTAAGCACCTGGTAAATATCCAAAAATGCCCCTTGACCCCCCCGTAAACCATGACCATTTAAGAACACATGCCCTGAGCCTAAGCGAAGGCTTATTGCAACAGCAAAGTCTCGCCATCCAAAACGCCAAATAGCCCCTCGATCTCCTTGGCCACCACCTTAAGCTCCTCTGCCACTTGACCCGTAACAAGCGCATAGGCATACAGCAGCGCGTAGTCGCGCTCCTCCACATTGATGTGCGCGAGCCGCCCAAACCCAAAGTAGCTCGGCCCCCCGCTCGCCGAACTCTCGTCGACCTGGTGCTGATGCTCCTTTCGGAACTGGAAAATCTTCCCCAGCAGCCTGTCCCTCATCCTCGCCACGCTCGGGATGGCGTCCGTCAGGGGGTACTCCAGCATCATCGACGACGCCAGCACTTGGAAGACGTGGCAGATGCGGTCGCACAGCAGCGCCCGCTCGTCGGCAGTGTACAGCAGCAGCGCTCGCTCGCCCTCGGTGAGGTTGCCCTTGCGCTGCGTGACGAGGGACATGGCGTAGAAGGCGTCGAGAAGACGGTGCGTGGATTCCATGAGTAGGCGGTTCTGCTCGGAAGGGAATGGGCCGCGGAGCTCGAACTCCCGGGCGGCGCTGGTGCGGAGGACGTCGAGGCGCGCGGCGTACTTTTGCAGCGCGGCTTGCTCGCCCGAGCGGAGGTAGGAGCGGGTGCAGTCGCTGCGGAGGAGGATGGCGAGCGGCCCCCGTTTCCAGATGAGGCCCATCTGCAGGTGCAGCATGCTGAGGCCCTCCTTGAACTTCTTGCGTGCCGAGATGGGCCAGATCAGCCGACACACGACCAGCCCCCAGAGGATGCCGGCCGTCACCGCCGCGAAGCGGTGGAGAAGAATCTCCTTCATGATGGGGTTCACGCCGCCCTCGTCATCGTCGTCGTCATCGACCTTCTGTGCCAGACTGTACGCGTACAGCGTCGACACGTTGTAAGCCAGCAGTGTGATCCTCCCCATTGGCGCCCTACCCCATGCAATGATAACATAGAAGCTCCCGAAGGCCACGAGCGATCCGAGAGGGATGAGGGCAAGGGCGCTTTGTTGGGACACGCCCCAGTTGAGGCCCGCTGCCCCGATGCCAACCAGTGTTCCCAAAAACCTGGCCAGACCGGTGGTGTTGGCCGCGCCCACCGTCATAGAGCAGACAATCATGAAAGACAAGAGGCCCCATTCGCCCCTCCAGTGCTGGTACAAAGCCCGGGTTTGCGGGATGAAGGCGAGCGAGGCCCAGAGGGCTGCCCCAACGCCGACTTTCAAGCCAAATCGAACTGCCCGAAGTTAGCCTTCAAATGCATAAAACAGCATAGGAAACAGAGCGGTTCTCACTGTCATCCCTAGCCAGCCGCCTCACCGTCCCAAGAATCCTCTGGGATATGCTTGCAACGACCTTGCTCGTCGTTGTCTCCGGAGCGGCTTCCCAGCTGTACGTATCCCTCCGCCTGATCAGTGGTTCGGCTATCCCCTTCGGCATGGCGCTCTTCTTGATCGGCTTGATCATGGCGTCCCGCTCTCCGTTGTCATAGGGGAGAGCCAAGGCCTTTCGGCCACTATGCTGACCGTTCCTCCACCACAAGAGCCAGTGCCAACTGCGTTTCCTGTGTTCGCTGGCAAACTTCAAGTCGTCCAAGACGTCCAGGTACTTTTGCATCTCCTCTCCAAATGTCTGCAGGCTGAAACTGAAGTGGCCGCAGGCGGCTGCAACTTCTTCCAAGTCGGCTTGGATCGAGTCAGACCTAGTGCGGTCTAACTCGAGCGTTTTGTACAGCTCTTGCAGGGCATGCGCCCTTGCGTCGTTGAAAAGCGACAGAGCATCCGTAAGGCTCTGGCGGAAATGGTCGTTGATGGAGATTTTGTACTCGGGGGCCTCTCCAAAGGGCGGCGAGCGGAGCACCTCGGAGAGTGTGTAAGCCAAGGACTTCATCGAGGGCCCGAGCAACTCAATAAATAGCTCAAATATCTCCGAGGGGTGCCGAAAGGGGGCGAGCTTTGCAGACGCGGCATCAGACAGGCGCCTATCGCGAGCTGGCCTCCTCTCGTCCTCGTGGCTCTCTTCGGACGCCTCGTCGATCGACGACAGCGCTAGGAACCTATCCCTACCGCTTCTCATCGTGTTCGAGATGATCCGCTGTAGGTTTGGCGAATAGAGAGGCGAGGTAGAAAATTCAGACGGGGAGGTGACCGGCGATAACGGAGCCGTGAACTCCAGGGTCTCCAAGGGCTCCTTCAGCAGGGCAAATTCCGAGTTCGCGGCACTGCGCAACCCGCCAATGGACTGGGCCACTGTCTCCATCGATCGTACGACAGCCCTATCAAGCTGGTAGATCTTCTCATGGCCCAGAAAATAGCGCTCAAATTTTGCCTCGCGGAGGTTCTTGGTCATCTGAGGATAGACAGACGAGTACGCCGACGAAGCGGCGGCGAATTCGGGTGATAACACGTCCTCCTCGGAGCCGCTGAGAAAGCCACGGGTAATCAGCGACAGCATATCGCCCAGCGAGACGGATGCCTTGGTCATAGACTGTCGCAGGGCTGACACGGCAGACATCCTCCACACAGTGAGGTTGACAACCGTGGTGATGGTGATGCCCATGATGAGCATCTTGAGAATCTGCACAATTTTCTGGTTCGAGAAGACGCTCGTAAGCACGGCCGTCTCTTTGGTGACGACACCGATGATGGCGAGGGAAGCCAGAGTGCTGCCGATGTCGACTAGCGGGTTTCCCATCCTCTGCTTGACCCACCCCATGAGGCCGAAGCCTCCTCCGATGAAGACGGTGACGACCAGGCCGTGGGCCAAGGGGACCATGTCAAACACGTCGCCAAACAGAACCGAAGTGCACATGGACAGAACCGAGACCAACTCGGCGTATGTGACGGCCACAATCGCGATCAGGACTGCCTCGATCATGGACCCCACGGACCGGGCGGGGTGGAAGTAGACGGTCAAGGTGGCCACCACGTGTTTGCCATCTGGCCTGCCCAAAAAGTCTGACAGCGGCGACCAGAAAGTTGCCAGGCTGCCCAGCGTGTACGCAAGAGTGCACTTGAGCACTCCGCGGCCAACGGGCGAGTCTAACCAGCGCAGGGCCCGGGCGCCCCCTTCGCGGACGCTATGCGCCACGGCGCGGCCTCGTTCCGACACGGATTGGCGAGAGAAGAGAGGCGCTAGAATCGCTGTTTCGGAGGTATCGCTTCGGCTCGAAGGAAGAAAACTGGAGGGCCGGAGGGTGAAGGTGCGGTGCGACCGTTCACCGGTGGAGGGGATGATGACGGAGCCATTGCGCAGTTTCTGTGATAGTTACCCCCGGTCAGAGACGTCAGAACCAAGAAGATACACGCATGAACCGATCGAGACGAAGCTGGAGGGGGAAAGAAGGCCACGGCGCATCGGCGCATCGGCGCATTGGGATGTGGCTGGACGGTCCGACTCACGGTTCTCTTGGAAGGCCTTTGCGGTGGCCATTGGCCCGCCGACGCCGACGGGGAGGAGCTCATCTCATGTTCTCTGCTTTGGAGTGCGCGACGAAAGATGCAGGCTGGAGTTTGGTCGCCCGATGTCTAGGGCTCTGTTGTTCGATGCTTGCAGCAGCTGGGCAAGCAGGGCGAGAGCTCGCACACTCAGCAGCTTGTTGTCGAGGGTTCATCCTTTGTTGCTTTTGTTGGTTGG
>FJWA01003482.1_pt1 | contig 17890 bp, 20 predicted proteins | sample 1011891 | NCBI WGS metagenome assembly FJWA01 (sample SAMEA3912450, study PRJEB9761) | metagenome | biome: forest; material: soil | place: USA | collected 2011-06-22 | depth 0.1 m
CCCANNNNGNGNGGGGGNGGGGGGGCCGGGCGGTAAGGAGTACCCACACCAGAGTTGTTCTGGGAGCGACCCCAGGAGAGACGGACGCGCGAGTTACCAATAGGGTAACCCTGCATCTGATTGATGGCCATCTCGGCCGCATGGCGATGGACGAACTGCACGAAGCCGCAGCCCTTGCCGGGAGGGATCTTGACGTAGGTGATCTCGCCAAAGCCCTGGAAGAAAGAGCGAAGCTCGTCCTCGGTGACGTAGCCAGACAGACCGCCGACGAACACAGTCGTGTTGTTGGGATCGGTGAACTGATTCATGGGCTGCATGGGGTTGAACGNCGCGCCCTGGTTGTAGTAGGCGGCGGGACCGCCCCACATGGGACCGGCAGCAGGATGACCGGGAACGGGCGGCATCATCTGGTTGGCGCCAGGGGGGCCGCCGTGGCCACCGTACTGATGGGAGCTGTGGCTGGTTAGGCACTGTCTGTCTCTGTCTATGAACTCAATTGAAAATGACATACCGAGTCTTGGGGGTGGCAGTGGAGATGCGCATGGGGCGATTGCCGCAGTAGACGCCTTGCATCTCAACCAGCGCGCGCTGCTGGTCCGACTCGTCGCCAAAGCGGACAAAGCCATATCCGCGGGACTGGCCGGTCATCGCGTCCGTCATGATCTTGGCGGACTTGCAAGAGGGGAAGCGCGACTGGAACAGAGAAACCAGAACGAACTCGTTGACCTCAGGGCCGAGGTCGCCGACAAAGATACTAAACTCAGGGCCGCGATCATCCCTTTCCGCGAGTTAGCCAAGTTCATTGTCGGCAATTCAAGGGGCTCCTACCGGCGGTCGACCAAGCCACCGCCCGAAGCCCAGTTCAGCTTGAAGACACGGGTAGAGTTAGGAACCGGAGTGCCGTTCAGGTTGAGGGCCTTCTGAGCAGCGTCTGCAGTGGAGAATTCGATGAAGCAGTAGCCAGCGTTGCTATAAACGCGTTAGTGTAATTCTTCTGCGATGACGTAAAGAGACGAAGCGTAAAATAAAGTGAAACAAAGGAAGTATCCGGTAAGTTGAGACAACCTCTAGGGAATTGATAGCTTCCGGGAAGTTGAGATAACCTCCAGCAAGTCAAGAAAAACCCCAGCAAGTCAAGCACTCGCCCGCAAGTCGCGAGAACCTCCAGCAAGTCAAGCGCGCGCCCAGCAAGCTAAGAGAAACCCCAGCAAGTCAAGCGCATGCCCGCAAGTCAAGAGAACCCCTAGCAAGCCAAGCGCGTGCCTAGCAAGCCAAGAGAACCCCCGGCAAGTCAAGCGCGCGCCCGCAAGTCGAGAGAACCCCCAACAAGTAAAGGTCGCGCCCGCAAGTCGCGAGAACCTCCAGCAAGTCAAGCGCGCGCCCGGCAAGCTAAGAGAACCCCTAGCAAGTCAAGCGCGCGCCCGGCAAGTTAAGAGCGCTCTTAGCAAGTTAAGAGAACCCCTAGCAAGTTCAGAAAATCTTCAGCAAGTTAGGAGAATCTCTCGCTAGTGAGATGACTTCCAACAAGCGAAGNGACCTCCAAACGAGCGACGAGACCTCCAATAAGCGAAGAGACCTCCAACAAGCCGAGCAAACTCGAAGGAAGATGAGGACAGCCGACAGCAAAGGCTCGGTTACTCTCGGCATCGCAAGTAACATGAGGAGGAGAGGGAACAAATGTGACATTGAAAGAAGTACGTACCCAGAGTTGCGGTCGCGAATGACCTTGACCTGAACGCCTTCGGCCAAGACGGTCTGGAAGATGTTCTTGATGAAGTTCTCATCCATCCAGCCCTCCATCTCGCCCATCCTACGAGGAGCGTTAGCTAGCCAATCCAAGGATCTCATAAACGACCAAGCGGAAANTACCAGAGAGTCTTTGACGCCTCATTCGAGCCAGGCATGGGGGTGGGGGGAGCAAAGCCCGTATCGCCAGAACCGTTCATGTTCGAGCCGTTCGCAGCAGCGCCCGGCGGGCCAGTAGGAGTATACTCGGCCATTGTTGCTGCTTTTGCTAANGTTAGCGTAATGTTCGCGGTAACAGCTGGTTGAATTTAAGACGCGTGAAGTTAAAAGTAATCGGTGGCCGAGACGCTGCGAGAGATCAAGCGAGCTATCGCAGGACTCTCTACACAAACGAAATCGGTCCGCTCGAGGGAGAAAAAAAAAAGGCAAGACTAGAGGGATTTTTTCCGGGGCTAGCAACTTACTCAGATCGCGGTGAGATGATGGGAAGAATGGAACCGGTAGAGGATCGCGGTAAAATCTTCGAAGTCGGTCTTGGTTAGCTTGAGGAAGCTAAACGGGAATCGAGGAAGACGACGCCGGCAATAAAGGCCAAAGAGGAAGGGTTGTGTGGAAAATGGAGAAGGGAACCGGTGCGAAAATTCCAGAAGTGGAAGACGTGGTTGGGAAATGGAAAAGTGGGAAGAAGGGCAAGGCAGAGGAAAATTTAAATAGGCCACTTGGGGGAGGGAGGAAGGTCTGTGATGAATACAGAATGAGGCTTTAGTTGAGACGAACATCACGTGCAAGTTGTATTATCGCGTGACGATAAGGGAAACAAAGCAAAAGTAGACAAGGCCTCTGTTTAGACGAAGACCACGTGCAAGTTGAACAAAGATAAGGAGAACAATAGAAACAAAGCCTCTATTAAGACGAGGACCACTTGATGATTGCATAAAGGGAAACAACATAGAGTTGACGAAGCCTCTGTGAAGACGAGGGCCACGTGAAGGTGTAAGAGGGGAAGCAACATAAAAGACACGAGGCCTCTATTAAGACGAGGGCTACGTGAAAGTTGCATGAGGGGAAGCCACATGAAGGAAACAAGGCCTCTCTTAAGACGAGGGCCACGTGACAGTCGCATGAGGGCAAGCAACATGAAGGAAACAAGGTCTCTGTTAAGACGAGGGCCACGTGAAAGTTGTAGGAGGGGAAGCAACACAAAAGAACCAAGGTCGCTGTTAAGACGAGGACCACTTGAAGTTGTAGGAGGTGCAGCAGCATAAAAAAAAACAAGGCCTTTGTTAAGACGAGGACAACGGAAACAGTATAAGAAATAAAGCCTCTATGAAGACGAAGACCATGCGAAGGTCATTGATAGAGTGGCTATAAGGGAAACGAAGCATGGGAAACAAGGCCTATAGTATAGGAGGTGTGAAATGTAAAGTGTTTGATAGTAGAGAAGAAGGCTGAACTTGAGATCGCGTCACGTTCGCCCTCACATAAGCCCTCGCGAGCACTCTCGCGTAGCATCCTTATGCCATAATCAAGCCTCGTCACCCTCCCCCTAATTAAACGCGAAGTCATATAAGGGTAACTACCGATATATTCACCTTCGGGTATAATATGGGATCGCGGTGTAAGCGCGCTATCTGATGGTTGCGCGCTTGATCTTTTCAGATGAAAAGATCCGTCGCGAGATAGCCGCGAGATTCTCCTCGAACCGGCGGCAGTCCTCGCGATACTCCCTCTACGAAGCAACAGCGAATGTTTGAGATAAGACCGCGTCACCGTTAAGAGGTCGGCGAGACTCCAGCCATCGATGAGATGGAAGAGATACGCTCGTGGGGAAAAAAAGGGGGGCCGGCCGCTTAGCAGTCAGGGGTAGACACTCGCCATGGAGAGGGAGGCAGGAAGAGCCGCGTATTACGTGTAGAATAGAAGAAATGTGCCTGGATACCAGTTGGAGCAAGACCAGGCTGTGGAATGCAGACGCAGAGGCTGTGGAATGCAACAGGGGATGCTCCTTTGTCCTTGGCTTGGCGACCCAACGGCGATCCAAAAGGAGACAGCTCTGAACAGGGAGGGGACAGGGGTGACACAGCCGCCAAGGATATCCGGTCGACGAACGAGAGGGGCGACGCTTCGGCTGAGACTGGACTGATGCAAGGGGGGGCGGGGCAAAATGGTTTGGCAGGACGATTGGCTCGAGAAGAGGAAAAGGATCACACTCACCACAAGACAGGTTCCCAGAGACGTTGTTGGAGAAGGTACCAGAAGGAGACGAATGGTATCGCTAGGATCGCTTGCTCCAAACCTATCGCGCGGGTGACAACGTTAGCGAAGCCCTCAAGATCACCACGTGTTCAACACGGAGGAAGAAAAGAGAATCCAGAAGGCCGTGGCGTGATCGGGAGGATGTCCAGCTCTCGTTCTTCCCTGGGCTTGAAACTTGGGCTTCGGGAGATTTGACAAACGAAAGCCTCTTGAACAACTGATCGCCGGGAGGGAGGGAAGCTGACCCAGAAGAACGAGAAGGGTGGAAGTGCGAGAATGGTGGGAAGGACGCGCTGCCAACAACCATACCGAGCCGCAGTCGAATTGTTCTTGTAATTCCCAGGCCACGGCGGTGCGGACAACATGGTTGTCTCGTGGATGCAGTCCTTGGCGTGCCATGTCGTCCGTGTCCAGCGGCCTCTCAAGTCACAAAGCCGGCACCGCCACTGAGAGCTCAGGTTGTTGAACCTCAACAGCCTCGGCGAGTCTGAGTGGACACGAGATCGATATCGTCAAGGAAATAGGGCGAGCCGATCATCCGACACAGCACGCCTCTGCCTTGCTCGGAGTGCAGGCGCCAGGGAACAGCTGCGAAACCGACAGCGGAAGTATCTGAACGGAGACTGCTCCGTTTCCCCAAGGCTAAAGCCGCAATCAAAACTCAGATCTGTGGCCTGGGAATGGGTTGCCCAACCTGGTTTCAGATCGAGAGGAGTGATATCCTTGTCCCGGAGTTCCGGGACCGTGAAGGGGGAAGCTGAGGGTTGAAGGAGCACGCCGTCACAGCAATGAAATCCTGAGTGGCAACGTGGACACCACCGTTGACTGAAAACAAATCCATCGGCTTGGGCATGAGCCAGGCATTTGTGAGTTGCGGTGATGGACGATGACCACCAGAGGTGTTCGGTCCAACCCGAGGAAAAGGGGGAGTCTAGGAAAGGGGCAGGGCCGGAATGGAAGTGGGGTTGGAGTTGGTTTTGAGGGGGACGCATTGGAAGCAATAAGAAAACCGACTTACTGATCAAGGCAGTAGAATGCAACGAAACCCAAATGGGATTCGACAGACTCACGGGCGAACGGAGCCGCAAGTGGTATCCAGGACCGGAAGAGCAAGAGTTCTGTTGACGCCTTCACGCCGTGAAACCCAGATCCCGAAGAGCAGTTGCCGAAGATATGAAGGGATAACGAGCTTCGGATGAGGTTCCGATAACAGTGAGAAGGCAAGGAAGGCGAGGCTTGGGAACAAATACGCGAAGAGTAATGCTGGGCTCTCGCGGAGAACTAGATGAACGCTGAAGATTGGCAATGGTTGGGGAGCGAGGTATCGCGGCCGGACTTCAGTGGATAAGAACCTGTTTGCCTCTGGTTAGCCACCGACAAAAAAACGAGACTGCTGCTGCTCATGAAGAAGCCGTGTTTGGTGTGCCCAAGGTTCAAGTTGGCCGCGACCGCGCCGGGCCAAGCCCGAAAGCACGACCATACGCGGGGTTAGAAACCCGTGGGAGGTTGGAGTCGCGGCGAGTGGCAGGTGTTGGTTGACGTCCAGACGTGGGTTGAGGCGAATCCAGAAACTGGATAGAGCGGGGGGCTAACACTCTGTACTCGCCAAGGCCGTATGATCATCGAGTAAGACCGTGACCGTTATTCAGCGAGAGCACACCTCGCTCACGTCTTTCGACTCGCGCGGTGCGATTTACCGGGACAGCCCAGGGCGCACTCTCGAGGGAAAGAGCGTGGCGCGGAGGCTGTCTCGTTCGAGTGATCACCTCGTCCCCATGGACCACGACGACCTTCGCTCAACGGCAGGGCTTGAACCGTTTCTGGTGCGCGGAATGTTCACGACCAGCGGAGAGGCGCAGCGGGACCGGATACCCAGGCCCGGGAAGCAGCGCGGTGCCGATTTGCAATGGGCGACCAGAACCATATGGCCTCGGAGTGGGCTGTCGTGGGTTGGAGCCAGTGCTCAAGCCCGACGGTTGAGGACGGAGAGTGGCGCCTTGCTCGACCTCTCCGCGGTATGAAGAAGCAAAGAACACGGTTCTGGCTCGGCAAGCTTCGAGCAGACCAAGTCGATGATTTCTCGACCATGAAAGCGGCAGCGGTTCGTCTCATGAGAAGCATCGGTCTCGAAACGCCATAGAGGTTCGGGGCCTCTTTCCCCGGAGTTTCGATCCGGGGGTTTTAGGTGAGGTCGGATCAGAATGATCCGTATCCAGAGCGTTGATAGCGCACGAATTTGGACGAGGTTGTCGACGAGACGTGGGTGCGACGTGTTGGTTGCATGCAGACTGTCCAGGGTATGTTGGACTCGACCGTCCTCGTCCGTTCCAAGCTTCCCACAGCATCATGCCACGGGCCGCTTCCTCCACTGTGGAATATCTGGAGGGGGCGCCCATCACAAGGTGTGCCATGACATTCGTCACCTTGTCCGCCAGGACCAACTCCACGGCATGTATCCTGGCTGTGGAACATGCCTTGTTGACCTTGATAAGTCCCCCCCCTACCCCACCGGAGATCAAGTTTGGGTGTTTGACTCGTTTGAACTGGTCGAGGCGAAGTATCCGATACTGCTGGAGCATGTGCCGAGCGGCGGCACAACTAGCCCGGACACGAGAGTGGGCTGTCCCGTGTGAAGGTCGAATATGGAGGGCCACGGTTCGTCCGCCCAGTCTGGGTTGCAACACACGCTTCAAGTCCATGCCAGCTCAAACGACCCAAACAGCTCGGTCTCCAGGGCCGCCACGTTCATCTCCTGAAGCTCATCGAGGATTTTGTGATGCACCCTCACCCCCCAAATTGCCCAATCCCGGCCACACCAGAAGCCCACCCGGAAGTGCGTTATCGTCTGCCATCCGGGCTCGCATAGATCGAGGCGTCGTGAGGTCCGGCCGGGAGCTTCGGGGCACCGGAAAGCATGGGCCAGAAGATAGATCACGGCGGACAAACGTTCCAGGTTCGACGAGGCTATTGATTGTTCGGCGCATCGACGGTGACGACGTGGGAATTCGACGAAGGGGGTGCCGGTCGTGTACGGCGGTGGGGAGGCCCGCGGGGCGCCATCGTCTTCCGATCCATACCGAGCACTCGCAACCACACTCCAGAGCCAACCATGCCACCGTTCTCGCGACCAAAATCACATAATCCATCCCATATCCTCCAGGCCGAGTCCAAGCCCATATCCAGGTCCACGTCCAGGTTCACGTCCAGGTCCAGGTCGGCGTCTCGAAGAGGTCCGGGTCGAGGTCTGCATGGGCTCGGTTCCACGCAGGGCACCAAAGGCACGGAAAACACCGGCAGTCCAATGCCAGGGGGACAAAACAAAACTCACTCTCGGAAACAGCAGGCAGCAAACACGGCGCGTATTCTCGTCCGGCGGGGTACTTGACGCGCGAGGATCGGGAGGGTCGAGACGCGAGGGGGGTGTTGTCGACAGTGTCGAAGAAGACTGCAGGCAAGGACCAACAGCAAGGGCGATAGAACGACGGCAAAAGGCACGCGAAAGGATGCTTTTTGAAATCGCAAGCAGCACGGGCGCAAAGAGAAAAAAGGCAGAGGAGCACGCGGGGTGCGAGTGGTGGGAGGGGTAGGAAAAGAAAAGGAAAAACAGAGCGAGGTCGAAGCGGCGCTGTGGAGAGAGAGGGTGGGCAAAGCAGAGGGACAGGTGAAAACTGGGAAGGCGCCGAGCGTGCTGTGTATGGAGAGAATTTGCCTGGCGGGTGGATTGGCAGGGTGGATTGGCAGGGGACGCCGGTAGGGTGCGATTTGGCATGGCATGGCATGGGCATGGCGCATGGGGAGGGTGTGTGGAGAGGGCCAGCCCAAAGCGGTCGTCCAAGCCCAAATGATGGCGTCCATTCCCGACCGCCGCGGCGCTGCTTGCGCTGCTGTGCACTGGAATGCCTGCAACTGCCTGCTGCAACCGCAACAAAGCTGTCCGCCCTTGCTCGCTGATGCTCCGGCTGCTCTGTGCGGCCGACGGCCGACCGACGGGACTGGAAGCAACAACAAAGCTGACGTCAAATCCCCAGCGCATCGCAACCTTCTGTCGTCTGCTGGTCGCATTGCAGACTCCCACTCCCCATTCAGGATCCACAGCTACCTGACGTTACTTCATGGCGGGTTCATACCACGAAGCATGAAGCCATGATCCGGCAAGGCTCACAAGCGGCAATGCCTCGGCCGATGGCTGCGCTCTGCCGCCGGTGGGGAGCTGTCGGTGGGGAGCGAGCTGNCCAGCCAGCACGGACGGGAGCTCTGTCCTGGCATCAACAGGCCCTCTCGGTCCATCCCTCCCCTCNCCGTTACACAACACAACATTGGCGGCAGCCCAGGGCAACCGCATGCCGTGGACAGTGCCCGCGGGATGTACGGAGTACTTGTAAACAGAACCTTGGGTGGAAGCACCGGGCAGCAACAGGAGCCAGCACCCGCCGCCCCTGGTCCCTCCCAGCGACGCCCGCAACCGTTCCCCACCGCAGCTTCCGACCAAGCCACGAGATCGGGGCACGGCAATCGTTGTTCGCTTCCCGACCCCGGTGGGGTGCGCCCAGGGTTCCCAAGTATCCCCGGTGGAGATGCGCGAAGCAGAAAGGGAGCCAATTCCGACGCGAAGAAGAAGAAAGAAAAAAACCACCGGCCTAAAGATGCAGGACAACCCACACAGACCCTCTCGTGGACGACGAGCGTCATCAATCTCGCCGTCTGGTCCAGCCGGCATTCCGCACCGTTTCGTTTCGTGACCAGGCCGCCAACGCGTGGAAACAAACAGTGGANCCAGCGCTGGCCGCGAAACAGGCAATGCCGGGCAGCCAGGGATCCTGGCTTTCCCCATGCCGGGTCGTGGTGGCGGCTCCGGGGGGACGGAATGTACTTCTGTCTTCTGTCCAAAGGCTGCGCACGGCATCACTCCCGGCGCTCACGCCGACCATCATCCCATCTTAAACCAGAAATAGCCAATCCAAGCCGGGACCGCACTTCTTTAGCGCGGAGTCCTCGCCCTCGACCGTGCGAAACACGGAAATGGGCAGCCAGTGTCTCGGACCAGGTCTTAACAAGAGGCCTCGTCGCCCTGTCCGTTGCCCGTCTTTCAGCCGCCATATGGTTCGGGTGGCTGTCCCAAACGCCAGCCAAAGGCCCGCTTTGTTAGGGCTCGGCAGGGATGCGAGCTGGAGGCGCACAGACTAGAAGCAATCGAACGAACCCGTCGAAGCTTTTGCGGACGTCATGGCCGAGTGGAGCGAGTCAAGCTCAGCTGGCACTGGCCCCGTCGCTGGCAATCAAATCTCGCGCATTTTCCCCGCCTCGGGCGCGAAACTGCAGAACTCGCGTCCCGCAGCGTCATTGCTCTCGATTTTTTCTCAAAAGCCCATCTGGCATGCGGCGCTAGGGCCAGAACAGGCGCTCGGCACTCAGCCGGCCCTGGCCACATGCAAGTCAACAATGCACATTTTCGATCACTTGCATACAAAGTAGGATTGGATCAACGAATCAGCCCGCGTCATCACCAGATCGTGGTATGGTGGGAGCGACGCCGCCCGGCCGTCGACTGCATACTACCCGCCCAAGACCAAGCTCGACCTTGGCGTCAGGCACAAGTCCGTCCTGGTCGGGGCGAATAATCTCAAGTTGCTTCGTATGGACAGTCCTGTACATTGTACATGCCGCCAATCTCTGGTCCATCAACCAATTACCAAACGGACTTGCAGACCGTTGGGCTGGTCCGGAACCGGGATCCTTGCGCATCTGTCCGTCACATGTGGTGTTTTGTTATCTCCGCGTCTGCCTGCACTCTGCAGATCACCAGCTTCCGGTCGATAATCGTCAACAATCGAGCTTTGGGCCGCCGTTGGATCATTCGGCTTTCATCCCCCATAAACCGCTTTTCTACCCCGGATGGTTAGTTCGTCCTCGAACCCCTTCCAAGTTTCGAACACGAGTCAGTCGAAGGAATTCCGTCAAGTGTCCTGGCAGGGGGTGTCGCTATCACGGACGGACCTGGGTCTGTCTGCTGGATTGCGTCCGCATCGCTGCAGTTTCTACAGACTTTCTCTATTCGCTGCACTGCTATTGCATGGAGGGGCCGTTCGGTACGAAGCATGATCCGTACTGCCTGCTCCGGTTTCCGCACGTAAGCCCCCGACAAACCCCCCGCGCCTCGTGTTTCGCACAAGCCAAGCCAAGCCCGTCGTCACCACGATCACACGCTCTTGATATTGAACTAAAGAAGGCGTCCGGCGCCCGCCTTAGCCCTATTTTACGACAGCCTGCAGGGCATCATTGATTTTGCTAGGTGAAATCAGGTCGTCCTCAACAAACACAGGGCGGACGGGCCTCGAGGACGACGACGTCGTTACCTGCGTCCCGGGCTCGGACTAGGAGCTCAATGCATGAATCGGCCAGCACCACGAACGGAACGCCTCCCAATATTACTTGGAGCGTGTGCTCGAGCCGTGGTATGGATGCTACCGAGAGCATCCGAGATTCGTATCCTCGCGCCGCCATTGAAATGACTCTCCGTGCATGGCCCTGCACTGCAGCATGCCGGCTTGGCCAGCAAGCAGAGGGACACAGCAGCGATTAAGCTGCGGGAGCGCGTGCTCCAGTCACCAATTGCAATCTTGGGCTCTGTTGAGGCAAGGGTTAGCGATTTGAGACTCCCGCCCGTTCCCACCATCCACAGGAGCGGAGGGTCTTGGTTTCTCCCGAGACAGTAACCAAGGGTGCCGTCTCTCTGAGACCACAATTGGATTGGATCGATCTGGGACTGTCTGCTCAGACGCCCAAAGCGAAATCGAGATATCCAACCTTGCTACAGTACATCAAAGTTCTTGTTGCTGTCTCCTGCCCGGCGGTAACGCGCTTGCCCGCCGGCGCTTTGTCCGCGCCTGGTGTCGTCACCGTTGCCAAATCCCCCACCCGCTGGACTCTGGGTGTATGGACGGACGGTCAGTGAGATCAGACGGAATGATAAGGGGCAAGGACAGCCATGCGAGTCCGTCAAGCCGTACGTCATTCCCAAGGCAGGAGGCCTAGCACGAGGGTCACTCAACCTTGCTCTTGTTTACGCCGATGGATGCCGTCCGCGTCGGAAGCCGTGGAATCAGCCCGGAGTGTGGCCGACGGTGACATCCGTCCGCGACGTCTAGTAGAACATATCTCCGTAGCCGCTGGGACCTTGCTCCCGGAGTTCTCGGACCTCTGCGCACGTCCATTCAAGTTGCTGGGAGTGCGAGGCGACATTGATTCCAAGAGTCGCCCTGCTACCGTGACGCCGTCGACTCTCACAGCTCTGGTGGTTCATGTCCTCTCTCACAAAAACCGGCACAAGCTTGCCTGAGGAGAGAGACATGAACGTGATTCGAGACAACATGCCATGGCATGAAAAAAGCGTATTCAAATGGTGTCTCGCATGATCACAACGCTGTAAGATGGCAGGTACCTAGTATTCCTACTAAAGCTCCCTTACTCCTGGTGGTGAGTAATATGATATGCGAAGGAGTTGCCAAGATTGTTTGCCCAAGTGATCACGAAACCCACCCAGCGGCAGGGACTCCAAGACAACTTGAAAATTGCTGTGAAACGCCGTATGAGTTGTGATTCCCGGCGGCCCAAATCGGATGACCGAGCTACTCCAACAACTGCAGACAATCCCTCCAAGCTCTCTGCACTTCAAGAGACCTATCCTTCTCCAGCGCCGCGACAACAACGCCCCTGACCTCCGCCTTCCACCCACCATCCGTCACCAGCCCAGCACGCGTGTCGCCCAGTTGCATCGCAGCCTTGGCCGCCTTAACCCTGGCAAGACGCTGCTCCTCTGTCCCCGCCTCCTCCGCACCCAGATCCAGGGTGTTGAGCAACCATGTGACGACTTCCTTTCCGTCGGCCCCGCTCCCTTGACCATCGGGGGCAGCCGTCTCGCCCACTGCGTCCTCCAGGACTTCCTTCACACAACNATACCAGAACGTCCGCCTGATGGTCGCATACTCGGGCTTCGAAATACACGGAGACGGGGCGTTGAGCGTCTTGCCGCGGCTCCCAGCAGCTGTTTCGAGCGCGAGCACAACCTCCCGCAGCACCACCATCGGCTCCTGCCTCATCCTCAGCCGGTTGTACCCCCTCACAACCGCCTCCAAAGCAGCCCAGACCGTCCGAGTCTTGAGATCCANCCCGCCTCCCCTCCCNTTNNGCCCCTTGGGCTTGCTATCCACCTCCATGGCATCCGCGTCCTCCTCTTCGACCACCACATAAGGCTCCACAATCTCGACAATCTCGTCCAGCATGTCCAGATCCTCCCTCACCGCCGCGACCTCCCACAGACACCGAAACGCGTGCGGCCGATACGCCTCATTATTCCTCTTGGCCTCCCGCACAGCAACCTTCCTCAACACCCCCGCCAGCGCCGCATCCTCGGTCCACAGCACCTTACACGCCCCGACAAACCCCGGAAACGGCTCCAGCAGCTTCTCCTTCCCCTCAAACGTCTTGAGCGCCAGCGCCCTCTCATACGCGGGCCAGACCGCCCTCAGATTCTCCGCGCTCACCCGTCCTGACCCCTCCCCCGCAGCCACCACCCCGGCGGCAGCCGCCGCCACGGCCAGCGCGCCGGCATGCTTGAGGGCCCACTGCGCGGCGCCGAGGCACTTCTCGACGAGTGCGACGACCTCGGCCAGGTAGCGCACGACGGTCAGGCTGGTGCTGCCGGCGTGGGTGTCCCAGACGGCCTGGGCGGCCTTGCGGACGTACTCGTCGGTGTCGTGGCGGGCGAGAAAGGCAAAGGGCAAGAGCTGGGTCTCAAGGGCGTTGAAGTGGTCGGGGGAGATCTTGGAGAGGGCGAGGACGGCGTCGGCGACCTTTTGGCGGCGTGTCTCGTCTTCCGAGGAGAGGTAGAGCGCGATGAGGCGGTCGGCGAAGCGCGTCTTGGCTTCCGGGGTCGGCACCACGCGGATGAGGTAGGCGGCGGCGCGGGCGTAGTTCTGGCTAACTTCGTCGTTGCGGTCGAGGCTTTGTTTTTCCATCTGGACGAGGAATGTCGGGGCGTACGGGGCGAAGGAAGGGGCGTGGCGGGTGGCGAGCGTCGAGAGCACGCGGGCGCAGCCAATCTTGGTGGGCATGCCCAGGGCGGTTTTGATGGATTCCTGGAGCCTGGGAGCGAGGTCTTTCATGACTGCGTCGTCTACGCTGCGGAGACAGTTTTCGATGGCCTCGGCGATGGGGCTGCGGGAGACCATGGCGCTGCGGAGCTTGTCGATCTTCTCGCGGTTGTCTTCACCCGCGCGCTGGTAGTGGTAGTTGATGGCCTCGGGCTCGATCGTGCTTAGGAGGCCGAGGAGATGAGGAACCATGGTCGGGATGTACGGTTTGAGGGCGTCGCCGCCGCTCTTGGCGATCTTCATGACTGTGATGGTTGCGAATAATTTGACATCTTCGGCACCGCTCTCTATGCCTTTGTCGGAGAGGAGGAAGGGGAGGGCTTCGTTCATCATGGCTTTCGCTGTGGTCGTGGAGCCCGACTCTTCGAGTTGCCGGACAAGCGTCGTCGAGAGTGCGATGCAGAGATGCAGCGCGGCGTTCCGGACGGTAGCTTTGACATCGTCAAGAACCTTGAGTGCGCATGTCCAGACATCTTTGTAGTAAGGCTCGTACTTTTGGAACGGCCGCCCAGAGACCAAGTCGGAAATAGCAGCACAGCTGGCCTCGCGGACACGCCACTCCTTGCCAAGGATGCTCTTCAAAAGATCCTTCATGATGCTATCGAAATGGGTATCCATCACGGCAGCGTTATCCTTGACTAAGGCCTTCCAGATATCATTCATGGAGCGTTGGACGTTCTGGTTTGGGTCGAACCGGTATCGGTAGAGCTTGGGGTAGAGCTTGGGATCAATCTCTGACTCGGAAAGGATGTTGCTGAGCCCAAACCGGCCGAAGGCGGACCGCGTTGACCAGGCCGCAGCATTGGTCGCCAGCGACATGAACTTGTACACCAGGCTGGGGTCACCGACTTCGTTCGCCAGGCTGACGATGTCCTTGTACGAGGTGACAGACTTGCCATCGCCGGTTGGGAGAGCCCCAGCGTCAAAAAGCTCTGTCTCTTGGTCGACCTTCAGCTGGGGCCCTGAGCCGGTAAAGGACGAAACCAGGTCTCGGACGAGCTCGCCTTTGAGGTCCGCGTCTCCCTTCTCGTACACGAGGGCAAGGCCTCTCGACGCAGTCTCTTGGACGAGCTCGTCTCTTGCGCTAAGGAGGCGCATGAAAGCGACTTGGCACTCTCTGAGTCTCGACTGAACATCTTCCAAATGGGAGCAATGTTGGATGACGCAGAACAGCCAGATCCCGGAAGCCTTTAGCAAAGACGGCTTGGTGGTCTTGCAATCAGTCAAGAGCTTTTCCAAGACCGCGGCGAGGCGTGTAGAGCGCTTGGGTACTCGATAGCCAACCTCCTCGGCTTGGACGTCGATGGTAAGTTGGACGACTTCGGCATCCCAACACGCGACTGCGGCTGCGATGGCCTCCCCGACGGCAAAGTGGACTTCGGCCTGCCGGATTTCGTACAATGCGTATAGCTTCTCGAGGATGCAGCCAAGGGTGTCGTTTGCCGTGTTGCCGGTTGCTGCCTCCGTTGCTGGGATTGAGATGGAGAGTCTTCCAAGCGCGGTGATGGCCTTTTCGTTGCCCTTCTTGGCGTGACCGGTGAGCGGCTCGATGAAAGCTTTTGAGATGAAGCCGTGGAAAGCCTCCGTGTCTTGTGCATCTGCCGCTGTATTAACGGCGGCGGTCCAAAGCAGGGAGTATGCCTCGAAGAGGGCCTCTTGAGTTGAGACGGGTGCCGACGAGACGGACTCGAGAGATGGAAATACTTTGGCGATATCAGCAGTGACGCTAACAGACGGCGCCCCGGAATAATATATGCGCCTAGAAACGAGGTGGGCAAGAGCGATAAAGGCGCCTTCAACCGCGTTCAGTTCAGATCCCACCGCCGATGAGAGGTTCTTAGTGATGCTGACCAAGGTCTCCGTGGAGCTGGCGACGGACTCGGCGGAATTTGAGGGATGGGCTGCAAGGATTCCAAACGCCTTGGAGCCGAGCGCCCGAAGTTCCTTTTTGTTCGACTTGATCAGGGGCAGCAGCTCCATGGAGCGGGACGCAAGGGGCTCCAGAACAGCTCTCGGTGACAAGGATGAAATGTCCACAAACGACCGAGCACATGTCTCGGCAATTCTGACATCCTCCTTAATCATCCCCTCAAACGAGGCGTGAAGGAGGCGGAAGAGGGCGTGTTCCTGGCGGGTGAACGCGGACAAAGAGCCGCGAATGGTCTGCCGGCTCGCAAGATCAGACTGCGCCAACGCAGCCAGCCGTCGTTCCCAACCCGGCTCGATCTGGAAGTCCTGCAGCGCTGACAGGAACAAAATGCGCTTGCAGTAATCCACAGCAACAGGGAATGCCGGGAGCGACTCGGCAGGGAAGTTGACGAAGACGCCCCTGTCGTCGACATCCATTCCCGGTCCCTGACTCCAGAGCGGGGAAGCATTGAGCGGCGCAATGGCCTCCTTGAAGAACATCTGGACCATCTCCTTCCAGTCTGGAAGGGCCCGAGACTTGTCGTCATTCGCGTGGTATGTCCAGGGATCGAGCCCTTTTTGGCCTTCTTCGATGACATCGCTGCGCTCGTCAGGGCGGCCGGCGATGGCGAGAATATCGATCCACCGCGCGTAGACGTCGGAGAACGGAAGGCAATGGTTGGCCCATTTGGCGACGGCGTGGCGGGAACTGCGGACCACATCCCCGTCGTCATCCTTCAATATCATGTACGTCAGGAGGATGGATTGTAATTGCGTGTTGACAACGAAGCCGTGCGGTGGTTTGAACAGGCTTGTGAGACTGGACAGCGCCCCGTCGATGTTGACGACGACGTCAGGGGTCGGGTCCTCGGAAAGGGAGCGGAACAGCCACCCAGCCAGGGACAGCCGATCATTGTCCGACATGGACGCCCCTTTGGCGAGGATGCCGATGGTCTCATACGCCCTGGAGCGCAGTGTGCTCTCGTCGAGCGACTGTCGCCCGGGCTTCGGCCAGCCCTGGTCCGTCACGAAATCCTTGAGCAACTCAACCAGCGGTGGCCCTATCTTGTTGTAGTCGGTTTTACTGGGCCCGATCCGGGCAACCCAGTTGATGAACTCGAACAGGGCCCGGTGGAGTTTGTTGAGCTCGAGGCCGGAGGGCTTGGCGGCCACGGGCTGGCCGTCGATCTGCATGGCGTCGCCGGCCTCGGCTTGACTGGCCACATTCCGGCGGAAGGCCGCCAGGATTTCATCTGTGAATGTGGTCGCAGTCTCCGACTTGCTCAGAACGCCAAGAATGCGAATCCGGTACGGCGCGGGTAACCTGGAGTGAGCCTCAAATAGCCTCCGGGCCAGCGTCTTGTCTTCGAGGGAGACGGAGCTCCGCTTTAGCAAGTCATCTCCGACACCTGAGATCCGGTAGTCGGCACTAGACGCGGCGTAGATGGCCGGGATGAACCTCTCGTCATCGGTAAAGGCGCCGCTGGCTAGCAGGTTGACGACCTTAATCCGGGTTTCCAAGAGATTCAGTCCCCCGGCCGCAGGGTCCCACGTCTCAGGCTTGCCGCCAGTGAGGAAGTTGATGTCTGCCTCTGTCAAGCCCGGGGACTGAGTTGGGCCTGACGTGTTTGCGCGCAACAGCAACAGCTTTCCGAACCACTCAGCGACGAAGCTGGCGTCGTTCGGGTCTACCAAGCCCATCGATTCCCGAAAGTCAACATCTTCCTGACTTCCGCGTGGGGGAATTTTGACTGCAGGGAGCATGCGCAGAGCAACGTTGAAGAGCTGGCTGATGGAAGCTGTCGAGCCATTGCTGATGCGGCGGAGGGCTTTGGGAACCAGAGTTCGCTGCTCATCGATGTCCAGCTTCCCGACGCTGTGTTGTATGTAGATCAAGTCGAAGTGCTTGATGAGGGCCTGTTCTGTCCCTTTGTACTGGTCAAGCAAGGCACCCACAGGAAGGACGATGCTGCCCAACGGAGTCAGCCCAGATACAACGGCTTGACGGGGCTGGGTGCCGGGTGAAACGTACCTTGGAGCCTTGATAAGCTTGTTGATGGTCTGGCATGTCGATATGACCTGTTGAGGGTACGGTGAGACTTGGATGCTGGAGTGGAGCGTGAAGAGAGTGAGTCTACCTTGTTCCGGACCGCGACATGCTCACTGCCCGCCTTCACCAGCAAGGGGGCCAGGTAGACCTTCAGCAGCCCCTGCAGCTTTTGCTCATCGGACGAGGCAGATAGGATTCGCCATTCGACCTTTTCGATGAGATCCAGCTCTCTCTTCGCGTCAACGGGTGCGGCCATGGTCAGGGGATGACGGTGTGAGCTGAGGGCATCCCCGTGCGGGGAGATGTTCAGGGAGGGGTTGGGGCGACGGAGTGTTCACAGCCAGACGCAGGAGAAATGGACTTTGGTCGATCAAGCCTGTGGTGTCAGAAAATTATGGCACGTAGTGCCCGGGGGAAGGGTTGATAACTTGGACGCTGAGTGGTGATGGGTGTGAAAATGGGTGGGGAGCACGAGAGCTGGGGGTTTGTTGGTGTTGGACCAACCAACCCAGCCCGGAAGGCTGCCACAGCGACACATCAGCAGCGCCCCTGGCAGGCTGCCCTGACACGCGCAATGGGCCCTGAAAGGACTCGCTCCGCCCGCTGGTTGATTCTAGGTAATTAGTAAGCAAAAAGAGGCCAGGAAAACCACATTGCAGAGCGGCAAGCTTGCGGATAGGTGACCATGTAGGTTTTGTCTGGTAGGTTTTGTCTGGTATCTGCCTCTGACCACTGTTGTCGCCAGGCACTGACTGTACCGTACTGACTTGGAGGTTCGAAG
>FJWA01004094.1_pt1 | contig 17822 bp, 13 predicted proteins | sample 1011891 | NCBI WGS metagenome assembly FJWA01 (sample SAMEA3912450, study PRJEB9761) | metagenome | biome: forest; material: soil | place: USA | collected 2011-06-22 | depth 0.1 m
ATCATTGGCCCCCTGGGAGAAGATATCGTTGGAGAATTGGGGTAGCGTGACGTGCGCGTTGTCGTGGACCCAGGTGAGACCCTTCTGTACCGTCTCGATCTTCCTTGTGATGATGCAGCCGACCAGGTTACGCGCCGTGTCAAGCAGGATGGTGTTGTTGAAGACGGCGGTGATGGCTTTCCCGATCTCCTCGTCAAACGTGTTGAGAGTGTTGTTGACGGCCGTGGTCGCGTTGTTGACCCAGCCAAAGACGTCGCTGTTGATGTCATCCTGGAGCTTGAGGACCACGCCGTTGGCGTCCTTGGCCCAGGTGGTCGAGACGTCCTGGAGCGTCTGGACTACTTCTCCAGTGAAGTCGCCTACCTGGCTGGCCAACGCCGGCGCCTCTTTCTGGATAGACCGCAGGATGATGAACTGACAGAGGCAGGAGAAGAGGCCAGCAATAGCCAGAGATAAGACGAACAGGGCAGGCAGCGATGTTCCGTACGCGATCGTCCACCGGAAGAGCAAGTTGTTCCTCCAGCTCTTGAAGCCTAGCTTGTGCGACAACCACAAGCCTATGCCGGCTGTCACGGGCCTCGACGAGAGGTAGACGACATCCATCGTGTCGTAGCCTAGCTCGGTGAAGGTCCGGGCGCGCTCCTTCTCCCTCCGCCAGCGCCGGACCTCGAGGTATCCTATACCGCCGATGGCCAAGAGGGCTAGGATCGGGATCGTGACCAGGAATGCAATCTTGGCTTTGGCGACGACGTCAAAGAGGGTGTTGAAAAAGTCGTTGAGGAACGAGTTGTCGGAGCAGAAGGAGAGCGCCTGTTTCTTGGCCACAGGGAAGATGGTCTCGTCAAACTTGTACGCACCAAAGCTCTCGTTCACCTGCTTCTTGACGAAGTCGAACGGAATCGCGAGGGCGTTCTTGGTGAAGTTCTCAACCTGGTCAAAGGTCGGGATAGTTGTGTTAAGCGATACCAGGTCCTTGACGAGGTCGCCACTGTTGACCTTGATGTTTTGAAGGTCGTTGAGGTTCTTAGTGATGTCGATCTTGGGGATGCCCAAGTCCACGCCGCCGAGGAGATTTGTTAGCTTGCTGGGAATACCGTTCAAGACATTCTGGACGTCGGCGATGTTGTTGGTGATCTGGCCGGTGATGGTGCCGATGGCGTCGTTCATGACCTTGGTGGCGCCCTCGACCACCTTGACCGAGACGTCGAGGCCGCCGTGGATCAGGGCGGCGACCAGGCAGGCGTAAGTGCCGACGTACATGTTGATGATGAAGAAGATGAGGTTCTCGACGCCCGTCAGGATCATCATCAGGATCTGGACCATGCCCGAGACGGCCTTGCTGATGCCGTCAGCAGCCAGCGAGTTGACACCGACCGAGAGATAGTGCGGCATGGAGGCCATGGCGCTGCCAATATCCTCGACCTTGGTGCATGCCGACAGGGCCTTGACCTTTGCGTCGCCGATGTTGTCGTTGAGGCTGCCGGTCAGGAGCACCACGCGGACGAGGACGAGGATCAGGAGGATGGTCCACCGGTTGAACCACAGCTGCGAGAGCCGTGCTCGGAGTCCCAGGTAGGGTGTGACTGTGGGCGCGGTGTGGGCGTGCGCTTGAAGCTGCGGTGCAGATCTGCTGCTCTGGGCCTCGTCGTGGAGGTCGAGGGTGTGCCAGGCGTTGGCGTTGAGGTTGGAAGGCACCGGGGGCACTGCCCCCGACTTCTCGTTGTAGGACATGATGCGGTCCAGGGGTCTCGCGAGTAGGAAATGGAGATCCGTGGAGATGGCGGAGTGTGGTGTCTTGCAGATTAGGTATGGTTACCGAATTAGGAAGTTGGGTGTTGGTGTTTGGTGTTGATAGATAGGCCAGCTACCAGTTATGCAGAACTTGAAGAGACAAATGGGGGAAAAGAAACAGAAATTAAGGAAAGGAAATAATCAAGCAAAGAAATGACCCACACGCCCTATTGATGCGTGACTCTCTATTCGTGGCACAATGAAAGGAAGTGGGAGGAAACGAAGCGGGAGAACAATAGCAACACGAGGTGCAACAATGGAGGGAGGATGGCGGCCATTGTGCGAGGGGCGACACAATAAAGGACAGCACGGCCTGGAACAGGGCTGCATGACCCAGGGTGCGACAATGAACGCAATGTCCAGAAGGGAAGTAAAGATAGATCTCGACAGGCCTCGTCTTTGATCGGTCTCTCAAAGCCAATCCGTTGCCATGCGCTGCGCAGTCAGGCGCTTGCCTTTAAGCGCCGGGGCCTCGACAGCCAGTCGTTTCTTTGTCCAGGGATCACGAGGCGGCTGCCCAAACGTCTTGGCTCTGATGCCGGAGGCAGCTCCCGCAAGCCAAATGGGATCTCTGCTGCCATGGCTGATTCCAGGTTTCTGGGTCGTCGCGTTGCGGGATGTTCCTCTTGGAGGCGACAACTGGCGTTTGATGGTGAGCCCAGGTCAGCCGTTGCTGAATGTGCCGGGGGTGCGGGAGGCCTGCGATCGGGACCGAGCCGATGACTGTCGCAGACGCAACGGAGATCGGAACACGGGCACTCTGGCCATGAGATCGTGCAGAGTTGTGATGTCCTTGGTGCTGAATCCAAAACTCACTCGCTGCCAGCGCATCGATCCCGTCGCCTGCTGGGGATGAGGTGTTGAGTCACGAGTGTGCGGGCGGAAAACCCGCCTGCTTGCCCGCGTCCTCGCATCGGTCTGCACTGCAATATTCCAACGCTGTAGGCCGATTTCGTCGCAACCAGATTCGCAGTCATAGTTGCCAAGATTCCAGGCTTGCGTAGAGTGGGAGGAAGAATGGCTTTTGACAAGAAAGAGAGCGCTGTTGTTCGCTCTGGTCCAACCATTGATGTTTTGTCGCTGTTCTGTCGCAAGACGCGGGCCCACTGGTGAGGTGGTTGGCTGAGGACCCCGGCTCAAGCCCGGCGGCGGCGCTTCCATCGCCCCACTTGCGCCGTCCCGCTCCTCTGTGCGGGTTCTTCCAGTCCGGCTGTCATTTTCATGTTTGAAGTTTTGAACCGATGGCCACCACCATGGAAAGTTGGAACAGAACTGGTCCACATGCAAGCATCTCCATAACAACCTGGCGGATTGGCATCCCGTGTCTCCCCCAATGAGGACTTGCCTCAGACCGCTGTTCTGCTCAATTATGTACAATCTCTGCTTGCATCCCTGCCCCCTTCCCCCCTTCCCCCCTCAAAACCCGCTTTCTCTCAGCCTCCTCGGATTCCTCTCATCCAGTTGATGGTTCATGACTCTCTCGCCTTCTTCACGACCCGATCAAGACTCCGAGACGACAAAGTCCGACCCCGTCTTGCAGTGCCTCCGGTCATGGTGAGACATTCCCAACGCCGGTCAGCCGCGAGCGTGTTCCGGGCTGCCTCTGCGTGCTTGCGCTCCTCTCTTCTTGCGTTGTAGGAGCGTATAAGCTCCAAGATTCCCGATTTGCTTTTTTTGCCGTCTTCTGGCGCCATGCTGAGGCGGTTTGTGGTTCGTTCGAAGATAGAGGCGTGTGCCCTTCAGGTGGTCGTTGAGAGTGCACGGTTGCTTCGAGTTCGGAGTTGGTGTTGCCGGCGAGGAGTCAGATCGGTGCTGATACGGGCTTGAAACTGGAGACAAGTAGGTACCTTAGGTAAACCGCCTTGGCTGTCCACGTATGGTAGATGCAAAAATCACAGGGCGGTTCTGGTGTTGCCGTGAGATGGGAGCGTACCTAGACGTAGTTGGTACCGTAGGTAGCTTCTGGAACACTCGAGTCGCGGGTTTTATACAGCGAGTCCCTCTCAACAAACGCCGCGCACCGTTGGCACATGATGTGGCCGCCGTTTGAGGTGGAAGCGCTCGGTCTCTTTGCTGTTAGCCTTGAACGTGTTGACCGGAAACGCCTGTGGGACGACCCACAAGTGAGGCTCAGCCAACAGCCAACACCGCCTGAGTCAGATCATGGACCTGCGCCTTTGAAATAGGTAATTGTGGCTTGGATAACTGGCGTCCTCCATACCAATACCCAATAACAAAGTCCTTTGTCCGTAGCTCTGAATATCGTGTCGGACTTGAAATCCCATGACTGAAACGGCCAACCGTTTTGTGTCTCGTGATGCTCCCATCACAGGTCAGCTGGCCCTTGGCTGACTGAACTTCCATACCACTGCATCCCCCTCGTCTAAGGTAAGTGATTGCATTCAAGAGCTTCGAAAGACTTTTCGAGTTCACCGGTTTCTATTGGTACCAGGTATTGCTTTTGAAACAAGCATTTTATCTCATCGAGGTTGCAGCCCCTGGGCGAATGTAACCGGGAGTCAACCACTCCCCTTTTAGCTTTCACTGTGAGAGGCACCAGCTCTCTCGCCTCCGACGATTTGGAACTCTGGAAGAAATGTGACAATACAGGCAAATTTTCATTGAAAACACCTTCCGCAACAGGATATGGCGATAATACTAGGCGTGGAAAACAGCGGCATCCAAGAGTCGCAGTTGCCCAAGCAGAGTCGGAATGGATGCCGTGTTGGTACTTAGTGATGGGAATTGCCGGCTGATTTAGCGGCCAGAGCCAACATGTCAGCGGAAAATGGTATCTCTTTACAGGTTGGGCTGTGCTGCTGTGAACTTACCTAGGTTAGCAGTCCGTAAACAGCCATTCAAACACAGCTGTTGCCGAGGTGACGATTGGGGTGCATGGTATCGGTGTTCAAGACAGGGCCTGAAAACTTGAGTTCGGTATGAGGTACCGAATTTACCATGCCGCTTCCCCCGTGGATAGGATAAGGAGGAATGCCGCAGCCCATGGCCTCATTGTCGTGGGACCGGTGAACGCTCGGAGTTTCGGCTTCCTGATCAATTGCGTGATCTCTTGGGGCAACGGCTACATCGGGAAGTCATTTTGCCGGGTGCGTGTTGCCCTGTACACGGGAAGAAACGGGGGGAAATGGAAAGAAGATGACGAGCTGAACGGTGGCCTGGGCAGTTCAGGGATAGGGTGATGAGGGGGAGCGACCCGGATAATGCAATCCCCAGAGATGTCGGGAGTTGTTCAAGACCCGCAACTCAGCCCGGGACCCAACGGCCCAGACACACATATATACGGTGCGGTTCTCGTGGTATTGCCGATGTCCTGCACCTTTCTCTCGTCCTTCATTGTCAATCCGGATCGCAAAATACTCTCTACATTATCATTGAGTGCTTCGCTCGACGGGAATTTCATCATATCGACCATGGCACCCTCACTCCACCCCCTGGTCGACAATGGCATCACCCAAGGCGATGCCTCCTTCTCCGGCGGCAAGCTTCGCTGCCTCTGCACCGCGAACCAAGTGGAAGTTTCTCTCGCCAGCAACGTGGTCCACAACCACGTCTGCGGGTGCTCCAAGTGCTGGAAGCCCGCCGGCGCCCTGTTGTCCCTCATCGCTGTCATCCCCAAAGACAAGCTGTCCGTCACGGCCAACAGCGACAAGCTAGAGATCGTCGACAGCAGCGCCGCCATCCAACGGTACGCCTGCAAGGAGTGCGGCACACACCTGTACGGGCGCATTGAGAAGGACCATCCCTTCCACGGACTCGACTTCGTCCATGTCGAGCTGTCGGACTCGCAAGGGTGGCAGGAGCCGCAGTTTGCTGCGTTTGTATCGTCCATTATCGAGCAGGGCTTTGCTCCGGAGGGGATGGGCGAGGTCAGGAGCAAGCTGAAGAGTGTCGGGTTGGAGTCGTACGATGCGCTGTCGCCGCCGCTGATGGACGCCATCGCGACCTGGACGGCCAAAAGGTCAGGGAAGCTGCCGGCTTGAAGATGTCCTGGGGTTTTGGGTTGTTGGACGGATGGATTAAGCAGACGACTGTTGATAGTGGGAATAACAAAACTTGGGTCAAACGGTGACTGCCACTCCATAATGACCCGTGTTGCAAAGACTCGAATTTGGAAAACAGAGAACTCGATGGGTGGCTAGCAGACAGTGACACCTACCTAGTACTCAGCTAAAACGGCCGCTCTCAGGCGTATGCATTCCCTCCCTTCTTTTGACGCCGCAACTCCATGACGAGACTCGCGCAAAATCGAAAATCGGCTGGCTACCCTCCAGGCTGGGCCCCGCGCTTCACATTGATTTACTTGCGGTGTTGCTGCCCACCTTGCCGGGGTTGACTACCGTAAGCTCTCCGGCTCTGGGGTTTCTTATCCCGGCCCATCCCGGCCGACAGGGTGATATCAACCCGAGGTGGCGTGGAGAAACCGAAGCCCTGTGTGCATGATTAGTCTGGAATCCGGCCCACGGTGCGACAACAAATCTTACCTTGGCCACCTTCACCAAGTCCAGCTTGTTGACATCGAAAACACTCCGGAGGCTGTGGGAGGCATACGCGTGGAGGTAGGAACGGTAACCATCCTTGGCGCTCTGGTTGAGGTAGTAGTTGCTCCCAATGAGCTTCTCCAGCTGAGACTGCACATTGAGGATCTTGTTCTTGGGAAAGTCGTACTCGACCACGGGGACTTTGGCGGCTTTGAGATGGGCCAGGAAGCCAAGCTCGCCCGGCTGCAAGAACAACAAAGACCGCCCCTTGGTGTTGCTGCCTCGCGCCGTCCGACCAACGCGGTGGATGTAGTCGCGGGGATCATCGGGGGGGTCAAACTGGACGATCCAGTCAACTTGAGGGATGTCGAGACCACGGGCAGCGACGTCTGTGCAGATCAGAGTGCCCTGCTTGGCGTTGCAAAACTCGAAGAAGGTATTGGTTCGCTTCTGCTGCTTTTGCTTGCCGTGCAGATCGAGAACTTGCAGGTCGATGTACTGCAGAAGCTCGCTGTAGTACTTGACCGAGTTGCAGGACGAGAAGAAGACGATGATCTTCTTCTTGGCCATCTTCTTGAGGAACGAGAAGAGCAAGAGGAAGCGCTTGTCGGCGTCGACGATGACATATCCCTGGTCGAGCCCCTCGACGGTGCTGAACTGCTTCTCCTCGTCGACGTTGATGTAAAGAGGCCCGGGCCGGAGCGAGATTCTGGCCAGGTCTTCGACCTTTGTCGTTTGTGTGGCCGAGAAGAGCATGGTCTGGCGGTCTTCCTTGGGAAGGATCTTGATGATCTGGCGCATTTCGTCCTCGAAACCAATCTCCAATATCCGGTCGGCCTCGTCGATGATCAGGGACTTGAGGTTCTTGAAGACGAACGGAGTATTTTGGAGGTCTATAGCATCGTGTGTCAGTATGCGTCGTGAATCCCGGGGAGGGACCCCAAGAGTGGGGGCTTACGGTCAAGCAACCGGCCAGGCGTCGCGATCAGGAGGTTGACTCCCTTGCCGAGCTTCTCCGCCTCAGCTCTGCGGTTCGCGCCTCCGATTACAACTCCGTCTGGAAATAAAGTCAGCTCGGCTTCCGGGAAGATCGACTGCTTCCAACGCCACCGTCGCGCCACAACTTACAGGTTTGGGAGTGGTTCTTCATCAGCTCCCGCGCAACGCCAAAGATCTGCAAAGCCAGCTCGCGTGTGGGAGTCACCACAATGACACCGGTGCCGTTTCTTGGCTTGAAGCGCAGAGAGCTGAGCATCTCGATGGCCGGGATGAGGAAGGCCAGCGTCTTTCCGGACCCCGTCTTGGCCGCGCCCAGCACGTCCTTTCCTGCTAGCAGGGGCGGAATGCCGCGCCGTTGGATCTCGGTCATCTTGGTGAATCCCATTTCGCCGATTGCTTTCATGGTTTTCTCGGAGAGGTTGAGCTCGGAAAACGCTTGGGCATCGGTCGACACCGAGGGGGGAAGCAGGGTGCCGTCGCCTTTGAGAATGCCGTCCAGTTCGTCCGAGCCATTCTGCTTCTCCAGGTTGTCACCGTCTTGCTCCGCCGGGCCGTCCTGCACGTCCTCAGACTTGCCATCGTCAGAGCGGTCGTCCTCCGCCTCGGGTTCCTGGGCGTCGCTGTCGCGGGGAGTGTCGCTGTCGCTCGCGGCGTCGGCGTCGCTCTCTGCTGGGGTCGGGTCCCTCTTCAGCTTCTTCGTCTTCGGGGGGGCAACGGCAATTGCCTGGGGCTTTGCGCCCTTGCCGTCCTTGAATTTCCTCTTTTTGCTGAGATCGGAAGAAGCCATCTTGGTGGTTGGGCGCAACTTGCTCTTTTGGAAGGCCGCGTGAGTGTCTCGCGGATATTTTTTTTCCACGACGCTTATCGGCCCAGGATGTTATCAGGCGTTTTGACGGCAGGTGGAGATCGGCCGCTGATCCGCAAAAATTCAGGGTCGCCAGCTGGGCGGTGAAATATTCTGCCATCTTCCGGCGGGGTGCACCCCTGCGACGACGCCAGTTTTAAACCTTGGGTCCGCTGCAGGCGGGCAATTCAAGACTTGCATCGGAAGCCCAACCCCCCGAAACACACTGCGACCTACGGCACGCCGACCTCGCCGACACGGACTCTTCGAGCCGGTAGCATCAGGTTGATGGTGGATGCCACTGGATTAATTACAGCTTCGTCGACGCGGGCTGAGTGAGGGCATTTCCAAAGCCCTTCGCCGGACCCCAAATCCCTACCTTCTCGAATGGGGCGCAACGACGGGAATCGCCGTCGGCTTCTCGAGCCTCGCCTCCCTCCAGCTGGATGACGGCGTCACTGTCAGCTTGTCTACCCTAAAGCAAAGCAAAGACCGCCGGGGTCCTTGGTCCCAGGGTCCGGGTTTCAGTTGTTGTGGCAATCAATTTCCTGCCGTCCCCCGAAGTCCCGCCTAGTGGTCAGCGCCGTTGCTTGGGGCAGTTCCTTCGCTCGCAAGACCGATGTTCCCCTCTCCTGACGTTGTATCGACGCACCTCCGGCACTCAGGTCTTATATCCCGTTGGATGAGCTGGTCCGCTCCGATCCTCTGACTTGCTTTGCTCGGCTCCGCATTTGCTTCCTGCCGACGCCGGGACCGATCATCGACTGCTGGTGCTGCACCGGGGAACCGTGAATTGCGCGACAGGCGCCTTGCTCGGGACTTCTGTTCCATTCTACCACGGTCAAAAATATTCTGAGTTTCTTTGGCTGCGTCAAGTTCCGAGGCCAGGTTATGGCCTCGTCTTGTTCCAAGCCCGACGCTGGGGTGCCTGCGAGGCGAGGCTCCCTACAGGCAGGCAAGCCCCAGGTCAGGTTGGAACGTTTCCTCGCCCTCTTGTGTGAGAGGACCAAGCAAGGCCCTGTGGTTGGCACTGGCCCCGGAACGCCCTCTCTCGATGTGCCGACCGTCTCCCCTTTGCTTCCATCTTGTGCCCCCCTTCCGCTCTCCGAATCAGGGAACCAGACCTCCCTCCATCCCCCCAATTCTGCACCCCGGTGGTATCCTACAAGGCACAGACACGGCCCAGCCCGACCTATGTAGTATCATTGGCGTCACGAGCTACGCTTCATTGGCGAGTGTCGGATGGCAAGGCAGCATGAAGCTACGTGCCAGGGCTGTAGCATGGGAGTATCCAAGCGGACGATCATCTATTTCTTGAACAGTCCCAAGTCCGACCTCGCCGACCGCAATCTCGACGTCACTCTCGCTCGCAGGAGGATGAGGCAGAGTCTAAGGGCCTCGTCTACAGCAATCTACGAGCCGTCGCTGTACCAGGAGTCGGAGTGATAGCCGAGGAGGGAAGGTGTAGGGGAGCTGAGAGGAGAGGACATATAAAGCGGGCATCGGGCATCGAGTTTCTCTCAAGGGTGCCCAGCCGGCGTGAGCTCTCTCCAAGCAACCGAGTAAGAAGCAGAAAACCGACTCGAGTCTTTTCCAGAAGCAACCTCCTTTCATTGAACTCGAAACCCACCATGAAGCTCGTCATCCTCGCTACGTTGCTCCTCAGCGCTGCTGCTGCGCTCGAGTCCGCCGGGCTCGAGGATCGCCCTCGGAGTACCCGCAAGCGGATTTCAAGGCCTAGCAAAGCTGCCGGTGTCGAGATGCGTACGTCCGAATACTCTGTCTCGACTGGCATCCCTACCGAACAGCGGTCCAAAGCTGCTCTCACGAGGGCTCCGGGCTTGCGAAGGCGGGGCGAGGGTGTTGAAGCCATCAAGATGCTGCCCAGGCAGGAGCCGAAAGCCAGCGATTTTTTCGAATGTACCAACCCGGTAAGGGGTCACCAACCTCGGCCATGGCACACCATCCGTCTCTCATCATCCTCCATCATTCCCTGGCAGGCGAGGCTAACCTGTCCCAGAAGCCAAGCCCCTCCCCAGCCCACTGCAAGGTCATCGTCGACCAAGTCCTATCGACCGACGACGAGCTAATCATTGCTCCGAATTCGTGCCTCGTCTTTTCCTACAAGACGTGCCAGGCCTTCTTCTGTTCCCTCTGTCAGACACTCGACACCACAACCCAGTTCATCGGCAGCCAGCTCGACACGGCCGAGGCCTTGTGTGTCGAAAACGGGCAGGCCGGCACCATTGTCGGCGAGGACGCACCGCAGTGGGACGCCGGCTTCACCTACGCTGGACAGGGTTTGCCGACGTTTGATGTGTGCTGAAGTTGAGAGGTTGAACAGGCCGGTTTCTTGACAGCGGATGGTCTCACAGTCAGAGAAGGGCAGCCCGTCCCTCCCTTGATCATAAGCAGGCTTGCGGCTCCTGGTCCTAGACTCATGAGTGTTGGTTGTTTCGACTTTTTCAGAGGTTTGCCAGTTTCTTTGGCCTGTTATTTCGAGAGCACATCTTTGCACACGACCACCTTGGGGTGACGTCTCTTTCAGACCCGGCAGTTTAGTTTTCACGTTTCCCAAATGTGTTGTCACACCTTGACCCCTCTCAACTGACAAACATGCACGACCTGCTCAGACGTGTTTCTCAACAAACAAACTGGGAGGGGAGGTTCAATTTCACTCAATTTAACCGAGCCCGGGGTGGATTTCGGGTCGGATAGCTCCCCAGAACCCCCACACTATCCTGAAACCCCACGAGGAAGACCCGGTCATGTCAAGGCACTTTGAAGCTCCAGATCCAGCCAAGATGCGCTGTAATATTTTCCAGGCGGGTGGCGTCTGGATCCCACGTCGACTCCAGACTTTTATGCACAAAGGTTCAGAGATCAGGGGTAAAACATGTGGCCCTGCACGAATAAGGCAATTGGACAACACCGAACGAATGCGTTTCTGCATTCGGCTTTCCAGACACGGGCTGCCGCCAGGCTCACCCCACTCTTCCCGACAGAAGCTGCATGCTCTTTGCTGGTCACCTGAACACAGGGCTCGCCTTGGCATTTGTCCAAAGACCTAGCGGATGGAGACATGGGACGACGACTGCCGGAGACCTGGCGAGGCCTGCATGTTCCCGCCGGCTAACAGTTCGCTCGCCTTCCGATTTCAGCCGGCGCAGGGCGCACAGCCCACCTGCGAGCCACCGAAAGATGAAGCCTGCATCGCACCGGTGAGCGCACTCTGACCCTGGCAAACGCCGCTCAGTCACCAAGAGCGTGGGGGGGTGAACGGGGGTGGATGTCGTCCAGTCAGCGACTGCTCTCTCCGGAGGCACGGAATACTGTGTAGGAGATGGAGATGGCGGTCTGCAGCTTGCAGAAGGAAANCGATTGCATCACACGGAACCCCCAGTGTCCCACTTTTAGCCAGTTCTCGGGTCCATCCGGGGGCTGCCAGGGACCCATAGGCCTGGGATCAAGGGGCTGTTTGGTCAGCCTGAGAGCCCCAGCATGTCGCCCCCTGTCCGCCCCCGAGATCCCGCCCTGGGAATTCCGATGCGATCAAAGGCTCTGGTCAGGCATGGCCTGGCCGGGCTGTTGTGCATCTTGGACACATCCAAAATGTGCCTTCTTCCTTCCCGTTGCTCTGCCATCACGCCAGGCACTCCGGTATCTCCAATTCTTCTCGCCACGACCACAGCGAACAGTGGCAGTGGGTGACGTCGCACCCGGGAGAGAGCACCCCTCAGCCCACCACCCGTCACACCCGTCACCGTGCTCCGGCCCGCCGAGAGAGCCCCACGAAAGGCTCACGCGATCAGCCACTGCCGACCGAACAACCTTGACTCTGAGCCTCTCCTCCGACTCAATTAGGCTGCTGCATGTCTTGGCCGCCCATCCTGCCCTCCTCCGTCTCCAGTTCGTTGTCGCAACGGCAAGCGCCCAGCAGAGATGGCTCCTCGGATTAATGGCCTCGGCATCATGCCCGAAGACACGCGCATCTGCGTGGTCATGGTTGGCCTCCCGGCCCGGGGCAAGAGTTATATCGCCCAGAGAGGTCAGTTCCGCGCGGCTGGGCTCGTCGATGCAGTCCATCTCGGCTTGGCTCGGCTATGTGCATGAACTGACGAAACGCCTTGTCTCCAGCCCAACGGTACCTGAAGTGGCTCTCGATCCCCGCTGCGACCTTCAACGTCGGGAGCTACCGCCGCGAGAATGCCCCCCATCCCTCGGCCGACTTTTTCGACACCAACAATGCCGAAGGCGAGCGCCAGCGCCGAGCGGCCGCGAATGCCGCCGTTTCAGACATGCTCAAGTGGTTCAAGAGCGGCGGCGTGGTGGGCATCCTGGACGCCACCAACAGCACCAAGGAGAGGCGGAAGTGGGTGCTCGAGCGGATGACCAGCGAGGGCATCGAGGTCATCTTTGTGGAGTCGAGGTGCGACGACGAGGAGTTGATCATGGCCAACATCCGCGACGTCAAGACTACTTCTCCTGACTACGTTGGCCAAGACCCCGACACGGCCGCGCTGGACTTCCGCGAGCGCATCCGCAACTACGAGAAGGTCTACAAGTCGATCAACGACGACGGCGACGAGGAGATGTTGACCTACCTCAAGATCATGGACGTCGGCAAAAAGGTCTTTATCAACCGCATCCAGGACTACCTGCAGAGCCGTGTTGTGTACTTTCTCATGAACCTGCACATCCGCCCGCGCTCCGTCTGGCTCTCGCGTGTGAGTGGCCGCCTTACTCTTCCCCCCCCTCGCCAATTTGCGAACCCAGAACNCAGAACGCTGACTTACCCAGCACGGCGAGTCCATGCTGAACCTGGAGGGGCGCATCGGCGGNGACGCATCGCTCTCCCATCGCGGCGAGGAGTATGCGCTCAAGCTTCCCGAGCTGGTGCGCGCGTCTGTTGGTGTAAGTTGCCCTCTTGTTGCATGTGCCAAGCCGCGAAACCACACCCCCTCACCCCCCTGTTGGTTGGTTTTACGTGCCGTGCACTGCCCGCGTGCAGAACCCCAAACTGACTCCCACCCAGAGCGACCGGCCCCTGACGGTCTGGACTTCGACCCTGAAACGGACCATTTCCACCGGCCGCCACCTCCCGGAACACTACAACCAGCTCCAGTGGAAGGCGCTTGACGAGCTCGATGCGGGCGTCTGCGACGGCATGACGTACCAGGAGATCGCCGACCAGTACCCCGAGGACTTCCAGGCGCGCGACGAGGACAAGTACAACTACCGCTACCGTGGCGGCGAGAGCTACCGCGACGTCGTCATTCGCCTCGAGCCCATCATCATGGAACTGGAGCGCAGCGAGGACATCCTCATCATCTCGCACCAGGCCGTCATCCGCTGCATCTACGCCTACTTCATGCAGAAGACTCAGGAGGAGAGCCCCTGGGTGCCCGTGCCGCTGCACACCCTCATGAGGCTGACGCCCCGCGCCTACGGCACCGAGCTGCAGACGTATCGCGCCAACATCAAGGCCGTCAGCACCTGGCGCGGCAAAGGCAGCACGGCCAAGCACGAGGACCCCGCCCCGGAGGGCGGTGTTTAAAACGCCTGGCTCAGGGGAAGCGGTGAAACATGGGGAATGGGGTTTTGCGGCGTTGGTTGGTCGCCTTTTTTTCCACTGCATATGTAGACGTTCGTTTGTGCTTTTGTGCCTCAGCGGTGGGTTGGACCATCAAGCGCGCATCATACTTTTTGACAGGGTACTTTGGGAAGGTATCGCATGGCGGTTTCGGGGTCGAGGTTGCAAGGACTGAACCCTCGGCATGGAGTTTATTCGGTTGGGCGCCAGTTGGGAACTTGGTCCGGCATTTGCGCTTGAACACGAACCTGGCTTATGATGCAATCAAGGTTGGGTGGGTTTGGAGGGAAAAGGAAGCCAAAACGGTCTGCTTGGAGCATTGGGACTCGGCTATGAGATCGGCCGGCTCAGGAAAACACCGTACATATTTGCATTGCATTCAACGGATGGAATTTGTGCCCGCGCCCAGGCCAACGCCTAATTCTCATGCATTTTCATGGCCAGGCGATGAGAAAGATACCAGCAGGAGCTTGTTGCTCGAGGATTTGTTGACACGAAAGGGCGTCGGTCCACTCACTGGCCAGCATCAACACTGATTGCAAGCATGCGGCTTCCGTCGGGTATGTCCAGATACCCGACTGCATCTCATCATGTGGAACAAGTAACTGAGGACGCCGAAACCGGACGGAGGTCATCAAATCGAATTCGGAGACGACCTATTGCAGACTCAATAACGCGTCCTTTTATCCCTCGAGCATGCACCCACATGGCAAATCTCCCTCCAACACCTCAGACCCCCCCACAGCTAAATCGTGACCATAACAACTGCAAGACATGGCCAGATCAGGTAGCAAGCCGCCAAGCAGCACACAATCAGTAGTGCTGGCGAGGGATGAAGCGCATCTTGGCCTCGCCGACATCGAAGACGACCAAGGCGTTCTGCATGAAGGCATCGCCCAGGATGTAAGGGCCTGAGCCTCCGTCCGCGATGGCGGTCATGCACAACCCAGTCAACGGATCCACCAAGTTGCGATAGAGCAAGTCCACAGGGTTGATGTGGACCTTGGTGCCGTCCATCAACACGGCAACCTGGGGGACCCTGGCGTCACACGAGGTGAAGTAGGCGCCGTACATCCACATGTAAACGGCCGGCGGGTCGAAGGCCGCGTTGATGGAGTCGGCGAGACCTGGTACCCGCAGTTAGTTTCCCTGCCGCCAGCAAACCGACTGGGAGAAAAGCACGTACCCGGCGGGAGGTAGTTGAGCGTCGTTCCGCTGTCAACGATGTACGGGATCTTCTTGGTGTTGGTAGTCTGGTCGTAGTACCAGCCGTCCGGGATGACGGTGTAGAACGAGTACTGGTATGCTGTCTCGGGAATGGCAATCACAGTGGTCTGTCGCGGCGTGGTGTCAGTAGCGAGATCGCTCCGCGTCCCATGCCTCGGGAAACTCACGATGACCATGTCCAGGGTTGCAGTCCGGCTCAAGTCCAAACCGCTGGCCGGGGCAATACCGCCAAAGGCGAGCATGCCGCTGGACGCGTTGCGATCAATGGCAATGCTGAAAACCGGATCGACCAGACCCTGGTTGACCATGCTGGTGAAGAGCGGCGAGTACTGCACCTGGTTGCCAAACTCATGATCGACATCGTCGCCAAGGTAGGCGTTGGTGAGGGCGGGAAAGGCAAGACCCATCAGACCGCTGGTGTAATTGTTGCCGTACCAGTACGTGGTATTAGCCAGGCAGACTTGCTGCTTCTTGATCGTGACGTTGCCGATGCTGACATCCGAGAAGCCCATGGGACCGGTGACAATCTCACCGTCGCCGTACTGGATGAACATGTGCGTCTCGGGGTCGGTACGCCCGTACTGAAAAGTCTCGGGGTACGTCTTACCAAAGCCGCAGGTCTCCTGGGGGAGGAGCTCGCCCGAGTAATCGACGCAGTGAAAGTTTCTCTGGACAGCCCACGTGTCGGAGCTTCCAGTGTCAATGAGCAGCGACATGGGAACTCCGTCGAACAAAGCCTCAACGGCATACTGTGTACCGTACGCAGACGTGGATGTGATGTTCTCGTAGCCGTAACCGCCAACGAGGCGCTGATGGGCACCGAGAATCGCAGTGGCAGACCTGGGGTTGAGCTTGCTGGCGCGGCCTGCGTGCACAGGGCGCATCTGCTGGACATTCTTGCTTGTCTTGATGATTTTGGTCGACGACGACGACCACGAATGAGTTGCTTTGGGCATCTTGTAGCTGATCCCCGGCGGTGCGTTCTTCAGGGCATCAGCATGGCGCTGGGCGGTCATGCCCGTCGCCGCAGAGGCAGCGGCGAGGGCGCCGTAGAAGATCCACGCGGTGTTGACCATCTTGACGTGCTCGAATTTGGAGAAATGGGCTGGATGAGATGGCAGACGCGGATCTTGGAGAATTGCGGGTGGCAGAGAGAAATCGGTCTTGGGAGAGGGACCGGAAATTTTCAAGGAAGAGGAGTGACAGACGTGGTTGAAGGAGACGAGAAGCGGGAAATTTTGAGGCGATCGAGTTTACCAGCCAACTGCCACCAGCCCTGGAGTTGGACACCATTGTCATCCGCGAGCTGGAGGGAAGGAGCGTTCCTTGATATTTCGGTGGGGAGGGGATTTTCGCAGGCAGCAACGTGGAGTCGTGGACCATTGTGTCGCGAAGGAAAGTACGAGGGCGCCCGCATCAGATCTCGGCGTACAGGAGGAGACTTGCAGCAGATTCCCAAACGGAGCCAATTTAACTCCGAGTCGACGACTCTCCAATGCACTGTGAATGCAGGAACTCGGCAGATTCGGTTTGGAACCTGGCAGCTCGATCCACGCACTCCCAAGACACGACAATATGTTGCCGTGTTTGCTCTCGACAGCCGCTGCTTCACGAGAAGTGCAGAGTCAACGATCACCCGGTACCCCATGGATGTCGCCGTGGGCCTTGTCCGTTTCACCGTTGGGAAGAATCAGATGCAGTGACACTGCCAAGCATGTCCCCTGATTTCATTAGATTGGGTCTCAACTTTCAAGGACATATTCGCAATTCTTTAACGGGAGCCGTCGAGTATCTGTTTAAGATCTCTAGGAGTCAGCGGCCTCAAAGTCTTCCAGCTTTGCGGCAACCTCCTGCTGGAGCTGGTGCGTTTTTCACGTGCTTAATAGCTCAGCCTTGGAGAGATTGACCTTGGACGACCTTGCGCATGGTGGGTTGGTTCCCTGTGAAGGGAGGTAGGTAGGTACTCGTAAGTGAACCGCCTGGCATAGAGGTTACGCAAAAAGTACGACGTGTGCCACGATCCGCCTGCATTGCCCCTGGGAGGTTACATTTTGTACCGCAACGTACCACCTCATGCTGTCTTGCTGTTCCAAGTCCACTGCAGGGAGGCCGTGCCACACCACGACCGACACTGAATTGTTGCATCAATCCGAGTCTTGGGATGTTTCTTCCAGATGGAGGGAGACATACGTGCCCTCCTCAAGCACGGTCTGCCACACTCCCATTGTGCAAATGAAACCACAGGGAATTCCGGCCGTTGACGATCACTCTGTTCCAGCTTGTGTGGCGCCAACCAGCGGCTTGCATGTTTGTTTGCGTCGGAAGATCAAGGGTTGGGGGTTGCGTAACCTCGAAACGGAAGCTCAATATGGATAATTGTGCTCACCGTGCTATGCTTGAAAACATATTGCTGTTATGTGGCCGTTGCTGCCTTCTTCCAGGTTTGCCCTACCTGAGTCGCTTCAGCCAAGGGTGGGACAAAGTACGAACCCAAAACCGGGTTGGTCGACCTTAGATTCTGGAGTCTGGATTGAGGACTGTTGCTTCAGTCGGTGCTTACTGCGTGGTTCGGATAACTGCTGTGTCGACTTACGTAGCGGCGATGCACCTTGGCGTGAAAGAGAGTTGTGGAGGTTGGACTTGAGTTTTGTCTGCTGGGAGTCAGGATTCTCCATTTTTTGAGACTTGAAGAGTCGAAATTCGACCAAACCCAAGACCACCAAGACTCCAACAACCAGGCACCTAAACTGAGAAACAAAGAGCCGTCAAGAAAGTTTGAAGCATTGACAGTAAGAATTCTAGAGTTATTAAAGTCTGCAGGCTAGATATTTGTTGGACAGAATGGTGGTGCTTCTCCTGAATCCAACCT
>FJWA01003771.1_pt1 | contig 17736 bp, 14 predicted proteins | sample 1011891 | NCBI WGS metagenome assembly FJWA01 (sample SAMEA3912450, study PRJEB9761) | metagenome | biome: forest; material: soil | place: USA | collected 2011-06-22 | depth 0.1 m
TGCGCTGCATGGCGTGCACGACGGCCTCGTCGAGCACGGCATCGGCGATGAGCGGGTCGCGCTGGGCGGCGTCTGCTGCTCCGCCACTGGGTGCGGCGATCGCCATCGCTGTCGCTGTGGAGGGCGGGCGGATGACGCGCAGCTCGTTGCGACGGCGGCGCGGAATGGGGACGAGCATCAGCTTGCGCGAGGCGGCCCCGGCGGCGGCGGCGGGGTGATGGATGATTGTGGAGGAGGAGGGGGTGGAGGAGTGGATGTGGACGGCCGGCATATCTGGCCTGCTGCGGTTGACGATAAAGACGGTCCAGGTGAATTCTTCGCCGAGGAGGACTGGTTTGGACGGGCCGGTGAAGGTCATGGTGATGCCAAAGTCGGGGAGGGCGGATTCCAGGGGCCGCGCGGTGGCTGCTTCTAGGGAGGGGAGGGCGTCTGGGCGGATGACGGAGGGTGAGACGAGGGGTTGGGAATCGCGGCCGCCGCTTATGGAGAGCTGGCTCGGTCTGTGGGAGCGCTGAATTGGCGTGGTTTTGGGTTGCCCGAAGCCGGGGTTAACCGGGGGTGTAAAGTCAAGGGGGGTGGTCCATGTCATGGCCAGGCGCGGAGTGCACGGGCTTGGTTCGTTTTCGGGGCGGACCAGAACGACGACCTCGATGGTAATGACGAGGTCGCGGGCCAGGTTCTTGCTGACGATGTCGCGTTGTTGCGGCGCCAGCTTGTAGAGGAAGGTCAGGTGGTCATGGGCGACGCAGCTGAGGGGAAGACGCATGCCGTCTTGGCTGTTGAGATCTTCGACATGGCCGTCTGTGACGCCGAGAGTGAGCTTGTCTAGGGCGACCTCGCAGTCAAAATAGGGGGTGAAATCCACCTCGAGCAGTGCGATCATGGCAGCGCTGGGCGGCGTGGTGTTGGGCCGCGAGAAGCGTACCCGGGTGTGAAGGACGGGGTAGATCTTGAGCTTGAGCGTTTGGAGCCCACTTATACGATGGAGAGCGTCCTTTGGCTTCGTAAGGGGTGCGACCTTGGACACCCTCTGGGCAGATAATTGGGGCTTGATGCCCCCAAGCAACGGATCGTTGGCAAACGACTCCAGCAGGTTCATCCCCGACGGCACACAACTCTGCATATATCCGCCGCCCAGCCCGCCGAGCTGGCTAGAATCCGCCGAGTTCACCTTGAAGTTTGCGACGCCCGAGAACACGACGGAGGGCGTCTGTAGCCTGATTCTGGGACGGGCAAGGAATACCGGGAGCTTCCATACGGCGTACACGTATCGCTCGTCCTCTTCCTGCGACTCGTCTGCCACCAGAAACACATCTTCCACGTCCTCGACTGCGCCGTTGTAGATGATTTCGGAGGCTGGAGGCCCGTCGCGATCTGAGGCTGTGCCGTTCAAGATGTGGGCATCGAGGGTGATGACGAGGCGGCGCAGGTGCGAGCGGAGGGTCAGGTCGTCGGCGTATGGCGTGCGAAGGATGAAGTACAGGTCGACGGTCTCATCTGGGAGCCGTGCATGAGTTATTTGAAACGCTCAAGCGGCAAACAGCCTGCGAATTTCGTACCAAAGAAGAGCTGCTGGCGTTGCTCGATGCCGGATATTGTGCTCTCCACCGATTCCCCCCCTCCCTGCTCAAGAACGTCGCCGGGGCTGAAGCTTGTCGCGGACGGTATGATGTATGTAAGGTACGACTGCTCGAGGAAGGCGTCGGCCACGTCGGTCACGTCGACCACCTCGCTGGCGCCGTTTGGATCTGGGAGCGCCATCGAGTGGGCGTTTGACGTGTCTCGGTAGTCGGTAGGTTTCTGTTGCTGCTCTCCAGTGTTCTGGTCTGCCTAGTCAATTGCCTACGCCGCCATATCCAAAGTACCGGAGGTGGGAAAATGTATGATTGTCGATAACATAACCATGCCACGTCGCCAACTCCCGGCCGAGAAACCAGATTCAACACAGAAATACCCCAACCCGATCCCCAAAGTCAAACAACGAAGGGTTGTGGATGGGGGATGCTGTGTGGTTGGTGCTCGATGCGGCTACCAGTGAGCCAGTCCACTGCCATCAGTTGCGACACCCCCTGTGCCTGCATGGGACCCACTGAAACCTTGCTGTGCCAAGGATGCACTCCCCCACAAGCTCGGGCGGGTCTGGTTGCGAGCTGTGCAGCAGCGCAAACTCAACGCTACTCCGTGCCAAGCGCGAGTCCATGTTCCTTGCCCGGCTCCTCGCCATCCAATTTCTGCCAAAAAAGATTGCTTTCTCACGCTGTTGCCAACAAAGCGCGTCGCATCTAGAAGCCCGCGACGCATCACCCACGTCCCCTCACGCTCCCGAATCTCGAATCTCGAACACCGATACTACCGATTTGATCGACAGAATGAACACGCCTTTTGCGCCGCCGGGCGCTGCCTGGCAAGAGCATCGCACTCCCGACGGCCGCGTCTACTACTTCAACCCTCTGACCAAGGTCACGCAGTGGACCAAGCCCGAGGATCTCATGAGCTCTGCCGAGGTACGTTTGTTTTGTTGTTATGGAAAGGGGGAGGAGTCGGGCCGGGTGGGACTGAGTGTGAGGGAGTCCGAGGGAGCAGACTGGTTGTGCTGACCTGCGTCATGGAATCCAGCGTGCGCTCGCGAATCAGCCATGGAAGGAGTACACGGCCGAGGGCGGCCGAAAGTACTGGAACAACACCGAGACGAAGCAGAGCTCGTGGGAGATGCCAGATGTCTACAAGAGAGCGCTGGCTGGCGGCGAGGCGACCCCGACAACCCCCGCGTGAGTTTACCCCCCCACGGCACCCCGATCTCTTGGGTCCCACCGTGTACTGACTCATCCAGAACTCCTGCCACTCCGCTCCCCGGCCAGGGTGGTGGCCCTCAGGGTGGCTTTGGAGGTGCCGACCACTACCGCGATCATCGTGAGCCTGTTAGTGAATCGCGCCAGCTGACCTTCGGCAACAACGTCCAGGCCCAGGCCTTCGTGCCCGCCACGAACGACCCCGAGTATGCCACGGCTGAGGAGGCCGAGGCGGCCTTCGTCAAGCTCCTTCGTCGTAGCGGCGTCCAGCCCGAATGGTCCTGGGAGCAGACCATCCGAGCCACCGTCAAAGATCCCCAGTTCCGCGCAATCAAGGACCCGAGGGACAGGAAGGCTGCTTTCGAGAAGTACTGCAACGATGTCGTTGTCCAAGATAAAGAGCGTGCAAAGGAGAGGCTGACCAAGCTGCGTGCTGATTTCGCGACCATGCTGCGGAGCCATCCCGAGATCAAGCATTACACCCGCTGGAAGACGGCCCGCCCCATGATTGAGGGCGAGACCATCTTCCGCTCCACCAACAACGAGAACGAGCGGCGCCAGCTCTTCGAGGACTACATCGTCGACCTCAAGAAGGCCCACAAGGAACAGCAGGTCGCCCTGCGCAAGAGCGCCATGGACGGCCTGATCGAGCTGCTCCCGACCTTGAATCTGGAGCCCTACACGCGCTGGTCCGACGCCCAAGGCACCATCCAGAGCACCGCTCCTTTTCAGAAGGATGAGAAGTACAAGTCCCTCACCAAGTATGACGTCTTGACTGTCTTTCAGAACCATGTCAAGGCGTTGGAGCGCAAGTTCAACGATTCCGTGCAGGAAGAGAAGAACAGGAAGCTCCGCCGCGAGCGCAGGGCCCGTGATAGCTTCACTGCCCTCCTCTCGGAGCTGAGAAAGGACGGCAAGATCAAGGCCGGCACCAAGTGGAGCCAAATCCGTCCACTGATCGAAGCCGACGAGCGCTATCAGGCCGTGGCTGGCCAGAATGGCTCTACCGCCATGGATCTCTTCTGGGATGTGGTCGAAGAGGAGGAGCGCGTCCTGAGGAGCATCCGGAACGATGTTCTCGATGTCATCGATGTATGTCAACCCCTTCGACGTCTTCTGCATGACGCGTCTAACGCACGATTTCTAGGACAAACGCTTCGAGGTCACCCCCAAGGCTACGTTCCAAGAGTTCGAGTTAGTTCTCAAAGGTGATCGTCGCACAGCTAACATTGAACGCGATCTTATGGAGCTTATCTTTGAGCGGGTATGTTGTCTCGGTTCCCCCACGTTTGCCGGAGTTGGGCCTTGCTAACCTTCTTCACCTTGCAACAGATCCAAAAGCGCACTAAGCGCTCTGAAGAGGACAGGCAGCCAGATCGCCAGCAGCGTCGCACTTTGGAGGACCTGCGTGCGCATATGAAGCGGATGGAGCCCCCCATCGGCATCGATGACACTTATGAGCAGGTCAAGAGCCGGCTGGCTCATCTACCCGCTTTCCAAGCCGTTACCTCCGACGAGGCCCGAAAGGGCGCTTTCGAGAAGCACATCCGCCGCCTGAAGGAGAAGGAAGACGAGGCCGATAAGGAGCGCCAGCGCCGCCGTGACCGCCCAGATGGCTACCGTGACAGAGGTGAGCGATCTCATCGCAGCAGTGCCCGTTCGGTAAGGAGCCGCAGCCCAGAGCACAACACCTATGAGGCGGAGCGCCGGCATGCCGTCGCCGAGCGTGAGCGTAACTACCGCAAGACCAGCGCCGCCGACGTGCTGCTCTCTGAGCGACGGTCGCCCTCGGTTCGCGACCGGGAACGAGACCGGGAGCGAGACCGCGATCATGACCGTGACCGAGAACGCGACCGGGAGCGCGACCGCCGGGACTACCGAGACCGTGATCATCGTGATCGCGATCGTGAGCGAGACCGAGAGAGGGAGCGCGACAGAGAGCGGGACCGTGATCGCGAGAGGGACCGTCAGCGCGATCGCGACGGCGACCACCGCGACTACGATCGCCGGCCCCGCCCCGACGAAACCAACCACTACGACCGCGAGCGGCGCACCCGCGAGGAGGATCGCGAGCGCCTCTACCGCCGCCGTGTCCAGGTCGAGCGCGACGTCGACGAACTGCCCTACGGCGACGAGCGGCCCAGCTCCTCCTACTCGCGCACCCGGCCCCGTCCCTCCGAGGAAGACGACCACGACCGCCGAGACGGCGCCAGCAGGCCTGCTGCCAAGCGTGTCAAGCTCGAGAGCGGCGGTGACCGCGCTCCGAGCACGAGCCAGCGCACACCGCTGCCCGCCAAGGAGAAGGAGCGGACGCCGAGCGTTCGCGCGGGAAGTGAGGAGGGCGAGATTGAGGAGGACTAGACCCGATCGTCACCTCAGTCGTCAACGGTGTCGTGCTGTGGGGTCGAGTAGAGGGAAGGGGCGGTGGGGGTCGTCGCCACGATCACTGCCGCCCTCGAAGAAGGACCGGCGACAACAAAAAAATGGAGAAAAGGAGATGCGGTGTTGAGGCGAGCGAGGGATGAGGAGGACGAAGGTTGTCGCGAGATGTTTTAAAGTACGTTTCCCACAGCTCTTCTACCTAACCCTTAACCAGGTCAGGTTATCATCATCAGTACATTGTAATCAGCCAACCGGGCTTGCAGCAGCGCACTGTCTTTGTTGGAATGCCTGTTGCAGCTCGATGTAGAATCAAAAGCCTTGGAATTGAATATCTTCGACGAAACATGCTCCCCCGATGGCTTTCTTGATCGACGTGAGATGTGGATGTCATGACTGCGACTGATCTGGGGCATAAAACCTCACCAAGAAAGACCTCCCAAAGGCTCTTCGTGGCAGTGGGAATCGCATCACAAATGGTTTCGGACTATCTCAACGTCTCCTTCCTCCCCGAACATGGCATCTAAAGCACTACATTCACCTCGACCCCAAACAGACAATCTGCGAGAGGGTCGGGCGACAGCCATCCAACTTGATCCATCGCCCCTCAATCTACCAAGACGACCGCCCCATCCTTCTTCTCTCAGGAGAGGACGGCTCGGCTTCAGAGAACCGACTCTTGGTAGGACCAGGCAACAGGGGATAGGCTGCCGCCGCCAATGCTAAATGTCCGGATCATCGTCCTCAGACACGCCGCCCTCTTCCGATGCGCCATCAAGACCAGCCCGGGCGCCGCCGGGCCGGTTTTTGCAGCTGCCGCCTTTTTGAACGCCTAGAACGCCAGAATCCAATGCATCGTCAGGAGGGGCGCGGCGGTCGTGTTGCTCATGGGTATCCTTTGGGATGCCCTTTTCAAGAGCTCTTGTCGGTGTCCTCCAGGAAGAACTGCGAGAGTGGTCAGTCGCCTGCCATCGACACGACATCAAGCTCCAACTTACGTAGTTGCCGTTCAGCTTCTGCTCCTGGTCAAGCTGCGAGTTCAGCTTGTTGATGCGGGGCCGGAAGTTGGTGGGATCACGGCGGAAGGAGACGTCCAAGTTCTTCAGGAAGCTGTTGCAACCCGTGAGCAGGGACTCGGGCTTGTTGGCGTGCGCATCGATACCCGGCTGGCCGTCGAAGACGATGACGCGGTCGGCGAGATAGGTGGCCATGATGAAATCGTGCTCGACGATGAAGGCCGTCTTCTTGGCATGCATGATAAACCGCTTGATGACACGGCTCGCCACGATACGCTGCTCGGAATCGAGATCTGTGCCCATGTGAGAAAGATGTACAGGAAGGCAGGACGTCTGAAACTAGAAAGCAACTCACAGGCAGAGGGCTCGTCGATAAGGTAGATATCGGCAGGGATACCGAGGGCCAGGACGATGGCCACCTGTCCGGTGTTAGCGACGCACACACGGGCGAAAGGGGGGCGGTTGAACGGCTTACTCTCTGAAGTTCACCACCTGACAGGTTCTTCACTTCCTGGTCGATGAAATCATCAAGCTTGAGGGGCTTGACGACATCGGTCTGGAACTGCGGAGACAGGAAGGCAGCCTTGATCTTCTTAAAGAACAGCTGCCGGACGCTACCCTCGAACTTGGGCGTGATGGTCTGCGGCTTCATGCTGATCTTCATCTCAGGGACCTTCTGGGTTCCATCAGGCTTGAGAGCACCGGCCAAAAGACGGCAGAAAGTAGTCTTTGTACGTTAGCCAGCTGGACAGCAAGCAAGATCCAGACCCTGCGACTGCATTACATGACTCACCTTGCCGGTACCGTTCTCACCCATCATGACGATGATCTCCGAGTCGGAAAAGCTGCCGGACTCGATGGCGAGCTTGAAGTCGCCGAGCGTCTTCTGCATCGCCGGGTAGCGGAAAGCGCGCGACTTCTCGGTAATGAATTCCTCAACCCCTTCTGCGATGCGGAAGGTCAAGCTTTCCTCGCGGAAACGCAAGTTCTCGGTCGGGATGTGGCCATCCAGGAAAATGTTGATGCCTTCGCGGACCGAGTAAGGAAGGGTAACGACACCGTAGACGGCGGGCTGGCCATAGAGAACGCAGATGTAATCCGAGAGATAATCCAGCACGGACAAATCGTGCTCGACGACAATGACGTAATCATTGGGGCGCAAGAGTGACCGGATGATGCGGGCAGCGCTCAGTCTCTGCTTGACATCGAGGTACGACGACGGCTCATCAAACATGTACCTATTGATGGTCAGCTCTAGCTGCGGATGAGTGAGAGTATGAGGACGTACACGTCGGCCTTCTGCACACAGACGGTACCGATGGCGAAACGCTGAAGCTCACCGCCAGAAAGGAATGAAACATCACGGTCAAGGATGTGGCGGAGCTCTGTCCTGGGTCAGCACCAACTGAGACCTAGATTTGGCAAACAGCGGGCAGGCCTACCCAGGGTGTCAAGCACCTCGTCCAGGTTGTCCAAAGAAAGCCGGCTCTCGATCAAGGCCTTGACGCTCTTGTCCGCAGTGCGGATGGCCTTGGGGATCTGGTCGACGTACTGCGGCTTGACGACGGCCTTGAGATCATCCTCGAGAAGCTTCGTGAAGTAGTCTGCCAGCGTGTTAATCAACCGACAGTTCCGCCCCGAGACGGCGACCCTTACTCTGCAACTCGGAGCCGCGGAAGTGCTTGATCACATCCTCCCAATCAGGCGGGTTGTCGAATCTTCCCAGATTGGGCTTGAGCTTGCCGCTCAGAATCTTGAGGGCCGTGCTCTTGCCGATACCGTTGGTTCCAACCAGACCCAAAACGTTGCCGGGTCTCGGCATGGGAAGACGGTGGAGTTTGAAGCTATTGGCGGCATAGCGGTGGGTAATCTGGCTCTCGAGGTTCGTGGGCAGGTTGATGATGGTGATGGCGCCGAAGGGGCAACGCTTCGGGCAGATACCACAACCGATGCACAGCTGTTCCGAGATGAAGGCGATGCGCGACTCGGGGGTCACCTTGAACGCGGACTGTTAGATCATGCCAGCTCGAGAAGCTGGAGGCTTTGCTTCGAACATACCTCAATCTGCCTGATGGTTAGCCAGTTGCACATCAGCTGATGGGGGAAGAAGAGCAAACCTACGCAGAGCTTGCCAGACCGGACCACGGGGCATGACTTCTTGCACTCTTGACGGCATTTCTATTTCCGTTTCCATTAGCACCACCACTGTTTTCACCTCTCTAACAAGTGTACGCACCTTCGGTTTGCACTAATCCCACCCATCGTAAGCTTGGGTCAGCATTTCTTTGTCGATTTGCGATGACGGTTCGGGGAAAAGGGAGGGCAGAAGGCCGCACCTTGTCGCTGCTCACGATGGCGACACTATTTCAAAGCGGTCAGCACACATTTGCAGAGAAGAGCTGTGCGCAAATGCGCCACGATGCCGTCTCGTCCTCAGCGACCAGTGAAACATACCGAGTAAGTCTGTCGGCCATGGTGCTGATTCACGGCGGGTATGCGGGGCGCACAGCAGCTTGGTTGTCCTGGAACCAACACCGGTTCTTCGATTTTGGGATCGGGTTCAAGAAGGCGAACAAGGAATAGCGTGATTTCCCTCGGACACGACACGGGCAAGTCGATGCGCGAGATAGGTGGTCCGGAACGCAACAGTGGACAGACGGACCAAGAAAGTTGGGTTGGCGGAGGAGGGGCACTATGTAACCGGTGGTGGGTCAAAATCGAGTCCCGCGAAAATGCCACCGGGCCTTGTTGATTGTGGAGGGGCAGGGCAGAAAAAGTCGGACCCCACTGTGCTGCACAAAGACCCGTGGGAATGCGGCGTCGGTTTGGCACCGCCCGTCAGCCTGAATGTGCCACATCTGATAGGCTCGCAGCTCCATCGAGCTCGCCCATGCCAGAGTCCTTCTCCCAGACTTGGGGGCCGTCTTCAACGTCGGCGGTCACACACCTCCTCTTTCTGACTTGGATACCAACACTCAATGAGTCACAAACGAGGACGACACAGAGTTGCAACACGCTGTTCAGCTGGGTGTAGCTAAGTATTTGTTTGTTTGCCAGGTGTTTCCGGAGAACTCGAGTGGTTTTCTCCAGCAAGTCCAGCTTCGATAAAGGCCCGGGGTATATATACCTTACACCTACCGCCCCGGGTTGTCAAGGACCTCAGCGCGTCCATTGACCCTGGAAGGGTTGCTCCGAACGTGCAAAAGGAAAAAACAAGACAAGACGGAAACAACGGTGCATCTTCGGGTTTCAATCTCTAGACGTTGGCCTGCAATGCAATGCAAGCTCAGCCACCAAGTGAACCTAAAGTCACGTCAGCGGCGCTGCAGGGCTGCACCTCTGACGGCTTGGTTGTTCTGGAGAGTGCTGGTGTGTATTAGATCCATTCCGCAAACCGACCCGACGGATGTTCCACGGTGCAAGTGTCTGCTGTGTTTGATGCGCTCTTCCTTCCCATCGATCCCTCGCTCGACCTCGCCAACCCCATTTTACACGTTGGTTTTGTTCACGTCAATCGTCAACCCACAGCATCGACCAAGTCAACCCCGTGCTCTGCCGAGTACCTACTACCTATTGAAGCCACAGCGCCACAAGAATCAGCCAGTGAGTACAGTACAGAACACACCCTATCGCGTTGCTCAGAGATTCCTGTGCCAATGGGGCAGCCCAGGACCCAGGTTGCCCGACAATTGGATGGGATTGGACTTTGGGCCCAGAGCCGTCTCAGAGTCGAAGCTGAGAGAAGGCGGGCGAGAGCAGCTGGAGGCCCAGCTGCCCGCCTCACCGGACGGGCTGTTGGGGCCAATCCGCTGCCCGCAAGTGGGGCTGTGGCAGCGCCCCGAGCACAGGCCATCGGGTGCCTGGTCGATTCAGCGTTTTCCATTCTTTCTCCTCCAACCGACCACCACTGCGAATTTCCGCTACACCATCATCACTAACCACAACTGGGGTCTCCAGGTGTTCACCACACACACCACACCCCACCACAACCCCGATCGCAACGGACCCCTAGCCAGCTGAAGCACCGGTCCGCTGCCTGGAGGTTGCTGTTGATGACCTGTAAGTGTTGCAGCTGCTTGTCCCCTGCACCCTCGGCCCACGTCGTGATCCGCCGCGTCTCGCCCATCGAAATCCGCCATTGATCCTGGCACCTGCCCGTCGATATACCCCTTCCGCCGCCCTCCTGACGTCGTCCGACATCCGAATTTTGATGGAAACCGATGCCCGCGATGACCCCGATGCCATTCGGCCCGTCGATTCGCCGCCCACGCCCGCCCGGGGCCGCAATCGCTGCCCGCCATCGCCCGCCGCCCCGTCTCCATCACTTACACGCCCCGGATGCGACAAGCATCATTGAATCGTGGCCCCGGCCTCTTTTCTGTCGTTACCGGTTGATTACGGATCGCGGGAGCGGCCTCTCTCCGGAGCGCTCACCCGCGATCCCCCAGCTGCAAGAGGCCTCTTGCTGACATCGTCGTCTTCCAGCAGGCAGCTCGTGCCCCGAAACATCGCCATGTTTACTCCCCCAGACCCCGGTCCAGTGAATGGACACGATTCCTCCTCCGAAGACGAACATGACACGCACGTGTCCGATGGCAACCAAAGCGATAGTGACCTGTCTGACGCCCAGCCTGCCGGGCTCGGTGCCGCGTCCTCCTTCGCGGATGCTGCCGGTTCGCCGGACGAGGGCCCCGAGTTCGCCCAGGAGGAGCAAGAGGACTCCTCCGACGCGAGTGATAACGATGCCGTAAATGATGAAGATTTCGATGCCGCAGGCAGCCCTGCCTCGGCAAGAAGCAACGATCTTTCGGGCCGTGACGCGTCGGCTTCAGGGCCTGCCGTCGCCAAGCGGAAGGCCGCCCACACAATAGAAGACGAATACATGCGGGAAAACCCCGAGCTGTATGGCCTGAGACGTAGCGTATGGTGATGCCCCACCACCGTCGTTGCATTCGAGAGCTGACAATCCAACCACAACAGTCGCGTCCCGTACTGCGTCGGAAAGTCGTGAGTATTGTTTACCTTTTGGTGGCCGTGGACCGTGAACTGACCCTCATGACCAGGTCGACTCGGACGATGAGGAAGAAGGATCCGAGTCCGATGCCACTCCGGCACCCCGAAAGGCGGTCACCAAACGCCGCCGCCTTGACCGTTCTCTACCAGGTTCGTGGGGCTACACTGCCAGTGCATGTTCACGCCACCAGCTGTGGCTAACATCTCTCTGCGTGACAGCTTCCAAACGAGGCACACCGGCCCGTCAAATCTCCGCTGACGACTCGGACTCGGACACCTATGGCGGCGCGAAAGCCCGCAGCTTTCGGAAGAAGGCTCGGCGGCAACAAGAGCTACAGCCGGCACAAGCCCTCGCCGAGAAGCGGTGGTCCAGCCGTCGCGCCGCTCAAGTTTCGGCCGGCGCCTATCAGGAAAGCGAAGTAGAGGACGATGAGGGGGACGACGACGCCACTCCGGGGTACTGGGCTGTCGACGTGGAGGACAACTCGCCTTACATTGAGAGGATTCTTCGACATCGCCCCAGAGAAGAGGTTGAGCTCACACCCGACGCCACTCGCCGCGACTTTGAGTTCTACATCAAATGGCAGGGCAGGTCTCATCTCCACAACACCTGGGAGACCACCGAGACTGTCGCCGGATTCCGCGGGTTTCGTCGGTTGGAAAATTACTACAAGAAGATGGTCGAGTACGAGCTTGATCTGAAGTTTGGCGGGGACGAGATCAGCCCCGAACAACGCGAGCAGTGGTCGTTGGACCGGGAGCGCGACGAAGAAGCCTTGGAAGACTACACCAAGGTCGAGCGCATCGTGGCCGTCCGCGATGGTGACGATGGCCTCGAGTACTTCGTCAAGTGGAAAGGACTCCAGTATGACGACTGTACCTGGGAAGATGCTTCTCTGGTCAGCAGCCATGCCCAGGACAAGATCGATCAGTTTCTGGATCGGTCGACACGCTCCTGGCAGTCGGATCGGAAGCAGACCAACCCCGACACCCGGTCGAGGATGACCAAGTTGGAGCAACAACCATCCTACGTCACAAACGGCACGCTCCGCGAATTCCAAATGAAGGGCCTCAACTTCCTTGCGCTCAACTGGACTCGCGGAAACAACGTCATCCTGGCCGACGAGATGGGGCTTGGCAAGACAGTCCAGACCGTCTCATTTCTCAGCTGGCTGAGGAACGAGCGCGGCCAAGAAGGACCGTTCCTCGTCGTTGCGCCTCTCAGTGTCATTCCGGCATGGTGTGACACCTTCAACCACTGGGCTCCGGACATTAACTACGTCGTCTACTTGGGGCCAGAAGCGGCTCGCGCCAATATCCGGGATTACGAACTCTTCGTCGACGGCAACCCCAAGAAGACCAAATTCAATGTCCTGGTCACGTCCTACGACTACATCCTTGCCGATGCCGACCACCTCAAGGGCATCAAGTGGCAGGTCCTCGCCGTTGACGAAGCCCATCGCCTCAAGAATAGCGAGTCCCAGCTGTATTTCAAGCTCAACAGCTTCGGTGTGCCTTGCAAGGTTCTCATCACCGGCACCCCTATCCAGAACAATCTCGCCGAGCTGGCTGCGCTCTTGGACTTCCTAAACCCCGGCAAGGTCCTGATTGACGAGGAACTCGAGTTGCTCTCCACTGCCGACAACAAAGAGGGGGCTGATGAGCAGCTGGACGAGGCCAAGCGAATCAAGACACAGGAGAAGCTTCGGGAGCTGCACACCGCCATCGCCCCCTTTATCCTGCGTCGAACCAAGGAGACGGTCGAGTCGGACCTGCCGCCCAAGACAGAGAAGATCATTCGTGTCGAGCTTTCCGACGTTCAACTTGAATACTACAAAAACATCCTCACGCGGAACTACGCCGCCCTCAGCGACGTGAGCAACGGCCACAAACAATCGTTGCTCAACATCATGATGGAGCTGAAGAAGGTCAGCAACCACCCATACATGTTTCACGGCGTCGAAGACCGGGTGCTTGCCGGCAGTACCCGTCGGGAAGACCAAATCAAGGGTCTCATTACAAGCAGCGGCAAGATGATGCTGTTGGATCAGCTTCTCGCCAAGCTGCGGAAGGACGGTCATCGTGTCCTGATCTTCAGCCAAATGGTCAAGATGCTCGACATTTTGGGCGACTATCTTCGAATTCGTGGCTATCAGTTTCAGCGACTCGACGGCACCATCCCCGCTGGCCCCCGCCGCATGGCCATCAACCATTTCAACGCCGATGAGAGCGACGACTTTTGCTTCCTTCTGTCAACGAGAGCTGGTGGTCTCGGCATCAACCTGATGACGGCGGACACGGTCATCATCTACGATTCGGATTGGAACCCCCAAGCCGATCTGCAAGCGATGGCACGTGCTCACCGCATTGGGCAGAAGAGGCCCGTCAACGTCTACCGGTTGGTTGCAAAGCAAACCATTGAGGAGGAAGTTGTCAAGCGTGCCCGGAATAAGCTTTTTCTCGAGTACCTCACAATCCAGGCGGGCGTCACGGATGAGGGTAAGGCCCTCCGTGAGCAGTTCAAGGATCGTGGCCTGAAGATGGACGAGGCAAAGACGGCCGAAGACATCTCCATGATTCTCAAGATGCGCTCTCAGAACCTGTTTGAGCAGTCAGGCAACCAGGAAAAGCTCGAGCAACTCGACATTGATGCCATTCTCGAGAATGCCGAAGTCACCAAGACGGACGTTGACGACAAGATCAATCTCAGCAGCGGCGGTATTGACTGGGACAACTGGATGCAGGTCACCGATGTCAAAGTTGACGACCTGGCCCTTGACTGGGATCAGATTATTCCTGCCGAACAGTTGGCTGCCATCAAAGCCGACGAGGAGAAGCAGAAGAACGAGGAGTATCTGGCCAAGGCCATGGAGGAGAACGCTCCTCGCAAGGCTGCGTTGAAGGGCTCCAAGAAGAATGTCGAAAATGACCGCGCTGATCGGCTCGCTAAGAAGAGGCAGCGCGAGAAACAAGAGCTGGAGGAACTGGAGGAGCAACGGGCGTTGCTCTCGGATCCCTGCCGTCCTCTCAATGAGAAAGAGACGCGCAATCTCATTCGCGCATTCTTCCGTTACGGCTTCTTTGACGACCGCGAAGAGGAAATCGTCCACGATGCTCGCCTGAGCGATCGAGATCGAGACTTTCTCAAGTCAATCATTGATGATCTGTCCGCCATCAGCCGGGTAGCCATGGATGCCAACTCCGAGAAGCTGCGCGGAGATGAGGAGAAGGCCGGCAAGCCGCTCGCGAAGAAGGACAAGAAGGCCGTCTTGGTTGATTTTGGCGATGTTCGCAAGGTCAACGCCGAAACAGTCGTCGAGCGACCGCCTCAGCTGAAGCTCTTGCACCGGGTGCTCCAAGAGCACGGCGACCCCATGACGTTCAGGTTGCCCGATGCTAGCAAATCGGCACAGTATTCTTGCGAATGGGGAGCACGAGAGGATGGCATGTTGCTCATCGGCATCGACAAGTATGGCTTTGGCGCTTGGACACAGATCAGGGATGACGCCGACCTCCACATGCAAGACAAGTTCTTCCTGGAAGAACACCGAGTGGATAAGAAGGAGGAGCGCAAGAAGACGGATGACAAAGGAATCTCGTCGCCCGGCGCCGTTCACCTTGTCCGACGGTCCGAGTACCTCCTGTCTGTCCTCATGGCCAAGTACTCGAATGACGCGAACGCCAAGAAGGCTGTGGAGAACCACCACCGCAGCAAGAAGCTTCTAACGAACGGCGTCCGCCGCGGCGACGGTAGTTCCGTCTCGGCCTCTCCGGCTCCCACTATGTCTAAGAAGCCTAGTCAGCACCGGGATCGTGATCATCACCGGTCCTACAGCAATGCCAACGATCGCGGCACGCCCCGGCCGGACAAGCGGAAGTACAATGATGAATACGACGACCGCGGCCCCAAGCACCGGCGGATTGACGTCGATGTCAAGCACGAAAAGAAGGCCAAAGAAAAGGAGAAGCCAAAGATGGATCCCGAGACCATGGAGAGATACAAGCGTGACCGGCAAAAGGCCGTCGAGCGGTTCCAGGACCTGGCGAAGCTTCGCGATGATGAGATAGATAACTCGGACAACGCGCAGCTCGTCTGGTCGGTCCTCCGGCCTCTCAAGACGAACATGGAGCGCATCATGTACTCCAAGGAGCGCGTACCGGCCGCGAAGGAGCGGGCTAAAATTCTGGGCGAGGAAATCCGCACATTTGGTTACTTCCTGAAGAGCCTGCGAGCGGAGGACGATTCCGACCTTGACAGCCTGGAGCCTCAGTTCTGGTGAGTATTGCTGTTTTCTGGCTGCTTGATAACCCCCCCCCCCCCCCGCCTTGTCCAAAATGCTAACACCGTCACAGGGAGTTCTTGTCTTCGATTTGGCCCCTCGGCGATGTCAAGGTACCCGGCAAGCGTCTCCAGAAAATGTTTGGCGATCTCATGGAGAAGGACAAGGCGAAGCGAGATGATGACCGGGCCACCGATCCGAGGCGCGGGAGAAACCCGGACCTGGAAGACGGGGAAATCGCGAGCGACCGCGAGGAACGCCGTCCGCGAGACCCCTACCGCGACGACCGGCGCGAGGAGCGTCGCGAGGAGAGGCGTGACGAGAGGAGAGACGACCGCAGGGAGGAGCCCAGGCGCCGGAATTTTTACGAAGAGGGCGATCGTCTCAACTTCCACCGACACCGCCGGCCGGACAATAGGAATGTCCCGCTGCGGCATTCGTCGTGGCAGAGCCGGAGCCCGCCGGCTCGACACAGCCCTTACTAGGATCCGAGGGCCGAAGCAGAGCAGAGTCTTGATCTTTCCTTGAGACAACGGCGGCCATGTTGACTTTAATCCCTCTCTACTACTTATCATCATGCATGGGTCTGGCGCATTTTGGAACTTGAAAGAAAGAGGGGAAGATTTGGGAGTCTTGTGTTTCTTTCTTTCTTGGTTTTTGAGGTCTTTTATTATCTTTTGCTTTCAAACCCGTTTCTCACCCTTGCGAGTCGATAAAGTACATATACATACCCCCCGGAGTTCTGCATTGGTCATGGGCGAGGTGGTGGGCGGAGAGGAGGGGGCCATGGCATCAAAGTACGGGTTTATTTTTTTTTCGGGTTGGGGTTGAGCACGACTCTGAGCGAACTGTTATTTTTGTTATCAAAAAACTAGTGGATTTTGGACGGCAGCATAGGGGGGAGGGAGAAAAAGGAACCCTGTGCATATTATCAGCATTTTGCTGGCTTGGGACTGTGGTTTACATTCTGACCACTGCTTCGGTGTTTCTTTGGTGGCTCGGGNATGGAGGCGTGTCGAGGCACGTTTGCTTTCTTCTTGTCGGTGGTTACCCTTCTTATCGCATTTGCATTGCTTCNTGTCTCTTCTCTTTCTGTCTTGTCTGTCGGTTGTGCGGTGCGGTCGGTGTGTTGGCTGCCCTCTCGACCCTCGGCGGGTTTGGAACAGGCATTGGCTGAGCTCCAGGGAGCAGGAACAGGAGAAGAGCAATGAGATGAGGGTTAATTATCTGTCATGCAGAGAAGATGGATGGTGAGAGGATATACGTAGTATGTAGTCCGTAAAAAATAATATGAGGATATGAACACTAGGTTGACACAGTTCAGTGATGAGGATGTGATGCCAGATCAATTGTCCCACCGCATTTCATCGAGCAAGCTCGTCCACGCCTCTAAGCTACGCTGGTTCCCCAACAGGGTCTCTAACCCCAAGCCTGCTGATTTTTCTCTAACGTACCGAAGCTACTGCTGCTGCTACTGCACCGCTCCCAAGAAGCAGGGTCCTGGTCCTGTACTGCCCACTGTCTCTCAACACCACCCATTAAACAAGCAGAGTCCCGCCCCTGCGCTTCCACAGCCGCTGCCATGCCCCCCAGATCCCTGGGTATTAATTGCCATCTCAACCGCGCCAGCCCAATCATGACGAATCCCGCTCAAGGTCATCTCTGCGTCTTTGTTCTCTATCATGTTCCCGTCCAGTGGAGCAACTCCAATATGAAGCAAGTCCCCGGCTAAGATGCTGCGTGTGTGTATGTGCACACCTCGATCCCCAGGTGACACCAGTCTTCCTTACTCCCCTCAAAAAACTCCAAAAGCAGAAAAAGAATCAGTCAATAAGATGCCCCATACTCTTGGGCTTCGAGCACGGCGAGATAGTCAACACCACCTCCTCCTTCACCTCGCAGCCCCCCATCAGTCCAGTCGGCGTCTGCGGTCCAGCGACCCACGGCATAGCGCCACCGGGATTTCTGTTCGGCGGACCAGGGAGCACAGTGAGCGGGGCCGGCTTGCTGACTCTGTTCTTGGGCCGGAGGGTCGGGAGGGCCAGGAAGTCGGCGGGCATGTCGATGGGGGAGGAGAGGCTCGACGAGTCGGAGGCAGCGGTGGGGGAGGGAGGCGCTTTCTGCGGGGTTTTGAAATGAAGATCTTTGAGGGAAGCCGGGATGGTGGTTGATTTGGTGGCGCGGAAGGTTTGGTCAAGGCGGTTTTTGGGTTTGGGTGGTGCTGCGTCTTTCTTTGACTGCTTTGGCTTCCGTTTGGGG
>FJWA01003904.1_pt1 | contig 17713 bp, 9 predicted proteins | sample 1011891 | NCBI WGS metagenome assembly FJWA01 (sample SAMEA3912450, study PRJEB9761) | metagenome | biome: forest; material: soil | place: USA | collected 2011-06-22 | depth 0.1 m
TTTTGCGCTTCCCATCGACATAGCTAGGTACCTTGCCTAGAGCTTGCTAAATAAGTGGTCACCTGGTACTCGACCCAGTCCACGGACGACCGCCCCCACTCCCCGAATCCGACGCAGACGTAGTAGACCCCTGCCCCCCGCCAGACGACGACAACAACCACCACAACTCCAAATCAGACGACGTCGGCCCCGCTCTACTACCAGTGTCCTGTCGTTGGTGGTGAAGTCTATCCCTCCTGGCCGCCTTCCTCAGCACGACCTCCTCGGGCGTGGGCCCCGTGGTCGGCTGGATGGCGTCCGGTGGAATCTCGCCGATAGGGGCATGCAGTTTAGCGTGCGGCTCTGGCTCCGTTGGGGAGAGGCCGGCCCTCTGGAAAGAGTCCCTGCGGTGCTGGANGAGGGCTTGGGTCGAGGGCTCGCTTGTGGCGAGCCAGGTCGAGAGTTTGTGGGCCTTTGTGGTGAACCACGAGGGGGTTTTGTGCAAGGGGTCGGGATTTGATGTCGGGTTGGGTGCTGCTGAGGCTGTGGCTTTCTGGCTTGAGGAAGTTGAGGTGGTGGTACGTTGAGAGGCTGAGCTAGGCCTTCGGGGGGCTTGGGAGATGGTGAGGGGGTCGTTTGGGGCCATGGTCTTAACGGCTTGTTGCGGTGTTCTGGCAGTGCATCTATCCCGGGGCCTGGAGGATTCCCCAGGGTGCCAGGTGTTCTCNTTGNCGTCGGGTTCGAGAGGCTNTCCGCTCNCTCGTTCCCTCCGTGTAAGTGGCCGTTGTTGGACTTCGCGTTGAGAGCCAAGGCATCGGAGGGCCTGGGAGGGAGTGGCTCCACGGTAGAGTGAGCTCGTAGTGGTGCATTACTCGGCCATCTTCCCTACGGCCTGAGGACCAATGCAACGGAGAAGCAGAGTATATCGCGGGTATATCCCTCGAACACCCCCTGAAACGGTGCCGTCCTCAGCCACGGGGTTATCAGCCGGCTAAGGCTGGCCCTGAACCAAAACTGCCAAACTGTGAGCTAAGACTTATTCAAGAAACTCGGCGTGGTTAGGCATCTGGACATACCTAGTTAGTTGAAGTGGTCGTGAGGAGGTAAAACCCGACGAAGAGCTTGGGAGACGGGACAGGTCTGGAAGGCTGAGCAGCCATGGTGCCATCACCACTGCCCTGCAAGATAATACATACAGAGATCCCCTGCAAGTGGTGGTGCATGTGGAAGAGCGCTAACCGGCTGCCTCGGCCGGGTGCAGGGATTCTCGTGGCCCCATCACTGGTTCTGCGAGTCCGGACGCCAGGATGACAGCTCAGCGCCGGCGGGTTGAGATCGGACACCCAATCATGACCGTTTTCAGCCGAGATGTATCCAAGAACTCGCCGACCCTGCTGCGTCTCGACTCTGCGGCGCTCCAATAACGTTCCTGACCTGGCTCGGTGAAACATAGCCATGCACTCCTAGAACAGGAGGATTTTCGAATCTCGCCATGTCCAAATCTAAAGCAACACAGGTGACCAACATCTACTGTGTATGCGTTTGGCGACCTGCACGCTGCAAACGTCGGGTTCCAGGGCGGCGAGTCTCGAGACTGGCAACTGGCGAAACTCTCGGAACCTCGAATCCATCCCACAGGTGCACGTTGCCACCATCACTCGGATCCCACAGGTTCTTACTGGTCGACGGATGCCGTCCTTTGGCTTCCCAATGGAGATGCTCTCTCCCATGGATCCGTGCATCGCGGGAGATAAAGACCGAGTTGATCAGATGCCTCGAGAAGATCCGCGAGCAGGGCGCCGCCACAACGATTTTCCTCGCAGCAACGTCATGAGGAATCGCGACGGGCGGCTTGTGGTCATCGACTCTGGGCTTGTCGAGAAAAGATCGCCATACATTGTTAGCAGAAGGCGGAGCCGTATTGTATGTATTCCTTCGAGGCTGATTCTTTTTCCCTTCAAAGGTCAGGTTCTTTTGAGTGTTCCAAACTCGGACATGGAATTGCTTTTGCGAAAGCGAGAGGTCAGCTCAGGACCCCTGCTGCATAACCGAGAAACAGTGGGGCTGTAGCCTGGCAGGGTGGGGTGAACCGCTGCGTCAACTGGGATCCCATTCACACCCATCCAAGTCACTCCAACTCCCAAGTGGCCAGCGCAGACGCCGACCTCCTTGCTGAGCAAAACCGCCGGGACCCGCCGGCATGATCTTGCCAACATCCCACACCAGATCCTGCACCAGATCCTGCACCACATAACCGCGACCATGCCGGGCCTCACCATTGCGACCGACGCCCGCCCGGCATCTGGGACAGCCCCGCACCCGCCCTCGAATCCTCGACGCGCCTCAACGACGTCGCGCACATCACCACCATCATCGCCGTCGCGCCCGCCCGTCAGCCCCCTCACTCCGATGCTNAGCCCGGCACAACTACCGGGCGCCGCCCAGACCGGCTCCGGCGCATCCTCATCGCCAGCAACAGCACACAATGCGATCCCCGACTTTGCGCTCGGCCGCCCCACCTTCACACATACCACCCAGTCCGACCAAGTCGGCGCCGCGCCTCCACCAGCGCAGCCGATCGACTTCGAGTCGAACCCCGACGTTCTGGCCCTGAAGAGCGCCATTTCAATCCTACAACTCCAGCGCGCCCGCGCGACGGCCGATATCCAGTCACTCAGCCGTGCGCGAGACGCCGCCATGGCCAACCCCCAGTCGTTCGCCGCAGACTTGGCGGCTGGGAGGGTGCGGGCAGAGGGCGATCCTCTCCTCTCCGGCACACGACCGGCCGCCCGAGAATCCTACTCCCACTCCGACTCCGATTCCGACTCGGAATCAGACTCGGAGCTTGACGATACCCCCCAAAAGCAAGCCCTCTCCGAACCCAACCCCCCCACCACCGACACCGACGTCTCCATGGCAGACGCCCCGTCCAACGCCCCCAAACCAAAACAGAAGCGCAAACAAAGGTCCTCCACCGCCACCGCCGCCAAACCGCCCGCCTGGCAAACCCTCCCCAAGCCCCAGACGGTCGTCCGCTGTCCGCCCATCAACTGGGCGCAGTACGGCGTGGTCGGCGACTCCCTCGACAAGCTCCACGCCGAACAGGTTGCGGCCCCGACCCCGGGCGTCCCCGCAGTGCTGGGGTCCGGTGGCGGGGCCTTTGAGTTCAAAGCCGGAGTTGTCGGCGGTGATGGTGGTGGCGGCAGCAGCGGCGGTGAGCCAGCGCGGCGGCTGGTGGGTGTTGCGGCGCCGTATAACCCCCTGCGGGACAAGTTGGAGAAGAAATCGGGCAAGGGGGCCAGGCGCTGAGTCCCTTTATTCTTTTTAATTTCGTTTATGACGAAGTGTATGACATATGAGTACGGGCAAGGAATGAGCTGGTGTATGATGACGAGTATGAGACAAAAGAACAAGTGTATATAGCATGGCGTTTTGGGATGCCTCTTGGGATGTGGGCGACAACAGCAGATCGTTTGCCCATCATGGTTTTGTCTCGGGGTGTGGAACTTGGTGCTTGGAGCTTGGCCTCCTGTATTGCTCACTTGTGAATAACTTGGGGATACAAGAATGAAACGGGACTTATGAAGCACCGTCCCAACTCGTCGACTTTTTGAATTCATGACAGCGTGTATCTACAAATCGCGCCCTGGCCAAGACGCCGTGAAAAAGCCCCTATGCCTGTCCTGCCCTAAGAGACTAGGTCGTTGATTATCATCACACTCTTTCATATCGAAAGGCAAACCGAAACCGAGCCCAAACTCTGAACTCCACCCCGACTGACCGACCCTGCCTTGCCCAGCCATGTCCCAACGCCGAACGGCTTGGTTGAGTCTCGTGAGACCCAACAAGCGCTGATGCCGTGTCCGAAGAGTCGAATCCGGGAGAAAAAAGGAAATGGAATCACCCCAACGAACGCACTTAGAAGTCCCTGTCGTCTGTTAGCATTCCACGTCATGGTTCCACAGGTGCGGAACACTTACTCCATCGACTGCTGGACCGAACGCCGCAAGCGCCGGTTGTACATCCGCCGGTCGTCAGCCGAGCCCCAGTAAAGTTTGTAAGCCTCGGGATACACGAGCGTCCGGGGGTCGTAGGGAGGGTGTTCCTCCTCCAGCGCCTCAATGATGGCCTCGATATGTGTCTTGACGTCCTCTCGGCGACTGGCAGGAGCCACGTAGCAAGGCGTACCGTCTGCAGCGATCCTATGGTGGAACAGGCGCGTCTCAAACTTGATCCGTGGCTGCTCTTCGGGGAACCGGGGGCTGAAGCACAGCTTGGTCCGGAAGAGGCCGCCGTCGAGATTTGTCATGGGTTTTCCGAAGTAGGTGAGAACCCAGATAAACGGATTGCCGTCCACAAGCTCGATGTTGTGGGGTACATCGGAACGCTTGAAGGATTCGACGATCTGCTCGAACTGCCGCTGAAGGTTGACAGCAACGGTCGTGTCCTTGGCCTTTGCCACCAGCCCCTCAGACGCCCATGCCTCGGTCTCCTCGTCAAGAGCCTTCTTGATGTTCTGGAGCCGGCGCTCGAGTTCACCGTAGTTGAACTTGCCCTCCATGGTATTTTGCGGCCCTTCGAAGGGCATTCGCTGGAACGCCTGGCCATCCTTGACCTCCTCCTTCCCCTTCTGGACGGCGGCAAGGTAGGAATCGTAGTACCACAGGAACCTGCGCTTGCACAGGTCTTTGAACGGCTCGAACGGAACGCTTGACTCGTCTTCAATGGTGTCCATGTCGAGCTCGTAGCTCTCCTTCGGGACAGCCGGCGCAACTGCACCGTCAGGCCCGATTTTGAGATACTCCTCCAGCCGTTGAATGACCGAGACCCTGAGCGTCTCGTGACGAATCTGGACTCCAGTTAGCCTCACAAGCCTTGATCGACCGCAGGGTGCATCACCTTTTGGACGTATTCCTTCTGGTTCTTCTTGTCGGATGCTTCGTTCGCATCCTCAAAGCCGGGCTCGTTCTCGTAGGGGTTCGAAGACATCAGGCTCTGGATGGACAGGAGGATGGATTCCAGGCCCTGCGCGGCAGACCACTCCTCGCCCCGCTCCCCACGCCACGTCCTGCTTCGAATTAGCCCGCCGGCCGGCACATGAGGGTATTTATCGGGAGACAGTGGTTACCCTAAGATCGACCTAGAACCAACTCAGTCAGCTCACGTTGCGCCCCTGTGGAAGATGGGACCTTGACTTACAGGCATACTCTGCCATTGGCATAGATGTTGGGATTGAACCTGCACCGGCCTCCGTTTGTCGTGAGAGCTGTGACTTGGGGAGACTTCCGAGGATATTCTGATCAGAGGGTCAGTGTCTCTCGCAGGGCGATCGGCTGTCCTCGTCCAACTGTGTACCTTTGTTGAATTTGAAGGCAAACTGCCGGAATGTTAGCAAGTCAAACTATCGTCTGCGGTGCAAGCGCTGTCTTACCTCGAAGAAGCCAAACTCGTAGGGAGTCTCGTGGGGCCCGATGATCAGAGCCTTGACATTGCGCACGTCGATGTCACGGCAGGCAACGGCGAGGGCTAGTCGGAGGACAACGTGAGTCAGCCATGAGATGAGGTTCAAACATGCCGTGGAGTCCTGGCATAGCAGGCGCAAAGCTTACAAAGATCCGAATTCTTCTGGAGGTCGCTCAACTCCTGTTGTTGGGAATGGCATCAGTGTCATGGTCAGCGCTTCAACCCCGCCATGGCAAGAGAGGGACGAGGCACGGGCGGCGCACNTTGGTAATGCGGAAGACGGACTGGTCCGCCATTGCTGCAGCTCGGCGAGGAATCTCTGGAAAAGAGAGAATTCCTTCATAAACAGGAAGCGTTGGCTGGCTGATTTGGGGCAGGAAGCGAGCAAATATTTGGCGTGGNCCGGGAGGAGGGGGGAGCAGACTTGAGAAGTTGAGGAGTTCTGGAAGAGGATGATGGGTGGTTGATGAAAGGCTGCTCTACTGTAGTATGCGCTTCGGCAGGTCGGGTGCCCACTCTCTGCGGCCTTGCGACCACTGTGTAGCGCCCGCAACCAGCTCAGCGGCCAGCTAGGCTCCAGCTCCAATGGCTGGTGGGGTGCGGGGCAACAGCTTGTGCAACTCTTTGAACTCTGACCGGGCGGCGGCATCATCCCACATGCGCCCACATTGAACCAACAGCCCACATCAAACAATGCCCACCCAATCTGGGTCTCTCTGCAGCCTGAAAATAACGATAAATGTGATATGTCAAACCGTGTCACTTCGTTTGCCTTTGCCGGTTTGCTCAAAGGGCCGGGTCTCAATCCGATGGAACCCCCGTTCAATGCTGATTGTCCTGCCTGGCGATGTTCTGTTGGTGAGACCGGCGTTTGCAGCTGAAAACCAGTCGCATTCTGAGTGCACTTCAGGTTGGGTCCGGCTTTTCTACTTATTTNTATGCTGTGTCACTGCAGCTGATCGGCGACTCACCGAGAGCTTGTTGCTGTGGCACCGCACAGCTGTGTGTGAGTCTACCTCGAGCACTTCGTGACTTTCCTGTTTGTCCATGTTCCTGTACCTTAGACGCTGAGTACCTAGGTAGGTAGGTATGAAACCACAAGCTTCCATGGACGGGGAGAAGAGAATCCAGTGCCAACCCGATGTTGGCTCGTCTGGTGAATGTTGATTGACCCCGGCCCGCTGCGACCAAGTAGAGTGGGGCTGGGGGCCCTGGTTGGAGAAACCCTGCCCCAGGATGAGGGGCTGACATCCTGACGCCTGGACCGACGCGCTGGAGCCCTGGCGCGTTTTCAATCAAGCTTCGACGCGTAGAGTGCTTTTGCGCCTGGAAAACCACCCGTCGGCCGAGAAACACCACCAGAACATCATCGTTGTCGCCCAAACCCAGATCCAAGATACCCTGCCTCAACTCACAGTGAAGACACACGAATTGCTACCGGCGACCGACCATGTCGAACTTCTTCGACCTCAAGGCCCGGAAGGCCGCTGCTGCAAACGGGATTCCTGCGTCAAGCAGCGCTGAGAAGCAAAGCAACGAGAATGCCAGAGTGCAACCTTGGGTCGAGAAATAGTATGCCACTTGTTTTGCGCCGGGAATTCAAAGATTTTAATGGCACTAACGGGTCTTCCGCAGCCGACCCAAGACCCTGAGCGATGTCACAGCACAAGACCACACCATCACGGTTCTCGAGCGGACACTGCAAGCCTCTAATGTCGGTCGACTCCTTTCCCCCAGCCATATCCGCTGAGAGCTAACACTGTCGAACTCTCTCGGTTTAGCTTCCCCACATGCTCTTCTATGGCCCTCCCGGCACCGGCAAGACCTCGACAATTCTCGCCCTCGCCAAGGAGCTTTACGGTCCGGAGCTCATGAAGTCGCGCGTGCTGGAGCTCAACGCCTCGGACGAGCGCGGCATCTCGATCGTGCGCGAGAAGGTCAAAGACTTTGCCCGCACGCAGCTCACCAACCCGCCGCCGGGCTACAAGTCGCGCTACCCGTGCCCGCCCTTCAAGATCATCATCCTCGACGAGGCCGACAGCATGACCCAGGACGCCCAGAGCGCCCTGCGCCGCACCATGGAGACATACAGCAAGATCACGCGCTTCTGCCTAATCTGCAACTACGTCACCCGCATCATCGACCCCCTCGCCAGTCGCTGCAGCAAGTTCCGGTTCAAGAGCCTGGACCAGGGGAATGCGCGCCGCAGGCTCGAGGCCATCGCCCAGCTCGAGGGGGTGGCGGTCGAAGATGGTGCCGTTGATGCGCTCATCAAGTGCAGCGAGGGTGACTTGAGAAAGGCTATCACCTTTTTGCAGAGCGCTGCCAGGCTGGTTGGAGCCGGCAGCGCTGGGGCGGTGAATGGCGATGGTGAGGACGCCATGGACGTCGATAAGAAGCCGGTGACAACCAAGATCGTGGAGGATATTGCGGGCGTTATTCCGGACGATACGATCCAGAAGCTGGTCAAGGCGATGCGGCCGCGTGCCGCTGGCGAGACGTACCAGGCCATTGCCAAGGTGGTGGAGGACATGGTCGCCGACGGATGGAGCGCCGGGCAAACCATGACACAGATCCACCAAGCCATTGTCTACGACGAGACGATCCCCGATGTTCAGAAGAACAAGATCGTCATGGTATTTTCTGAGATTGACAAGAGGCTGGTGGACGGCGCGGACGAGCATCTCTCGACACTGGATCTCGCGCTGCGCATCTCCGGGATCATGGCTGGGAGGTAATTGGCTTGCTGGGGGAAACGAAAACATGAGGCTTTGGGCCGAGACAGGCAGGGTTCGAGAAGACAGGGTCGGTCACAATACCAGGAGGCGTTTTGGAGCGGTAAAGGAAGAACATATGGGCGTGCCTTGCTTTGATGTCAATTTAAGGCTTCTCTTTCTCAGACCGAAGGAGCCCGAGATTTCCGTCCAACATATCCCACACCGTCCTGGGTTGTGCTGGTTTGTCTGCCTTTCGAATGGTGTGCCTCCTGGCCCCGGCCGTCCTTGCCGCAGGCTGGTTCTCGGCCAGCCAGAGGTCCTCCTCGCCAGTGTCCGTCCCTTCGTCGTTCTTGCGGTCGCCGGGAGACTTCCCAAGCAACTCGTCGAGCTCGGCGAGCGTGCGCATCGAGCCCTCGAGTGCAATCTGTCCCTCCTCGATCTTCTCGGCCACAGCCTCCAGAGTTGAGATCTTGGCAGAGTCCGCAGCAAATACCCAGGGCCTGATCCGGTTGGACGGCCCAGAGCTTTCGATAGTTGACGTAGCTTCAGCAAAGGCTGCAGTCGACCGCGGCATCCCCGGCATCGGGTGAGCCGGTATTATATGGCTCTCTTCGGCCAAGTGGCCAATATTCTGACTGTTTTCTTTCAGCTGCCTGGAAATGGCTGCGTTAAAATGAGATTTCTGGGCTATCAATCCCTTCTGCTCATGGCCGAGCGAGAGCAGCTGCTCGAGGTAAGGTGAGAGAAGGTGAGCGACGGGTGGTTGTTTGGCTGCTGGTTGGGCTTCCGATTTCGCCTCCTTCGCTGGAGGTTGAATGATTGGTTGAGGCTGCTGGCTGACAAGTTGGAGAAGCGTCTTCCGGGCATCGAGATACTGGGCGTACTTCTCCTTGATGCTGACGAGTTGGTCTTCCATGTTGACGGACCCTGCAGCAGCACGGTGCTTATGGGAGTCATGCCCCTCTGCCTCGCCGTCGTCCCCTGCGGCCTTGCCGAGCTCGGTCTCTATCCAGGTGATAAGCTCGGCTCGGGTCCTGTTGAGCGCATCGAGTTTGGCGCTTTCGCTGACGTTCTCGGGCCTGGCGGTGGATCGTGACTTGACGGTCTCCAAGAGCTGCTCTTCGCTTCGCAGCAGCAGCTTGGTTTGCAGAACGTGCTTTTCCAGCTGGTCGACGAGCTCCTTCAAGGGCGGCCCAGTGGCTGCCTTGTCGATTGTGAGGGCAGTAAGTAGTTCCTTGGGCACGTCGGGGAGGGGTCTGGAATCTTTAAAGATCTGCCCGGGATCCAGGAAGCCAGGCGATGCTGCTGGTTTCTGGCCGAGCGAGTTGAGTCCTCTCTCAATGATTTGCAGTTTCTCGCGTCTCTGTCGAAGCCGGATGGTCGCTAGGTGCTCCTGCAAGCGATCTCCCCCTTGGTCCTCGGCACTCCTACTCCCATTACCATTCCCACTTCCACTCCCACCCCAACCCCCAGCCGCGTCTCCCTCGGCCCATCTGTGCTCACGACAACATGCGGTAAACTCATTGCGAGCCTTGATGTTTGCGCTCAACGCTTCGAGATACTCTTTCTGCAGGCCCCGGGCTGTCGTGACAGAACCGATGCTGTTCGTGTCGGCAAGAGCCAGAGGCCCGAGAGCATCTCCGTCTTTAAGACACGAGTCGAGGTGGACAGCCAGGACCTGTCTTATACGTGTCGCCTCCTCTCGGGGTCGGATGTACGGTTCCAGCGTTTTCTGGATGCCCTGGAAGGCCGCATCGCCTGCTGACACCATCTTGAGCCGATCTCAGGTCGTCACTGTGTCCGAAGTTGGTGGATCGGCAGTGTCATGGTTACCTGCCTTCGGTGAGGTTACTGAGATAAAGTTCGTCGGATGGCCATTCCAGGTGTTTGGGGGGCGCTGGGGCACTGCAGTGGACGCCTCTGTAACCGGGCCAGGGCGCTTGCCTGGGCGTCCTGCAGCGGGAAGCTCGCCGAAGCTCAGACGCTGCGAGAGAATAGCGGGAACCAATCAGAGGTTGCGCTGCGACGTGAAGCCAAGCAGCCCAAAAATTTCCGACCCACCGCCTGCAGAGCCGCAGGCAAGAAGAGCATTGACGACTCGCGAACGCGACCAAACAAGTCAACAGTAACACATCCCTCCAACGCCAACGCCTCCTAGACTTCCGCTTTCCACCTCAAGCTTCAACCTTCCAATGCGACACCCTGATCATCACCTGTCTGCGACATAGATCACGACTTGGCTTGGGTGAGCCGGACTGATTGCTGCCGCCTGGTTGCAGGCAGAACCGACTCTGCGGCGACAGATCGAGAGACGAGCTCATTCGACCTCGTCGAGCATCCCACCGACTTTGAGATACCCCATCCGAACAACAACACACGACGCCCAAGATGTCCGACTACCAGCGCGATGTCTCGCAGTACAAGTACTCGGCCATGTCCAACCTGGTCCTCCAGGCGGACCGCCGGTTTGTCACGCGACGGACCGACGAGGCGACGGGAGATCCAGAGTCGCTGGCTGGGCGCCTGTCTATCAAGGAGATGGGCTCCCGAGGAGGGCGAGATGCAGCGCCCAAGACGAAGAAGACGAGCGCCATGCCGGATGTGGAGCGGGGGAGCATGCGAGAAGGCGCCGATGTCCTGCAGCATGTCAAACAAAAGGGCAAAGCCGAGGCCCGTGGCGGCGGTATCCTGTCCGGCGCCGATGCCCTGATCGAAGGCATCCAATATCGGCCGCGGACGCAGCCCACCCGCGACGCCTTCAACCTCATCCTGACCATCGTGGCAGAGCACCTTGGCGACGTCCCGCACGAGGTCGTGCGCAGTGCCGCCGACGCGACGCTAGAGTACCTCAAGGACGACGATCTAAAGGACTTTGATAAGAAGAAGGAGGTTGACGATATTTTGGGCGTCTCGATGAACCCCAAACAGTTCAACGAGCTGGTCAACCTCGGAAAGAAGATTACCGATTACGAGGCACAGGACGAGGACGAGGACATGGAAGATGTAAGACGGGCTGGAGAGGACGAGATCGATGGCCGGCAGGGCGTTGCCGTCAACTTCGAGAACGAGGAAGACGATGATGGCATGGTCGACGTGGTCCGAGATGAGTCCTCGGAAGAGGAGGACGAGGGGGACGAGGATGACCAAGAAGACGCCCCAGGACGACAAGAAGCTGCTGAGGGCGGCGAAGCAGGGAAGGACCGCGACGAGGAAGAGGCAGGGTTGGCCGACGGCGATGCCATGGTGATCGACGCGGTGCCCAGTGGGAAAACCAAGTCTCAGGAGGAGAAAAACTTTGTCCCTGCTCGGGATATTGATGCGTATTGGCTGCAACGCCAGATCGGCCGCCTCTATCCTGACGCTCACACCCAACACGACAAATCCCTGCAAGCTCTCAAGATTCTGTCGGGGGAACCCGACGAGCCCGGTGGTGAGGAGAAACAGCTTCGAGATATCGAGAATGACCTGATGGAGCTCTTCGATTACGAGCACCATGAGATCGTGCAAAAGCTGATCGAAAACCGGGAGAAGGTGGTATGGCTCACGCGGTTGGCGAGGGCCGAGGGTTCAGAGGAGCGCCAGACAATCGAGCGGGAAATGGCCTCAGAAGGGCTGCGTTGGATTCTCGACGAGCTGCATGGCAAGTCCCCGGACGACCAAAAGAAGGGCAAGATGGAAATCAAGATGGACATCGACCAGGAAGCTTTTGCAGACGGACAACCTCAGGCCAAGGAGCAGCGTCCTGAAGGGCAATTAGTCGGAGGACTGCAACCCAAGAAGCTGATCAACTTAGAGAATCTGATCTTCGACCAAGGAAACCACCTCATGACCAACCCAAGGGTCACACTGCCAGAGGGCACGACGAAGCGGACATTCAAGGGGTATGAGGAGGTCCACGTTCCTCCACCGAAAAAGCGAAACGACCCCAGCGATCTAAACATCCCCGTTTCCGAGATGCCCGAGTGGGCCCAGTCGCCCTTCAGCACGACCAAGTCGCTCAACAAAATCCAGTCCAAGTGTTATCCCACCGCCTTCCAGGATGACGGCAACATGCTCATCTGCGCCCCGACTGGCAGTGGCAAAACCAACGTTGCCATGCTCACAATCCTTCGAGAGATCGGCAAGAACAGGAATAGCAAGGGCGAGATCGATCTGGACGCCTTCAAGATTGTCTACATCGCCCCACTGAAGGCCCTTGTTCAAGAACAGGTCGGGAACTTTGGGAAGAGGCTGGAGTCGTACGGCATCAGGGTCTCGGAGCTGACAGGTGATCGCCAACTCACCAAGCAGCAAATATCCGAGACCCAAGTCATCGTGACGACCCCTGAGAAATGGGATGTCATCACCAGAAAGGCAACCGACATCTCCTACACCAACCTGGTCCGGCTGATCATTATCGATGAAATCCATCTCCTCCACGACGACCGTGGCCCCGTCCTTGAGAGCATCGTCAGCAGAACGCTCCGCCGGACCGAACAGACTGGCGAACCCGTACGCATCGTTGGTCTGTCTGCGACGTTGCCCAACTATCGCGATGTTGCCAGCTTCCTCCGCGTCGACTTTGACAAGGGCATGTTCCACTTTGACAGCACATACCGCCCCTGTCCCCTCCGTCAAGAGTTCATCGGCGTCACAGATAAGAAGGCCATCAAGCAGCTCAAGACGATGAACGACATCACCTACCAGAAGGTGTTGGAGCATGTCGGCCAGCACCGCAACCAGATGCTTGTGTTTGTCCATTCCAGGAAGGAAACGGCAAAGACAGCAAAGTACATTCGGGACAAGGCCTTGGAAATGGAAACCATCAACCAGATTCTCAAGCACGACGCTGGCACTCGGGAGGTCTTGAGCGAGGCGGCCAACTCAGTCAATAACACGGATCTCAAGGACATCTTGCCTTATGGCTTCGGCATCCACCATGCCGGTATGAGCCGAGCCGACAGGACCGATGTCGAGGACCTCTTTGCGAGCGGGCATATCCAGGTTCTTGTGTGCACGGCCACCCTGGCCTGGGGTGTCAACCTACCCGCCCATACCGTCATCATCAAAGGGACACAGGTTTACTCCCCCGAAAAGGGTAGCTGGGTCGAGTTGAGTCCACAAGACGTCCTGCAAATGCTCGGTCGCGCTGGTCGCCCGCAATTCGACACATATGGTGAGGGAATCATCATTACAAATCAAAACGAGATCCCGTACTATCTGTCGTTGCTCAACCAGCAACTGCCAATCGAAAGCCAACTTGCGAGCAAGCTCGTTGACAACCTCAATGCCGAGATCGTCCTCGGCAACGTCCGAAGCCGCGACGAAGGCGTGGAGTGGCTCGGGTACACCTATCTCTTCGTCCGAATGCTTCGCTCTCCCGGTCTCTACAGCGTCGGCGCCGAATATGAAGATGATGAAGCCCTGGAGCAAAAGCGGGTGGATTTGGTCCATTCGGCTGCGACCGTCTTGAAGAAGTCCAACTTGATCAAGTACGACGAGAAGACGGGCAAGATGCAGTCCACGGAGCTTGGGCGCATTGCTTCCCATTACTACATCACACACGCGTCGATGGACACCTACAACAAGCTGATCCAGCCGTCAATGAACGACGTGGAGCTGTTCCGCGTCTTCGCCCAGAGCGGCGAGTTCAAGTACATCCCCGTCCGTCAAGAGGAGAAACTTGAGCTGGCCAAGATCCTCGCTCGCGTCCCGATTCCTGTCAAGGAGAGCATTGAAGAGCCGACGGCCAAAATCAACGTTCTTCTCCAGGCCTACATCTCTCGTCTCAAGCTCGATGGACTGGCCCTCATGGCCGATATGGTCTACGTCACCCAGTCTGCGGGTCGTATTCTCCGAGCCATCTTCGAGATTACCATGAAGAAAGGCTGGGCGTCTGTCGCCAAGCTGGCTCTGAACCTGTGCAAGATGGCCGAGAAGCGGATGTGGCCTACCATGTCGCCGCTCAGGCAGTTCCCCAGTTGCCCTGCGGAGATCGTCCGGAAGGCCGAGAGGATCGAGGTACCCTTCAGCAGCTACTTCGACTTGGATCCTCCTCGCATGGGCGAGTTGCTTGGCTTGCCAAAGGCTGGCAAGACCGTCTGCTCTCTGGTTTCCAAATTCCCTCGGGTGGAGATCCAGGCCAACGTGCAGCCCATGACAAGGTCGATGCTGCGTGTCGAGCTTGCCATCACCCCCAACTTCGAGTGGGACGTGGATGTCCACGGCCAGTCTGAAAGCTTTTGGATCATCGTCGAAGACTGTGATGGAGAGGATATCCTTTTCCACGACCAGTTCATTCTCCGCAAGGACTATGCCGAGTCAGACACGAACGAGCACGTTGTGGAGTTCACGGTGCCCATTTCCGAGCCCATGCCGCCCAACTACTTCATCTCGGTCATCTCAGATCGGTGGATGCACTCCGAGACCCGCATGGCCGTGTCGTTCCAGAAGCTTATCCTGCCAGAGCGTTTCCCTCCCCACACCGAGCTGCTCGACTTGCAGCCCCTTCCGGTGTCGGCTCTGAAGGCCAAGGACTATGCTGCTCTCTATCCTGATTGGCAGCAGTTCAACAAGGTGCAGACGCAGACATTCAATTCCCTCTACAATACCGACAACAACGTCCTGGTCTCCTCACCAACCGGCAGCGGGAAGACGGTTTGTGCCGAGTTCGCCCTGCTTCGTCACTGGTCCAACCAAGACTCTGGACGCGCAGTCTACATCGCACCCTTCCAAGAGCTGGTGGATTTGCGGTTCCAGGACTGGCAAAAGCGCTTTGCAAACCTCCGCGGGGGCAAAGATATCGTGAAGCTGACGGGCGAGACGACCAGCGATCTCAAGTTGCTCGAGCAGGGAGACCTCATCCTAGCCACCCCCCTTCAATGGGATGTGCTGTCACGGCAGTGGAAGCGGAGGAAGAACGTCCAGGCCGTGGAATTGTTCATCGCTGATGAGCTCCACATGCTGGGCGGTCAAATGGGCTACATCTACGAGATCGTCGTGTCCCGGATGCACTACATTCGCACTCAAACGGAGCTGCAGATGAGGATCGTCGGCCTCAGCGTCTCCCTCGCCAATGCCCGCGATATCGGCGAGTGGATTGACGCCAAGAAGCATGATATCTACAACTTCAGCCCCCATGTGCGTCCGGTGCCGCTGGAGCTTCATATCCAGTCCTACACCATCCCCCACTTCCCGTCCCTGATGCTCGCAATGGCGAAGCCGACATATCTCGCCGTCACTCAAATGTCGGCCAACCAGCCCGCGCTCATCTTTGTGCCGAGCCGGAAGCAGACCAGGGCGACGGCTCGTGATCTTCTCACCGCATGTCTCGCTGACGACGATGAGGACCGGTTCTTGCACGTCGAGGTCGCTCAGATCCAGAAGCTCCTCGAGCGGGTCCAGGAAGAAGCTCTTGCCGAGGCCCTCTCCCATGGCGTGGGTTATTATCACGAGGCTTTGAGCCAGAGCGACAAGCGTATCGTCAAGCATCTCTACAACAACGGCGCAATCCAGGTGTTGATTGCTTCTCGAGACATGTGCTGGGAGCTTGATTGCACGGCCCACCTGGTCATCGTCATGGGCACGCAGTACTTCGAGGGCAGGGAGCACCGCTATGTGGACTACCCTCTCAGCGAGGTTCTCCAGATGTTTGGCAAGGCTGCGCAGCCATCCAAAGATGGGCGCAGCCGCGGTGTGCTCATGGTCCCGGCGGTGAAGCGGGAGTACTACAAGAAATTCCTGAACGAAGCTCTGCCAGTCGAATCGCATCTTCAGAACTTCCTCCAGGACGCGTTCGTGACGGAGATCAGCACCAAGATGATCGAGTCTGGCGAGGACGCAATCAACTGGGCCACATTCACGTATTTCTACCGGCGTCTGCTGGCCAACCCGAGCTACTACAGCCTGACGGATCCGACGCATGAGGGGCTCAGCCAATATCTCTCCGACATTGTCGAGGCGACACTGCAGGAACTGGCCGATTCGAAGATTGTGGAGCTGGACGAGGACGACGGGACTGTGGCGCCGCAGAATGCCGCGATGATTGCCGCCTACTACAACATCTCTTACAACACGATGCACACATTCCTCCTGTCCCTCAAGCAGACGACCAAGCTGAAGGGCATCCTCGAGATTGTGACGGCAGCCGCTGAGTTCGAGTCGATCCAGATTAGGCGACACGAGGAGACCATCCTCCGACGCATCTACGACAACGTGCCAGTCAAGATGGCGACGGCCAGCTACGACTCGCCTCACTTCAAGGCGTTCGTCCTGGTCCAGGCGCACTTCTCGAGGATGAACCTGCCCATCGATCTCGCCAAGGACCAGGAGATCATCCTGACCAAGCTCCTCAGCCTCCTGAGCGCGGTCGTCGATATCCTCTCGTCCGAGGGCCACCTGAACGCGATGAACGCGATGGAGATGTCGCAGATGGTGGTGCAGGCCATGTGGGACCGGGACAGCCCGCTCAAGCAGATCCCCCACTTCACGCCCGAGGTGGTCAAGGTGGCCAACAAGTACGACATCCGGGACATCTTTGACTTTATGGAGAAGATGAACCCGGACGAGAACGACGACTACGGCGCCCTGGTCAAGGACCTCGGCCTCACGCAGGCGCAGCTGGCGCAGGCGGCCAACTTTACCAACACCAAGTACCCCGACATCTCGCTCGAGTTCGAGGTCGAGGACAAGGACAGCATCCGGGCGGGCGAGCCGGCGTACCTCAAGATCCGCATCGAGCGTGAGGTGGAGGAGGACGAGGAGTTCGACCCGACGGTGCACGCGCCGTTCTACCCGGGCAAGAAGTCGGAGAACTGGTGGCTCGTGGTGGGCGAGGAGAGCTCCAAGATGCTTCTCGCCATCAAGCGGGTGACGGTGGGCCGCGAGCTCAACGTCAAGCTGGAGTTCACCGTCCCCACCCCTGGCAAGCACAACTTGAAGCTGTTCCTGATGAGCGACAGCTATGTTGGAGTCGATCAGGAGCCTACTTTCTCGGTCATGGTTGAGGAAGGGATGGATGTTGACGAGTCCGAGGAGGAGGAGGAGGATAAGTGAAGAGTGAGGAGTGAGGAGTGGATGTTGTGGGGAGGATCGAAGATTGGACTCGGCCGAGGTCGCCAAGAGAGGGTGTGGACATCTGTATGGTATCCAGGAGATTGGACGGGGCAATACAAAATGCTGTGTTCTTTTAATCTTTTTTTCTTTCTCGCGCTCGGCAGTGGGTGGTTTCTTGGAAGGTGAAAGAAAAGGCATCATCAGGCTGAACTCGGACGTGGTGTGGGGACCCGGCTTGTTGTGGTCGGCCCTGGGGGGGGGGGCCGGGTCCTGTCGGGTGTTGCCAGCCCGGGTCTTGGTTGAGAGACGGTGATGATGAGGAACACTGCTGTGGAGCAGTTACTCTGTTGTGCCAACGAGTTTGACTGAGTGGATGAAGTGAAGGCCTGGTGGTCTTGGTCTAGGAGCGGTCAGGAGGTGTTGGTCCTGATCTTGGTGTTGGGTTGGGGGAGGAAGTTGGGGACTTGGTGTGAGGGATTGGGGGAGGGCAACGGGGGCGTATGGGCGACGCTGTTGTTGTT
>FJWA01003613.1_pt1 | contig 17710 bp, 15 predicted proteins | sample 1011891 | NCBI WGS metagenome assembly FJWA01 (sample SAMEA3912450, study PRJEB9761) | metagenome | biome: forest; material: soil | place: USA | collected 2011-06-22 | depth 0.1 m
GGGGGGGGGGGGGTGGACTGTGTAGGATGACGATTGTATCGCCTGCAGGCGCGCAATGACCTGGCGCAGCTCTGCTAAGGCGGTCCCTTGGCTCTCGGTCGTGGTGCTGCGTTCGCCCCGGAGCGTCTCAAGACTCTCGCGGAGGTGCTGCAGCTCAGACAGCAAAGGCATCTGGTAACCCGTGACGTACTGCATTTGCTGGGCATGTAGATCTCCGATGCGGTCGCGGAGGGAGCGGATCGCGGCGAGGTTCGGGTGATCGTTAATAGCGTCATGCCTCAGAGAGGCTGTCGGGTTGGCGCTGGGCGGGACGGCGTCGAGGGCGGAGCGGACCTTGATGTTTTCCAGCTGGCGCCCGCCCCAGGTGCAGTCCCAGAAGGTTAGCAGGGTCCAGAGCTTGATGAGGCTGTGGAAATAGGCGAAGCCGAGGTAAGCAGGAAAGAGAGGGATGTCTTGAGGGTGCCGACGGAAGTAGTCGAACACCTTGACGATCTTGGTAAACAAAATCCAACATACTAGGCCTGCTAGCGTCAAGGGGNTGTTGTACGCGGGGCAGTGGGTGAAGAGGTAGATGAGGAGGGGATCTGTGACGGCTGCAAAGTTGGTCAGAGATGTCAAATACACCGCGTAGACGCAGTACGGCTGGGACGCCCACACGGTCCGGTCTGTAATAAGGCTGCAGAGGTTGGACCGCCATGTTGTTCGCGCCCAGCGCTGGCACTGGCCCAGATACTTGATGCCGAGCGGATGCTCAACGCCGAGAGTGGTCTCCATCAGGGCGTCGTCGGTGTACTGGATCTTAATCTTCCAGCCGTGCCGTACGGCAAAACGTGTGTTGTAGTTGTCGTCGTCCGGGTTCAGGGGCCCAAACATGCCGAAGAAGAACTTCTCGTTAGTGTATCCAAGAAGGAACTCTGGGTGCTTGAGGATCTGGGTGCGCATGGCACACGACCGGCCCGAAACCACAAAGACGCCGCCGTCAACCGTGTTGGTGGCGCGAAGGTCAAAGTTGTGGCGGCAGAGATATGTTGCACCGAGCATGTTCCAGAACCGGCCCCAGGTATTCAAGCCGTCGGCGCGGCGGACTCGCTTGTGGGTGCCAACCAAGCCGACGCGGGAATCCTCAAAGGGCGCGAGCAGCGACTCGAGGTACCGCGGTCCCCAGAAGACATGATCGTCAAGCAAAACCGTAATGTCCGTCTCAATCTGCGCCACAGCCAGCGCAATCTGGTGCCTCTTGCTGGCCACTGGCGTTTTCTCGACCACAAGCCGGGTCAGGGGGTAGTCTCTCTTCAACTCGTCGACGTACCGAAGNGTCTTGGCAAAGAGCTCGTTGCCTGCCGTGACGATGACGATCTTGGCAGGTTTGTTCTCGGCGCAGGACGTGATTGTCTCGCGAAAACATGCTCGCTCGGGGCCGGCGGTGGGTATGATCACTGTGACGTCCCTCGACGGGACATAAGTAGGGTTGCTGGGCCTAGGCGAGGGCGAGTAACACCAGAACGCGGCCAGGTTGACCACGAACCGGAGATACCTCCAGGAGAAGAGGGCGAGGGACCAGTAAAGGTATAAATTGCCGGCAGCGAGGAAAGTAACCAGCCCATGAAGGGCCATGGTTGTGCTGACGAGGGTGACCACATTCATCGCCGCACGGGATGCTCCAACCGTGGCCTTGATCCTCCCGCTCCGTGGGAGCCTGCAGAAACCCGGCATTGCTCTGGGGCAACGATTGTATGAATGGACGGTGCTTCTCNAATTGGGTTTCTGGATTTGTCGAGACGTTTTCTTCAAACAAGGAGAGAGTATTCAACTCGCGATGCATCGATGGCTTAAATTGGTTATCAATTTGAACATGCCGATCTGAACAGCCATCTGGAAACAAAGCCTGTTTCCGAACAGAACTTGAGTCGAAAGGAGACTAGGGTCTCAACAATGCTCTTGTGTCTATTGTCCTAAGGTTGTCAGTCTGGCCTGGGAACAATCAGCTCCTTGATCCGCCTCAGTCTTTGTAATTACAGAGCGGTCTTTTCACGGCAACAGACCTCGTCTTTGTCGACAACAACATATGCCCAGGTGCCTGATTCTTTGGGATGTCCCGAACGACGAGATTTCTGAATGCTGACACCTATGCAAAGCCCATTTTTCCGTCGCTGAATGTAATCACTCTCTATGGTATCGTGTTGGTAAAAACGACGTCCCAGCCTGCCCGCTGGGGATGCGCAATTTGCCCGGTAGCATCACCGTGTGTCGCAAACGCCTGGTCTGTGCGAAATGATGAACAAAAGGGTAGAGGATGGCAACGCCGCGGCCGCCCGTTACCTCTGGACGGGACGCTGCACCTTTTTCTGCACTCTGCGAACCCGCAGGCGCACGGTTCCTGGCGAATGCGACTTGGTTTTGGGATCGTACCATCCCCATATGTCGACGACGATACAGGCGTGGGTTGTTTGCACTTCGACCAGACCCGAAACAAGAAGGCTTCCACGGACAGGATCGGGCCTCAAGGCACTCCGCTCACGGACGTACGCCTCTCTGAGTTTTTTCCACGGCTGGGACATGGCATCGCCAAGGGGCAGTTTCAAGCCCCGGTGTTCCCTCTCCACAGTCTCCTTTTCGCTCGGGCCTCTCGGGTCGACGGCCGGCTTGTCCGGCACGCCCATGGCCTTATCATGCGGCGCGGCACCTGCCGATGAGGACATGGAGCTCGGGTCATCGACTTCATCGGGCCGCCTGGTGGTCCCTTGGCGGATCCGCTCCAGCGCTTTCCGGACTTCGGGGGAGGGAGACGACGGGAGGGGGGATTGGGGTCCCGGGTTCGGCCGCGCCTGGGTATTGTTTGGATCCTCGGAAGCGAACCCAAAGTATCCCGCAGCCTGGCGGGCCTGCTCCTTGACCATGGCGGTACCAAAGGCCCAAAGGCCCAGCGCAACGGGCCTAGGCCACAAAACGAGCGCCAAGGATCTCGCGATGGATGGATCGCAAGGCATCGCCGCCCATTCCAAGGCTTCATCCGTGATTAATATGCTGCCTACCACGTCAAAACACCGCCTTCAACCCGCCGGGATGGGATTGGGAGGCAGCGAAACATACCCTGACCGCTCATACAGAGGTGGTGCTCTGTAGGGATAATCGATATCCAGCCAGTATTTCCTGATCTGGGCGTCCTGGCCATACATCATGCCGAAGACGGGACTTGCTCGGACAGCCGTCAGCGCAAGGTTGGCGATGTGGTCTAAGTGGCACCTTGTCAGCGGCGGAGAGGATGTGGGGGACAGACAAGGCCGACCCACCGCGCATCTCTTGCTGTAACGCTCTATCCCGGGATATCCTGATAAATTCCCTCCATTCCGGGTCGCTGCCAGCGTAGGGTTGTGGCGGGTGTCGTACTGTGGTCAGCGGGAAAGGAAAGAACCGGGGTTCCCCCTCCTCCTCCTTGTGGCCGCCGTCACCCTCCTGGCGAGTACGCGGCGAGGGGATCGCCCACATGACGAGCTGGAAAACGATGGCGCCTTTGATAACGGTGCCTCTACGCAACAGACCGTCAGCGACGGGCCAAGCAAGCAAGTACAAACGGAGAAGGAAATCGGCGGGTCTCCTCACAGGAAGCGGGTGGTGGGTTTGCCCTTTCGGATCTTGACCCTCTCGATGCGGACTGTCTGCCCGCTCTGCAAACGGGACGCCATCCCGGCAGGCCCGAATAGCGCCTGGAACGAGCGGTACAGGCGCGACATGGCGCGGAGCTGGGGCGCGCCAACCCGGCGGCCGAGGGAAAGCGGAGGTCGAAGGACGGGCAGACCGGTGGAGGGGGTGGCCGGATCGAACGAAGAGGAAGCCCTGTCAAAAGGAGGATGAGGAGAGGGGCAGACGCCGGGGTGGTGTATCCCGTAAAATGCAACGTGGATTTCTGGTATTGAGCGGCAGGCGACAGCGGTAATCCTGTTCGAGGATAAGGTTTGTGGAATCGTCGGCGGTGTTGGTGATGTTGGTGGTGTTGAGGCGACAAGACGGTTTGTGCCGAGTCGGGACGTCCATCCGACCCCCGGCGCCTTGTCCCGTCGCGATTTGTCCCCCGAATTTCCGATTGCACCTACCTCGACCGGGGTCCAGGCACGCCCAGTGCGCACAGACCACCTAGTGACGCCTGGCGCAGCACCTCCACTTCTGGGCTGCGGGCTGCGCTGCAAAGCTGCGCCGCCTCCAGCTTGAGCAAGGGTGTTCGAGCAGCGCGGCCAACAACCCGACAACCACACCACCGACCATCATCGCCCTGCCTCCGTTCTTGTCGCTTGCTCCCGTCGCCCTCCGCTCGGAACCAATTTTNGGCTGACTGCGTGATGAGGCTCATTGCTGGCCTAACCACGGCGGCTCTGTCCGGGTTTGCTGTCGCGGCAGCCCAGCAGAGCGCCGACGTCTTCGTGTTGCCGTCGTCGTCATCTTCATCGCGAGGTTCCCCCGACCCACCGAGCATCCCCAAAGAAGTCGCCCGCCACATCCTGCTTCAGAGGGCAAGCACTCCACGCGGCTCCTTTGTCCTGTGCTCCGATGCTGACCGAATGGCCCGCGCAGATATCGAGGCAACGATACGGCAGCGACCTTCGCGACATCCCCAGCTCCATCGACTCCGAGACCGCCGTTNCCCATATCGCGAGGTTCGGCAAGAACCCGGCGCCCCTATTCACGCACCCTGAAAGGAGGGATGCCTCGCAACTCGTCGTCATCTTCGAGGGCGCCACGGCCGAGGACTCAAGCCGGCTGAGAGAGAAGCTGGGGCAACATGCCGCGTTCACAGTCTCGGACCCCCCCTCGTCCACCGCCAACAACAACTTGATGGCGCTCTTCCGCAATCTGGGCGTGGCATCACCACATCAGTGCGAGCTGCCGGCCATGATCAACCCATTCGAGACGGATTGTTGGACCGGTCCCTCATCGGTTGTCAAGTACGATTTGCGAGCGGTCCGACAACCCCAACCCCCACGGTGCTTCCAAACCGGCTTGCTGACATGTGCGACAAACAGTCTCCCAAAGCCCTAGAGTCGCTGCTTGATAACTTGTCCCGGTTAGAGAACTTTGTTGGAAACGGCGACCTCGATGTCGTTCTCGCCCTCCTCCCGGAGTCAAGCCGGTCGTCGAAGCTCAACCACTGGAGCGTCGCCGCGGCAGGAACCGCCGACACCCGCCGCCGCCGTGATGCCGAGACTGTCATCTCGGACCAGGAAAACAGCAACAGGAACGCCCACCCGACGGCCAAATCCGCCGCGACCTCGGCGTCCGACGCCGCGCGTGGCACCAAGCCCATCCCGCAGTGCTTCGCCTCGGCCAACAGCTGCACCACCCAGACTAACTCGTGCTCGGGCCACGGCGAGTGCGTCAACAAGTACGGCAGCGACAGCGGTAACTCGACGGCCCCGTCCACCTCGGCCGCGAGCTGCTTCGCCTGCGTGTGCAAGGCCACGGTCGTTGAGCGGGCCAAGGGCCAAAAGAGGACCTACTGGGGCGGCAACATGTGCCAGAAGGAGGACGTGAGCGTGCCGTTTTGGTTGATTACCGGTTTCACCGTGACGATTGTCGGGGCCGTGACGTTCGCCATCGGNTTGCTGTTCAGTGTCGGCGAGGAGCAGCTGCCTGGTGTCATCGGTGCGGGCGTGAGCAGGTCGAAGTAGCCCGAGGGGGAGGTGCCTGGGTTGTGTTTCGGGCTCTCAAGGTGTATCATATTCACGGCGTCGGTAGGGCAGATGGGTGTGGCTTCATGTTTTAGACAGTCCTCCAGCATACAATTGTACTTCATTATGGTCAATCAATGTTCAAGTTGGGACAGGGCTCTTGGCTCGCTCTGATGAGACGCAAACCAACAAGACCCTCACTGATCAGGCTGTGTCCTCGACATCGTGTCGCCTGGTTGGCGTCGCGCCAAAACTCTCGAGCCCCCGTTCCACTGGCAGGTCGCCCGCAAGACCTGGCGGGAGTGGCCTCAGCGGCGACTGGCCCACCATCTGCTTTGCAACATCTCCCACGGCACCGCCGGCGTTCGTGACAGCTTCCTGGTACTTGGCGCCGGCCTGGTTCAAGATCTCCTGCACCTCGTTCTCCCGCGCGAGGATCTCCTCCTTCTCCTTCTCCAGCCCGCCGATCGTGGCCCGTTTTCTGGTCACCTCATCCTCCAGCCCCTGCACAATCTCCCGCATTCGCTGCAAAACCTCGTTCAGCTTCGGCAGCGGCTTCATGCGCGGGATGGCATCGGGCCCGGCAGCGCCGTCCGCGTCGCGGTCTGGCTCGTGCCGGTGCAACCCGTCCATGCCCGCGCGCCGCTGTGCAGCCTCGTACGCGGCTCGCCGCTCGGCCTCGCTGTCGTCGCTCTCCGCGTCCGACCCGGCCTCGGCGGCCTTGATCAAGTCCGCCATCTCCTGCTTGTGGCGGCGCGCGGCTTCCCGCTCTGCCTTCTTGCCTAGCGCCAGCCCGCCGTCGGAAACAAACTCGTCGTACCCTTCGCCGAGGTCTTCGTCTTCGGCTATGAGACGTGATTCTTTCTTTTTCTTGGCGAAGTTTACCGTCGCCCGGCCGCCTTGCCCTGTTGCTCCTGCGGCTGCTTCGTCGTCGGACTCGTCGTCGAGCGAAATAAAATCGGCCTCCTTGGCCAGCCGCGCCCGCCGCTCTTTGCGCTCGCGGATCTCGGCTTCGGTGAGGATGTGGGCTGTTGCAGCCGGCGCAGTCTGCAGTGGCGCAACGTCGGTCGACTGCACCACCAGCGCGCCCTCCAGCTCGGACTGGTCCAGTTCCATCTCGTCGTCGTGGATGTGTAGGGAGGCCAGGTTTTGCGGCGTGTTGGGGGTCGAACTTTGCAGCTCCTCGAGGTACTCCTTGTTGTATTTCGGTCCCTCGTCCTGGCCGCCGAAACGCATGGGGATGTTGCCTGCGAGGTTCTGGAGGGACGCCGTCCGTCGCAGCGCATTGTTCTCGAGCAGGCGCTGCCCTAGTGGCTTTTTTGATGTGGATGGCTTGTTGACAGCTCCCCCTGTGGTCGCGTCGTCGTCGTCGTCCCCTGCTGCGGATTCGCCTGGTCCGAACGAGAGTCGGGAGGAGGCGGGGCGTTTCTTCACTTTGGTCGAGCCGGAACGACCCAGCGTTGGGCGGACCACGACTGGCGCGCTGGATCCGCCATCTTCGTCGCCATGCCGTGCTGTAGCCGTTGCAGACCCTGTTTCGCTCTCGCCGTCATCGGCGAGGTTGATGCTTTTGCGCAGGGTCGACGATTTGGAGGGCCTGTTGCGGCCGAACTTGATGCGCCCTGGGGCCGCTGGTTCTGCCGGCAGCGTATCAGCTTGCTCGCTCTTTGTCGGTCCGGTAATCAGCAACGGAGGGCTCTTGAGAAGTGCGCGGCCAGTGGTAGTCTGAGACTTACGGTCGCTTTGCTCGTCGCCGCTGTTGTTTGGCGCCGGTGCTGAATCGTCGCCCTCGTCGTCGAAGGTGCGGACAACGCGCGGTTTTCGCTTCGCGCCGAAGGAGCTCATTGTAAACGGATGCCGGACGGAGGCTTGGTTGTGGGTTTCGTGGACGTGGACGCGAGGAGCAATGCCGAGAGCGAGCCTGTTGGAGCTTTGGGGGAATCGGCCGGCAAGGTTGCTCAGTGGGGTGCTCCACGTGACATCACTTCCCTTGAGATTTCCCACGCCCGTCGACGCGCCAGTGCATTCGAAGACCCGCATCGAGATTAAGACCCGTCCGTCGCCAGCAATTCAGCAGTCCAGGCCCGCGACGCACAATCACGACAAGATGGCGCCCGCGCAACCGGAACTGAAGAAAGTGCGTTGCTTGCGATTCTTCCCCTCAGATTGGCTTTAACTCGAGTGCTAACGTGCCACGTCCAGTACCTCGACAAGCGTCTCTTCGTGCAGCTCAACGGCAGCCGCAAGGTTATCGGCGTCCTCCGCGGATACGATGTATGCACCCGCGCCCCCTCCGGGATTCGTGAAGGGCAAAGGCCAGCAGCTGACGTATGACGGATACAGGTCTTCCTCAACATCGTGCTAGACGACGCCGTCGAGGAGAAGGATAACGGCGAGAAGGCCAAGCTCGGCATGGTGGTCATCCGCGGCAACTCGGTCGTCATGCTCGAGGCCCTGGAGAGGATTGGCGGCGACGACCGGGGCGGGCGTTAAACCTCGGATGCGGCGCAGTTCCTCGCCGGCCGGAGGGGATGGGCAATGCCCGGCAGCGTTCATCCCGGTGTTACGACTTTTCGCGACGGGATACTGTGGGAACATTGTCTTGGGGGTTATGGCGTCCAAGCTTGGCACGAGATAAAATGGGTCGAGGAGGACAGGATCAGACCGACAGTTCGTCGGCGCAAAGATACCCATGGTGGAAACGTTACCTACGCTCCGCCTTCCACACCTTGTCGTCATAGCCATCCATCATGCCGCCGCTGTAGGCCTCAACCCAGCCTCGGATGCCGCCCATCATGACTAAGGACTCCAGGTCACCACCCACGTCCCGCACGTGGTCCTGCAGCCAAGCAGCGCATCGCGGACCCCGGCCAAGAGACGAGCCTTCAGGTTTTGGCGGGATGAGACCCCTCGTGTCAACTTCCTACCGAGTTACGCGGGTCCGAACAGGACGAGGGTCTCGAGACTCACCACAATAAAAGATGACCTTTTTGATACCCGCCTGCTTGCACAGATCGTACAAGCTGTTTCGTGTCGGATAAAAGCTGTGCGCTGGAAGATTCATGGCCCCGCGGACGGTGCCTCCCGTGCAGTCGCTTCGACGGGCATCCACTAGGAGGAACTCGCGCGGCTTTCCAGCGAGGGCGTCGTGCTCTTGGAGAAGCCGGAGGACGTATGCCGGCTCGACCTGGGTGGCGACTGACTTTGGCTCTGGGAAATCTGTCCACCACGGGGTGCCATCTTCGCGCCTGGCCATCTTCAAGCAATGCTCGTGCGCGTGGCCATGGCCGTGGGTGTGCTTGTGATCGTGTACTGCCATGATACGACGTTGCCGTTCAAACTTCGTGAGGATACTTGCTTACTACCTGATTACAATCGTAAGGGGGCGCGTAGAATATTAGGTAAGTAGGTAGTTTGATGCTTGGTTCCAGACCGGCGGGCTGTCTACACTCTGCAATGGTTGAAATGCCTCCGCACAGGCAGCCAGGAGCTGGTGTCCCTTCTTTGTCCGACTTTCTAGAACAACGAGCCGCAGACACCAAGACTCATTGATCCACATTGCCATTAATTCAAAGCAGACAGCGGAGCATCTCTACCCAGATTGCCGGCAGGGAGCCTCATGCCGAGCCCATATGATCCCGGGCTGGGAATTACCCGCATGTGAAGGGCAGACCTCGTTTATCCGGGCCGGCCATGGGGCGCATGGCTTGCCAGATCAAGAACAATGATATTTTGTCACCAGCACGACGCCCTGGCTCAAGAAAAGAGGTTTGAGTGCCATTCTCTCATCCACATAATCAAACGCCGACATATGAGTTCAGGGCGGGCATCAGTAAAACGGCTTCCGTCATGGAATTCGACCCCAAACTTCAGATTGGAACTCTGATGATTTGGACCACTCCTGTCATCTCATTGTAGCTCCCCACAAGGCACCATTGCTGAAATCTGACACCCACCACGAATACACCTCGGTGTTACTCTTCGTCATACGCCTCCTCGTACTCCTCCTCGTACTCCTCGCGGGCCTCCTCGACCTCCTCACGGTCACTGCTGCTGGCCGACGAGCTGGCGGCGTCTTCGAGAGCCTCCTCGTAGTCATCGCGGGCCTCTTGGAGCGACTCGCGGTCGCTGCTGTCGATTTCCTCCCCGTAGGCGTCGTGGGTGGGGATGACGCCCGGCAGGGGGGCTTCGGGGGCCAGGTCGTTGTAGTCGTTGTTGGTCTCGTAGATGATGGGCGGGGCGGCATGGTACGAGGCGGGGTGATAAGAGGCGTAGGCTGCGTGGCTGCTGCTCTTTTTGTGCCCATGGTGTTCGTCGTCTGAGGAGTCGTCTGGGAGTAGGAACTTAGTCAGCATTTCCACTGCGGTCAGGTGTGAGACCAAGGAGAGCAGTGAGGCTCACGGAGTTTGTGAGCAATCACAGCGCCAGCAACGGCACCCACAGCCAGACCGCCGGCCGCGCCAAGGAGCACGCCGCCCTTGCCGCTCTTCTTCTTCTTCTCCTCGTCTTTCTCCTTGTGGCTGTCGCGATATCCGTCGTGGCCGGTCCCATAGCCAGACGGGGGATAGCCGCTCGGGGCTGAGCCATGCCCGCGATCGTCTTTCCCGCCACCGCCGCCGGAGTGATTGTAGCCGGGAGCTTCCCACTGCGAGCGGCCCGTGGCCTCCTCTACGTCTGGCGTCCGAGTTAGCTTTGCACGATCCGCCCGCCAGACGGTCAACAGTTGAGTCAAGTAAACGCACAGTACCAGCGCTGGTGGTAATCCTCCCAGTGCGGGGTCCAGCCGGTGGGAATCGGGGGTTTGTCGGCCGGCGGGGCGTAGGGCGGTGGTGGGCGAGCGCCGGCCTCGGGTGGGGATTGGGACTGGCCCGGCGGCGGGTAGGGCTGAGGACTTGACTGGCCATATCCCTGATATCCCGGGTATTGGCCACCGCTAGGTCCGTCGCGGGAAGAAGCATGCGACTCCTCCTTGCGCTCGTTGCCCTTTTTGTCGGGCCCGAGACCCAAGCGGCCAAGATCGTCGCTCAGGCCGTCCGTGAATGTTTTGAGAAAGGACATGGCGGTGCGCTTCTCGCGATGTGGGCAAAAGTGTGGCGACGGAGGGAAGAAATATTGAACCTGCCAAAACGCCGTCGGGAAATGTTGCTACGGATGGCTTGCGAGAGAGGCGCTTGGTGACCTATTCTATTGCCCATGCTGTGCTTCCGCCATCGCTGGCTCCCTCTTTCGGGCTGCCAACAAGCTCGGCTGCCAACAAGCCGGAGCAGGGAGCGGGAGCCGGCGGGGCAGCTGAGGTCCCCTCTCCCCCACCTCACGACGCCATGTGCGCCGTCGCGACCTTCACTGGGGCTGGAACAGACGAGAGCCTGTCATGTCGAGAGTGTGGGTCGAAGACGCATCCCGCGCGGCCTGGCGAGTCATCTGCGGCACTCATCGCTCGTGGCGCTCTTCAAAAGCCATGCAAGCCAAGCAGCGAGCATTGGACGGACGAGGAGGGGATGCGATGCCGTCGGGGTTCGTCTTGTTGGGGCCGTCTGAAGAAGATGCAACCCAGGCGCGTCTCTTGGCGTCCGATAGCAGTGGAGGGCTTTCAGGGTCCAGGGTTCCAGCCAGTTAGCGTCAGCCGTGGCGCCCCGCTAACGTTGTGTCCGTCAGCCCCATTGGATCTCCACCTTCCAAGGTGTTCAGCTGCTGTGCCCCGCCATTGCGAGACACCGTGGACGCGCCGCCCGAACTTTTTGGCCCAACTGTCAGCCCGAGCCCGCCCCACCTTGTTGCCCCCGCTCTCGATTCCCCTGCCGGAGTCAGACAGAGCACGCACTGAGGCAGCCTGTTCCAGTTCTTCAACTGCCGTCAAACACGCGGCACGCGCCAGCCCGGTTCCAAGAAGGAAAAAAAGAGAGCAGAAAAGAAGAACAACCAACCAACCGCTTCCCGAGGCCGAGACCTGACTGACATCGCACTCTTCCATCCTCTCCGCTAACACATTTCCGGAGCGCCGCAACATGTCGTACGGATACCCCGGCCAAGGCTACGGCGGAGGACAGCCTCCTGCCCCTCCCCCTCAGTATGGTGGTTACGGTCAATATCCCCCGCCGGGTCCGGGCTACGGACAACAGCCCCCCCCTCCGCAGCAGCACGGCTACGGCCAGCATCCTCCTCCTCAGCAGTACCAGCAGCCGCAGTACTCGCAGCAACAGCAGCAGCACTATCCTCCTCAGCAGCAGCAGTACTCTCCCCCGCAGCAGCAGTATGCCCCGCCGCAGCGGCACTTCCAGCCGCCCTCGGGGGCCCCTCCGCAGGGCTACGATAGCTACGGCTACCCGGTCGGCCATGCGCCGGGATACGGCGGACACGGGCAATCCCGGGCCGCCCCGCCGCCGCCGTCGGGCACCCAGGCGTTCGGTCACGGAGCGCCGCAGGGCTACAACTTCCAGTACTCCAACTGCACCGGCAAGCGCCGCGCGCTGCTGATCGGCATCAACTACTATGGCCAGAACGGCGAGCTGCGCGGGTGCGTCAACGACGTCAAGAACGTCTCGGCCTTCCTCTCCGAGAAGCACGGGTACCGCCGCGAGGACATGGTCATCCTGACCGACGACCAGCAAAACCCCGTCATGCAGCCGACCAAGTCCAACATCCTCCGCGCCATGGACTGGCTGGTGACGGGCGCCCAGCCCAACGACGCCCTGTTCCTGCACTACTCGGGCCACGGCGGCCAGACCCAGGACCTCGACGGCGACGAGGAGGACGGCACCGACGAGGTCATCTACCCCGTTGACTTCAAGACGGCCGGCCACATCGTCGACGACGAGATCCACCTCCGCGTCGTCAAGCCGCTGCAGGCCGGCGTGCGCCTGACCGCCATCTTCGACAGCTGCCACTCGGGCTCCGTCATGGACCTGCCCTACCTCTACAGCACCAAGGGCNTACTCAAGGAACCCAACCTCGCCAAGGAGGCCGGCCAGGGCCTGCTCGCCGCCGTCAGCTCCTACGCCCGCGGCGACATGAGTGGCGTCGCCAGCTCCGTCTTCGGCTTCGCCAAGTCCGCCTTCCGGGGCAACGACGCCTACGAGCAGACCAAGCGGACCAAGACCTCGCCCGCCGACGTCATCATGTGGAGCGGCAGCAAGGACGACCAGACATCGTAAGTTCTCGAGTCCTTCTCCAAGTGTATTGGCACCCCTTTGTGCTGACCGACCTCGCAGCGCCGATGCCACCATCGCGTCCCAGGCGACAGGCGCCATGTCGTGGGCCTTCATCTCGGCCCTCAAGCAGAACCCGCAGCAGAGCTACGTGCAGCTGCTCAACAGCATCCGCGACGTGCTGCAGACCAAGTACACGCAGAAGCCCCAGCTGTCGTGCAGCCATCCGCTCGGTGGGTTTTCTTCCCGTCTCTCATCGCTTCCGGATTTTCTCAANTGCTGATCGCAGTCAATTTCACTTGCCGCTAGATACCGATTTGCTTTTCGTCATGTGAGATCGGATGCAGGCCAGGGACGGAGGCTGGGGGGATCTGGGTTTTGGGATACGAATCATACGATTTGGTGTGCAGATCCTTTTGGCCTTTGGGTGTCGATCAGCTGCCGCCTGCCTGTTTGAGCGCCGTTGACCAACCATCAGAGTCGGCTTGTTACGTGGGAAACTGCGAATGCCACCAAGCTCTGAAAGCCAGGGGGTTCGCTCTCCCTCCGAGCGGGCATGGTACCTACCGGCCGGTGCTGTGGAGTTGTTGAATGTCACCCACTCAGGTATAGATACCTTACGGACGGTCTCTGCGGGGTATTTGGTCTTGATCTTGAATCCGTCTGTACAACGTCGTGCTGCAGGACTTCGCTCCCGGACCGTGTTGCCCCGTGATACAAGCCCACGTAGTGCTGCACTCGGATGATTTTGGTGTGTTGAAATGCTGTTCAAGTTCCACGGCAGGGTCTTCCGACGACGACTAGGATACTGTACAGCGGATAGGCCGATAGGGGTATAGTGCGCAAACAGACTCTGCATGACCTTGTGCCTCTCCTCGAGTCTTCCAGGCTCTTTGCCTCATGCCTTGTCCAGGCGGCGTCGCATGACACCCTCCATCCTCCCCCAATTAATAGTCGGCCCACTACAGAGCCGAGATGTAGAAGAAAGACGAGAGAGAAGCAGACCAAGGGAGTGATATGGAANGAAAAGGAGCCGACTGGCTGAAACACGCTCCGCAACGCCCCAGCACCCCANACANGAGCACTGTATGGTCGTCGGAAGGTAGAACGTCACCGAAATCTAATGAATAACCCCCTTTAAAAACTCCAAAGCCCCCCTGAAACTAACCTTGCTCTCGACGCTCCCCCCTCCAACCGTGCTCGCGCCACCGCTCCTCCCACTCTTCCCGGTGCGCGTACTCCGCCCAGCACCACCACCACCGGCAGAAGAAGCTGCCGCCGCAGACGACGACGAGCCGCTGCTCTCGGAGCCGCGCCGCTCGCGCACGTACTTGGGCCACGTGTTGGTCAGCACCAGGTACTTGATGCTGGCCTGGGCGGCGTCAAAGACGAGAGCGTCAAAGGCCGCGGGGATGTCGCCTCCATAGTGGTCGTAGGAGGCGGCGGCGGCGTCGGTAATGGGCGTCATGGTCAGCGCAATGTCGCCTGGGGTGAGGGTCGGTGCGAGGATGGCGAGTTGCGAGTCGCGGGAGGTGCGGGTGGGGGTGGGTTGTTCCTGTTGTTGGTGGTGGTGGTAGGTGGTGGGGCCGTCGGCGAAGGGGGTTGCTGCGTCGACGGAGGAAGCCGGGGACGCGGCGGCGGTGCTGCGGGCGGGGCGCTCGAAGACGCCTTGGAGCTTGCGCAGGTCGTGCCAGGCGATGTTGATGGGGAACTCGGCGTCGCGGGGAGAGATGAATTCCATGTAGATGCGCAGGGCGCGGGTGAAGGGCGCCCGGAGGAGGTCAGGGGAGGCGCCGTGCCGGCTGTGGGCGAAGTCGGCCGGGAGCGCAGCCTTCCACTCGGCGACGGCAGTTAAGAAGGCGATGTTCTCGCCCGAAAAGTCGCGGCGAGCCGAGAACTGGCGCAGCGGCTCGGGGTTCTTGTCCAGGACGTGCTCGAGGGCGGCCATGGTCAGGACGCTCTCGTCAGGGATGCCGCCCAGGTTGGGCTGGCTGGTGTTGGATTCGAGGTTGGGTAGCTTCTTCCAGGAATCAAAGCCGCTGTAGTCTCCGACCTTGGTGGACGTCGGGCTCAGGGGCGGCGCGCTGCTCTTGTCGCTCGACGTCTCCGTCCTGGCGCCGAAGCGCTTCTTGGACTCCCAGTTGGCGATGGACTCGAGCGTCTCCTGTCGGAGATTCTGGTGCTTCTGGACTTGCCAGCAGGGGACGAAGACGGTAAAGACTTCAATGACGAAAATAGAGAGGGCGATCCTGATCCTGTCAGTTTGAATCCAGGGCGGCGGAGGGCCGAGAAACTCACCATTGCGGCGGCACAAAGTACTGGTTCACGGGTGCCATTCCGGGAACGTAGAGGGCAATGAGCCACATGGGGGCGGCCGGGAGTCTATCCAAACATCAGCACAAGTCCGTGACCTGCGGCGGGCGCANCACAGAGCGTCTTACCCAGCGAGGCAGCAGGCAATCGTCTGCAGCTGCCAGCCGTGGGTGTCGTGGATGCCACGGGACTGCCAGAGAATGATGGGCGCGACGATCCAGGCCCAAACAAACTGCCAAACAATAGACGGCCACCTGGTAACGTCCGAGGTCAGTGTCGGGCTCAAAGCCGTTGAAAAGGGAGTCACTGACCACTCCCACCCCCTGCCCTGCTTCATGGCGATCTCCATGGGCGAGTCGCCCGACACCTCAGTACCGACAATACCAAAGTCGGCGTGGAATTTGCGCGAGACCATGTAGATGACGACGACCACGATGAGCTAATTCAACTTGTTAATGCCCAGGCGCAACGGAACGGCGGGGAAGGCCTGGACGGCGTACCTGTACAGCCATGCCGAGCGTCACAAACAGAAACATGCGCTTGGAATAGTCCATCTGGCGGAGTCGTCGAAGGAGAGTCGCCTTCTGTGGCAGGCGCTTCTCGTCGTAGCGCGTTTTCATCTGGCTCGGGGGCTGGGCGAAGCGGCTCTGGGCCTTCGCGACGTGGAGGAACTGACTGTTGCCGGCCTGGAACAGGGCGATGCCGAAGGGGTACCAGACGCTCATGATCCAGAACTCGGCGACCTCGGGAGCGAGCGGGCCGACGCTGTAGCCGATCTGGACGGTGACCCAGTAGAGGTGGAGCAGGATGATGCCCGCAAAGGTCAATGAGAGCGAGCGCAGCCGGAGGGTTGGTGTGTTGCGCTTCTTGTAAAGGAATGTCATGCCGGTGGCCAGCAGGAAGGTCCACACGGCGCCGAAGGTGATCCACCAGATGCCGACGGCGTCCAGACGTGCCTCGGGCTTGGTGTCGGGCGTCGTCCCGAACTCGGACCCCACCGCCGAGGTGGCCGCCCCGGCCGCGCGTGGAAAGATCATGGTTCGTTCGGGATGTCTGCGTGAAGGGTCGACACCGAGACTGTGGGGTTTGCCTGGTTTCTGTCCTGAAACCGCGAGCGTGGGAAAAAGGAGTGGTATGGCTCGCAGCTTGACGGGGGCGGAGGGGTTTATGTTATGGGCTGTTATGGACGGCACGCACTCGGCGCATGGGACTGAGACCACCCCCCGGGCAGACCTGGCCGGGGTGGGCTTGAGCCCACGGGAGGAGATGATGTGCCTATGAAAACAGTAGGCACTNTGTAACTCGGGNTGGCCCGGCCAAGAAGCAAGCANNGGAGAGGGAGGTAGATCCGTGGCAGCTACATAAATGGTGACATCGGGCGGCGCTGGTGCTGTTGCACTCGCGATCTGGGACTGCGCCGAGAGGGCGACTGGTGCGTGCTGATCCAATGGCATGCTCCGGTCGTCACGCACCCGATCCCCAGTCCCTGGGCCGCCGATGTCTGGGCATGGATCTGGGCAACCAAGCACGCAGCAGAGCGAGCCAGGTGTTTTTCGTGGCGGCAGCCCTGGATTCTCACAGGGACGGATGCATGCCGGCCAATGGCGTCCCCGGCCGCCTCCCCCTCATGGTCCTGCCATGGCCTGGGGAGTAAGCTGCGAGCTCTCTGATTCGGGCATGTGGGAAGATCACCGGGCCGAAGCCTGGGTGGCTCTCGTCGATCACCAAGTGAGTTTCGAAACCCCCCACTGCCCAAAACGATGCGAATCCCACGTGCTGGGATCATGTTTGGGTGTTTCCGATATGCGTCGGGGGTGGGGGACGGGCATCGATTGGCTGGTTGGCACACCCAGAGCCATGGGAGCCCGCCGGCTTGTGAAAGCGAGGCCCTTGTTTGTTCTTCGAAACCCCCTCTCATCTTTGACTGCCGAGGGCTGTTGCGAGACGTCCGTGTGTTGTCCGNNCGGACGGAGAACATATGTACTCGTGTAATACGCGCCTCACGTCCACTGAAGACTGCGCGGCGCGCCTCGATGCAGCCGGGCGCGGAAAGGCAGGCAACGAGCGAATAAGGTTGGGCTGCCGCCCCCATGTCATGCCATGGCCGGCCGGCACAGCAGCGGGCACAGCTGTTGCCGATCTCCATCTGGCAAGGGTCTCACCCGCCCGGGGACCTCTGGGGCCCTGCTGGTGCGGGCTGGCGGATGCGGCAATGCGGTTCCGTGGCGCTGTGCCGACGGGATGAGGACGAGCCGCGCTTGGGCGCTGGGAGTCAGGGCAGAGACGGCTCCCAATTTGGGACCCCGACTTCAACCTTGTCCAGACGCTTGTACTTCCGTCCCATCGTGAGTGCGCATCCAGATCGGCAGGCGGGTCGGGTCACCGTCAGCCGCGCACGATGGTGATAATAACGATAGGCCAACTCGCCCACTCCTCCCGCCTTCGTCCGGTCAGATCGGACCGGAGCCAGCCTGCACCTGCTTGTCAGCTTGGAGGGTCCAGTGAGTTATTACTCCGTACCCCCCGGTCCTTGGCTTGACGCACTGGGTCCTTGGCAGCCACACAGCAATGCCGACCGGGGTCGCACCACTG
>FJWA01003375.1_pt1 | contig 17708 bp, 9 predicted proteins | sample 1011891 | NCBI WGS metagenome assembly FJWA01 (sample SAMEA3912450, study PRJEB9761) | metagenome | biome: forest; material: soil | place: USA | collected 2011-06-22 | depth 0.1 m
ACCACCGAGAGTGAGATACCTCGCAACCATGGTCCGTTTCGCCCCCCCAACACCACTTCATCCCATCCCACTCCGTCACAACTAACAACCCCGCCACCTCCAGGCCACCAACACCACCGCCTCCTCCTCCGGAAAGATCACCGACTGGGTCAAGCCCGGCGACACCTCGGGCGAGTTCAAGCGCCAGCAGAGCTCGTTCCGCGACTGGATCTCGCGTGAGCCCGGCGCCCAGTTCAAGCCGGAGAAGGGCCGCTATCACCTGTTTGTGAGCTACGCTTGTCCGTGGGTGAGTTACAAACCAACACATTCTGCAGGGAAGGGGGAAGTGGTTTGTTGACATGAGTGTGCGTAGGCGACGCGTACGCTCATTGCGAGAAAGCTCAAGGGGTTGGAGGATATTGTTTCGTTTTCGGCCGTGCATTGGCATCTGGGTGCGAAGAGTAAGTCTTTTCCGTGTGTGTTTGGGCTAGGTACCTAGGGACACGGGGCTGGTTGCTGACTTGTTGGTGAATAGGCTGGCGCTTCCCGACGCCCGAGGACACCGACGCCGCTGGGGAGAATGTCATCCCCGATCCGGTGCCCGGTCACGAGGGGTTCACGCACCTGCGGGACGTTTACTTTTCCGTGAATCCCCAGTACGAGGGGCGGTTTACCGTGCCGGTTTTGTATGACATCAAGACGCAGACCATTGTCAACAATGAGAGCAGCGAGATTCTGAGGATGTTTGGGACGGAGGTGAGTAAACACATGCCTTATTCCTTTGGCCGAAACTGGGGTTTCCTGACAACTGGACCAGTTCAACGACATCATCGACGAAAAGTACCGCAGCATCGAGTTCTACCCCGAGACTCTTCGCCAGCAGATCGACGAGACCCACGAGTGGCAGTACGACAAGATCAACAACGGCGTGTACAAGTCCGGCTTCGCCACGACCCAGGAGGCGTACGAGCGCAACGTCATCGCGCTGTTCGAGGCGTTGGACCGCGCCGAGGCCCATCTCGAGAAGACGGCCAGTGAGGGGCCGTACTGGTTTGGGCAGACCGTTACTGAAGTCGATATTCGGCTGTGAGTTTGTTTTGCTGTTGGTGTCCTTGGAAGTTGGCAGCGCTGATAAAATCCATGTGAACAGGTTTGTCACCATCATTCGGTTCGATGTAAGTGTCCTCCTCGCCACAACTCCCACCTGCCAGAAACAAAACCTAACCGATGCACGCAGCCTGTCTACGTCCAACACTTCAAGTGCAACATCCGCGACATCCGCTCCGGCTATCCCGCGATCCACAAGTGGATGCGCCACCTGTACTGGAACGAGTCGGCCTTCCACGACACCACCAACTTCTTGCACATCAAGAACCACTACACCAAGTCGCACACCCAGATCAACCCGCTGTCGATCACCCCGCTGGGGCCGGTGCCGGACATCTTGCCGCTGGGCGAGGAGGTTGTTGCTGCACGCAGGTAGTTAGTTGGGACTAAGCGGGTGTGATGGAACAGACCGGGTGGGGCAAAGAGGGATAGTTTATCGAAATGTAAACAAGACCATTATATGTTGCGAATCAAGAGAACATAAATTGATGACCAAATGAAACAGTAGGTATCCGAATTTTGCTGTGATCCAGGCTTGGGTGGTGGAGAACAAGGGTGGGTGCACTGTGTGCTGGCCTTATGAGGTGAACCTTGGGTCTCGAGTAATATCCAATAACAAGGCAAGATGGCCGAGCGGTCTAAGGCGCCACGTTAAGGTTTACCCTTAATCCCAATCTTCACAGATTCCGTGGTCCGAAAGGGCGTGGGTTCGAATCCCACTCTTGTCATAACTTTTTCGCCCCTGAGCAACCATCCTCTTTCTTTTTTCGGGGTCCCATGTAAGTATCTCAACTCCCCGTTCTCTTCTCCCCAGCATGACAGATTGACTTCGGAGCAACCCCCAACATTGTGCCATCACAAGCCGGTCCTGGCTCACAACCTTCACACACTAACACGTCCTAACAAGCGACTATGTCATCAACTCGCAACTGTAACTTTGTTACCAGTCACCTAAGTTTGCGCACACACCGTTCTTTTACACTAAACGCACCAGGAACCAAACAGACGGACAAGACCGGCTAGCCGAGGAAGACACAGTCAAGCCATCGCTAGCATATGAGTCATCGAAGCAACAGCAACAGTCACCACAACACCACCACCAAGAACCAAGGTTAAAAATGAACATTTTATTCTTTCCAGGCATCCCCAGGCAGGCAACTACAAGCTTCCAGGCCATTCAATGCAAGTAAAAAATTATATTACTCAACCCCAGTCAACCCCCAGCCCGTCTCTCGGACGGGATACGGGGGTTCGGATCGGAAGGATGAGGATCGACCGCTGTTTTTCTTGCCCAGGAATCAAAAGCCCAAGACCAAAACCAAAGGAAAACCAAACCAATAACCAACTGATACACACCAAAAAATGAGCGAGGGGGAGAGAGAGAGAGAGAGACTACTACAAAACTATAATGAATGCACTCTATCACAGCTGTCCAGACAAAATCGCTTCGGTTGCTGTTCAAACAAAAGTCAGTCTCAGCAGCAAGGGAAGGGGAATCGTCGGGACAAAAAACTCACCGCTATTGATATACGCCCTCCTCGCGTCCAGCGGCACACCAAAGCGCCTCTCCAACTCGAACTTGACGCCCTTCTTGGTAACCGTCATGAGGTCGGCCGTGCGCAGGATGTCCCGGATCTCCGCCAGGAGCGCGTCGTCGCTCGGCAGGCCCGCGAGGTTGGACATCTCGAGCTCCGACTGCGACTGCGACGGGCCGAGGAACTGCGACCCGCCGAACTGGCTCTGCCGGTTGCCCGGCGTGCCGAGCATCTCGCCCGCCGCGAGGGACATGCGGCTCTGCGCCGACGGCATGGCCGGGTAGCCCGTCGTGGAGCCAGGGCGGCTGGGGGCGTAGCCGCCGCCGTACTCGGAGAAGGCGACGTTGGGGCGGGTGGCATACGAGTAGCCCGAGGCCTCGGAGCGGGTGTCGTCGTTGAGGCCACCGGTCTGGGTCTGGGCCTCCCAGAGCTCGGCCTGGTACTCCTCCCACTTTTTGCGCGGGATGCTGGCCGGGTCGAACTTGCCCTCGTCCGAGATGACGATCTTGTTGCCCTTCTCGCCGGCAACGACACGCGTGTTACCCCAGTTGAAGTCGTCCATGTTCCAGAAGGAGTAGAGCGGCAGGGCGAAGCTGAAGACGGGGACGGCCAGCACGTACAGGATCATCCAGCCGATCATCTCCCACTTGCGGCGCAGGATGAAGATGATGGCCTGCAGACCGTAGATGGCGCCGAGCAGGACGAAGGCAGTGATGGGGATGACGGATGAGTTTTGCACCACCATGACGATCAGGTAGGCGATGTAGGCGATGGTGACGGGCTGGACGATGGTGGAGAGCAGGTCGACAAAGACGATGAAGCGCATGCTAAAGCAGCAGAAGCCGCAGAGCTGGTTCATGGGGATGAGCTCCATCAGGTTGTGCACCGTCGAGTTGATCCAGCGACGCCGCTGCGAGAGGAACACCTGCCACGAGTCCGGGGCGACCGTCCAAGCGTGCGCGCTGAAGATGTACTTGGTCTTGTACTTGTTGTGATACTTGAGCAGGAGCGTCGTGAGGTAACGATCCTCACCCAGGTGTAGCAGGTTCTTCATGTGTAATGTGTCGACGCGGATGGTCGAGTATGCCTCGACGACCTCGCGGCTGACGAAGAGCGGCTTGCCTGTATCGGCGGCGCGGATGCGGTACATGGAGAAACAACCCGGCAAGCAGGTGACGGAACCGAAGAGCGACTCGAAGGCCTTGGACAGGTTGTGCGAGATGTAGTACTCGTAGACCTGGATCATGGTGACAAAGGACGACTTGGCGTTGGTCAGGGCCGTCTCGCCGCACACGGCGATCAGGCGGGTATCGTCCAGGAAGGCCGAGACCATGCGCGTGGCCGAATCGGGGGCAACGACTGTGTCGGCATCGATCTGGAATAGGTATTCGTAGAAGGTCGGGTTGACGCCGATGATGTTGCGGATTTGATGGTACATTTCGAGCTCGAGGGGGCTCATGGCCAGGTTGTAGTGCACGCGGTTGAGGAAGCGCATCAGAATCATCTGCGAGTCACGCTTGCCACGGTTGCCCGGGCGGGACACCTCGGACGGCTTGCCAATCTTGACCACGACGAGGAAGGGGACGATGTGGCCCTGAACCTCGTACAGGCCCGAGTATACCTTGCCCATGTTGTGTTGCTTGAGACCCTCGCCGAGCGACTCGAAGCTGAGCGGCTCCGGATCAACCGTCTCAGACACGCCCAGAATGTCGAGCACGATGCGCGGCGTGGGCCGATCGTTGCCCTGGCCGATAATCATACCGTCGCAGATGATGACCAGAAGCTTGCGCTTGTCATCGTAGCGCATGCGCGCCGCTGAGTCGACAGCACGGCGAATCGAATCCTCGTCTTCGGTGTAGGCCGGAATCTGGCACATGACGAACTTGTCCAGATTCTCAGGCATGTTCTTGGTGCCGAACTGGAGGGCGGCGAAGAACTTGAAGCCGATGACGCTGGCAAGAAGGATAGAGACAGCCAAGACCAGGTATTCGGCGAACTTGCACTTAGCAGACGAACGCGTGTCCACGTCGGCGATGTAGAAGAGGTTATCGAGGCACAGTTGCATCGCCTTCTTTTGGGCCGCGTCAATGCCGAGGGCCTGCCAGAGCGCCGTGATATCGTCACCCGACCTCTGTTGGAAGAGATCCACCACGAGCGGATGCATGAAGTTGACCGCATCCGGGTTCGTCGGCGCCGGCTCCCCGACTTTAGTCTGTTGCCGCCGACCGCCCTGGAGATATGTCGTCATGTCGTAGACACGGCCGTTGAGGATGGCGAGGACCTGCTTCTTGGTGCTGAGCGTCTTTACGTACTGGGCCGAGTAGCCGACGTTGCCGACTTTGTAGTTGGCACGCAGCATCTTCATCTGCTGCGAGAACCAATCCTGCCGGGTGTCGTTGGTGAAGTAGCGGAAGTCGTGATACTTTGAATTCAAGTCTTGGCTGCTGATAACGGACGATGAGCCGGTAATGTTGGTGTTCTTGTAGTCGAGCAAAACAGCCGGGTCGATCGAGCCGTACTGGCCTTGGCAGAGAGCAGACACCTGCACGGGGAAGAGGCTCGTGATGTCCAAGCCGCCGTACTGGGTTATGGACTTGGCCGCGATGTAGGTAGGGTAGTGGCGGGGCTGGAAGGAGCCGATGTCAAAGATTTGGCCGCGGATCGCGGCGTAGGCAGCGCGGCCGCTCTGGCCGTCGTAGCTAGCGAGCTCCTCCGGGCTGTAGACGTATTGGTGGGGGCAGATCAGCATCGGGAAGATGATGATGAAGAAGACCGACACACAACAACTGAACCAGATGATCATGTTGATGGCCAACTTCTCGCGCCAGGCCATCCGCACATCCTTGCGCGGCATGCGGCCTATCCACCGGATCAAGAAGTCGGGGATGAAGAAGGTCAGCAAGTACACCAGGAAGACCCATCGCTTGCGGCCGGCGCTGTCCTTGTACTCTTCCACCTCCACCATGTCCTTCTCGTTGCCACGCTCCGCCATCTGCTCGCGCGTGTCCAGGTTCTTAAACATGTCGCCGCCTCCGAACGCCGACACGCCCGCCTCGGACCGCGCGTCAACCTCTTGGCTGTTAAAGTAGCCTGCTTTCTTCTCGCCCAGGAAGCTGGTCGGCGTGGGCCCGCCGCCGGACAGGTACAGGCGCTCGTTGGATGCGAGGAAGGGGTCCCCGCCGGGGGTGGTCATGCCGTCCCCTGGCTCGGACGGGAGCCCGTACCGGCCGGATTGCGAGAAGTTCTCACCCAGCTGTGCAATCTCCAACCAGCAGCGCTCGCTGAGAAAGACGCCCGTGGCGCCGATAGCGACCTCGTTGGCGGGCCACCGCTTTTCCTCGACCACCACCTCTACCTTCTCGCGTTCGCTACCCACGAGCATGGTTTCGGCGTCGGCCAGACCCAGGAACTCGCCAAACGGCAAAAACACGCTGAAGTCGGCGGACCGCAGCCGCTGGCTGATCTCGGCGATGCCAAACGTCTGCAGCTGCGCACGCACGCACTTGCTGTCGAACTGATTCGCGATGCGCCGGTCGTTGGGTTTGAGACAGAAGACAAAGTAGCAATTAGTACCCGGCGCCGTGACGGACCGCGTGACGTTCTCAAGCGCCGAGAGGTACTGGCCGGATGCGCCCTGCTCCGAGGTGCGGGCAGCGCCGGCCTTTTTGCTCTCGGCCGTGTCGCTTCCCAGGTCGAGGGACTCTTCTCTTTCGAGCGCCCGAGCGCGGGCGGCGAGGGCAGTCGAGGGCCGCCCGCGCCGCGACATGATGCTGGGGGCGCGCATTGGCCGAGAGCTGACCGAGGCCTGCATGACCGTTGTCCGCTCGTGCGGGTGGACGACGGTTTGGAGCGCCTCCTGGCCGAAGAGACGGGCAACGAAAGCGCTCTTGCTCGAGTTGATCAGGTTCATGAGATCGCCCGAGATGACCTCGCCGTTCTCCTCAACCAGCCCCTTGATGGGATACTCGACCTCGCCGGCGAAATGCCTGACGGTGAAGGTGGCGGCCGTGTTCTCGGTGAGGAAGTTGCTGCCGGGCAGCTTTGCAGTCGCGGCTCCGACCGAGATGGCCGGGTTCTTGCCCTCAAAACGCTTCCTCAGACTCTCGAGCAGCTGCATGTCGGTGCGGTGACGGCGGGTCTGGTCGTCCAGAATGCTGAGAAAGCCATTGCCCGGCTTCAGAAGCCCCTTGACGGCGTCCGAGTTGTCGAAGTAGCTGGTTGGGGCCACCGAAACCTCTTCGGTCTCGAGCATGTCTGCCTTGCGATCAAAGAAGTTGTGCAGGGTGACGTTATAGAGCGACTCGGTGGCGGCGTTGGCCAACAGTTGGTCGAGTGTCGAGCCGGTCGAGCTCTGTTGCTGGAAGCCGGGGAAGTCGACGATGGAGATGGTGTTCCCGATCGAGTCCTCGGGGGCACACAGCCTCTGGTTGATGCTCTCAATGATAAAGGCAACGAGAAGCGAGTACAGCGTCCGGGCCAGCTCGTTTGCATTTCCACGGGCGCCGGCTGGATCCAGCATGACCGTGACCCTTTCCTTGTGGATCATCTTGGTCTTGTAGCCCAGGGTCATCTGGAGCTCAGCAGCACTGACGCCAAGGAAGGCGGCAATGATGCCGAGGACATCCTTGTTCTTCACCGTGGTCGTGGTCTGAGCACCTTCGTGCGAGAAGCCACCGCTGTCGTCGCCTGTCGCAGTGGTGCTGGAGGTTGTCTCGAACTCCAGCTGGCCAATGTGCAGGATACCGGCCAGGATTTGGCAGATCTCGGCAATCTCGCTGCGGGGGAATTCGAGTTTCCGCAGAGCCGTCTTGAACAGCTGGAAGCCCTCGGTGTCGTTGACCCCAACCTTCATCTGCGTTGGGTGGCCGAGGTACCTCCATCGCAACTCGCCGTTGCCGGGCGAGTCGAACCCGAGGTGGGTCTTCTCGGCGGCGCTTGTGCCCGTCAACAGGTAGTACAGCACGTGGAAATTGCGTTCGCCCGTGGGGACATCGGTGATCCTGCTTCGCTCCAGCCGGTGGTCCAGCAGCTTGGCACCAATGAGGGACGGGTGGGTGGTCGACGCCGTGTCGTACTGAAGTTCGTAGAAGAGACCGGCCTTGGAGGCCGTCGGTGTCGTGGCCGTCTTGGTGGTAGTGAGCGTGTCAAAAACGTAGGCGGCGAGGGAGATCTTGGCGGATAAAGGCGTGGAGGAGCGGTTGAGGAGCGAGGTCAGGAGGTGGGATCGGACGGTCGTCTTCCCCGAGCCGGATTCGCCGCTGTCGAACAGTTAGCAGGCAATACACGCCCTCAGCGACTCAGGAAACCTGGCGTACAGGAAAGTCACGGCTTGATTCTCGGTACGATGCCCCATCCGGAGAAAGGCCCTCTCGGCCAGGTCCTCGGCAGCGGACATGGCAGACCCGTCTCGGGAGCCATCGCCCTTGGTCGAGCTCGTGTATGTGTTGAGGCAGAGGAGCGCGTGGGACGAGAGGCGGGCCGTAGGCATCGAGACATGGAAGCGGCTGGCGAGGTGTGCCGTCAACTGCGTGTCGGACTGGGCGTGGGCGGGCAGCGAGGGCAGCGAAGGCTGCGTATGGGGTCCTCCGCTGTTCCCGCCGAGCGGCGGGAGGTTGAGCGCCATGATGGACGGCGCCGCGGGGAGCTGGCCGTGGTCAAGCTGAAAGCGTGCTACGACTTCCAGCGGCCTGGCCCGAGTAGCCTACTTGATAGTAGCTGTGGTGTTGTTTGTCTGGTCCTGCCCGGTGTGGTTGTATGTGGGTGGCTGCGTGACTGTGCCGGGGAATCGGCCCTCGAGCGCTGCTGGCGTCAGATGTCGCTGGCAACGGCGGCCCCGGCGGGTCGGCGGGCGCAATCTCGATCTCGGAGGCTAATGAAAAATTAAAATAGGACTGGCAATGGGAAACAATGCCAAACGAATGTCAGATGGAGATGTGCAAGACGTCTAAACGAGTGTCGGGACGAAGGGACACGCGCCGTGAGTGAGTGAGCGGACAAAACGTTGGGCGGCGGGGACTGGGAGCAATGGAATGCAGTTCAGGTTCTCCTGGTGGCCCTGCCTGGTGCAGCAGAGAATGTGGCCCAGCAGACAGCGAGCAGTGCAGTTCCAGGTCCCAAACCCAGCACAACCTGGCCTTGCACACGCGCTTGGCTGTTCCGGGGGCGGCTGGTTGGGGCGTGCTGCGGCCGGGAAAGGGGCAGCGAGTGGGCTGTCGCTTTTTTTCGAGCAGGGATGCTGGGCTTGTTGGCGATGTGTTACGGCAGCCCATACCCACCCACTGCGCAGGTTCGTCCCCCGTTACGAGTTGATCTGATGTGGTCCCCTCGGACTGTCTCCACCACTTGATTCGCGCGGCGGGTCCGAGCCGCGGATTGGACCGCAGTTCCAGGAAGTGGTTCAAAATAAACAAGATCTGGAACGCAGCGAGATGGGCCTGCCTCGGGAACTCGCTCGACCGGAGGATGCTTGGAGGGCATTTCCCAGGAACTTTGGAGTACACTAATGGTACGAAGCCGGTATCCATGGTTACGGTGCACGGTTACGACACCAGGTCGTCGTCGTCGTCGTCGTCCCTCCTCGGAAACCGTTCCATCTCGATTCTTTCCCAATCCCTTCCAGAGCATTTCGATTCATCGACCAGGATCAGGCGGCCGCCGCACCAGCCTGCCGCGCCGCACCCACCAAGCCGAGTGGACCGCATTTCAGGAGGACAGGGATGCGTGGACGGTGGCGCCGATGCGTCGCGAGATCCGGCTAGGCGACCGCCTCCTTTCTTGGCTCTCTCGATACCCGGTAACTGCATGTTTCGGCGATGGGGTCCTCGTGGAGTCCAGCTTCGGGCCAGGCAGTCCATTATCAGTTCATTGCGGCCGTCGTCGATGTTGTTGCTGCCCGGGGCTGAGCGAGGAGGTTTATCACGCAAGGCTTGGCCCGTGCAAAACACGAAAGCTGTGATGTTCAACTATGTACATGAGCCTGCTGAGTATGTAGGACACTGACACTCCAGCCCACACGAGATCAGCCTCTGGCTGATCTGCTGTCCAGTGGATTGGATCGCTGGTGACCGAGATGCGACACGAAGGCGGTCTTAGCACTCAGCTCGAGCCTCAACGCCTCGGGCATTTTTTCGCGCTCAAGCACGATCGGGATCCTGCATTGCTGCCCGTGGCACTGCTGGTTTCCCGTGCGGCCCGACCAGGACGGACGATTCGTGGGTGTTGGTCCCTCGCTGCGCCAGGTGCCTGCAGCATCCGCCAGTGTTTGAAGAGGTGCTGCTGTGTGGCTAACGCCAGGCAGTGTCTGTTCTCTGCATGCCGAAGCCGAGGATTCATCCGGCGCAGGTCGAGGTTGGACGACCGGCTCGACGACACAGACCTCTGGGCTCGGGGCGGACAAAGTGCTCGATCTGCACTGCGTTAGCAGCTTTGGCATGCTTGACATTCCGAGACGCTGCCTTGACATGTCGGCCTAACATGACATGGCACACGCAGCTCAGAGCAACGTTGTTGGATTCAGTATTCTACGCGTATTCTGTACAGAGCATGGAAAGCTGTGGGAGTATTCTGTATTCCTCTTCAAGATTCGAGATTGCCGAACGAAGAAACTAGGCCCGGCTAAAAAAAGAATCTACCAAGGGATCCCACTGCAGGGTTGGCTGGCCTTGGTGGTGCGGTGTGTTGGTGTGTGGTGGCACCGAACGACGCCAACCCAGACTCCGGTAGTTGAATATCTCAACGTCATCTGGCTCCTGGGATGAGCATCAGTCCCGCTCCCAATGGGGAACACTTTCGTAGGTTGCGACCTGTACGAACAATCCGGCTCGTCGCTCGGCCAGTTGTTGTGTCATGCGAGCCCCGGGTGCTCGTGTGGTGGTCGTTCGACCCCACCGTCTGGTCACTGCCCATCTCATGTGCTTTCGGGGCCTCGTATTCGACCATGCGGGTGCAGCCGATGGACCCTTTTTTAGGCCTGCACCGCCGCCCTGCTTCAGATGCATCCTCCAGTCAGCACCCGCCGTCGCCGTTGCAACGGCGCAAAAATCCTCGCGGATCAGTGGAGTGGCAAGAAGGAGAGCAGAAGGGCCCGCTCAGCAAAAGAGAGAGTAAAGAGATGAGAGAAAATGGAAGCAGAAAAAAAGGGAAAGAATTGTTGGCAGATCAAGCCCATCTCGGCCTCGAAAATTAGTGGAATGCAAGGGCCTTGAGTATGCACGTACCGCGTACAGAATGCACGGTAATTAGATTGAAAAGCATGCGGTTCCGAGCTGCCGCATTCCAGGCAGTGCCCCATTCGTTCAAGCCCAGATATTTTTTTCTGGCGGCACATCATGCAAATCCCGACCCACCGCCGCAGGCTTCCGGTCGAAAAGCACCCATGCTTGGCGGAACTGCGCGACAGGCCCTTCCCCGCTGCCGTAGCCCAAACTCGGACGAGCGTGGTTGGTTCGTGGTTGGTTGGATGGATCTTTCTGGGCAGTGCCCCTGGCTGGCTGGGTCCGGTCCGCCGCTCGCACCACAACCCAGCAGCAGAGTCCATCTGGGGCTAGCTGCCGCCATAACGCTCGTTTGTGTCTGCTTGGCCTCCAGGACATCTTTTTTTCGATCTTGCTTTCTTGTGCCCATTGCGTGCATCTCTCGTTGCCGCTACCCACCGGCCGTCTCTCTCGTTCTGACGGTTTCCTTCCGGTCGTTGCCTTTCTCTTTCCTCCCTCTCTTCCACCCCTTCCCCTCTCTCACGCGGCTGAATCGGGCCATTCTTTTCTGTCGGGCCCTGCATGAGAAAGGGGCACCAGGGGACTCAGAGTGTGCCTTCTCATCTCCTCGTTGCCGCCGCGACCAAAACCCGCCGCGTCGTCCGAAGGACTTGGACTTGTCCGACACCACTCGCTATTGCATCGCTACCCGCCAATCTGCACCCACTCGCTTTGCAGGTACACGACCGCGTTCGAAGGAGCCTGAGCGCTGCAGACGGTGGACATCGGGTTGTTGACATCAACGCTCTCTGAGAGCACCGGAGGACGTCCTGTGGTGGCCGCTTGATCGATCCCGCTCTTGGCCGTGTCCCTCTCGGGGCGCCGCAACTCACCACTCGACACCATGGCGAACCGCATGTCCATGTACTCGATGGCCTCGGAGCCGGGCCTGGGAGGCCCGAGGGGCCCTGGGCCGTCCCAGGTCTCGACAACGACGCTGCTCAACTCGATCCACAACATCTACCTCTCCTCCCAGCCCTACCAGCTCGATGCCGGGACCAGTCTCGTTGTCAACACGTGGCTCACGGCCTCGCAGCCTGGACCGACTGGCTTGGTCGGGGGCACGGTAGACGCTGACCTAGTAACACGGGCATGGGAACATGCTCGCCGCCGTGCCGAGGACGGCTGCATCATTTTCGGGTATGGTTCCCCACGGTTGGATTCTCCATGCTTTCCGGGTCGTTGCTAACCAAGTGTCAGCTCCCTCCACACCTCGACGCCCTCCCTGCTGGGGCCTGCCCTCTCGTCTCTCCCCGTCCCCGTCCCGAGCTCCCTCCTCCAGTCGCTGCAGGCGATCGAGCCCTTCCTCCGCTGCGTCACCCCATACAACTCCTCGACGCCCAGGCAGGTCGCCCTCGGTGTTACCCTGACCCTGAGCCTCACAGGGAAGGTAGTTGGGGCGTCGGTGGCCCTGTCACAAGGCGGAATCGACACCGAGCGGGGCTTGTTGCGCATCCCGACGGAGCCCGGCAACCGTGCCTTCGATGTCTTTTACTACCTCCTCACCTCGGCCTCCACCCCCGCCGAGCGAGAGTTCCTCGGACTCAAAGGTGCTTCTAGCTACAACCTGCTCGCACGCTCCGGCACCTACGACCCTCCGTCCTACCTGCCCACCGCCGACGACGGCGCCGCTGCCGACGATTTCCGGAACGCCCTCAAGGAGATTGGCATCCGCGGTTCCGCCCACCGCAAGTTCATCTCCACCCTTGCCGGCCTCTTGAAGTTGGGCAACACAATCGACTATAACGTAGACGAGGACGTGTTGGATGACATTTCCGAAGATGTCGGCGGGCTTCTTGGCCTCGAGCCCGAGGTTCTGGCCAGGCAATGCACCACAGATGACCGTGCCACGCTGCTCAGCGGCCTGTACGAAGCATTGGTGGACTGGGTCATCAAGAAGGCCAACGAGGCCATTGCCGCCCAGATGGGCCGTGTGAGGGATGGTGCTGAGTCCGCCGACGGCAGCCAGGGCGCCAGGACACCCACCTCGCTTGAAGACACGGGGGACACTGTCTGTCTCCATTTCCTCGAGATTCCCGATCCCAATCTGGGCAAGGCGATTGCCATGCGGAGCATTTTTGATGACAACCAGGGCATCAACTCCGAGATGAAGCAGGACGGCGTCGAGGTCGTCCCTGCCAGCAGCTCCGTTCTGCGGGAGACGCAAAACGCCGTGGCCGAGGCCGGTCCCGAGTTGGGCATTGTGGTGGGATCCCTCGGTAGGGAGAGGCAACACAAGCTCGAAAAACGGGAAGAGGTTCTCGAGAAGGTCGCCCTGTCGGCCGAGGACGACGGTTTCCTCAAGGAACTGCTCTTCCCCATCCCCGCCGAGGGGATCACCCTTGGCCGCAGCGGCCGAATCGACCTGTCTGCCATGCTGAGCACTAGTCGCGCTTGGTACCACCTCTGCATCCACCCGACGGATGAGTCGCCGGCCAGTTTGGCAGCCCTCCCCTCTGTTAACTCGGCGTGGTCTGCTGGCACCGTGTCTAGGCAACTGCGGGCCTGGCGACTGCCAGAGTGGTCTAATCGCCGCAACAAGCAGCTGGACTACACGGCCGATTTCGACTTCGACGAATTTGTGAGTCGGTACCGCGTGCTGGGTTGCATGGATGGCCGCGACGGCATTGAGAGCTGGGTCCTTGAACGAGGTTGGACCAATGGCGAAGTCGTGGTCGGCCGCGAGCGCGTGTGGATGAGGGAAACTGCCTGGTGGGAGGCCGAGGCCGTGCTGGACATGAAACCTGGAGATGTCGAGAGGCTCGGGAGCATGCCCAACATGATGCCTCCGAGCGCCTTTGGCACTGGGTATTCCGCCACCGGTAGCGGTTTCTTCCCGCCACAGCCTTTCCACGACAATTCCTCGTCCGGGAGCCGAGAGCAGCTGGTTAACCACCAGAGGAATCTCAGCCAAGCGACGCTGGGCGGTCTCCGTCCCGGCGCCGCCGCTCCCTCGATTGCCCCGACGGCCATGACTGGCATGCGGAATGTCAGCGTGGGCGACTACGGCCTCGGGAAGAAGGGCGACACTCACAAGGACGACGTCTACTACAACACCGACGGCCAGTTCGTTGGTAACCTGGATGCCGACCTCGCCGCGGGCAAGAAGGTTGAGGAAGTGACCATGACACCAGGCAGAAGGGCGTGGGTCATACTTGTCTGGATGCTTACCTTCTGGATTCCCTCGCCGCTTCTTCGCTACGTTGGGCGCATGAAGAGGCCCGACGTGCGGATGGCGTGGCGAGAAAAGCTCGTTCTCTGCTTCTTCATCGTCCTTCTTAACGCTCTCATCGTTTTCTGGATCATCTTTTTTGGCAAACTGCTTTGTCCTAACTACGACAAGGCATGGACGCGAAGCGAGGTCTCGAACCACATGGGCGACGATGACTTTTGGGTCAGCGTCCATGGCAAGGTTTACGACATCTCAAAATTCTGGAAGCTGCAACACGGCACCACCGCATATCCAAGCTCACGCGACCTCATGCTGCCTTTGGCCGGTCTGGACATGGACCCGTATTTCATCTTGCCGCTCACTCTAGCGTGCCCCGGACTGGTGACCGACCAGACCCTTTTCCTCACCCTCAACAACACCGACTCCCAAGATCAGAGCTGGGCCATGCATACCTCGGGCTACTATGCGCGGGATCCGACCGGCGAAATGGGACAGGTCGATTGGTACGCGAAGAAATTCCTGCCCCGCATGAAAGAATACATCACCGGTGACCTCGTCTGGGACCCAAACCAGGTCAAGAAGGAGGGAGACGACAACCAACGCATGTGGTTCCTCGTGGAGAACAGGATCTACGACCTGACCGACTACATGCACACGCAAGACATCAATCTCAACAGTGCCCGCTACGCCTTTCTCAACTCCCAGGTTGTCGATATCGTCAAGAACAACCCTGGCGCGGACCTTACCGATAAATTCAAGCAGCTCAAACTGAAGGCCAACTCCACCGAGCTGGTCAGCATTACCAACACTTTCAACTGCCTCAACAACCAATTTTACCTTGGCATCACCGACTTCCGCGAGTCGGCTCAGTGCCAGGTGAACAAGTGGATGCTCGTCGTCTTTACCGTTATCCTCTGCGCTGTCATTCTCATCAAGTTTGTGTCGGCTCTTCAATTCGGTTCCAAGAGACGCCCGTCTCCCCAGGATAAGTTTGTCATTTGCCAGGTGCCGGCATATACCGAAGGCGAAGACTCGCTGCGCAAGGCCCTCGATTCGCTCACTGCTCTGCAGTACGACAACAAGCGCAAGCTGATTTGCGTCATTTGCGATGGTATCATCGTTGGTGCCGGCAACGACCGTCCTACGCCCAAGATCGTGCTCGATATCCTCGGTGTCGACCCCAAGGTTGACCCGCCCGCTCTTCCCTTCAAATCGGTGGGCACCGGCAGCGAGCAGCTCAACTACGGCAAGGTTTATTCTGGTCTCTACGAGTACGAGGGCAATGTTGTCCCGTATCTTGTTATCGTCAAGGTTGGCAAGGAGTCTGAGAAGGAGAAGACCAAGCCCGGCAACCGTGGCAAGCGTGACTCGCAGATCCTGCTCATGAGCTTCCTCAACCGTGTCCACCACCGCGGCCCCATGAACCCCCTCGAGCTGGAAATGTTCCACCAGATCAACAACATTATCGGTGTGGATCCGGAGCTGTACGAGTACCTTCTTATGGTCGACGCTGATACCTGCGTCCGCGAGGACTCCCTCAACCGGCTCGTTGCTGCCTGTGCCAACGACGCTAAGATTGCCGGCATTTGCGGCGAGACGAGCTTGCAGAATGAGGAACACTCATGGTGGACTATGATCCAGGTCTACGAGTACTACATTTCGCATCATCTCGCCAAGGCGTTCGAGTCTCTGTTTGGCAGCGTCACTTGCTTGCCCGGATGGTGAGTCCCTTCCCCCTGACAGCTGAGGTCCGTTCAGAAGCTAACCGGGCACTTTCCAGTTTCTCCATGTACCGTCTCCGGACCGCCGACCGCGGAAAGCCCCTGATTATCTCGGACGACGTCATCCGCGAATACAGCGACTGCAACGTGGACACCCTCCACAAGAAGAACCTCCTGTCGCTCGGCGAGGATCGTTACTTGACCACCCTGATGACCAAGTACTTCCCCTCCATGTCGTACAAGTTTATCCCGGATGCCTACTGCCAGACTGCTGCGCCCGAGAAATGGAGCGTCCTGCTGTCTCAGCGTCGTCGTTGGATCAACTCGACCATCCACAACCTGGTCGAACTGATGTTCATCCCTGAGATGTGCGGCTTCTGCTGCTTCTCAATGCGGTTCATCGTGTTCATCGATCTCTTCGGTACTGTCATCCTTCCCGCGACCTGCGTCTATCTCGGCTGGCTCCTGTACACCGTCATCACGCGCACTGGGCCGTTCCCCTTGATCTCGATCATCATGCTTGCGGCCGTATACGGTCTCCAGGCGCTGATTTTCATCCTCAAGCGCCAGTGGCAGCATATCGGTTGGATGATCATCTACATCATCGCTTTCCCCGTGTACTCCTTCGTCCTCCCCATCTACTCCTTCTGGAACCAGGACAACTTCTCGTGGGGAAACACGCGTATCGTTATTGGCGAGTCGGGCAAGAAGCAGCTCGTCGCAGTCGATGAGGAAGGCTACGACCCGCGCTCCATTCCCCTCCAGCGCTGGGACGACTACGCCCTTGTCAACAACCTCCCCGGCCGCCGCGGCGGACCCTCGGAGAAGCACGGTGCGGACGGCGGTATGGGCATGTACGACGAGAATTACGAAATGGACGACATGAAGTCAGTCTATTCATCGATCCGCCAGCCCTCGGTGCTCACAGGTTTCCCCAACCGCGGCGGCGCAGCCTCCACCTACATGCCGCCCACTCCCGGCACCCCGGGCACGCCCTTCACNCCCGGCGCCATGACCCGCACAAGCACCTTTGTGGGCACCACCCCCTACGCGGACAACCCCACGCTTGCCCACCGCCAGAGCATGATGTCCCTCGGCGCCGACCAGCGCCGCTCGCACACCCCCTACGCCGACTACCCGTCGGCCGGCCAACGCGGCAGCGCCGTAAACCTCCGGACCATGAGCGGCACCCCGCCCACCCTCGCCGTGCCCGGCCTCGGATCGGCTAACCGCCTGTCGGTCGCGTCCACGTCGCTGCTGCAGGCGAGCCCGAGCAGGCTGGGGCTGCATGCCGACCTGAGCACGGGCTCGTTCAACGGGCTGGCCGGTCCCGGCGGTGCGGGGCCCGACGATGGTGCGATTATCGAGGCCATCCAGGCCGTCCTGGCCGAGGTGGACTTGGATACGGTCACCAAGAAGCAGGTGCGGGCGCTGGTCGAGCAGAGGCTGCAGACTGAGCTGGCTGGGGAGAGGAGGACGTTTATGGATCGGCAGATTGATAATGAGTTGGCGAATATGTAATGTGTTGTTTGTTCAGAAGAGCGAGGAGGAGTGTGGGATGGGATGGGTAGGATAGAGGATTTTTCCTGTTGTTTTTTTGTGTTTTGGTTTCGGTATTGGCTTTGGTCTTGGTTGGGGATGGGGAATTGGATTGGATTGGATCCATTCATGAGCCGGTCAGTCTTTTAGCTACAACAGCCGCTACTAGTTATTAGTACTTGTGTTCTTTTTCTTTCACTCCTTGGATACTTCTCGCGTTTCTGTCTCTCCCTCTCCCTCTCGTTGTGATGCATACATATCTCATAATTAGTATTGACATGGTTATGCTGCCAAGTGTCGTCGGGTTTGGTTCGAGTTAAACAAAATATGTGTAACGTATATGATAAGCGAGCCGTGGGTATAAGCGAGCCGTGGGCTCAGAACCCCATACATAACCCTGAAA